>ERZ780149.572-NODE-572-length-46531-cov-10.021409_pt1 | contig 46531 bp, 45 predicted proteins | sample MGYA00511367_ERZ780149 | MGnify/ENA primary metagenome ERZ780149 (study PRJEB29588, sample SAMEA2153852) | human gut metagenome | biome: human gut; feature: human-associated habitat; material: faeces | place: Denmark | collected 2008/2010 ... | reverse complement strand
TTTTAAGCCATTTAAAAATCATACTATATACCTTTTAACACGAAGCGTGGAACTGCAATATATGTTTTGATATATATTCTGAAAACTCGAAAATGAAAACAAAAGCATAACAACTGCAAATATAATCGTTAATATACAGTGTTTTATGTGGTATCGGATTCGGGATAGACATCTTAATTTGTTTTAATCCGTTTCAAGTTTCTTCGGGATATATGGGAACATGTATGGGAATTATTGTACCTTTGCATCGTGAATCAAAAACGCATTGCCGATGAAAGTTTCCGTATATCTGAAAAAGAGCGATTCCCAGACCTCGAACATCTGCTTCCGGGTCAGGGAGAAGAACGTGGACATAAAGGTCGTTTCTCCCCTTGCCGTATATGACAAGTATTGGGATGCGGACACGCTCAGTTATAGACGCACGACGGCAGTACCTGCCACCGAACAGAAACGCTTGCCCGAACAGATAGCCGCCATCATCGAGAGGGTAGAAAAGACCTTTTCGGATAAGGCGAACAGCAAGTGGCTGAAGCAGGCCATAGAGGACGTGCTGTACCCTGTCCGCGCCTTCGAGCGCAACCATCCGAACCTGCTCTGCCGTATTCATGAATATTTGGAGAAGTTTGACGGTGCGGAGAGAACCAAGGAGCACATCATACGCTTCGAGCGCAAGATGTCACGTTACCACGACTACCAACGGGAGATACTGGGCAACACAGATTTCACCCTCTTTGTGGAAACCGTCACACTGGAACAGATGAACGATTTCCGGGATTATGTCGCAGATGAATACCTGCTGCGTCAGGAACATCCCGAATTTTATGCCACTCGTATGCTCATCAACCATAAGCCCAAGCCGCTGTCCAACACGACCGTCATCAACATCATGAACCTCTTCTGTACGTTCCTGCACTGGTGCAAGAAAATGAAGTATTCCGACAACGAGGTCTATGCCCTCTATGGCTGCAAGGAACCGACATACGGCGATCCGTTCTTTCTTACGTCAGAGGAAAGGAATATCCTGTACGATGCGGATCTAGGTGACAACCCCAAACTGGCGGTCATCCGGGACATTTTCGTGTTTCACTGCTATATCGGCTGCCGTGTCAGTGACCTTTACAGGCTGACAAGGGAGAATATCAGAGACGGCTTTGTAGAATACATGCCGCAGAAGACAAAGAAGTGTCAGGCAAAGACCGTCAGAGTACCATTACATGAAAAGGCATTGAAGATACTGGAACGCTATGATGCAAATGCGGATAAATTACTTCCATTCAAGTCTATACACACCTATAACCTCGGCATAAGGGAGCTGCTGAAGCATTGCGGTATAGACCGTATGGTCACCATCCTTGACACGCACGGCTACAATACCGTGCAAAGACCCTTGTACGAGGTGGCTAGCAGCCATACGGCACGGAAGACCTTTGTAGGCAACCTGTACAAGCAGGTACCCGACCCGAACCTGATAGCCTCCATGTCGGGACACGTGGAGGGAAGCAAGGCGTTCAGACGTTACCGCACCATTGACGACGACATGAAGCGCAAGCTGGTTGAAATGATAAATTAGGAAACTTAAAAAGGATACATATATGAAAGTGACGGCATTCATCAGAAAGACATCGGCCAAGAACAACGTGACGGATCTGGCACGTGTCTATTTCCGTGTCCGGGATGTTGGCGGAGTGGACATCAAGGCTGCAAGCGAACTGTCCATCAATCCCAACCACTGGAGCGCGGAGAAGCAGGGGTACAAGCCCCGTGTGGCCCTGGTATCGGAAGAGAAGCGGATGAACTTCGACAGGGACATCCAGCAGATAACCCACCTTATCACCAAGGAATACCACCGTGGCGTGGACGGCAACTGGCTGAAAGGGCTGATAGAGGAATACCACCATCCCAACATCAACGCAAGGGGCGGAAACAAGGCAGAAGAATACCTGCTGTCATATCAGATACAAAAATATATCGACGAGACTCCGCTTGCGCACGACAGCATGAAGCACCATCTGGACAATCTCAACAAGGTGCTGCGCTACGAGCGTTTCCGGCACGAGGTCATGCACCAGCGCGGATTCCACCTCTGCATCGACTCCATCACGGCAGATGACATAAGGGACTTCAAGTTCTGGATACAGGAAGAATACAGGTATGTGGATATGTACCCGGCATTCTATCAGAACGAACTGCGCCGCAATGTCGAGCAGAAGCGTTCCGAAAACAGCATGTCGGGCAGTCTCTACCGCATCCGTACCGTCATCAAGTGGTGCATCAAGCGCGGACTGACAAGAAACAATCCGTTTGACCAGTACCAGATTACCCAGCCCATGTATGGTGACCCGTTCTATCTTACTCTTGAAGAGCGGGACAAAGTGTACTATGCCGATTTGAGCGGATTGGGTGCAACCTATCCGGTCTACCGTGACATATTCATGTTCCAGTGCCTTATCGGCTGCCGTGTCAGCGACCTGAACAGGCTGACCAAGGCGAACATCGTTGACGGCTGTGTGGAGTATATCCCGCAAAAGACCAAACTGGAACACGCCAACACGGTACGAGTTCCTTTGAATCAAAAGGCACTGGATATACTGGAACGGTACAAGGATCTGGAAGACGCGCTGCTTCCCCGGTTCTCTCACTTCGGCTACAACAGGAAGATAAAGGAAATCCTCAAGTATGTGGGCATCGACCGTATGGTCAGGGTGCTTGACCCGAAGACACGCGAGGATGTGGCAAAGCCTTTATATGAGGTGGCGACCACCCACACGGCACGGAAAACCTTTATAGGCAACCTTTACAAGCAGGTCAAGGACCCGAACCTGATTGCCTCCATGTCGGGGCATTCGGAAGGAAGCCGGGCTTTCGCCAGATACCGCAAGATTGATGACGAGATGAAGAAGGAGCTGGTAAACCTGTTGGATTGACCGTTTCCCTCATTTCTTATACCCTATTTATATTCAACCCGATAAAGCAGCATGAATATGGACGAGCATAAACTGACATACGAACAGTTTAAGGCAGATATTCTCCAGTGGAAAAACACTCACAGGGAGGAATATTGCCGTTTCGCACGCCTGATGACAAACGGTGACGAAAGGCAGTACCTGGCCATCTGCCGGAGCATATTCAAGCAACTGCCTAAAATCAAAACGGAATGGGAGTTATGCTGGAACGATGACAGTAAGGATGATTTCAACGATATAGACCTGCTGTTCAAGGAGGAATCTGTGCCAAAACAGATTGTGGAGACGTTTCAGAAGCAAAGGGAAAACAATAATTCAAACGATTCGGTACTGGTTTCATTATGGGGCAGGGTAAAATCCTTTTTTAGCGGCAAGTACCGACATATTACCCTTTCGGCACCGCTTGTACTGAGTTGGCTGTATTACGGCAAGAGTTTCGAGGCGATGGTCAGCATGATAGACAAGCAGATGAAGCACCCGAAAGTGGATAATGCCGACAGGCAAAGTTGCTCTTTTGTTGCCAAACAGATTATAGATGTATCCATTAAAAACGGTTTCCGCACCAAAGCCGACTGGGACAGATATTTTTCCATGAACGATGCCATTAGGAAAGGCAATATCGGTGAATGGGCGTTACAGTCCGTCACAGATGAAATGAAGGCTGGCAATGACAATAACGCCTGTACAACAAATTTAGAGGAAACCAATATTGATACAACAACAGCACAACGTACAGCCGGAAAGAAAAAGATACAGGAGCGGCCACTTGCGGAATATCTTGACTGCGAGAACAAGGAGGCTGTAATACAATGCATCCGCAATTTTGTCACTGTCAATACAAATGCCGTCCATCAGGCACTGCCGTTCTATGTATTGAAGGAGTTGCGCCTGGTTGCCGGTATGCATACGGCCAAGGAATACAGCACAGGACTGGCCTTGCAATTCCCGGACTTGTTGACGCTGAAAAGCGAGAGTGCCATACGGCAGGCGGTCGGGTCTCTGAAAACGACAAGGCACGTCATCAAGGACGGCAAAGACCAGTCGGCGCTGCTTATCGAAAGTGACGAGAACCGGGAGTTGTTCCAGACATTAGTGGGGTCAATCAGAAATATTATCGGCACGGATAAAGAAACAGATATGGTAGAATAGAGTAAAATAAAGCCGTTTTATATGGTCATACAGACTTGAATTGTCATGACAATTTAAGACAATCCATTATATATCAATCTGTTTTAATTCATATATACTTTTGCACCGTCAATCCTTTTCCCGAGGATTTGGCGGTGCTTCTCTTTTATAAGCCATCGGAAGCGGAGCATCAGGGAACTTTTGAAGATGGCCGTCAAAAACTTCAAAAGCTGATATTTATGATTACTATTGAAAGTCTGGTCGAGCAGGGGGCGAACGTAAAACTGGAAGTCACTCCCACAGACCTTGAAATGTTTGCGGAATCCATCGTGCAGCGCACCATCATGGCGCAGCAGGAAGAACACAAGGCTGCCATGCAGCGCGAAGCGGAAGAAGGCTGGCTGAATACGAAGCAAGTCCGTGAGCTGTTAAACGTGTGCGAGGGTACGCTCAACCTATGGGCGAAGCGCGGCTATCTTGTCCCGGTCAAGGTCGGCAACAAGAACATATATGCCAAGTCCGATGTGCGCCGTGTGCAGACGGGAGGCAAGTCAGAGAGTGTAACATCCTATTGCAAGAAGAGAAATGGATGACATGAAGAACCCCCGGCTTGAACTGTGCAACCGGATACGCATGGAGGCGGAGCATACCGAAGACACAGGCTTCCCCTTGGCTGTGTTTCCGCAGACCGTACAGTCAATCATACTCGACATGGCCACATATGAGAACTACAAGACGGAGTTTATCGCAACGTCCATGCTGTCGGCCGTGTCCGCAGCATTGGGCGGCACATACCGCATCCGTATCAAGGGTGACTGGCAGAGCAACGGTGCGTTGTACATCATTCTGGTAGGCAGGCCCGGACTGGGCAAGACACCGCCATTGGAGGCGGCATACCGTCCTATACGGAAGCATGACTATGCCCTGTTCAAGGCGTATGCAGCAGAGATGGAAGCATGGAAGGCGGCAGGAGAAAACGGGAGGAAGCCTGTCCTGAAACGTACCATCGTGTCCGACTTCACACCCGAATCGCTAATGCTGACGCACAACAACAATCCGAGAAGCGTGGTCATTCTGGTGGACGAGATAATGGGCATGTTCAACTCCGCCAACCGCTACACGAACGGACAGCTCATAGAACAGCTGCTTACCGCATGGAGTGGCGGAGCTTTGGACGTGACAAGGGTAAACAACGCCATTCCCGTCCACATAAAACATCCGTGCATCAACATCATCGGGGGTACACAGACCAAGCGTGTACATGAACTTCTCAGAAAGGGATTCGAGGAAAACGGACTGCTTGACCGCATCCTGTTCGTTATGCCCAAGTCCCCAGAAATATCAAAGTGGATAAACCGGGACGATGACGGGGAGATGACTTCCTTGGCTGCAACACGGTGGGAGAACATATTGAACAAGGTTCTTGCCTTGGACTATGAAGCCGAAGCGGAAGAAAGGATACCTCATGTGCTGTCTATGGCCAGAGATGCCAAGGAATACTTTTTCTCATGGTGGAACAGGAAAGTGGAGCGTATCAATCAAATAGAGAATGATGCCGAGGTGGACAGCCGAGAGATGAAACATCCTACTCATGTAGCACGGTTGGCTCTGATAATTCAGGTCTTGCGATATGCTTCCGATGAAAGCCATCTGCAATTTGTGGATATGGCATCAGTGAAAGCCGCCATACGTCTGAATGACTACTTCGAGGATTCATATATCCGTCTCCGTTCCTTCGTGGCGAACGACACCTGTGAAGAGCCACCGAAGGTGTTGCTGTCATTGCTACCTGATACTTTTGATACAAAGACGGCCATTGCCATAGGCAAAGAATTGCAGGGTGTCAGCGAGCGTACTGTGATGAACTATCTCAAGGAACTATGCCACAGCCGTCTTCTGCGGAAAGCGAAAGCCGGACATTACGAGAAAGTCATGTATGGATCCGGCAAATACTCCATAAATGAAAATGAGTAATCAACCAAAGACTGCAATGAAATGCCCCCTGTTGCAGCTTGCAGTTTCTTCAGTCTTGCAGTTTCGAGTTATTGAAAACGGAAAAATCCTGCAAAACTGCAAGGACTGCAGACTGCAAATAACCTTTCGGTTTGCAGGAATCAAAAAGAGATAGCTATGAGTGAATACAGATTCCATCTCCAGAAATACAGTCCGGGCAGCAAGACCGTCTGTCCCGGATGCGGCAGGAAAGCCTGTTTTACCCGGTACGTTGACGAGGAAGGGCAGGTTTCGTTTCCCGGCAATGTGGGCAAGTGTGACCACATCAACAGTTGCGGCTACCACTATACACCCAGAGAATATTTTCATGACAACCCTGCTGTCAAGGATACTTTGACCGGACAAGATGGGTATGGCAATGTTACATCAACAGTCATAAAATCAGTAGTAAAATCATCACCTAAATCACAGTCACAGATTCCTTATCTTCCTTATGCTTGGGTGGAGCTGTCCATGCAGAGGTTTAACATCAACCCTTTATACCGATACCTGACCATTGTGGCAGGTAAAGAGAAAACGGAACGGCTGTTCAATCTCTACAAGGTCGGTACATCCAAGATGTGGCACGGTGCGACTGTGTTCTGGCAGATTGATGTCAACGGTAATGTCCGGGCTGGCAAGATTATGGGCTATGATGCAACAACCGGACATCGTATCAAGCAGCCATTCAGTCAGGTCAGCTGGGTACATTCGGTAAGAAAGATACCGGGGTTCCACATGAGACAATGCCTGTTCGGTGAGCATCTGCTGGCTGATACTTCATCTCTGGCAAGAACCGTTGGCATTGTAGAAAGCGAGAAAACAGCACTGATTGCAGCATTGTTCATCCCTGATTTGGTATGGCTCGCCACCGGAGGGATGCACGGCAGCTTCAACAGCGAGGCCATGCAGGTACTACGAGGGCATGATGTGGTTCTCTTCCCCGACCTCAAGGCAACGGGTGAATGGCGGTGCAAAGCCAAGATGCTACAGTCCATTTGTAAATCTGCCACCTGTTCCGATCTGTTGGAGAAGATGGCGACCGATGAACAGCGTAGTCGGGGACTGGACATCGCCGACTTCCTCCTGATGGAAGATACACCGCAGATGATTCTACAGAAGATGATAGAACTCAATCCCGCGTTACAGACCTTCATCGACACCTTTGAACTCGAACTGGTAGATGCAGGAAAGATGGAATGAAGGAGGCACAACGGACAGCTCGCTGTTCCATGAAAATGGGGTTGTAAAATCCCGTAGCTTATTAGGGCATTTTCACCACCTCCGCTTCGCGTCCGGCAGTCAAAAAGCCCATAAACCGAGGACACTCCTCAGGCTCCGGGTATGCCTTCGGCTGTCTAACGGGATTTTACAACAAGAATAACAATAAAATAACGAACAGATATGAGTAATACACAATACGCTGTCTGCCACCTGCAGCGTGGCAGCGGTAATGACAGTGGAATGTCATGCCATATAGAAAGAAAGGATGCCAAGGGAAAGGTTTATGTGCCGGTCAATGCCGACGCAGACCGGACACATCTCAACCGTGAGTTGGTCAGATTTTCCGATGGCGTGTCCAATCGCACCGAGGCGATACAGCGCCGCATCGAGACCGTCGGGCTGCGCCGCAAAGTCAGCAAGAACCAGACAAAGGCAATACGCGTAATGCTGACCGGAACACATGAACAGATGATGAAAATTGCCAATGACGGCAAACTGGACTATTGGATCGATGCCAATCTCAAATGGCTAAAGGAGACCTTTGGTAACGAGAACCTTGTGTCCTGCGTTCTGCACATGGACGAAAAGACCCCGCACCTGCACGCCACAGTCGTGCCCGTTGTAACCGATGAGCGTATCCGCAGGAAGCGGGAGGGCGAAAAGAAATATGAAACGAAGTCCGGACCCCGTCTGTCGGCGGACGATGTGATGCGTCGTACCAAATTACATGAATACCAGAACAGCTATGCCAAGGCCATGAAACCGTTCGGTTTGCAACGTGGGATTGTCGGCTCTACCGCCAAGCATCAGACGAACTCGGAATATTACAGGCAGCAGGTAATCCAATATGAGGAAGACATTACCAGATTACAGGCAGACATTGAACGGGCAAAAGAAGGCAGAAGTACCGTACTGTCGTGGTTCGGCAAGGGAGACCTTGCTAAGGCAAAAAAGGAACTTGCGAACAAGGATGAGCTGATTGCCAAACTCAATAAACAGATTAAGGAACTTCAGGCAGAAAAGGTTCGATTGCAGGAACAACATAAATCAGAAATCGGGAAACTACGGAACGGCTATCAGAAAGAGATAGACGCGGCCATCCGCAGGGCGGAAACCGCCGAGCGACAGTCAAAAGAGAAAGATACAGTCATAGACAGGCAACGGAAGCAGATAGGCTTGCTTGACCGCAAGGTCAATCCGCAGCGTTACAGCCTGTCATCCGGTGCAAAACTTGTACGTACCAATGTCTCAAACTATCGGAATCCGTCACTCCACATCTGGACTCGGGTCGGAGAGGAACTTTTCGAGAACACTAAATTCCAAATAGACTATGATGTGGCCCAAAGGCATTTCAACGGACAAATCACGGACGAGGAGTTTGTCAATGCAGTATTCGAGCCGCAGGAACAGGTAAGCGCAAGACAAGCGGAGTTATTGGGAGCAGCGTTCACCCTTGCAGTCGGAGGCCCGGCACAAGTGCATGTCGGTACAGGAGGTGGAGAGGTGTCTTCGGATTTGCCGTGGAGCGAGAAGAAGCGTGATAATAATATGACTTCATTCAAACGAAAACGATAACAAATAGCGTTGTTTTGTAGGCAAACAATCTTTCTCACAAAAGAATTGCAGTTTTTCGAAGATTTTCTCGAGAATCTGCAATCCTTTTTGTATATTTGTGTCCAAATATTGACAATTCAAAAAGAAGACAATAGATAAGAGAAAAGTTTTATGGATAATAAATCTGTTATACTTCCTAAATGGATTGATAAAATTATCTTTGATGATTTTGAGGCTGTCTATGAACCATGCCCTATGGAGGTGGTTTATAATCCAGATCAACCATACGAATTTGTAAAATTATACCTAGGAACATATTTTCCTAGAAGTTTTGCGGAAGCTTATAGTATTATATCCTCTCTAATGACAAATGATAAATATAAACAATCATTGTATAATTTGCAGGAAATAAACGTGTTAGATTTTTGCTGCGGAACAGGTGGTGAAATTGTAGGCTTACTTGTTGCTTTAAGCGACAATCTTCCCAATTTAAAACGAGTAAATATAAATGCGTACGATGCAAATCCGGATGCAATATTATTTTTATATCATCTTACGGAGTTGATGGAAAAAGCACCAGAATTCAGACTTGAAATCCATATTAATCCTCAATGTATTTATATTGAATCTGAACTGGAAATACAGGATGTTATAAATATGTCAAATGTGCAGTATCATTTTATAATGTCGTTTAAGGCAATAAATGAGTTTGTACAACGTGGAACTTTTAATAAAAGTAATCCGTATGAATTGATAGTTTCGTATTTTTCTCCATTGCTTAAAGCCAATGGAGTCTTTATCATTTCTGATGTAACAACAAAAGTAGATAATGGTTTGTATTATCCACAAATGATGAATAGTGGAATAAATAGATTTTTAAAGAACTCACAGCAATATAAAAGTATCGTGCCAAATGCATGTTACCACCTCGAGAACCAATGTTCCGGTTGTTATATGCAAGATATTTTTCATGTATCCCACAGGGGAAAAAATAGTGATAGAAGTAAAATCGCATACAGAATAATTTGTAATAAATCATTTGCTCAGGAAGTAATGGCTGGATATACTCTAAAAACATGTCGTGCAATAAATCCGTTAGCAGATAAAAATATACCTTATGATTTATGGCACTAGATAATCTTACACCAGACAAAGACCAGCAGATAATCATCAATATGTCTGCAGAACGAACCGCAATAGTTAAGGGAATTGCAGGTTCTGGAAAATCGTTGACTCTTCTAAAGAAGGCCAAACAAGTTTCGACGCTAACTAGTTCCTATGCAATTATAGTTTATACAAAATCACTAAAACAATTTTTTGTTGACGAATTAGCTGAAATTGGACAAAACGAAGGCCATGTATATTATTTTGAAGAATGGAAACGTTCTTCAAAACCGCAATTCACATATATGTTCATAGATGAGTGCCAGGACTTTAATGCTGATGAAATTGCAGATTTTAAGGCTCATGGAAAATACTGCTGGTTTTTTGGAGATTCTAATCAATCAATAATGGAATTCCCAAACCATCCAGTCCAAAGTGTAGAGGAAACAGCTAAACAATTAGGAATTCATCCACAAGATTTGTGTATTAACCATCGTCTCACAATCGAAAATGCAAAGGTTGGTGAACATATACGTCCCGCATCTCGTTTGTCATTTGCATGTATCAAACATGGTCCAAAGCCACGTTTAATACAAACCAAATCGCAACTTGATAAAATTATAGAATACGTTAATAATGGTTTAATAGATGTGGGTATTCTTGTGTATTATAACGATCAAGTTACTATGATTCGGGACTATTTTGTGTCAAAAGGCATACCTGTTCAATGGAAAACACACGATTATATGGATATAGATTTCAAATCAACAAGTCCTAAAATAATTACTTGGCACTGTGCTAAGGGATTACAATTTAATGATGTATTTATTCCATGCTGTGGGCTTAATGAATTCAGGAACTATGTTTACTGGAATATAGAACCAATGACTGAAAAAGAGTCAGCATTATATGTAGCAACAACACGTCCGTTGGAAAATCTTTATCTTTTATATACTGATAATCTAGCACCCAGATTGCCAGCACCTGATTCCCATATCTATGCAGGGAATGAGACTGATGCCAATGGACCATTCTAAATATATACTTTATGAAATTCTATATACCGACATCAAGTTTAAATATGGACAATCTACTTCAGTCTGAATGTATTTTGCCTATATCACATTATGTTCAACGGCTAAGTGGGTATAAATTATATGAACAAATAGAGGAACTTCGGCCTTTTAACGCTATCGTATTATTTAAATATCCAGTTCAATTTACTATTAACGACGTTGGACGCTATAACTATCCAGTGCTTATTGAGTTTGAAGATGATGTACAAACTCAAGATTTTTATGAAAACGAAATACAAGATGGTGTTTGTATTTGTTCTCATACTCTGAATCTGACTCCTACAAATTGCTGTTTCTATTTTTTCTCTGAGCAAGCATATAAAATTACTTTAGTAAATACCCGAAGTAATAAATCCATCAAATACTATAATAATTATTCTATAGTCCCAAATGCCAATAAGTTTAAAACAAGACCACTTCCGAAACTTACGTCTATTTCACATTATGAAGTAGGAGTATTTGAAGATGGAATTATTGATAAACAAAAGGGCGTATTATATGCATATCTCTTAGGAGAGCAGAAATCTGTTAATCATGATTTAGCGGTACAATTAAGGCTTACTCAAGATATATACAACATATTAACCAGTCTTATTTCTACTCCTTCATCTATAACTGTTTTTGGTGAGAAATTATCTTTTTTGTTAGATGAATATAAGAAAATTGATTTAACAGAGAGGAATAGTACAGAACAATTTGAAGTTAACTTGAAGAATGAATTGGGAAACAGATTTTATTTCCTTAAAGGATGTTTAATAGGATTTCTCAAGAATATAAATTGTTGGGATTATATATTCACCTCTTTATGCAAAAAATGGGGATGTTATTTTCTCCCCCAAGTTCCGGAGCTACATACTAAAGATGATTATTTAAGGCTTCGATCTGACATAGAAAAGAGAACAGCATATGCAGTTGATGTCTTACAAAAAAGTCTACCCCCATCTACTTTGAATGATATTTCAATGAATGGAAATACTATTTCAATTTCTAATGCTCCATTAGTTAATGCCGTTATCGATTATGTAATAAAAAATAAACAAACAGTAGAAAAGTTATATGCTAATCGCCTTGGTTTTTATATGGGAGTGATGGAGACCATTGTACCTATATTAAAGGGACAAATAGGTGAAATCAATTGGAAGAAGTCTAAAGAACGAGCATACATAAATGATTTACATGCATTTATTAACGATCCGGCCATCCATTTTGAAATAAATAGAATTGATAACATTGAACTCAAATCTATAGCTGCATTTATATTAAAAGGCCAAAGTTACAATGATTGTATGGCTTTGTGCAAAATGGCAGAATTTGAAAATTATCGTTATATTCTTTCCTTGTGGGGTAGCTTATGTGGTTATATGGAAATGAATAAGGAGGCATTATCCGATATTCTCAACATGTCAACATATTCACTCGTATATAAAAAATTATATGGGAAAAACATGGGAATCTTGTCTCATGATATTGCCAATTCAGAATCTTTTATTAATTGCAGCTCAGAAGAAATTGAAAAACGATCTTGTAAGTTTTCAAAGGAAGAATTATCTTTTATTCTAAAATCAGTAAACTTCAAGGAAGTCACTCAATTGGTAAATAAATTAGAATCGTTTTTATCCGTTTCATCAAAACCTATAAACGAGTGTTTTGAAGATGCTATTAATGAAACGCTATCGAAGAGAGCTAAGAAACAAAAAGAGTTAGCTTGGTTGTCCTTAAAAATCTATCAATCTGTAGATAATTATGATGCATTTTGCACAATATTAGAAAAGAACAACTTGTCTAAAACTGTACAAAAAAATATTTTGAGACATTTTGGTCATAACGAAGAGAAGAAAGGCAAAATCAAAATAAAGAAACAGGATACTCCTTTGTTATTTCCCGAAATGAATAAAGCAACTTCTATAACCCAAAGCATATCAAATCGTTTGCCTAACATTCCGTCCTTTGTAGGATTAGATAAGAATGTATTAAGACGTCTCGAACAAAATTGGTCATTTACAGCATCAAAATATCCTAGCAACAAAGAAGAGCACATTCGTTTCTTTATAAATCTTTGCAAGAAAGAAGGCTTTTCAGGAAATGCAAAAGGACCAACGTCCTTAACATATGTGTTTACACAGGAAATGGCATCTAAAGTTGAAAAAGAATTATTAATATACTATGATATTAGATAAAATTACAATAAAGAATGACTCTGGTATGATTGTAGAAGCAACAGCTCCTGTTATTATTTCAGCAAGTCGTTCTACAGACATACCAGCTTTTTATGCCAAATGGTTTTTCAACCGTTTGACAAAAGGTTATTGTGTATGGTACAATCCGTTCAATCAACAGCCAATGTACATTTCTTTTAAGAATTGTAAGGTTATTGTTTTTTGGACAAAGAACCCCAAACCGATATTGCCATATTTGCACAAACTTGATGAACGTAGAATTCATTATTATTTTCAATTTACTCTTAACGATTATATAAATGAAGGATTTGAGCCAAATGTCCCGTCTATTGAAGAAAGAATCGAAACATTTAAGCAATTATCTCAAATGATAGGTAAAGAGAGAGTGATATGGAGATTTGATCCACTTATAATCACTTCATCTATAAGCCCAAGAGAGTTGCTTAAAAGAATATGGAATGTCGGCAATAAACTGAAAGGATATACTGACAAGTTGGTTTTCAGCTTTATAGATGTAAAAGCATATCGAAAAGTTCAAAATAATCTCGTAAAAGAAACAATGTTCTTTACGAAAGAGGATGTTGAAAATGCAGAAGCAAACCATGCTCAGCGAATAGAAATTGTTGAAGGTCTTCAGAAAATTCGATCCATTTGGAAAGAACAAGGATGGAATGTTGAAATGGCAACTTGTGCAGAAGATATAGATTTAGAGTCTTATGGCATAGAACATAATCGTTGTATTGACGGAGAACTTATGAAACGCATATTCTCTGACGATAAAGAATTAGTTTATTATCTTCATACATTGAAATGGCCGGAAAGAGATATGTTTGGAGAACTTCCGCCAATCCCCCAGAATACGAAAAATGTTAAAGATTCCGGACAACGCAAGGTTTGCGGATGTATGGTGAGTAAAGATATTGGAATGTATAATACTTGTCGTCATTTCTGTGTATATTGTTATGCCAACACAAGTAAAAAAATGGTAATGGACAATATGAGAAAGCATTCTGATGAAAGTGAAAGTATTATTGAATAAGTGTGTCAGTGTAATCCAAAATGCATAAATAGATCAATGTTAGAACTTGAACTACAACAATATCTACATCGTGAATATCCGCAAGAAAATACTTATTGCGAGTGGAAGGAATTTAAGAATTTGAAGAACTCATTCTGCGGGGACGAGAAAGATGATGTCATTTCGTATGTGTCTGTCATTGCCAATATGGAAGGTGGACACTTGGTGATTGGTGTACACGATAAAACATTGAAGATTGTCGGAACGGACACATACAATTATGATAAGCAAAAAGCAATACTGCGACTGACAGAAAGATGCGTAAATCTTTCAACAGAAGGCTTGGATATAGATGAGTTCATCACAGATGATACCAATCGTAAAGTATGGGTTATCCATATTCCTAAACATCTACCTAAGCGCCCTGTGTTTGCGCATAATAAGGCATGGCAGCGAATTGAGGATTCTCTCGTAGAAATGACTACTGAACGCATGAGTGCAATTCTTGATGAACCTATTTTCAGCGAAACGGATTGGTCCGCACAAATCGTACCTGATGCTACGATTGATGACCTTGATGAAGTTGCCATAGCTAAAGCTCGTATGATGTTCAAGAAAGTACATAGCCGAATACCTGAAGCCGAAGTAAATGCATGGACTGTGGAAACATTCTTGAGCAAATGTGGCATAATGAAGAACGGAGGAATTACTCGTGCCGCAATAATCCTTCTTGGTAAATATGAAGCTGCTTTCAAGTTACGTCCGGCTGTTGCACAAGTGACTTGGACAAGGCGGGATGAAAAGCAGGATGTAGTGGATTACGAACACTTCACCGTGCCATTTATATTAACCGTAGATGAGATTTTATCAAAGATTGAAAATCTGACAATGCGTGAAATGCCAGGAGGTACACTCTTCCCTGACACTATGAAGCAATACGATGACTATACCATCCGCGAAGCACTTCATAATTGTATTGCACATCAAGACTACACGATGCAGCAGCGAATCAATTTCGTGGAAAATCCGACATACCTCTATTACTCCAATGCAGGGAGTTTTATTCCTGGCACGTTGGAGAATGCTTTAACGAATGAGGAACCTCAAGCATATTTTCGCAATGAATGTCTTTGCAGGGCAATGGTTGATTTCAACATGATAGATACAGTAAGTAGGGGCATAAAGAAGATGTTCAATGAACAATGGCGTCGCCATTTTCCAATGCCTGATTATGAAATTGACGCTAAAAACAGAAAAGTATCGGTACGCATTTATGGCAATGAGATAAATGAACAATATACCAACTTGCTCAAAACAGACAACTCATTGACCTTGTGGGATTGCATATCATTAGATGCCATCCAAAAGGGCAGAACCATTCATGAGGACATTGCGCATGATTTATTGAACAGAGGGCTCATTGAGGGCGAAGCCCCCAATTATACAATCTCTTTAGGGATTGCTAAAGCTACTCGTCAACTGCAAGGTTACACCAAGCAGAAAGGACTTGATAAGGAAAAAATCAAACAGATGATTTTGCAGTATCTTAAGAATGCTGGTACAGATGGAGCCAAGCGTGATAGCATTTATGAGTACGTCAAAGACGTAATGCCGCAAGTCAAGACAAACGAACAGCAATTGAGACTATTAGGGGATATACTTAGTGCGTTAAGTGCCGATAAACTTATTTATGCAAAAGGGCGGATATGGTTCTTAAAAGAATAGTCATAACGGAAGATTATGACGGTTTATCCCAATTATAGCGGAATTTATAACGGATTTCGTCATATTATAGCGGATAATGAAATCCGATTAACTCATGTCAAATTCGTAAATTGAAGAAGTATGTTATTAGGAGAAAGAATAAAAGAGTTAAGAGAGCAACACGGAGTACTGCAAAGACAATTAGCAGCCTTGCTTGAAATAGATACTCCGATGTTCAGCAAAATAGAGCGCGGTGACAGACGTGCCAAACGAACACAAGTAATACAATTGGCTGAATATTTCAAGGTAGATAAGAATGAACTTCTCACTCTGTGGTTAGCAGACAAAGTATTAGATGCGGTAGAGGATGAAGATGAATTAAAACACGATGCGATAGAGGTCGCACAAAAAAGAATAGGCTAATACTTACAATTGTCGGGAACTATATGGTATCATAATAATCTAATTTCCGACATTATTATTTGATACTCAAATTACTAAATTGCAATATTCGGTTCAAGCGTGGAACTGATAAACAAACTTTATCAAAACGAGCATAAGCATAAAGTCGGGGTGGACGGATGGACGGCGGAACAGCATCTTGCACACCGCAAAAAGTATGCTCTGGACATACTCGGGGAAATAAAAGATGTGCTTGATGAAATAGAAGAACGGGGGGACTTGTTACCCAAGAGCGAACTAAGGGAGCCATTACCTATCTTCGCAATGAGTGGAATGCCGTAGTGGACATCTTCAACTATGGTGACACTTTCCTGGACAACAATATAGTTGAACGGATGAACCGGTACATATTCCTGTCAAGAAAAAACTCATTGTTCTTCGGCAGCCATAAGGGTGCCGAACGGGGCGCCATACTCTACACGATAGCACTCACTTGCAGGATGCATAAAGTAAATCTGTTTAAGTATCTCACGGATGTGATAAACAGAACCGCAGAATGGCAACCGAACACGCCACTGGAAAAATATAGGGAACTCCTGCCTGACAAATGAGAAAAGGAGAATAGCTAAACAAGGCTTATTAAACTTTTTATTCTACCACACTATATAGAACCGCGGAGACGCTTACATAGTGATTGACAAGGTATGGGATTACATCAACCAGCCTGCCAGCAATTCGCTTCTGCATTACAATGACGGCTCTTATATATTCGATATACCATCTTTCAACAAGGGGGCAATCAGAGAGGCGATATTGAATGCTTGTTGCCACCGCTCAATGTTGATTCAGAGCGATGTTGTCATCAAGCAATATCCCGATAGTATAACCATTACCAATGCTGGTGGTTTTCCGTCCGGAGTGGATATGAACAACATTTTGACAGTGAACAGCGTTCCGCGCAGTAAACTGATGAGCGAGATATTGCAGAAGACAGGATTGGTGGAGCGTTCCGGTCAGGGAGTGGATAAAATGTTCTACAACTGTATTACTGTGACGTGCTAAGTTGTGTATGTGATTGTTTTACTGACTATTACAAAAAAAAGTAATAATCTGATTGAACCTGCTGTTTCGTCAGCAGTAGCCTACGGCAGGTGCATAACCAGTAATGGTCTTGTACTAAGCTGCTCGGACAATGAAGCCCTTCCGAAAGGAGAAGTTTGAACCGTGAGGGGAAAGCAACTGCTATTAGTGTCATATAGTAGGGGAGCTAGGCTGGATGGTATGAATAACAAATGTGAACTGTTGCTTAAACATCGTGATTGTAGAAAAGCCAAAGACTACTGACAGGCTTTACCAAAAGGTATGCAGTCGGTTAATCCTTTGCCGAGCAACTGAATGTCTTTGAATTGCTGGCTTTGTACAAAATGGCAATGAGGGATTGCGAGGGGCTTGATGAAAAGATTTTATGAAAATTGTCGGAAGAAAACCTTATCGGTTACGAAAACAGCTCTCATCGCTTGTCCGAGGAGTATCGGAATGAGTCTGCTGAAAGATTGAAAGGAATGAATATGAATTACCTCAAGTTGGTTTCAGGCTGTTTTCATAAAAATGGTTATATAAATCGTTCTTTTCTCAAAAAGGTATTTCAAGACATGTTGTCCGAAAAACAAATTAGAGGCTTGATTTCAAAGATGAAAAATGCAGGGATTATACAGAAAGATGGTGCAGGCAAATATACCCGTTATGTAAAAGCACCGGATTTTCCATCGTTTGTCTAGGGCCGCAAGAATCAATTTTAGGGCCGTAAGATTTCAACTGTCTGTTTATCAGCTTATTTGATTAGGGAAACAAGGGGCTTGATAAGGCAAAGATTCAGCAAATGATAATACAATATTTGCAGAATGCAGGTTCCTCAGGAGCAAAGCGTGATGCCATTTTTGAATATTTGAAAGAGGCATTACCCCAGAATAAGACCCAAGAGCAACAAGAGCGTATGATTGGCAATATTCTTTCTGAGATGAAAGAGATTGGATTGATTCATCCCGAAGGTCGGACATGGTTTTTGGGGTCGTAATTCATCAATTATAGCTGAAATATGACTATTTATAACTGTCAAATGAGATTATAACTTAAAAGTAGTCAAATCCTTGGTTTAATCAAGAAATTGGCTACTTTTATATCAGAGTTGTTTGACAAAGCATAATGCAGAAGATTAGTGCAACACCGCTGTCGCCAAATCGTTACTAACAACTTTCTACCATAGTATTTGCTATTTGTGTATCAATCAGATACGGAATAATTGATTATCCGTTGCAATGATAAACAATTTTTGCGAACGAGAGATTATAAGTCATAAGATAATGTTTGTATAGCCCACTTATATACAACTCTACCGTTTTGATGCAGTTTGTTATTGGAAATAACTTCTTCATCATTGATAGAATTTTTTTGACTGGTTAGATAGAGGTCTTTTCCAAATTCTCCATTCGTTTCTGTTATTGTTTCCAATAATCTTGCTGTCCACTAAAAATGTGGATAATATTGAAAAGTTCCACAATAAAATAAAGTTGGTTCAGAACCAGCAAGTCCATGACAATATTGTAGGTACCAACCAGTAGGAATTCTAAGATTAATATTTCAATAGAATGTTATTTGTATTTACATCAGAATATCATCTGTAGTAATTCTTATTCCGAATATATCAATGTATATAACTGTTTATCAATGCTGTACAATTCAAATATATTTGAGACTGAGAAATAAAAAACATTATTCAGACATCAAATATCTGCTATTTTGACAGATTTTATAGAGAAAAGCCTCAAAATTACATCAAGGGACAAAATTTTGTCCCTTGATGCCACGCTGAAGGACAAACGAGGGACAAAAGTTGAAAAAATCAGAGATATTACATTTTCTGACTTAGTATTTGCTTCTATTATGTATATATCTATCAGTTGGTTATATAGATAATTGATAATCAGTAGGTTAAGCTATTTTCCTATGCAACATGTATAACTATTTAATTATGAGGGTTTTACGCTTAAAACGGTAGAAAACCTTTTTTCATCTTCTAGGCGATAGAAAAATCCGCCATTTTTGCCGTTCTAACGTTCGTTCTCTTGAGTCATGGAAAAACTGAGTTTCCCATCCAGAAGTTCACCTCTTTTTCTAAGTGCAAAGGTACAATTTTTATTGCTTATTATCGCCAACTGTTGTCAACTAAATGAACCCAAACTGATATTTTCTTGTGAAAAATATGTCATAATCCGCCAAATCGCAATATTTTTCATAGATTTGGCGTGTTATATGAAGTTTTTGTCTTATTTTTGCGTAAACAAAACTCATTAGTTATGATAATCGGTAGAAAAGAAGAGCAGAAAATATTGCTTTCAGCGGCAGAATCTGAGTATTCAGAATTAATAGCTGTCTATGGTCGTAGACGCGTAGGTAAGACCTATCTCATACGTGAGACTTTTGGTTATAAGTTTACATTCCAGCATACGGGTTTGGCAAAAGGTAAGACCAAGGACCAGTTGTTTAGTTTTGCTATTTCACTTCGTGATGCTGGTTATGATGACTGTCCAATACCGCAATCTTGGTTAGAGGCGTTCAGTTTGCTTTCACACTATTTGAAGAATTCTACTGATGAAAAGAAAATTGTCTTCCTCGATGAACTTCCTTGGATGGATACCCCACGTTCAAATTTTCTATCTGCTTTTGAGCATTTTTGGAATGGTTGGGCATCTGCTCGAAAGGATATAGTTTTAATTATTTGTGGTTCCGCAACTTCATGGATTATCAATAAGGTTATTAATGACCACGGAGGTCTTCATAATCGTGTAACGCAGCGCATAGCCCTTCAACCTTTTACTTTGAGGGAGTGCGAAATGTTTGTTCAAAACAAGGGTCTCGAAATGAGTCGTTACCAGATTGCAGAGTGTTATATGGTATTGGGTGGTATACCATTCTATTGGAGTCTTCTTGAAAAAGGATTGAGCTTAGCCCAAAATATCGATAAAATGTTCTTTGCCAAGAATGGCAAATTGACCAATGAGTTTAATCAACTTTATGCATCGCTATTTAAGTCACCAGAACAATATATAGATGTTGTAACAGCTCTAGGCCGAAAGAAAACAGGAATGACCCGCGAAGAAATATTAGAGATAACCGATAAGCAAAGTGGTGGAGCTTTGAGTAAGGTGCTTGATGAGTTGGAATACTGCGGATTTATACGCAAATACAATGGTTATGGAAAAAAGTCTAAACAAACTATTTACCAACTTATTGATAACTATACACTATTTTACTTTAAGTTCGTCCAGCAAAATGAGAATAATGACGAACATTTCTGGTCCGCATCGACCGATTCTGCCATGCATCGTGCTTGGAGCGGATTGGCTTTTGAACGCTTATGTTTGGCACATGTACAACAAATAAAAGCTGGATTGGGTATTGCTGGAGTCCTAAGTAATGTTTATTCTTGGCGAAAAGAAGCAGATGAAAATAGCGATGGTGCACAGATAGACTTGTTGATTGATCGCAATGACCAAGTGATTAATGTCTGTGAAATGAAATATTCTTTGTCAGAGTTTTCTATCGATGCGGAATATGAACGTAATCTACGCAACAAGAAATCGGCCTTCATTGATTCAACGAATACACGCAAGGCAGTTCATCTTACAATGGTAACAACTTACGGCGTTCGTCAGAACTCTCATTCTGGAATTATACAAAGCGAAGTTACACTAGAGGATCTATTTGCATAGTTTGAGTGTATGTAAGTATTACCACCAGGAATCAAGAATCGCACCTCTTCTTAGTACAGAGGAGCGATTCTTTTTTTGCGTATTATCGCCAACTGTTGTCAACTAAATGTATTGAGATAGTATATTCTCTCCTCGAAAAGAGAAAAAGTAGTCTAATTACAAGTTGATATTGCTGGTAAAAAGAAAAATTATGGCGCAAGCCATTTCTTCTTTTCCCTTCTTTTGACTTTACTTTATTATCCGTATATATGAGTACGAGATTAAAGTAGAGTTGATTTTTTCTTTTCACGGCAAGTGCATATAGGTACGAAATATACGTGAGAATATCGCCGATTATGTCAACTAATTGCAGGACGTTCTCACTTATAGACCTTCAATCGTGAATCACGATGGCTGCTTGTCTATCGTATACTTTATCTATAACTATGACTCCTCGTTTTACGGGGTCATCCTATTCTACACGTTCCAATGTTGAATCCATGATTAACGACGAGGCTGTGTTTTACCACGTCATCTTCTTCCGCCATTTTCATCTACGACTATTTAATTTTGCAGCCAAAAGAAAATCTAATGTCTTGTTGTAGGGGTGCATTGTTTTAGTGCATCCCCCATTTGAATGTATGACTAAAGTAAATCTGATTTTTGGAAGAGAGAATTATGGCAATGAAATCTTATTTAGTGTAAAGTTAGTCGTGTAGTTCGAACCACTCCCCTGAATCAAGGTACAGGTTTTATCGTTCTTGGCTACGGATTGTTTCTGTAGATACATTAAATCGATTACTCGGTGTTTTATCGAGTCTTTAGATTCTGCATGATGATAAAGGCAACCATATTCGGGTTCTAACTTCTGCAGAAGGTGGTTAGCTCTGTACCTCCAGGGGTGACCGTTTCAGTTATCCCTTTGCACAACTAAGTTCACTTTTCTCATCGATATACATCTCATTATGCTTGTGAAAAGAAAATCTATTGATTCATAGTATGGGGCCCTGTTTTAGGGCGTCAATATAAAAGTAAGAGATTGTTCGAACCAATGTCGCAAATCGCTACGGTGGTTTGACTAGGACATCGTAACGAATTGTTGCATACGCAAACTCTCTTTTCAAAAAGAGAAAAAATCATGGCATGTGATAGTGGTGGGACGTTTCATCCTATCATCATTTAATAATACGCTATGCACGTGATTAAAGCAAGTTAATTACGTGATTGGCTTGAGGTCGTGATTCCCGAACCTGTTTACTTCTGTTTAGAATCTTGCAGCCAGATTCGTTGATGTAAGTCATCAGTTGCTCACCGCAGGAGCTGGGGTGTAACGTTTGGTTACATCCCTTTCATCTACATGTTGAACAGTAGTATCTTAGATTCTTCTGTATTCTAATGCTAAATTTTACTTGTGATAGGGTGTTCGATTTTAGAACATCCCTCTCTTCGTTAATAAAGGTGACAGATTGACTTCTTCGTTGAGGGGTGTCCCTAATGAACATACCACCTTTATTGTCAACAATCATCTCATTTTGCTGGTGAAAAGAAAAATTCTATGGCGAAGCCATTTCTTCTTTTCCCTTCTTTTGACTTTACTTTATTACCCGTATATATGACTACGAGATTAAAGTAAAGTTGTTTTTTCTTTTGGCTGTAATCATTATGGAAAATGTGAAATTCTACCCATATTTAGGGGCGGATTATGTGAAATACATGCTTAAAAGGTCTAAAAACGACTTCTAAATCATATTTTTCGATTGAAATATTCCGTCAAAAGAAAGAAATGAGTAGCTTTGTGTTATAAATATCAGTATAATACATATAAACCCTATTTTATGTAGATAACCATTAGTATAATGATAGATACAATTGCTTATGAAAGATTTATACGAATACTCTACTCCCGAACTAGTACGTATGTTAGGTGAACGCTTCAAGGAATATAGAATGCGATGCGATCTGACTCAAAAAGAAGTGTCGGAACTATCAGGTGTTGGCCTTACTACTATACACAAGTTCGAGAATGGTACAGCTGGTAATCTTTCATTGTCAACATTCATTCTTTTGCTGAAAGTGATTGGACAAATCAACTATTTAGATGACTTACTACCAGAGTTACCCCCATCACCTTATCTTATGCGAAGAAATGAAAAGAAAGCACAACGTATAAGACATAAAATTTTGAAAAAATAGGATGGATTTATGGTTATAATCAGCCAAATCGCCTAAATAAAGTGAGATTTGGCTAGATATGATAAAAAAACAGATGAAAATCGAAGAAGCTATACTTTATTGCCTCACAAGTCAGAACCGAGGAATGCGAACGGAACAGATTGCGGAGATGATTAACCGCCAACGCTTGCATATCCGCAAGGATGGGCAACCTGTTACGTCCAATCAGGTTTATGCGGTGATTTGTCGCTATCCCGATATGTTTGTTAAGGCAGAAGGACGGATAATGTCGATGATTTGAAAGCATTTGAGAATATTATGAATAAGGTTTATACTTTATCTTTTCCAGAAGCCCGAAATGCTGTTGTCTCAGGGGATATCCATGGAGACTTCAATCTCTTGGTGTATAAACTTTGTGTGCAGTATCAAATGAAGGACACCGTGCTAATAGTGGCTGGTGATTGTGGGTTTGGATTTGAAAAGAAGGAGTATTACGAGCAAATGGCAAGGCGTAATGCTAAAAGAATGAACGAGGCCAATAATTGGATTGTATTCGTGCGTGGCAATCATGACAATCCTCTTTATTTTGATGGCAAGCAATTCAAACACAAACGCTTTATTGCTATTCCTGACTATTCTATTCTTTTGGCCTGTAAACATACAATACTTTGCGTTGGTGGTGGAATTTCAATTGACCGACGTTATCGTATGGAGGAATGGAAGAAATATTGCGCAAAGAATCGAATGTGTCCTAATACAGAGGATAAGTTTGGTAAGAACTTTTATTGGTCCGATGAAGCTCCGGTTTATAATGATGAAATGCTCACTCTGATAAACCAAAAGTTTGCTATCGATACAGTAATTACTCATACAGCTCCCGACTTTTGTGAACAGATAAACAAGAACGGATTGCATTCTTTTGCTGCTTCGGATGAAAACTTATTGAAAGACGTAGAGGATGAACGAACGACAATGACAAAGCTATATGACCGCCTTGTTTATGATGCTCACCCTCTTACGCATTGGTATTATGGCCATTTTCATCAGTCATGGCATTCCTCTATTGAAGGAGTGTTGTTCAAAATGCTTGATATAATGGAATTTACCCCGATTAATTATTAGAGATTATGCTAGCATACACATACATAGAAAAAGGAAAGTTCGCTTTGGTGGAGAAACCGAAGCCTAAACTTATTGAACCTACCGATGCCATTGTTCGTGTAACAATGAGCAGTATTTGCACTAGTGACCTGCATATCAAGCATGGCAGTGTACCTCGTGCCGTTCCAGGCATTACCGTGGGTCACGAAATGGTGGGAGTGGTTGAAGAAGTTGGCTCTGAGGTAACCAATGTAAAGCCAGGCGATAGAGTAACCGTAAACGTAGAGACCTTCTGTGGAGAGTGTTTCTTCTGCAAGAACGGTTATGTAAACAATTGCACAGACCCGAATGGTGGTTGGGCGTTGGGATGCCGCATCGATGGTGGACAAACCGAGTATGTTCGTGTACCGCTTGCAAATCAAGGATTGAACCACATTCCCGATAGCGTGACCGATGAACAGGCCTTGTTTGTGGGTGATGTCTTGGCCACAGGCTTCTGGGCAGCTCGCATTTCTGAGATTACCGAAGACGATACGGTACTGATCATAGGAGCAGGACCTACGGGAATCTGTACTCTTCTTTGCGTGTTGCTTCATAAGCCCAAGCGTATCATTGTGTGTGAAAAGTCAGAAGAAAGACGTCGGTTTGTACAAGAACATTATCCCGAAGTATTGCTCACCGCTCCCGAAGAATGCCAGGACTTTATCATGAAGAATAGCGACCATAGTGGAGCCGACCGAGTGCTCGAAGTGGCCGGTGCCGGTGATACATTCCGCCTCGCGTGGGAGTGTGCCCGCCCAAATGCCATTGTAACGGTGGTTGCCCTTTACGACCAGCCACAAGTTCTACCTTTACCCGACATGTACGGCAAGAACATCACCTTCAAGACTGGTGGCGTGGATGGATGCGATTGCGAGGAAGTTCTTCGCCTTATTGAAGCAGGAAAGATTGACACCACTCCACTCATCACGCATCGTTTTCCGTTGAGTGAGATTGAAGAAGCCTACCGCATCTTTGAGAACAAGCTGGATGGAGTGATTAAGGTGGCTATCATTTAATAATAAGAAACTATGCAACCTCCGAAGATAGATAACTCCACTAAAGAAGAGCGTCAAGCCTATGTGCTCGATGCCTGGAAATGCCTGTACGATTGCGAGGCGTGTGGCAAGTGCCGTATCCTGAAAGGTAGGGATGCCGAAATCCTCTATGCTGACTACATTGAGGGTAAGCGAAGTTATATGGATATTACATTGGAGATTAGAAATCGTTCGATCAGATAGCTATGTCCATTTGTTGCTATATGACACCCATGAGTTGATAAAAACAGTTTGAAACCTTCGGAAATCGCTCTAAAATCAAAGGATTTCCGAAGGTTTCAGCGTGCTTTTCAATCTAATTAGATGAATCTTTTCTTCTTGTTATATGAGTCATAGAAATAAGGAAGCATTTTACATGGTAACAATACCGAATTATTTGCAATATTCCGGTATTACAAATATTGTTCTTACAATGAATATCAAAGATATATGTAATGTGCCTATAATTAGGTTGTTATACACGTAATTTATAGTGTATGGCGAAGCTTATAGGTGAGATTTACGATGATTTATACCGATTTATTTGCAATATTTCGGTATTCCATTAGCCTGCTTTGGAAGTGTTACTCCTAATTCTGATTATTAAGTGTATAATACTGATAAAACAATATAAATATGCGAGAATCTGCTATATTTAGAGAATTAATTACTATCTTTGCATTGGAAGTCAAATTGTCGTGTATGAAACTTAATAGAATTAAGACTGTTTTAGTGGAAAAAGATATGTCCCAAACAAAATTGGCAAATGAGTTGGGAATGAGTTTTAGCACAATAAATGCCTATTGTTGTAATAGGCAACAGCCATCCTTGGAATTGCTTTATAAAATATCTGAAATATTGTCAGTTAGTGTAAGAGAACTTTTGTTTGACAACAAGAAAACAGTATAGCTTATGGATAAGAATCTGAAAGATATAACATATTTCATTTCGTTCTGTATTGAACAATACATGAATGAAAAAGGTATAAACGAGGATGAAGTTATCTCGATATTCTCAGAGTATGGTGTTTTTGATTATTTGAAAGATTATTTTGATGTTCTCCACACTCAAAGTAGACAATGGCTTGTTGCGGATATTGAGGAATTTATAAACGATAGAAAAAAATAAGCATATGATTCTTTATCACGGAAGTATAGAAATTGTTGATAATCCAGAGATTCGTATCCCAAGCAGATCTTTGGATTATGGTTCAGGGTTTTATACAACAACATCTTTTAAACAAGCTGAAGATTGGGTTAAACGGAAATTGAATACAAACATTCACACTGGTTACGTCAACGTGTATGAATTTGACGAGAATATGATTGAGGGTCTTAAATCTTTGCTTTTTGAATCACCCACTGAAGAATGGGTTGATTTTGTGATGGATAACCGCACTAACAAAGATTTCAATCACGATTTTGATATTGTATATGGTCCGGTTGCCAATGATAAAGTATATGCCGCTTTTGCACTCTATGAAGGAGGTATTATCGATAAGCAGAATCTTATCTCTGAATTAAGAGCATACAAATTAGTAGATCAATATCTATTTCATACAGACAAGGCTTTAAAGGCCTTAAAATTCATCGAAGCTAAGGAGGTCACATTATGATAGGCGAAATTAACCAAGGCAATCTACACTTACTATTACCTTCAAAGGTAAGTTGGTTGGCAAGCATGCTTGTTGAGTATAAGGGATTGAGCATTGTTGATGCCATTAAAAAGGTCTATGCTTCTAATTTGTACAAAAAACTTAAGATTGAAAGTACAAAGACATGGCATTTAGGGCCAGTTGCATTGTATCAAGAATTAGAATCAGAACTCACATGAACTTTTTTATATACTCTGTATATAACCCATTATCAGGCAATTTACGTCTTGAAAATTGTGCGAGTATGCTTTGATAAATTGAAGAAAAAAGCATTACCTTTGCAGCTCATTTAGGTATAATCTGTAAAAAGTTAAAGATGCAGCAAAATAGAATGAACATATTAGCAACCACGTTAGATCGAGGCACAAAATGCTTTGAGGTTATGCTGTATACCACTATTTCATGCATTGAACCAACAGCCTCTATTGGGGAAACTATCCAATTGAAATATACGCGAACCAAGATATTATAGATGCAGATATCCTAGTTACGAAGAATAGACAAGAATCGTTGGAAAGTCCCTACCAAGCTTTTCAACGATTTTTTTATACCCATTGGTGACGTCTTCCTCTCCGTCATTTCCGTCCAATGGAAATCAACAAATCAATTATTAACCACGCAGTGATGCGTACAAATGAAGAAGAGATTATGAATTACAAATTTGACGGAGCAAAGGTGTATTTTACATCGGATACTCATTTCAATCATGCCAACATCATCGGTTTTTGCAGTCGTCCGTTCAAGAATGTGAATGAAATGAACGAAACCCTCATAACGAACTGGAATCGTGTAGTAGGAGTGGACGATATTGTCTTTCATCTAGGTGACTTTTGTTTAGGTGGCTCTGCTGAATGGACAAATGTACTGAACAGATTGAATGGGAAAATCTATCTTATTGTCGGGAACCATGACATGAAGAATCTCAGACAAAGCTATTACGATAGATTTGAAGAGATTGTAATGCAGAAGCACATAGAGATAGGCAAGCAAAAGATTTACTTGAATCATTGTCCGTTCTTGTGTTATGGTGGAGCTTACAAAGATACTTGGCAATTGTTTGGCCACGTTCACACCAGCAAGAATAATACAGGTAAGGATGCATCTCGACTGAATATGCTATTCCCTACACAATATGATGTGGGCGTAGACAATAATAACTTTACTCCTGTTTCTTTTGACCAGGTAAAGGCTATAATACAGAAGCAGGTAGAACAATTTAACAAGAATAATAGATAGGAGGTGAAGTCATGAGTGAATACACAACCATTTATTTGAGAAATAAGGCGACCCCTTTGTTGGAGTACAAAGAACATCCATCGTGGAATGAATTTAAAGACCTTTCTGATGACGAAATAAATAAAATTGAAGAAGAAAGAAAAGAACATAATAGAAATGTAGAGAGGTCGATGGGATGCGAGTTGTTTTACCTTACAACCACTCCAAGCAGAGAGCTGACAGTTCTTCCTTGGAATCCTTCTCCTAAAGTATTGACAAAAGAATTACTTGGTGAGGTTATAGACTTTTACAAAGAAGAAATAGATAGGTGCAAAACGGCTCTAAAAGAACAGAAGGAAGATATCGTTAGGTTGGAAGCTCGTATAGTAAAAGCAAATGTGGAGTTGTATGATAAAATCAACGAAGATATATACGAATGTAACCAAAGCATCAGTTTTTGGACGGAAGAACTTAATCACTATAAGTATTTGTTCGATAAGTTCAATTTTGCGAAGGATATCATAGATAACGATTCTAACGCGGAAAATTATGAATTGATTTACACAAAAAGCTAAAATTAAAGAGATTATGAAGATACAATACGCATCTGATATACATTTGGAGTTGTCAGATAATTCAAGATTTATAAAGAGTATGCCATTTGAGGTGGCTGGAGATGTTCTGGTCTTTGCTGGTGACACTGGCTATCTACGAGATAGAACATTGCCGAACTTGAAGTTTTGGAAATGGGCATCTGCCAATTACCGTGAGGTTTTGTTGGTGCCAGGCAACCATGAGTTTTATGGCAATGGCGATGTGCTGGCTTATGGCGATAGTTGGAGCAGGGAGATTCTTCCCAATGTCCATTACCATCAGAATAAAGTGGTACGCATTGATGATACAGACTTCATCCTTTCAACCTTGTGGTCACACATATCACCTCAAGATGAATATTTTGTCAGTCGTGGCATGAATGATTTCAGGCAGATACTGTATTGTGGGAGCAGATTCACCACCGATGATTTCAATGTCGAGCACCAGAAGTGTTTGGCATTTATCAAGCAGAGTGTTTCAGAAAGTGATGCCAAGCACATAGTGGTGGTTACCCACCACCTCCCTACATTAGAGGTTGTCGCACCCCAGCATAAAGGAAGCCTGTTGAACAGCGCCTTTGCAACCGAACTGGGTGATTTTATTGCCGACAGCCGAATAGATATATGGATATTTGGCCATTCACATGCCAACATTGATGCAACTATTGGGAACACTCGTATTGTCAGCAATCAAATGGGGTATGTGTACTACGGTGAGCATCTGCAAGATTTCAAGGGCGATAAGTTTATTGAATTATGATTCTATGTACTTATATAATTATGTAAGTATATAACTAAATGGGAGTAGTGTTGTAAGCACTGCTCCTTTATTTTTCAGTGTGAATTTAAAATTACAGGATAATCAACTTTCTTTATACATTCCTGGTCGTCTGAATTTGGTTTCTTCTTTTATCCATTGGTTTAACTCAGAATCTGGTGGAATAATCTCGTACTCGAATGCCCTCTCAAAAGCTCGTCTACCAGCCTCAGTCATTAGTCCTCTATCTTCAAGATCCACACATCTGTCCATGTTCAGTTGAGTCCAATGACTCTTTGGTCGGCGAGGGGAGAGGCGTTGAGCCAACCGGCCATCGGGAAGGCGCTTGAGGGTGCTGTCTATCCAACCGAAACAGAGAGCCTCTTCCACCACTTCAATGTATGAAATAGCTGGCCACGCGGGTGGAAACTTACTGCGATAAGTCACCACCCAACAACATTTCTCTTTGTTGTGGTTCTCTTTGAGCCATTGGCGTAACTCAGAACGATTCTCAAAGTAGAGTAGATTGAATATTTCCATGACTTTATCGGTATCTAAAATTTATGTAAAGTTACGAAAAACACGAGAATTGGGCTAATTTCCCATGGCTTATTCTTTTTTTTGCCATAATTTTAATACATTTGCATATAGGTTAAATAAATTAGGATGAAATGGCTAATCTAAATCGAATAAAAGTTGTACTTGTTGAGCAACAAAAAACAGGTAAATGGTTGGCTGAACAATTGGGGAAATCCACTTGTACAGTCAGTAAATGGTGTAGCAATACTATTCAGCCCGACTTAGCAACTTTGGACAAAATTGCCACACTTTTGAATGTGGATAGAAGAGAATTAATAGTACCATCAAAATAATTTGAACAGAAGATTATAATATGGCTATCCCAAAATTTGAAGATTTCCTTTATCCATTCATGCAACACTTAATGGAGAAAGACTCAAATAAAGCAGATATGATAAAATCCTTATCAGCTCATTTCAATCTTTCAGATGAAGACATGCAATTGAAGACTAAAGGTGGTTCTGCTTACCAAGTTAGCGATAGGGTCGGTTGGAGCCTACAATGGTTACGTAGGGCTTTGTTCGTTGAAATTCCAGAACGAGGTGTCTGGAAAATAACCCAACGTGGTCGTGATTATATGATGTCACATTCTGATTTAAGGGAATCTGATTTGATGGAATATGCTGAATTTGCCGAATATTCAGGTAGAAGAGATAATGGAGAATTAAAAGCAAAACACACTTTTTCTGTGAGTGCTTTTGATGAAACATACTTAAAGCAAAACGACAATTGGTTTGAGATAGTGGAAACTATTAAACCCATTATAGAGGCTCGTTCTTCATACAACACTTTTTATAATTCTGTTGTTACATGCTTTAGGCTTCTTGGATGGAAGAAATCCAAAGGAACTATTATCACTTTCCCGTCTAACGATTCAAACCTAAGGGACGGATGGTTTTCCCTAACTATTGAAAAGGATAAACTTCATATACCCATTGTTCCTTTAGATCTTAATGATTCATTTACAGAAGAATCTGGATTGATGGTATTATTTAGAACTATGGAAGAATGGAACTGCAAGGTTGGTTTGTTGTTCTCTGAAACTATCCAAGTATTTTATAAAAACAAAAATGATGCTACTTTGCCTATTTGTATCTCTACTATCAATCTTGATAAGTCAGACTTATATGGTTATGCACTTTGTAATTTATTCTCATTTCATTCGTTTAGTTATAGGCAATTAGAACTGTTTTGTGAGAGAGAATACGATAAAATTCCTTCTATTTCTAATGTCATTAAAAGAATACATACGATATCAAAGGATTCACGTCTTATTAATAAACTGCTAAAAGACTATCTTATGACCGAAGGCTTTGACGAGGATGTCATTAACGGTGCGCTTGAGAAATGTATTTTTAGCATAGAAATTAATGATGTCAGCGACTTAACGTTGGAGTCTGAAAAGAAAGAACGTCCTAAGAGCACAAGAGATACAACCCAATTTTCTTTTGATGGAGGGAAAACATTCTATAAGAAAAGACAATTTGTACTAAACGTTGTTCGCCAATATATAAAAGAGCATCCAACAATCTCCTTGGATGGTCTGGAAAAGGTATTCCCATCGGAGATTATAAGTAAAACTCGTGGAGTAGTCCGTCCCCTTTCTGTTGTTCTTGAATGGATAAAGGAAAAACCAGATGTCGCAACTCGATATTTTATGGCCCCCAACGAGATAATAACCCTTTCCGATGGAATGCAAATTATTGTTCATAACCAGTGGGGTGATAGTTTCCCAAACTTCTTGGTTATCGCGAACAAGCTATACGGTGTTGTAAGTAATCGACCTTATGAAGGACTCGATAATAAGATAGATATGATTAGTGAGCCTGAAACTGAAGAAAAAATCGGCATCAAAATATCTGCGGATTCATTCTCAAAATTTAAAAGCAAAAAATGAAGAAAAATAAATTTAAATTTATAGATCTATTTGCCGGTATTGGAGGCTTTCACACAGCAATGCACAGCGTTGGCGGCAAATGTGTCTTTGCTAGTGAATGGGATAAATATGCTCGGATTTCTTATGAAGCTAATTATAAAGAAATATCTCCTAGCTTATTCAAGAAAAAAAAATCTGGTGAATATTTATATTTTAATGAGGATATCACAGAAGCAAATCCTCTTCAAATTCCAGATTTTGACGTTTGCTGTGCAGGATTCCCTTGCCAACCTTTTTCTGTCGCAGGTTTAAGACTTGGATTTGAGGATACGCGAGGAACATTATTCTTTAATATTGCTAATATAGTAAAGGTTAAAATTGAAAAAGGATATGCTCCGAAGGTTCTATTTTTAGAAAATGTAAGAGGTTTAAAAAATCATGATAGTGGTAAAACACTTCAAGTAATTTTGGCCACATTGAAGGAACTTGGCTATAAATATTCATATTCAGTATTGAATGCAAAATATTTTGGTGTACCTCAAAATAGAGAACGTTTGTTTATTATCGCTTGGTATGAAGATGCTATAGATGCTAAAGATTTTATCTTTCCGTATGGTATAGATGAGAATGGGAATACTATATATGATAAAGCGAGACTGAAAGAAGGAACATTCCCCACAAAAGTGTCTGACATTTTTGAACCAGAAGAATGCATTGATTCTAAATATACGATAAGTGACAAATTGTGGGAAGGTCACAAAAATAGAAAGATTCGTAATCGGCAGAATGGAAAAGGTTTCGGATACTCACTTTACACAGGTGATAGCGTATATGCAAGTACTATTTCTGCTCGATACTGGAAAGACGGAAGTGAAATTCTGATAAGCCAAGAGGAAAAAGGGTTAAATCCGAGAAAACTCACACCAGTGGAAGCTGGGCGTTTGCAGGGCTATAGAATAATTGGTAATGGTTGGCAATATCCAAAATGCGCCGAAAACAGAAATTATAATTCTGGAAACCTCGAGTTTAAAATAGTTGTACCGCCCAAAGAAGCATATCACCAATTTGGTAATAGTGTTGCAATACCTGTCATCAAAGCATTAGCTGTCGAGATAAAGAATCAATTACTAGATAAAACGAAATAAGAACTATGGATAGTAAACAGATTCTTAAAAATTTGCATGCAGTACTTGTATACGCCAAGGAACGATTTGGTAATGAGTTTTTAAACCAAGAGGTTATTCTTAACAATCAGTTTAAGGACACGTTCCGTAAGTACATGGAATCTAAGGATAAGAGTATTGATTACTTTGAGCACACCACGGTTCTAACTAACCGAGATGGGCAACAAATTTATATTGCAAATCAATGGTTTGCAATAGCATCCTATTATGTAGACTTTTGTACTGAACTTCTGACTTACCAACAGTATTTTGAGAAAGTATGTAATGCCATCGGTATGCGTGATAGGCAAAGCAAAAAGGATTATGCTACAAGGATGAAGAATATTCATTCATTTGACGATAAAACAAGATTTATATCTGCTGCTGTTACAATCTTAAGAGATGAATTCCCTAATGCTACTGAATATGAAAGAGTTGCAGAGTATCTTTGGAAGTTCGTTAGCGATTATGGATGGTGGGCAGGAAGTAAGACCGTTAATCGTCATGACTTCTATATATCTCCAATCCTTAATCAACTTAATGTAGTAAATGCAAGTGCAGAATTCTTAGCTGAAATTGTGTTATCATACTCAAGTGATCTCAGTTTGCGAAAAATGGTTGAACGATTAGAGGATTTTACTATCAATATAAGGAAAAATGAATATCAACCAAGCAAAATAGAAAGAGAATCATATGAGGAGGCAGAAGAAATTTCTGTTCCTGTTCAAAGCACAGGTTTTAGAGGTATATCAATTAGTGCAGCCAGTTTGGAACGTTTTCAATCAGCTAATAGATAATGGAAGGACATTGGACTATAGTAAATCATCATATTGCATTGGATGTTAATGGTTACATAATTCATCCAAGTGCAAAAGAAGTATATTCTGCATTTTCGGGTGGGAAGATACAAAATGTTCTATGTCCTAATCCCCAAAAGGAACTTTCTGATCTTAAATATTCAAAGTTTGGAACAGAATTGTCGATAGACCTGAATAACAGTGACGACGGTACTATACGAATCAATATATATGCAGATCGAAGGGGAACCATTGTTCCAATAGATTTTAATGATGGCATATTAATAGATCATTGTGTAGCGGGAGATACATGGTTTTATCTTACAGGGAACATAGCTGAAACACAAAATCTCCTTAAAGAATGTGGAGTGTCTTCTTCTGGGAAAATATCCACACGTCAATATTTGAAACTCGTAGAACATAATTTGCTTAGCGACCATTGTTTGCTAAATAATAAGGTTTCTATTGATGAACTAAAAGCCCCTGTTGATGAGAGTGAGGAAGTGCCAGACACATTAAAGACGTCATTATTCCCATATCAAAAGACTGGATATCTATGGTTAAAATACATGCTTGAAGAAACCCAAGGATGTATTCTTGGTGATGAAATGGGTCTTGGTAAGACTATGCAAGTTATCACCGAATTACTACATCTTAAGGCAGAAGGCACACTTCCAGCTCTTGTCATAGCTCCAATATCATTGCTTATCAACTGGGAAAGAGAGTGTGGAAAATTTGCGCCATCACTACATACGTTCATCCATCATGGTAATAACAGAACGGGCAATTATAGAGATTTGCTCCAGTATGATGTTGTGATAACCTCGTACACAACAGTTGTGAGCGATTTATATATGCTTAATATGATTACATGGCAATTGGTCGTTTTGGACGAAGCTCAGAGCATTAAGAACCCATCAAGCGCACGGACTAAAGCCTGCAAATGCCTTAAGAGAAACCGTAGTTTAGCGGTTTCCGGAACACCTTTTGAGAACCATGTTACAGATATATGGTCACTGGTTGATTTTATTCAGCCAGGGCTGCTTGGGTCTCTCAATAAATATACCGAAATTATTTCTGATGACACGGAAGGGGGAAAAAGGATAGAGCCGATTCTTTCGCCTTTGATGATTCGCCGTCTTGTAAAAGATGTTGCAAAAGACTTACCGGAGAAAGTGGTTTCTGCGATACCTTTACAGATGTCAGAGGAAGAATGTGCACAATATGCTCGTTACCGTAACGATCTTCTTAATGAATATGATGCTGATAAAGTCACATTGGGAATGTTGCAGATGTTACGCATTTATTGTACTCACCCATATGCAGCTTTAAAGACTCCCTATGCCGATAATCCGTCAGAAGCGTCTATTAAATATCAGCGTTTCTGTGAAATCGTTGAAGAAATATTAAGCCGTAACGAGAAGGTCATCGTATTTACATCTTACAAAATGATGTTTGATATATTTCATCATGATATTCCGAGCCGATTTGGAATTCCAATTTGGTCTATCAATGGTGAAACACTTGTAGAGGACAGACAAAAGATAGTTGATACCTTCAATGGAGCTAATGGAGCTGCAATGCTTGTACTTAATCCTCGTGCAGCCGGAACAGGTCTTAACATTACAGGAGCCAACCATGTAATTCATTTCAATTTAGAATGGAATCCTTCGTTGGAAGACCAATCTACAGCAAGAGCGTATCGACGCGGACAGCAAAAAACGGTATTTGTATATAGGTTGTATTACGAAGGGACTATCGAGGAAGTGGTTAACGATCGCATAGACAGAAAGCGCGATATAGCTGCCACTGCTATTATTGGTACAGATGGAACAAGTAAAGATAGAGAAGATATCATTAGGGCGCTAAGTTTAGTGCCATCATTTAAGAATTAATACTTAAAACTTTACGCATATGGATACTAAGCAAAAAATGACAGCTGATGATTTCAGATTACCTCCAGATCCAGAACGAATCGTAAACGGACTACGTGATACGGGTTACAATTTCAATACAGCTATTGCTGATATTGTTGATAATTCCATATCAGCTAAAGCAACTGTTGTGAATATTGATGTCACTTTGGATCCAGAATTGAATGTTAACGTCTATATTTCAGATAATGGATGTGGAATGAACTTGGATGGCCTTAAAAATGCCATGAAATATGGTTCTTCAGAAAGGCCGGAAAAAAATAGTTTGGGAAAATTCGGTCTTGGTCTGAAAACAGCTTCAACCGCCTTTTGCCGGAGATTCGCAGTAATTTCAAGATGCGAAGAAGATTCAACCCTTCGGAAAGTCCAGTGGGATTTGGACTATGTTGCGAAACAACAAGAATGGTTACTCCAATTTCCTGAAATCGAAGAAGATGAAGAGATTCTCTTAGAAAAGACTGCTGGTGACGGACATGGTACTCTTGTAGTATGGGACAAAGTTGACAGACTGATGCGCGATTACAAGACTAGGTCCAATGCAGAAAAAGGTCTCCGTAAACATATTGAGGCACTACGGGAACATCTTTCTATGGTATATCAACGTTTTCTGGATGAAAATGACTCTCGGACATCAAATTTAAATATCTTCATAAATGGGAATAAGTTATCAGCATGGGATCCGTTTTGTTCTAAAGAAGAGCAGACACAAATCCTTCAGGAAGAAGATGTTCCTGTTGAAATGCCAGATGGAGATAAAGTACCGTTTCACATAGCTGCATATATTTTGCCTAAAAGAGGTGGATTTTCTTCACCAGAAGCAGAAAAGCAAGCCAAAGTGAGCAATGACCTACAAGGTGTATATGTTTATCGTGAGAATCGCTTGATTCATTGTGGAGACTGGTTTGGATTGATGAAGAAAGAACCGCACTTGTCATTGCTGAGAATTGAGTTCTCATTTGATTATCGTTTAGACGAACTATTGAGTGTCGATATAAAAAAATCTAGAATACTCCTGATAGGTGAATTATATAAGTTCTTTGAGGATTTCTTTGGAGCACCAAGAAGAGCTGCTGAAAAACGTTATAGAGACACTGAAACCAAGAATATACATAAAAGCGGAAAGGAAGCACATAGCCCATCAAATTCAAGTATAGACGGGAAAGCTTCAGACATTGTTGAATCAACGATAAAGCCTATAGGTGAAGATAGTGCTGAAGTAAATAACTCGAATGGTATTTTCACTAAGAGTATTAAGATTATCAATAATGCAGATCCTAAGCAAGCGCGTGTAGTAGCTGTACCAGATATTGAAGGAAGTGCTCTTTGGGAACCATCACTTGTTAACGGTAAACATGCTGTTAACATAAATGAAAGTCATCCATATTATAAGAAAATTTATGGACCTTATCTTGCGCAACATACTGTTGTTGAGGGGTTGGATTATTTACTTTGGGCATTAGCAGAAGCTGAAAACTCGACATGTTCTCAATCAAGTATAGAAAATTACGAAGATATGAGACACAAGGTTTCAAGAACATTAAAAAAACTAGTGGCAGATTTGCCAGATCCTGAAATATCTGAAGAATAATAGTTATGGCTGATTGGTGTATAATGCTAAAAAAAATAATGGAGCAATATTTCTCCATGCCATTTGATGTGTCGTTGTCCGTTGTGGATGGCGAGAAGCAATATACTTGTTCCCCATCTAATAATGAGGATATTTTTTTCACTGTCAAAGCTTATATACACGACCAGATAAGACTTGTTGTTGAGATTGCTCCTCAAAAAAATGCAGGAGCAATTCTCAATGATATCTCAAAATCTGACGCTTCACAAAGAAAAATTTTTTTTCAATATATTGATGTATTGAATTCAGAGAAAGCGAAGATAAGTTTTACAGTAAACAATGAACATGTTTCCAATCAAGAAAATTGGCCCCTCCAATGGCGATTTTTTAAATGTCGAATAGACCTTATACCCATACCAGAACTTAATAGTGAAGATGAGCTAATCAGACTCTTAGCTAAATGGTTGATACATGGTACTTCATTAATTTTTTCGCTATTAACAATTGAGGAAGATGTTTTATGTCTTAATTTATCTCCAGAACAAGAGGGAGAAGTTAAAGAACAGAAATCTAAAAAATACGAACGAAGTAAAGTTAACAGAGAAATTTGCCTTGCGCATAAAGGTTATTCATGTTATGCTTGTGGTTTTAATTTTTTGGAAAGATATGGTCAACTTGGAAAAGATTATATAGAGGTTCATCATACAACTCCAGTGTCGGAAATGGGAGATAATTATCAGATTGATATAGACAGAGATTTGGTGCCTGTATGCTCAAATTGTCACTCTATGCTACATAGGAAAACTCCTCCTTATACTATTAAAGAGTTGAAAAATATTATTATCAAGAATGGTGGAAACTTGGAAGTTTTTACAGAGAAAGTGAAAATCATTAAGGTCTATCCAGAGTGTCAGACCAATTGCATTCCACTTTACTCCATACGTGCTGCTTGCGGTTATTTTGAAGGAGGAGAGTTACCAGAAGAAACCGGTTGGATAGATGCTTCTGGATATGGTTTTAAACCAGATCCGAAACGACATTTTGTAGTTTATGCTAAAGGGAATTCAATGTTGCCAAAAATAAAGGATGGAGATTTATGTGTATTTGAGTGGTACAGAGCTGGTTCACGTAATGGAGAGATAGTCCTTACTGAGAGTAGTGAATTAGATTCTGGATATGGTGGTATGTATACAATTAAAAAATATTATAGTGAAAAGATAAACACAGAAGATTGTTGGCAACACACAAAAGTTGAGCTGAGACCTCTTAATCCTGAATTCCATCCTATTAATTTGGATGAAGATGGAGATTATCGGACTATAGGCATTTTTAAGTGTACATTATAATAGGATATAAGTTATTTTAAGTATTTGAAAATTAGAAACATCAATAATTGGGAGTAATTTAAAATGTGTGAGTTTATTAGTTTAATGAATAGAGTTAAAGATTCATTGAGCTATTAACTTGACATTGAGATACCATTTGTCCGACTCAATTAGAAAAATTCTAATACACTCGGACAAATGGTCTAAATATCTACTTTGACCGTTCCAACAATTTAGGAACCACTATCACCACCCCAATACCCAAAGTTGCCATCCCGATACTCCACCCAAAAATCTTCCAAAGCAAATTGGAGTTTAGCAAATGGATATTGGCAGCTACAGTGCAGATGAAAAAACAAAATAAGGAGACAAGGCTAACGACCAAGATGTAGAATATACGTGTTGGCACTCTGATTCTATCTTCGTCCTTATGTTCCTTCATTCGGCACTCGAATTTAGAGTACTCAACATCAAGTTCGTTGCTGAGCTTACTGATTAAGCCGTTCCCTATATCCTCAATTTGCTTCAAGGTTTTACTGGCAATTTTGTATTCATAATAATGGACTTCATTTGCCAATTTATCAAGAACTGTACGCATTTCATGGATATTGTCATTCAGGTTCATGAGTCCTTCGGCATTAACCTTCAGTAGTTTGTTCTCTTCTTCATAACGCTCTCGATATTCTTGATTGGTACGGGCTTCGGCACTCTCAATTTCTGCCGAAAAATCAAATTTCTTCTTCATAAGCTATCGTCTGAATCCGGTTTTAGGTTTCTTTCCCAATGAGCGACTGGCGGCAAGTGCGCATTTGCGTGCCCACTTCAAGTCGTCATCGTCTTTATCTCTCCATGGTAGGTCACTTTGTGAACCTCCACCACCACTGCCAACATTTACATCTTGAGCAGCAAGTAAGCCGACGAAAATAGAAACAGCCATATCGGTAAGTTCCTGAGCATTGCTGATAAAACGGTAGTCGAATTCATCATCAAACATCGTAAGCACCTTTTCAGGGATATAGAATCTATGTTCATCTCCATTGGTGGTAAAGCGATAAGGAACTGTTCCATGTTCATATTGAGTGTAGCCAACACTGGGTCTCGTTACAGATTTAGACTCGCGCATTCTTTGTGACTGATTGCTTTCGGGATGTTCTTTCAACCAGGTCTGATAGAGCTTAGAGGCCATTAGGTTTCTACCTACACCCAATTCGGAGGCCTTGTATTTGGCATTCCCTTTTTGAAGGATATAGCCACGAAGAATGTTTTTACTATCTCTGCGTTCAAGGACAGAATATCCTTTTCGGATGAGAGCTGCTTTGTAATCCATCCACGACCATGAGGACATACTTCTGATAATCTCCATGCAGTCATTGTTTACTTGATGAATATTGTTGTTCCTTACCTGTACTGCCGTTATCCAACCTCTGCGTAAGGCTACCAGTTCGGCTGCACGCTGTGCCCGAAGGTGGATATAGTGATCGTTGTTTATATTGCCATCTTCATCCACTCGACATACAGCGCCATGTAGATGTGGTACTCCTCCATTGGATTCTGTATGCAGCCACACTGTATGTTTACTATTCATCAGGTGTGTTTGATTGGAGATGATTTTGCCATTCTTATCCTGTATCTTTTGCTTGTCGAACTCGGCAAGAAACTCCAGCCAAAGGTCTTTCCAATCGGCAGGAGTGAAGTACTTGGTATGTTCAGCTGACGGGCTCAACTCTATTCGGATGACCGAATTCTTCATGTTCTTGTACGCTGAGAGTGTAAATAACATGGAGTTCCAGATTCCCATAGCATCAAGATGAGAGGGAAGCAGATTGTCCATAATACGATGTATCTTTTCGGGATGCTTTTTGTTGTGCGATTCACCGGTGATGTAACGGATACCGTTTATCCCATGTGATATTGCTTTGGCCTTTGCTATCATAAGTCATCGATTTGGTTGTTAGACGGAATATTGTTCGGGACTCTCACGCTGTCGAGGAACTGGCAGACGGCCTCTGCTACATCTCCCAATTTTTGAAGCCAGCCAACCATAAATGGTATTCGGTTGAACATCTCCAATCGTTGTTTATTATTCATGCCGTGCAAAGCTGATACGTAATTCACCAAGTCGGCGCGACAGTTATCCAGGTTCTGTAAGAGGAGAGATTCTTCTTTGGTGAGTCTGGCTTTTGGCTTATAGTTATAGGCTCTTGTTAGAAGATAATCACTGACGGTCATGCCACATTGATTGGCAAGGACATGGATTTCCTCTTTCTGCTGTGGAGTTACTTTGGCTCCAACGAATACGTTTCTCTTCGTGATTGGAGAGGAGTTCTTTTGATTTGTATGATTAGTCATAGGAATATCAATATAAAAGTAAAAGGGGTGCGAGCTTGCGAGTAGCGTACCAGCTGTGTAACAGAGCTGGCGAGAGAGCCAAAGTGGAATCTCAACGTAAGTGAGGTTATACCTTGGCATATCTCGCAACAGATACCTGTTGTGCTCTGCTCAGCAAGCTATAGGATTATACAAAATGTAGAGTTTTGCTTTATTCCTATATCTACGCCCCTTGAATAAAGTAAAGTGATTTAATAGTGGTAGTCGGACATGAAATGATAACCCTTCTTCTCTTTCACAACCATCCGTTTATTGGTGAGAAATTTTAGCACGGCTACCGATTTGTTATAACTGAGTTTATAACCAGCATTGGCATAGGCAGTCTGTAATGTCTGCCGTACATTGTCATAACCCTCAATATCGCCATTGGCAAAAGTTGTTTCCAAAACTTGGCGATGTACCATTTCGGGGATGTCTCGATATGGATCAAATTCCTCCTTTTTGGGACGGCCGACTCTCTTCTCTTTTGGCGAATAGCATTCTACCAGTTCAGGCAAGGCTTCGTCGTTGATGCGAAAAGCGAATGGTTCAAACTCCTTGTCGCGGATATGGATGGCTTCCACAACGCTCACAGATTTGTCGTCTTTGTCCACCTCAATTTGCATAATGGTCTCAGCCTTATTGTTCAGTTCTGTTCCGATGTGGCCACGAGCATGCTCATCATTCTTGTTCTGATGAAGAATGGTGTGAATATGGATCTGATAGTCATCAGTCCATTGCATTAGTTTGGAGATGATCTTTGTGGCTTCACTTGGAGAATTGATGTCGTAGACAAAATCACGGATGCCATCAATGATGACCAACCCGATATTGGGTATTATATTCAAAGCATACTCCACAATAGCCAATCGTTCTTCTGGAGTATATTTGCGAAGTGCTAATATCTTCAGGTTTTTGGGCTCAATGTCTATTGGCAAATTAGCCAAGCGGACAATTCGCTTCAGTACCTTTTGGCAATGATGACGTCCCTGCTCGGTGTCAATATAAAGGATGTTGCGTTTGTCCGATGGGAAATCGGAATTGTAACGGAGCACTTCATCGTTCGATAAGGCAGAAGCAACTATGGCAGAGACATTGAATGTCTTTTTACTCTTTGCCTTACCGATGGATGCACTGAAATTGCCTAGTGTGCCGACAACAGCCTCCCCAACTCTCAAGACTTCGGGTGAACAGGTGTACTCATCGGTCATGTGAATGGTTGATTCCTCAATACAAGAAGCCAGCTCTTCGGGCAGCATCTTACGGGTATTTTCTCTGTAATCCATAATGCTACCACTTTAAAGGTTTTGCCTTGCGACGGAACGATGCCGAAAGTTTCTCATTCTCTTCCTCGGCAGTCAATGGGACAGGATTCTTACGAGAGAGTTCCAGCCACTTGTCGAGTTCATCCCGATAGATCAAAAGATGCTTGCCTTGCTTGATTGCCGGTAGTCCATCATTCTTCACCTTGTAATAGAAGGTGGATAGAGGCATTTTAAGGTATTCACACGCTTCCTGTACGCTCATGAGTACATGTGTGTTTTCCTTTACCTCATTACGATTTTTGATGCTCTCTTTGAGCGTCGTTTCCAGACTTGCGATTTTCTCGCACAACTCACCTACAACTGTTGGTAGGTCGTTAAATGTAAATTCTTTTGTTACCATGTTATTTAACTTTGAAGTTCAACATGGTGCAAATGAATATAATGAATAATCGCAGAAATAGTGCAGACTGGAATAATTATCTTGCAGAACAAGTAAATTATTACTAAGCAGCTATAGTCTTCTTCATTGAGTTGAATTTGTAGTCACCCTTGGCTGGTCTATCTATTGGAATTGATGCCGGAATAACATCACGGAGATTCCTTTCAAGATACTCAACAGTTGCATCACGAAGTTCAAATGGAAATGAAGCCTTAATAAAAATGGCACGTTCTCTATTTGGAATTCCTAATCTTTCGCCAATGTTCCATGCCAAATGGCGTAAATCGGGCGACCTTAATGGATTGTTTAAATCAGAGCGAATACTTTTATAAGAACTTGTATGACCTATTGCCATACAGTTGATGTTCTCCAATAAAATCAAAACATCCTCTTTCTTTAGATATGGTGCTACTGTGTAGGTAACATACTCACGTACAGCCTCCATGATGAGTACTTTGCGTTTAATGTTTTCCTTTTCGATGTTCTCCTGTAGCATCGCATACTTATCAAGGTAGGAATAGCTAGTATCTTTTGAGGTATCTTTTCTAGTATCATTTTTGGTGTCATTTAGGATTTCTTGTCCACCAACTTCATTCTCTTGAGTATCATTATTTGCTTTTTGGGGTTCACTTTGGGGTTCACTTTGGGGTTCATTTATTGTAGAGGAGACAGAGATGAATTCTTTTTGCACACCCAACAACAAAAGATTAGAGTTCTCCATCATAATATGGTAGAAAAATCTTTTTGTACAAGCAAAAGAAACTGTTATTACAACAAAACCTAGTATGATAGGTGTTGTATATTCCATTAAATTTATATGGAATTTATAGAGTAAAATACTTCCAATTAAAGCATAGGAGATTACGCCTGCTCCGATTACATCACTTGCTTTTTTTGCTCGAATTTGAATATAATTTGCCATAGTCTGTTGATATTTAATGTTGTTATTTATCACAAAATTATTTACTGTTTCTCAATGGTGATAATTAACTGCAATAAATCGTTCGAATTTTAACAAAAAATAGCCCAAAGTATGAAATGGTACTCTAAAATGGTACTATAAGTCATACTTAGGGCATTTTAATCGTAGATTTATGACCTTTATTCCTTTCTAGTCAATGATATTTTGTTACTTGCTTCACGTTTGTTACTATCCACAGGTTTCATATATCTCTGGGTAGTTGTAATACTCTTGTGGGCCATCATACTTTGTATGGTACGGATGTCTGTTCCAGCTGCACCTTGAAGGGTAGCAAATGTTCTGCGGTAGGAGTGAAAGGTTATGTGCTTGGTAATACCAGCCGCACGAATCCATTCTTTCATTGGCTGTTGAACCCAACTTCTTTTCAAACCCTCAAATACTCTACCTTTTTTCTTGGGGGAATATCCAATGAGTTCCAAAGCTTCATCGCTGATAGGAATGATGTCTTCGGTCTTTGTCTTTTCACAAATGGTGTGTACGCATTTCCCGCCAGCTGCAAAATCAACAATCTCTTCCCAACGAAGCGAAAGGATGTCACCAAGACGCAAACTGGTCAGACATGAAAATAGTGATGCGTTCTTTAGTACGGGCTTTTTGCATGGAGTCTCCGCCAGAGCAAACAATTCTTCTACACTCAGATAGTCTTTGATTACATCTTCGGTTTCAATTTTATCTAGATAATCATTGACATTGGTCTTGATCATTCTACTGCGATATAGAATCTTCAAGAAACCTCTGAATGTTGACCAATAACCCGAAGCGGAGTTCTTTGTAACCTTTCTGTCGGGATGTCTAAGTTGTTTTGCGGATAGCAAGTATTCTCGGAATTTGTTGCAGAAGTCTACATCAATGTCTTCGAAGGTGCATTTACCATGGGCAAAATTATTGAAGTGCTGATACACAAATCCCCATTTCTGATCATGCTTTCCAAGTTGACTTCGATAATATTCCAAAAAATCGGCTTTGAATTTTCGCTTATCGAAGAAATCATAACGTTCGTTTACGATAGCTTCATAACGTCTGCAACGGATTGCTTCAGCCTTCTCATACATTGTGGTGTTGAAGTCACGTTCCCGTTGGTTCTTGGGATTGGCATATATATAAATGTTTAATCCCTCATGACGAATAGTCTTCATTGTTTCTTGTTCACGATAACCTGGATAATAATCCAAATAAAAGGAAATCATTCCATTCTTTAATGGACGCGTTCTAAGAGTTACAGTTTTACACTCTGCCATACTTAATAAAATTAAATTGTTAATAACTAGGGTTTTCTGTTTGTTTCTGTCGCAAAGGTGAATAATGAAAACATACAGAAATCATTCAGCATGAAATAATTTTATAATTTCTGTAGTCATTTGGAATTTCTGCTATTTTTTCACTCCCATTACGCGGTCAAAGTCCACTTTCAGGAACTTAACAAAGCGTCCTTTCTTCTCTCTCTTGATTTGGTGGAAGGAAAGAGCGTTGTAAACCGAGTCACGAGTCATATTGTATTTCTTCATTGCTTCTTGCACGGTGTAGTATGCTTCATCCTTTTCCTTCTCTGTCGATTTAGAAAGGTCGAAATGCAACTTGGAATACAATATTAGACCATGCTCTTTCTTTGATGGTATATTGTGACGATAGACTTGTGAACGTATTGCAATACGAGTCATGCCGTACTTCTCCTGAATTTCTTCTGGAGTGTACCATTCGGTTAGATCATTATCAACATTGTATTTTGCAAAAGCTGCATCAATATGCTTTTTGCTGTAATAGTTAAACTGACGGATTTTAACTTTTGGAATGTTGTGTTCACGAGTGTAAGTCCAAACCCATTTGGGAGCTACTTTGTACTTCTCAGCAATTTGTTCTGCTGTGTAGTATTCGGTAATTTCCAAATCCTCTTTGGGCATGATTCTCTCATAAGGTTTAGATTTTAGCATCAGTTCTATATCTGCTCTTCGGATAAAAGATTTCTTTCCGCTGATACGAGATGCGCGAAGTTTGTTCTCCTTGACAAGCTTATAAATGTACTGACGTGTTACACCCATAAGTGTTGCTACTTGTGCAAAAGAAAGGAAATCTTGTCCCTCTGCAGCTGACTTTGGTGTTAAAATCTCCTGCATCTTTTTCAGTTCACGCTTACGTTCTCTGATTCTTTCCTTGTATCCAAGACTTGAACATCGGTGGCTACAAAAACATGTTGTAGTCTTCTGTGCGACGAATGGTTTGCCGCACCATTGGCAAATTTTTCTTACTTTCATATTTTTCTATTTTTAATGCGATTATTTCGCTTTATTTCGCCTCTTTTCTGTCAATCCATGTAAACGACTGTCAACACATGTAAACAAGTGCGTCCCTGTGACATCGCGGAAAAACAAGTAAATGTTCCGCGGTAGAAATATGGTAGAAAAATATGGTGAAAAACGGGTTTTAACCCGACTTATCTGGAATCTGGATAATAAAAAAGCCGCTGAAATTCAGCGACTTCCTTATAGTTGACTCTAATTAGTTACAGTTGTTTACAACAAATCATTTTCCGATGCAAAAGTTTTGAAATATATTTTGCAATGTTTCTTCCGAGGTTATACCTC
>ERZ780149.564-NODE-564-length-46838-cov-23.689460_pt1 | contig 46838 bp, 32 predicted proteins | sample MGYA00511367_ERZ780149 | MGnify/ENA primary metagenome ERZ780149 (study PRJEB29588, sample SAMEA2153852) | human gut metagenome | biome: human gut; feature: human-associated habitat; material: faeces | place: Denmark | collected 2008/2010 ... | reverse complement strand
TGGCAAGAGTTTTTATCCTTGCTTGAACTGATAGCGTGTATCGGTTGCGCGGTAGCTGAGCAATAAGGCTAGCGTGGCAGTAGACAATGAACTTGTGATTTGTCTTTGCCACAGCGACGACTTTTGCGAATTCTTCGTTTGCAATTAATTCCGTTATATGTTATTGTGAAATTGCCGATAGTTTTTCCGTAGACGTGTCAAAACTGTGAAAATAACAATATGCTATCGTGCAAAAGGAGTTTTTATGAATAAGAATAGAATTTGGATTGTCGCACTTGTGCTTGCGCTGGCTATGTGCCTTACGCTCGTACTGGTTGCGTGCAACAATAACGATGACGGCGGGAACGGCAACGCAAACCAAGGAGAACAAGGCGGAAGCGGTGAACAAGGCGGTGAAGGAGAAACGCCTGCACCCACGCAAGAGGAACTTTTTGCGATTTGGGCTTTGGGAAGAGATTTCTCTATGAATTATGAAGGTGCGTTTACCACGCGTTATACGAGCGTAAATAACGACTCGCACAAGAAGTCAAAAGGTGAAAATACCGAGTCGTGGGGTGGCGATAACAAGTATTTCTATGTGCAAAACGGCTACCTTATGGGTGAAAACAACGAGTATCAACTCGTTGAAGAACTCATCGAATCGTTGCGCCTCGTGGACGAAAACGGCACTCAAATCACCAAGATGTTTTATAAGACGACCAAAGACGGCGCGACCGTCGAAAATTGGGACAACCAAGCCGAGCCCGATTGCAGAAACGCATATTTCCGTCTTTGTCCCAAGTCAATTGTCGGCGACAAAGAAAACTTTATAGCAAACGGCGACACTTACGAAACGTTTATCGCCGCAATCAAGACGGCTGCCCTCGATCCCGAAGAGGGAATGGGAATTGAGCCGACTTCCATCACTTTTATTCAAAATCAAGACGGATCGATTACGTTTGAGTTGCGTTTCGCCGCAAGCAGAGAGATTGAAGAAGAAGGGTGCGTTATGGACATAACGGACAGATTGCTCGTAACGGTCAAAGACGGCAAAGTGGTTGAATACGCGTCGAGAGCAACGTTTGATTATAAATTCGAAGACGAGACGAAGAACGTATCCGAAAATATGTCGCAATCATACAAATTCTCGTACGAATTCGATAGCAATATGCAAAAATCTATCGATACTACCGTAAAATGATTGCATAATTCTTTTCAAATAGAAAATGGTAAAAGGGAGATTGAGAAGATGCAAAAAGAATTGATTTATATGGGAGTAGAAAAAGAAGATTTTATGATAGACGGAGTTAACCCGTTTGAAGGTGCTGAAAACGAGGTTAAAGTTCGTTGGGTACGTTCTATAAAAGTGCGTGATCCCATATATTACAAGAAACACGATGGAGATATGTACGAGATAAGGGCAACAGGAACAAGGTTTATACTTGTAGAAGTTTCATTTTGTTATTATGTGATATATAAGATAGTTCAACAAAACAAAAAAGCAAAAAAAGAAAAACGAAAAGAATACTTTTATATGGGGGTGCCGAGAGACGAATTATTGATAGATGGCGTTAACCCATTCCGTGGTGCAGAAGATGAAAGTAAAGCTCGTTTTGTGCGTCCTATATCCGTACGCGATCCATCATTTCATCGGAGATATCGCGGTAATCTGTATGAAATAAAAGCGACGGGGACGAGGTTTACTCTTTCAGAGGTTTCGCCAGGTTTTTATATGATATATAAGATAGCGGCCAAACACAAATTCGGGAAAAATATAAAAGAACGATAGTGTTTGATACATAAAAGCAACAGGTCGGCATAATGTCGGTCTGTTGTTCTTTTTTTGGGTGATTAATGAAGTTGCAGAAGGGAAATATGTATTTTTAAATAGTTACGGGTTCAACTGGGTCTCGTTTGGTACGGACAACAGGACTTGTAGCGAGAGAAACGAGCGTAATAGCGATTGCTACACCAATGTGTCAATCGCGCCACCTGCACGTGTGCAGGTTGCAAACATTGTTTGCCGACAATTGAAAAATTGTCGCAAGTCCGTTGCCGTAACAAAAAAAAGACGAACGAAGTCGTCTTTTGTTGGTACGGACAACAGGACTTGAACCTGCACCTTCTAAACGAAAACAAGAACCTGAATCTTGCGCGTCTGCCAATTCCGCCATGTCCGCATTACGTTGCTATTTTAGACTATACGAGCATTTATGTCAATTCTATGTGCCCAAAATCGAACATTATTTTGCGTGATACGAAAATTGATTTGCACAAAAGATTGATTTTGGCAAAAATATTGATATAATGAAGAAAAACGAGGTGAATTATGCATTATTCATACAATACAAAAGGTACTTGTTCAAGAAACATTCAATTCGATATAGACGAGAAGGGCGTTGTGACAAACGTCAGTTTTTACGGCGGTTGCCCCGGCAATTTGAAAGCACTTTCCATACTTGTGGACGGTATGACCGCAGATGAGATTGAGAAAAAGCTCAACGGCGTTCGTTGCGGAATGAAGGATACGTCTTGTTCCGACCAACTTGCCCACGCGGTGCGCGAAGCGTACGAGAAGATGCAGTGAACAAATACTTTCCGCTTTGGCAAGAAGTTGCCTGCCGTATGCAAGGCGTGAACAAACTTATGCTGACGTTTGAAGAGATGTGAGACGTGCTCGGGTTTGAGATAGACCACTCGTTTTTGAATTGCAAAAAGGAACTTGAAGAGTACGGCTACAAAGTGGGCAAAATAAGCCTAAAAGAGCAAAAAATCACTTTTGAAAAGATATAAACGAAAGCCCCTTATAATTTGGGGTTTTTATTTTTCGATTTTTAGAGCGAATTGTTCCGTTGCGTTACACTTGTACGATAAAAATCTCGCTATTGAAAACGCCTTTTAGATATGGTATAATTATTTGGAATGTGAGAGCGGACGGCGCGAAACGCAGGCTCTCGGATACGAGGTAGAGTATGACTGAAGTCGTTGCGGCTCTTATAAAAAGGAATAATAAATTTCTAATATGCCAACGCCCAAGAAACAAGGCGCGAGCACTTCTTTGGGAGTTCGTTGGCGGAAAGGTGGAACAAGGCGAAAGCCGTGAGGACGCTCTCAAAAGAGAATGCAAAGAAGAACTTGACGTGGATATAACCGTCGGCAAACTATTTGTGAGAGTGGTGCACGAATATCCCGATATAACGATTGGATTGAGCCTGTTTGAGGCCGAGATTGACGCGGGACAAGAGATAAAACTGCTTGAACACGCCGACGCAAAATGGATAACGGCGGAGGAAATCGATGAATACGAATTTTGCCCCGCGGACGAGGATATCCTCGCAAAAATCAAATCAGAATATAGACGGTGCATATAATGTAAGACTGCATCAATGAAAAGAGGGAAATTATGATAAACGTAATAGTAAACGAAAAGAACGTACAAGTGAAAGAAGGCACGAGAGTGCTCGACTTGCTCAAAGACGAGGATAAGACCAAATACATGGTTTGCAAACTCGGCACGCAAGTGAAAGAACTCAACCGCAAGCTCTCGGACAAGGACGAGGGCAAGAAAATCGAATTTTTGGGGCTTGAAAACATAGAGGCGGGCAAGGCGTACGAAGCAAGCTTGCGCTTTATATTCTCTATGGCGTTTTTCCGCCTTTATCCCGACGTGAAAATACGTTTCAGCTACAACGCGTCGCGCTCGGTATTTTGCCAAGTTTTGACGCCCGGCTTCAATATCTCTACGGCGGTTGAAAAAATCAAGGCGGAAGCGGACGCTATCATAGCGCAAAATCTGCCTATCGAGCGTATTACGGTTTCCACTGACGAGGCGGCGGAAATATACAAGAAAATGAACGGTTTTGACAAGCTCGAAATGCTCAAATACCGTCCCGAAAGCAACGTCAACATTTACAAGTGCGGTGAATACTACGACTATATGCACTCGTATATGGTGCCGTCCACGGGGTGCATACACTCATACGAGGTGAGACCGTACAGCCCCGGCATCATTATCCAATATCCGAGATACGAACTGGGTGCGACGATACCCGAATTTGTGGAAGAGAGTATGTACGGACGCACGCTTCAAAGAGCGTATTTGTGGGCTAAAAAGACCAAAACGCAGACTATTGCCGAGATAAACAAGAGAGTCGAGGACGGCAACGAACTCGATTTCGTGCAAATGTGCGAGGCAAAACACAATCGCATGCTTGCCGAGCTTGGCGAAGAAATCAACAGAGATATCGAAAATATCCGCCTTATCTGCATTGCGGGTCCGTCGTCGAGCGGAAAAACGACGTTCTGCAATCGCGTGCGCATAGAACTTTTGTCGCGCGGTATCAATCCCGTTATGATATCCATGGACGATTACTATCTCGAAAGAGATAAGATTTGCGAGCTTCAAGGTAAGAGCCGTGACGACGTTGACCTCGAACATATCAATTGCCTCGATATAGAGCAATTCAACAAAGATTTGTTTGACCTAATCAACGGTGAGGAAGTCACGCTTCCCAAATTCAACTTCAAGATAGGCAAGCGGGAAGTGGGCAGAACTATAAAAGTGGACGAACATAGCCCCATTATCATCGAAGGTATACACGCGCTCAACGAAAAGCTTACGTCCTCTATCCCGAAACACCAAAAATACAAAATCTATATTGCACCGCAATTGCCTGTCAATATAGACAATCACTCTCCGCTCAATACCACGGACTTGCGCCTCATAAGACGTATAGTGCGCGATATGCAATTCCGCAACTATCCCGCGGCAAACACAATCGATATGTGGCAATCCGTGCGTAGCGGTGAATTTAGATGGATATATCCCAACCAAGAGGGTGCAAACTTCGTGTTCAATTCCGCGCTCCCGTACGAACTTTGCGTGCTTAAAAAACTCGCAATGCCCGCACTTCGCGAAATCAAGTACACCGATCCGCAATTCCTCGTGGCAAACAGACTGATTAAATACCTCAAATACTTCAAGACCATTGAGGATGAGTCCATTATCCCGTGCAACTCGCTTATCCGTGAGTTTATCGGCGGAAGTTGCTTCGACGTTTGATGATTGACCGCACGAAAATTGGGTGCCATCATAATGACGTTTTGACGTAAAAGAGGGTTTATATGGCTAAAATAGCGGTTGTAGGTATGGGACAAGGCGGTATGGTTGCCGCAGTCAAACTTGCAGAAGCGGGTTATGACGTTTCGATTTTTGAAAAGGAAGCGAGGGGACACGTCGGTTACGACTGGCGCGACGATATCCGCGCCGACGTTTTTCAAGCGGTGGAAATGCCTATGCCCGATAGGGACGTGTATTGCCAAAAAAGCAAATGGCTCTTCGTCTCTCCCAACGAAGAATACACCTTGCCCGTGCCTCCGTGTCCGCCTATGGAAGAAATCTCCGTGTACCGCACCAAGCTTTCGGAATACTTTGCAAAGCAAGCGGAAAATGCGGGGTGCAAACTGCACTACGATAGCAAAGTGACCTCTCTCGTCATCAAAAACGACGTCGTAAACGGAGTCGTCGTCGGCGGAAAAGAACTGTATTTCGACCTCGTTATAGACGCAAGCGGTATGCATTCGCCTTTCCGTGCGCAGATTCCTAATAAATTTCATATTCAAGCGCAACCCGCACCCGACGATATTATGTACGGCTATCGTGCGTTTTTCAAGCGCGTGGAAGGTGCTACGCCTCGCGATCCCGAGATAAACAGCACTCTTACGCTCAAACACCTCGGAAGCGTGGGTATAAGTTGGTGCAATCTCAACGAGGACAATCTCGTGGACGTGCTCATAGGCAGAGTGGGCGGTCTTGACGATAAGGAGATAGAATATTCCGTCAACGCATTGAGAGCAAGCAATCCCATTCTCGGCACGGAAGTCGTGAGCGAGAAGAAGGTGGAAATCTGCCTTAGAATGTCCATTGCAAGAGCGGTGGCAGACGGTTACGTTGCAATAGGTGACAGCGCGTTTATGACTATGCCTCTTATGGGTAGCGGTATAGAATCGTCAATGAAAGCGGGCAAAATGTTCGCTTATTACGTCATCAACAACGGTATAGAGGAGTTTACGGCAAATAATACGTGGGGATTTTACCGCAAGTATATGACGGAACTCGGCGCGGATTTCGCGTTCGTGGATGTGCTAAAACGTTGGGCGCTTTCGCTCGATCCCAAGACTATTGATTGGGTATTTGGAAGCGGGCTTATAGAAAAGAGCGACCTTGCGCTCGTCACGACGGATACGAGCGGACAAAGACCCAAAATGTCGGCAAAATCGATTTTCAAAAAGGTTTTCTTGCTTTTGGGACACTTCGGACTCGTGTGCAAAGCGGTCGGTTGCCTTTTGAGAAGTTTGAAGGCAAAACGCATTGCAAAGAGTATCCCCAAGAAGTACGATATCCGCAAAATCAACAAGTGGACGAAGAGATACAACAAAATTCTCTACAAAAACTGATTTTGAATTAATAATTATTAATTAATAATTAATAATTAATAATTTCGGAAGGCGTAGCCTTATACAAACGCATACTTATTCAAGGCGTACTTATTAATGGTATGTGCTTATTCGGAGTTGGAGGCGCAAGGCGCCGACCGCATCGAGCGTCGAGCTTGATGATTAGTACAAGCGACTGCGCCGTGTTGTTGCGTAGCCGGCGCACAAAGCGCAGTGACACAACGAGTGAGCGATACTTATCTATGCGAGTACCGTAAGGAGCGAAGCGACGGAATAGCGATTGTTACGAAGTCAATCGCGTCGAGTTGTCCCCCGCTACGCGGTCGTCGTGGGTTCCCTCAAGCAAAGCGCAGAGGGGGAACGGCGATAGGGAAAACACCTTGAGGAAAGGGGAAGTTGCATTAGAAATAAATATTTTTTAACATAAGAGTGCAATATTATGTATAAAATAGCGCGAGTCGGCTTGCATCATTTTGAAGAGCCTTGTTTATCGGGGACGAGAGGTAGCGGAACTATCTTTTTTTCCGGTTGCAATTTGCGTTGTTTATTTTGTCAAAATTTTGAGATTTCACACGGCGGGAAAGGGCTTGAAATATCAGAAAAACAACTTATCGATTGCATGCTCTATCTCAAAGATATCGGAGCGCACAATATCAATCTCGTGACGCCGTCCAATTACACCTTAGCACTTGCCAAAACGCTTGAAACGGCAAAAAACAAGGTGAATTTGCCTATTGTGTGGAACAGTAGCGGATACGAAACCGTCGCGAACCTAAAAAAACTCGACGGACTCGTGGACGTGTATTTGCCGGACTTCAAGTATAGCGACGACGACCTTGCGTGGGAGTATTCGCATGCCAAAGGGTACGAGGACGTCGCAATCAAAGCGATTGCCGAGATGCGCCGTCAGCAACCCGTAGACGTCTTTGACGGCGACGATATGATGAAAAAGGGCGTCATCGTGCGACATCTCGTTTTGCCAAACGCAATCGAGAATACGAGAGGCGTGCTTAAAGATATCGCAAGCATTGATAAAGATATGATTGTGAGTCTTATGGGACAGTATTTCCCGACGCCCGCCGTTGAGACTCACCCCGTGCTTTTTAGGCGTATAACGCAAGAGGAGTACGACGAGGCGACGGACGCATTCTTCGATGCGGGACTTACCAACGGCTTTTCGCAAGAACTCGACAGTGCAACGGAAGAGTATGTGCCCGACTTCGATTTGCAAGCGTTGCAAGCGATATTGGCGCGCAACGAGAATAAATAAGCGTTGCATAAAACTTTGCGCTGTGCGCTATCGTTATTTAATATTAAGATTATCAAGCATATAAAGAATAAATTCGGATAGATTATGAGTACTTATCAAATCGTTTTTACGTGTATATTTGTCGTGATGTCCGTGCTTGGTTTTATGGTTATGGGCATTGACAAGTCAAAGGCAAAGAAAGGGCAGTGGCGCATAAAAGAAGCCGTGCTTTTTGCTTTTGCGATATTGGGCGGTGCGGTCGGTTCTATGCTCGGAATGTATATATTCCGCCACAAGACCAAGCATTGGTATTTTGCGGTGTTCTTTCCGTTTCTTGCGCTCGTCGATATCGCGCTTTACTCGGCGGGTATGTATTTCCTTTGATAAAGACAGCACGATATCTTGCGTTTTGTCGCATAATTTTGTGCCGAAAAACACAAATCGTATTATATGAAAAAAATGTCGAAAATCGGTTGCGCAAATTTGGCTTGTATGCTAACATACTTTCAATGTAAAGGTTGGAGGGCAAGATGACTCAAAGCATTGTCAAAATCAAGAAGACTCTTCACATTGTGATACCGAGTGTCGCATCGGATGTGTTTTCTTCCTTCGACGAGTGCCTCATTCCCTCTATCGATACAATAATTGCCTAACGAAGATGTCCCAAGCGGACATCTTTTTTTTGCCCTCGAAGGCAAATAAGGCTTATTTCGTCACAAACAATTACATATAGGAGAAAGACAATGAACAATCAACTCGTTTATGACGTCAACGACAGACCGCCTTTTGGCAAGTTGCTCATCTTTGCATTCCAACAAGTGCTTGCAATTATGGCGGCAACCATCGCCGTGCCGACTATCATCGGTCTTCCGACGCAAATTCCCGCCGCAATCCTCGGCGCAGGTATCGGCACGATAGTGTACCTTCTCTTTACAAAATTCAAAAGCCCCGTTATTATATCCAGCTCGTTTGCGTTTTTGAGTTCGCTCTCGACGGCAATCGCATTCGGATATTGCGGAATTATCCTCGGCGGTATTTTGGCAGGTCTCGTATACGTGGTGCTTGCGCTCATCATAAAGTTCGTTGGTAGCAAATGGGTATCCAAGCTTATGCCTCCCGTCATCATCGGGCCTACGGTTGCGCTCATCGGTCTTTCTTTGGCGGGCAGTGCAATGGGGGACATCGTCAAGGCAAGCGGTGCAACCGTCAATGCAAGCTACAACCTCGTCGCTCTCCTGTGCGGTCTCGTGACGCTCATCACGATTTGCATCTGCTCCACTCAAAAGAAATTCAAAATGGGACGCCTCATTCCGTTCATCATCGGTATCGGCACGGGCTATGCGGTGGCTTCATTCTTCTCGATTTTCGGATACTGCTTCGACGTCGAATACCTCAAGATAGTCAACTGGAAACCGCTCGTTGAAAACTTTGTAAAGGACGGCTCTTTCACGGGTGTAACCGCTTTCTTGAACTATCCCGACTTTGCGCTTATCGAAGCCATTAAAGAACTCGTAAACGGCAACGTAAGCGAGGCTATCTTGACTGCAAGCAAAGGCACTGCAACGACCATCACTTGGGCGGGCGTCGGTGAAATCATGCTTGCGTTCATACCCGTCGCACTCGTCGTCTTTGCAGAGCATATCGCAGACCACAAGAACCTCGGTTCTATCATCGGACGCGACCTCGTGGAAGGTGAACCCGGTCTTTGCCGTACGCTCCTCGGCGACGGCGTTGGCTCTATCGCGGGCACGGTGTTCGGTATTTGCCCCAACACCACTTACGGTGAAAGCGTCGGTTGCGTCGCAATCACCAAAAACGCTTCCGTATCCACGATTTTCACGGCTGCGATTATGTGCATAATCCTTTCCTTCATCAGCCCGATTATGGCACTGTTGCAAACTATTCCCAGTTGCGTAATGGGCGGTGTATGCCTCACGCTCTACGGATTTATCGCGGTAAGCGGTCTCAAAATGTTCAAAGACATCGACCTCGGCGACAACAAAAACCTCTTCACGGTCTCTACAATCCTCATCGCGGGTATCGGCGGACTCTCAATCAAAATTCCGTACAAGATACTTGCAAGCGACGTAATCGGTCAAACCATTGATAAGGGCGCAATCGTAGACGTAGTGCTTACCCCCGCCGGAACGGTTGAAAAGACAATCACAATCACCTCTATCGCAACCGCGCTTATCCTCGGCATCGTAGTGCACGCAATTATCCAAGCAATCGAGAAAAAGCAAGGCGACGACAATCAATCCGACGAACCCGAAAGCCTTATCGCGGGCGCAATCGCTCCCAAAGCAAATTTTGAGGTCGGCGTAAACGAAATTGCTATCGAGAAACAAAAGGAAAGAGAAGAGGCAGTCGTCGAAGAATTCCGCAAGGAAGAGGCACAAGAAGCACAAGAAGACGGCGAAATCACCATAACGGAAGAATAATCCGCACAAAAATAAGTTAAAATTATTAGAGGCTATATATGAAAGAATATCCGAACGTAACGATTTTCAATCATCCGCTCATTCAACACAAGGTTGCAATCTTGCGCGATGAAAAGACAAGCATGAAAGAGTTTAGAGAACTCGTTGAGGAAATCACCACGCTTATGGTGTACGAGGCGTTCAAAGACGTTCCCACCAAGAAGGTCATGGTAAAAACTCCTCTTGAAGAGTGCGAACAAACCATGGTCGCAGACGGTGCGGTCACTATCGTCCCCATTTTGAGAGCGGGACTCGGTATGGTCAACGGCGTGCATACGCTTTTCCCCACGGCAAGAGTGGGACATATCGGACTCTACCGCGACGAGGAAACTCTTGAACCGCACGAGTATTATTGCAAGCTTCCCGACGGCATTGAAAACTCCGTCGCAATCCTTCTCGACCCGATGCTCGCAACGGGTGGCAGTGCAGTCGGAGCAATCGACCTTCTCAAAAAGCGCGGTTGCAAAGAGATCCGCCTTATGAACATTATCGGCGCACCGATCGGTGTCGAAACCGTTGCCAACGCACACCCCGACGTCAAGATATACGTCTCGACGCTTGATCGTCAACTCAACGACGTGGGATATATTTTGCCGGGGCTCGGAGATGCCGGCGACCGCCTCTTCGGCACGAAATAAAACGCCCAAAGCGCAACTAACTGTGTCAACACCCATCCGCTACAAAATCACGTACGCTTTAGTACGTTGGGTTTTGTATCGGGTGGGTGTTTCCTTGTTGTTTATCGCTTTGGACGCTTTATTACAATAAAGCCACTATTGAGCGAATAGCATTGGACGCGATTGACGCAAAGCGTAACAATCGCTATTAAACGCGCTCTTCATCTCAATATTCGCTTTATTGAAAGTAGGTGCTAAATAGCGAATAACTGCGGCAGAGCCGTCCGCTAATCGGACGGCTATTTATGCAAAATAGGCGTATTTGGAGTTAAAATTCAACGCAAAGCGGACAAAATACGAGCATTGCAAAATTTATAAAAATTCAACTTTTTATAAATAATTATGCAATTTATGTGATAAGAAAATCGCAAAAACTCAAAAACAACAGGGCAATTTAGAGGCGATTTAGGGGTGAAATGATTGGTGAATTTCAAAAAATCATTGCTATATCTATAATATTATGCTAATATTTTATGAAGATATATGGAGGCAATTATGCTGAATTTGGAATGTCAAACCGTTTACGATATCATTCGTCGCATTGCAGAGGTGGACGACGTGTATAAAGTGGTGGAAGCCGATGAAATTATCGCAAAACTTCCGCAAGGATTGTCGTTGTCCAAAATTCAGTTGTCCGCAATTATTCGTGAGCTCAAAGACAGAGATTATATCTCCGTCAAGTATTTTACACCGGACGAGTATTGTTTGCTCGTAATCAAGCGTATTGACGAGAGAGCAAAGCAACAAGGACAACTCGTCGTCGATGCGGAAGAGGACAAGCCAAAAGAGCGTGCGCTTTACGGAGAGAAGAAAGAAAAGAAAGACACGAGCGTTGTGTCCAAAGGCGCGCTTTTCTTTGCGGCGTTTATGGGAAGTTTTATCGGAAGTGCTATCGTTGCGGTGATTGCGGTGATAGTGACAAAGTTCGCAATCTGACGAAATCGGTATATAAAATATATCAAACGTTGAGAAAAACCGCCGTTTTTGCGTTTTGAAGCGACAACGGACGGCAAGGATAAAAGAGTGAATCGTCAAGGATAAGTATGTGGCAAAGGTGCGGATATGCACGCGGATATGCAAGTCGGCGCATGCCGACGCTTCCTGTAGATGAAAAAAGCCGTTTTGTATTTGGACAACGATTCGGATGGCAAGGATAAAAGAAATATGGGCGTAAATATGCAGGTTGAGAGACAACACGTCCTCACCAAAAAAGAGAAAGCGGTGATGAGAGTCATCTATCAAGAGGCGGAAAAACAAAACGGTTCCTGCCTTCTTACTCCCATTGACATTTTTGAAAAAATTCCGCTCGATCTCGACTTTGAAGAGGACGAGCTTGATACCACGCTTCGCAATCTCGAAATAGACGATTATTTTGACATCACGCGCTCTGACAAAAAAGGCGAGTTGGTGTATTGTATAAATATGCAAAAGAAAGGCTTGCAATTTGCAAGAGTGGAAAGAGCATTTAAGAGCAACCTCACTTTCAAAATTTTGCTCACTTTGGGACTTAGCGTCGTTACCGCTCTTATCGGTGTTGGTATAAGAATGTTGGTCGCAAAAATTATGGGGCAATAAGCGTTGCTTTTGAAAACGAGCGTCAGTCGGATGCTATGAGCGTTTGAAACAACGTCTTTGCGATAAGCGAGAAAAACGCAACGAAGCAAAAATTGTGAATGGCGATATCTTTGCAAATAATTTGAAAACGAAGAGTAAAGGCTATGTTATAAAAACGTTTCCGAGGCGTGAGACGGACTGAGATTTTTGTATAATGAAATTTGAACTTGTCAGCAATTATAAACCGACCGGAGACCAACCGCAAGCGATAGAAAAAATCGTCGAGGGGTTGAAGGACGGATTTAACACCGAGGTTTTGTTGGGCGTTACGGGGTCCGGCAAAACTTTTACTATGGCAAACATTATAGAGCGTATGCAAAAACCGACGCTTGTAATTGCGCATAACAAGACGCTTGCGGCGCAACTTTGCAACGAATTGCGTGAGTTTTTTCCCAAAAACAGAGTTGAATTTTTCGTTTCATACTACGACTACTATCAGCCCGAGGCGTATATTCCGCGCACGGACACGTATATCGAAAAGGACTTGCAGGTCAACGAAGAGATTGACAAACTTCGCAACTCCGCCACTGCGTCGCTTTGCGAGAGAGAAGATACTATAGTCGTTGCCAGCGTGTCGTGCATATACGGTTTGGGCGCGCCGACCGACTACTTCGAGAACGCAATATCTTTGCGCGAAGGCGACGAGATTGACCGAGACGAACTTGCTAGAAGGCTTGTAGATATTCAATACAAGCGCGCAGACGTGGACTTTTCGCGTTCGACTTTCAGAATGAGAGGGGATACGATAGACATATTCCCGTCCACGAGCTCGGAAATAGCGGTGAGAGTGGAGATGTTCGGTGACACTATCGAACGTATATGCGAGATTGACGGACTCACGTCAAAGGTGGTAAGCGAGCTTAAACACACTCTCGTTTTTCCCGCGACGCAATACGTTATAAGTGGTGATAAGGAAGCGATTTTGAAAAAAATCCTTGCCGACAAAGCCGAGCGGGTCAAATACTTCGAGGAGAGAGGAAAGCTCATCGAGGCGCAACGCATTGACGAGAGAGTCAACTACGACGTCGAGATGATTAGAGAAGTGGGATATTGTAGCGGTATCGAAAACTATTCGCGCTATTTTGACGGCCGTCAACCCGGGCAAGCACCGTATACGTTGCTTGACTTCTTCGGCAAGGACTTTATCACGTTTATTGACGAAAGCCATATGACCATACCGCAAATCCGCGCAATGTACAACGGTGACAGATCAAGAAAGGACAATCTCGTTGAATACGGCTTCCGCTTGCCGAGCGCGTACGACAACAGACCGCTTCGATTTGAGGAATTTGACGCAAGACTTCGTCAACTAGTGTGTATGTCGGCAACGCCCGCGCAGTACGAACTCGACCGTGCCGACCTCGTAGCGGAACAGATTATAAGACCTACGGGACTACTTGACCCCGAGATTGAAATCAAGCCTATTCAAGGACAAATAGACGATCTTATCGGCGAGATAAACAACGTCGTGAAAGACGGCGGAAGAGTGCTTGTCACCACGCTCACCAAGAAGATGGCGGAGAACCTCACCGACTATCTCAAAGAGGTGGGTATCAAGGTGCGCTATATGCACTCGGATATAGACACGTTGGAGAGAATCGATATAGTCAAGGGCTTGCGTGAGGGCGAGTTTGACGTGCTTGTGGGCATCAACCTTTTGAGAGAAGGCCTCGACCTTCCCGAGGTTAGGTTGGTTGCAATACTCGATGCGGACAAAGAAGGCTTTTTGAGAAGCGAAAGCGCGCTTATTCAAACGATAGGCAGAGCCGCGAGAAACGACAAGGGCAGAGTGGTTATGTACGCCGACAATATGACTCAAAGCATGCAAAAAGCGTACGACGAAACCATGCGCCGTCGCAAGATACAAGACGAATACAACAAGGCGCACGGCATAGTTCCGAAGACGGTTGTGAGTGCAATCAAAAATTCGCTCGAAATCACCAAAAAGGCAGTTCATAACGAGAAATTGAGCGTTAAAGACCTTTCTCGTGAAGTTGAACGCCTAAAAGGACTTATGCAAACTGCCGCCGCGCAACTCGACTTCGAGAAGGCGATTCTCATACGAGACGAACTGAACGAACTGAAAAAACAAATAAAAAAATTGAGTTAAAAACACTCGATTGCAAAAGATAGATATTATGGACAAAATTTTCGTAAAAGGCGCAAGAGAAAACAATCTCAAAAACATCGATTTGGAAATCCCGCGCGACAAACTCGTCGTGTTTACGGGACTCAGCGGAAGCGGGAAATCGTCGCTTGCTTTCGATACCATTTTTGCCGAGGGGCAAAGAAGATACGTCGAGAGTTTGTCTAGTTACGCAAGAATGTTTTTGGGACAAATGCAAAAACCCGACGTGGACTATATCGAGGGACTTTCCCCCGCAGTGTCGATTGACCAAAAAACAACGTCGCACAACCCTCGTTCCACCGTCGGAACGGTGACGGAAATATACGATTATTTGAGGCTTTTGTACGCAAGAGTCGGCACTCCGCATTGCCCCAAGTGCGGAAGAGAAATAGAGCGTCAAACGGTTGACCAAATATGCGACAAGATTATGGAAAGAGAGGGTGCAAAACTGCAACTTCTCGCTCCTATCGTGAGAGGCAGAAAGGGTGAATACCGCAAGGAACTCGAACAACTTAAACGCGCGGGCTACGTGAGAGTGAGAGTTGACGGAAACAATTATACGCTTGACGAAGAAATCACGCTCGATAAGAATATCAAGCACACTATAAGCGTCGTCGTGGACAGAATAGTCGTCAAAGACGGTGCCGAGCGTCGTATATCCGACGCAATCGAGACTGCTATAAAGTTGTCCGAAGGACTCGTTATTGCCGATTTTGACGGCGAAGAAGTGCTTTATTCCACGAAGTACGCTTGTCCCGATTGCGAACTTTCTTTTGAGGAACTTTCCCCGAGACTTTTCTCCTTCAACAACCCCTACGGCGCATGCCCCGAGTGCGGCGGACTCGGCTTCCGCAATGAAATCGACACCAATTTGCTCGTCACGGATTGGAACAAATCCTTGCGACAAGGCGCAATCAAAGTAAGCGGTTGGGATGCGGGACATATGTCCGCTATGCAGTTTAAAGCGCTTGCCGACGCTTACGGTTTTTCCGTTGATACGCCGATTAAGGACTTGCCAAAAAATATACTCGATATCATTTTTTACGGCAACGACGGTGACCGTATTCCTATGGAATACAATTCGCGCACTTTCAGCGGTTTCTACCACGCAAGTTTCGAGGGCGTGGCAAACAACCTTATGCGTCGATACAACGATACGGACAGCGAAATGGTCAAAAACGAAATCGCAAAATATATGAAAGAAGTGCCTTGTTCCAAGTGCGGAGGCAAGAGGCTCAAACCCGAGGCGTTGGCGGTGACTATAAACGGCAAGAACATCTTCGAGCTTACCGAGATGTCTGTGTCCGCGCTCAAAGACTTTATGTCGCAAATAAGCCTTACTAACACGCAACACCTCATTGCGGACAGAATTATCAAAGAGATTTGCGCAAGACTTGAGTTTTTGATAAACGTCGGTCTCGATTACCTCACGCTTTCACGCTCGGCAACAACGTTGAGCGGTGGCGAGTCGCAACGTATCAGGCTCGCAACGCAAATAGGTAGCGGACTTACGGGCGTGCTGTATATTCTTGATGAGCCGAGCATAGGTTTGCACCAAAAGGACAACCAAAGATTGCTCCAATCCCTCAAAAATTTGCGCGATTTGGGCAATACGCTCATCGTGGTCGAACACGACGAAGAGACCATTCGCAGTGCGGACTATATCGTGGATATCGGCGTAGGCGCGGGCATTCACGGCGGAAAAGTGGTTGCGTGCGGAACGGTGGACGATATCATCGCAAGCAAGGACAGCATTACGGGCAAGTATCTCAGCGGAGAATTGTCCATACCCGTGCCTATCGCTCGTCGAAAGGGCAACGGCAACTATTTGCATATCAAAAACGCCCGCCAAAACAACCTCAAAAACATCGACGTGGATATTCCGCTCGGTGCATTCACTTGCATTACGGGCGTGTCGGGAAGCGGAAAATCGTCTCTCGTCAACGAAGTGCTTTATCCCGTCTTGTCCAACGAACTTATGCGCTCCAACGTCACCACGGGCAACTGCGACGGCATTGACGGCATAGAAAACGTGGACAAGGTTATTTGCATAGACCAAAGCCCGATAGGGCGCACGCCTCGCTCCAATCCCGCAACGTATACGGGCGTATTCGGCGATATAAGAGAGCTGTTTGCATCGCTTCCCGACGCAAAGGCAAGGGGCTATACTGCGGGTAGATTTTCCTTCAACGTCGGTGGCGGTAGATGCGAACATTGCGGTGGCGACGGCATTATCAAAATCGAAATGCACTTCTTGCCCGATATCTACGTGCCTTGCGAAGTGTGCAAGGGCGCAAGATACAATCGCGAAACGCTCGAAGTGAAGTATAAAGGCAAGAGTATAAGCGACGTTTTGGATATGACCATAGAGGAAGCAACCGAATTCTTTGCCAACATACCCAAAATCCGCAACAAAATCAAGACTCTCAACGACGTCGGTCTCGGCTACGTCAAGCTCGGTCAGTCCTCAACCACGTTGAGCGGAGGCGAGGCACAACGCGTCAAACTCGCAACCGAACTTTCTCGTCGTTCCACCGGCAAAACCGTCTATATCCTCGACGAGCCTACAACGGGTCTTCACACCCACGACGTTGCAAAACTCGTCGCCATTCTCGACCGTCTCGTCGAGCAAGGCAACACCGTCGTCGTCATCGAGCACAATCTCGACGTCGTCAAGGTTGCCGACTACATCGTCGACCTCGGACCGGACGGTGGAGACCGAGGAGGTACTATCGTCGCCCAAGGTACACCCGAGGAAGTAGCTGGAGTAAGTCGTTCATATACAGGTCAGTTCTTAAAAAACGTCCTATTTAGCGAATAACGTCGTCAGCGCGCATCCGCTACAAAATCACGTACGCTTGTGTACGTTGGGTTTTGTCTCGGACGCGCGCTTTCTTGTTCTTCATCTAAATATGCCGTTTTTTACAAGTTGTGCGACACGTAAAGCCTCGCTAAAAACTTGCTTTTCGTTGCAAAAAACACTTATAAATTAAAATAATATTTTTTAGGTATTATCGTCTTTTATAACATTCAATCATTTTGCTTTTATTGACAAACAACCCGCCAACATATACAATTAAATCAACGCAAGGGTGATTTGATTGCTTTTGCGATTACGGTTTTGGAGAAGTTTATGAAAATTGTTTGCAAAAATTGCGGAGCGGATTTCGATTCGTCCGAAGCGCAATCGGGGAAGTGTCCGTATTGCGGTTCTTTGGTGCAAGATGGCGGTGCGCAAAGCGAAGAGTCTTCGCAAAGCACAAATCCCGATACCTTTTTTGAAGATATAACGCCTGAAGAGGCAAAGCCCGTATACGTGCCCGTCGCTCCCGAGTATCATTGTTCTTTCCCGAACGACTCAAAAGCCAACAAGGCGGTGAAGGACTCATTTGTATGCACGATAATTCTTCTCGTGCTCGGAATTATCAGGACTATATCATCCGTGATAAATATACCGGATATCGTGCAATTGAAAGGTCAATTGTCCGAACTCGTCGGGACGGAATTGTACGCGCCGCTCAATTCATATATCTCTGTCGGGTATGCCGAATTGGCGTTGCACATCTCTATCGTTGCGGTTGCAATCGTTATGTTGGTGTTTGGACTCAAAGTGCGCAAAGTGAGATTCCCGCTTGCCGACGACAGCGCTTTTGCCGATTTCAAAAAGGTGTTTTACGTTGCTATTGCAATGACGGTCCTTATGGTCGCATATGTGATTATCGAGGTGATAGCCTATGGCGCAATCTCCGCTATTGAAGAACTCACGGACAAAGACTTTATAGAACCCGGATTTTTGACGGGTTCGATTATAGGCGTGTTTATCTTTGTGATTTGCGCCGTCGGAGTGCTTATCGAATCGCTCAAATTGTCCAAAGAAAAGAAATAATCTTTGATATTGCAAAGACATTGTAAAAATGTACTAAATTACAAAAAACGTCGCTTCAAGCGACGTTTTTTGATGGTTTAAGTGTCGATTGTGTGATTTTAGCCGATGACGCTATGGATAAATTCGTCAAAGGCCTCTTGACCTTGTTCGTCGTTCTTGAACACTGCGGTGGTGTCGAGAATTTTCTCGCAAGCGTTGTTGATATAATCGGTTACTGCGTTTTCCGCTTTTTCTTCCGAGCAAGACGTGCCGTTGTCTACGACGAGTTGGGTTATCATGCCGAGGTGCTTGTGTAAGGGATGCGTTTCTTCCGCAATTGCCTTGAAGTCGAGAGGCGTTTTGCCCGTGAGGATATCGCGGATTTGCGCTGCTTCACCCGCAAGGCGTCCGGGGAGAATAAAGAGCCCCATAACCTCGATGATGCCTATTGACTCTTGCTTGATGTTGTGCAACTCTTGCGCGGGGTGGAATATGCCGAAGGGGTGTTTCTCGTCCGTGCGGTTGTTGCGCAATATGAGGTTGAATTGATACTCTCCGTCGTCGTTGATAGACGCTATCGGAGTGATTGCGTTGTGTTGCACGTTTTGTCCGTCCTTTTGAGTGGAGCAGAGAATATCTACGCTTTCGTCGCTATATACGTCCCACGCTTTGCGGAATTTGTTTGCCACTTCCAATGCTTGATTGCGGTTGGTGCTTTCTATGCGGACGATAGAGTTGTACCAGTCCACCACCGACACGTTGACGTCGGGATATCCGCCAATCTTGAAGTATCTGCGAGATGGACGCATGAACACGGGGAGAACTTTGTTTCCGCCTTGATAGTGGTCGTGCGCGAGGATAGAACCGCCGACAATGGGAAGTGCCGCGTTGGAGCCGATAAAGTAGTGCGGGAACATATCCACGAAGTCGAGCATGCGACGGAAGGTCGCGTCGCTTACGCACATAGGTCTATGTTCTTTGCACACCGCGATGACGTGTTGATCAAAGTAACTGTACGGCGAGAACTGCATAAACCAATCCTCTCCGTCGAGTTGGAATGGGACGGTGCGTATGGTTTGACGAGCAGCCATAGCGGCGTTGCCCGTAAATCCGAGATTTTCCGCACACAAAGCGCACTTGGGGTAACCGGTCTTTGCCTCTTTGGCAAGGCGTACTTGTTCGGGTGTTTTTTCTGGTTTGGAGAGGTTGATTGTAACGATAATTTTGCCTCTTTTGCAGTCGTGCTCCCAGATAATGTTTTTATCGAGGTCTTTTTTGCGCAAATACGCACTGTCGATGCCGAGAGTGTGGAGCATATCGCATGCCGCTTTCGGCCCGTCGTAAGACGCGATATCGTCAAACATATCCACCACTTTGGACGGGGTGGGCATGCAGTAGCCGATTAGGCGCGTTTCAAAGAGCAATTTTTGGTTTTCGTCAATGATTTTTTTGCGTACGGCGTAGCTCGAAAGCGAGTCCATAACCTCGTAAAAATCGTAATCTCCGATTTTGTCCGAGTCCGTCGGTTCGGTGAGTTTCAAAGCGTCGAGCAATTGATTTTGGACGTATATCACGTCATAATCTTCGAGATATAAGTGCTTCACCGCATAATCGAGCAGTTTCGCGACGTTTTGCTTTGCAATTTCGTCATAAGAAAGTCTTGGCGACATAAAACCTCCGAGTGAAAGTATAAAATTTTTCAACGCAAATATTGTAGCACACTTAAATTGGTATAGCAAGTCACTTTGCGCAATAGTATTGCAAATTTCGATGCGTTATGATACAATATAGCATAATTATGCTATTAAAGGACAACGTTATGAGATTTGAGTATCTTTTCGGAGACAACTTCGACGAAGTTTGCAAGGACGTTTTCGCATCGGGCGCAGACGAGCAAAGATTGCGTTTTGAGGAATTGCTTGCAATGCACAAAGACGTTTTCAACACGCAAGACGTGGATTTTTATTCCTCCCCTGGACGTATCGAAATCGTGGGAAACCACACCGACCACAACGGCGGAAAAGTGCTTTGCTCGGCAATCAATTTTGACACTCTCGCAAGCGTTTCCCCGCGCACGGACGGCATTATCGAGGTCAAATCAAAGGGCTATCCGATGCTTCGCGTGGATGTGTCCGCACCTACTTTCTCTGTGAGCGAGATAGGCACGTCAAACGCACTCATCAAAGGCGTGGTGGACTACTTCAAGCGTTCGGGCAAAAACGTGGGCGGTTTCTCTGCGTGTATGACGTCCAACGTCCCCAAAGGCTCGGGCGTGTCCTCGTCAAGTTCTTTTGAACTTGCGATTGCTCAAATTCTCAACGTCATGTACAACGACGGCAAGCTCGATCCCATTTTCAAAGCAAAAGCGTCGCAATATGCCGAGAATACGTTCTTCGGCAAGCCGTGCGGACTTATGGACCAAAGCGCAATCTCTCTCGGAGGCGTAAACCTCATCGATTTTGCCGACTTTGACAATCCCGTCGTGGAAAAGGCAAACTGGGCGTTTGACGACCTCGACATATTCGTCATCGCAACGGGCGGAGACCACAGCGACCTTACGGACGACTACGCGGCAATTCCGCAAGAGATGAAAGAGGTCGCAACGTGCTTCGGCGCAAAACTCCTTCACGAAATCCCCGCCGACAAGTGGGAAAGAGACAAACATAACATCGTCGGCAAGGTGAGTGAAAGAGCGTATCTGCGTGCAGAGCACTTCTTTGAAGAGAACGCGCGCGTGGAAGAGGCGGTCAAAGCCATCGACGATAAGGACGAGGACGCTTTCCTCGACATCGTCAACAAGTCGGGTTTGAGCTCTCGATACAAACTTCAAAATACTTATTCGCCCGCGGGCAAAAATCACAATCTCGAAAACGCGCTCGACAGAGTCGTAAAAATCGACGGCGTAGTTGCCTCGCGCGTACACGGCGGAGGATTTGCTGGCACGATTTTGGTATTTGCCAAAAAGAGCGAAAGCGGTGTAAAGAGCGCGCTTGACGTTATGTTCGGCGCAGAAAACGTGTTTAAGACGGCAATCCGCCAAAGCGGTGCTACAAGACTAAATTTGGGGAAATAAACTATGATTTTTTCCGTACTTTCAACTGCTAGCGACCCGAAAGTCGCCTTTGAGATAGGCAATCTCACCGTGCAATGGTACGCCGTGTTTATAGTCACGGGTATGTTGCTCGGCTTGCTTTACGCTTGCTGGCAAGCAAAAAAAGTCGGGCTTACGTCCGACGACGCCGTGGAATTGTTCTTGTGGCTCATTCCGCTTGCAATCGTCTTTGCAAGACTTTTGTACGTCGTTCCGCGTTGGGACGAATACTTCGGAAACAACGGCTATCACGGTTGGGAAAAGTTCGTCCATATCATTGCGATATGGGAGGGCGGTATAACCATTATCGGCGGTCTCGTGGGCGGTTTGCTCGGTGCGATATTCTTCACTTTGCGCCACAAAAAGCAAACCAATTATCTCAACGTCATCGACCTCGTTGTTGTGCCCGTGTTTATCGGTCAGATTATCGGCAGATGGGGCAACTTCGTCAATCAAGAGGCTTTCGGACTTCCAATCACCAATCCCAAACTTCAATTTTTCCCGTTCGGCGTGCTTATCGACAGTCCGAGCGGTGTATCGAACGAGTTTTACGACGTCGTACACAACCACATCGTCGCGGGGGGCGGTGCAAACTGGTTTTGCGCAACCTTCTTCTACGAGGGCGTGTGGAACACTATCGGCGCGCTTATTTGCGTCGCTATGTGGAGGAAGGATTATCAAAAGAAATACCCGGGTATACTTATGTTGTTCTACCTCTTCTGGTACTGCATAGGTCGTTTTTGGTTGGAATTCTTGCGTATGGACGCAGTTCCCGTCACCAAGCCCGCATGCCTTGCCGTTGCGCTCATTGCGCTTGCAATCGGCATAGTGTACGTCATTGCTCGCAACAGTCAACTTGCGTACAGAAGAGTGAGAGGACTCGTGCAAACCGGCGCAATAGGCGGTGCGATACTCACCGATTACGAAGTGCGCAATTATAAACTCGTCGGCAAGTTCTTTGAAAAGGCAAACGTAACTAGCGAAAAGGCCGGGGACAAAATCTCCGCTTTCTTCAACAGACTCGTGGTCAACTGCGGTTATTCGAGAAAGGAACAAAAAGAGTATTTGCCCGTAGATTGGGATACGCTGGAATACTATCACGTGCCAAAGGATTACAAACGCAAATTCAATCAATTCAAAAAAGAAGACGTTTACTGCGCGGAGCGCAACGCTTGACGTCAGGGGTGAAAAAATGAACGATACGGCTTATATAACCGAAAGAACCAAAACCAACAACCTAACGTTGCTCACCGACCTTTATCAGCTCACTATGATGAACGGTTATCATCTTTGCGGACTGGATACGAGAAGGGCGGTTTTCGACGTGTTTTATCGCGGAAGCGGAGGATATTCTTATGCAATCGCCGCAGGCCTCGAACAAGCGATAGACTATATACTCAATCTCCACTTTGACGATACGGACATTGCGTATTTGCGCTCGCTGGGAATTTTCGGTGAGGAATTTCTTTCCGCACTCAAAGACTTTCGCTTTACGGGTGATATAAAGGCAGTGCCCGAGGGAACGATGGTTTTTCCCTACGAGCCGATTATGACGGTGTCTGCTCCGCTTTGGGAAGCACAACTCGTGGAAACCGCATTATTGACTTTTATCAATCACCAAACGTTGATTGCAACCAAAGCCGCGCGCCTCAAAGAGTGCACCAAGAACAAGATAAGCGAGTTCGGATTGCGCAGAGCGCAAGGCGCAGATGCGGGCATTTACGGCGCAAGAGCCGCTTGCATCGGCGGTTGCCGTACCACGTCCAACGTAGTTGCGGGCAAACTTTTCGGTATTCCCGTCACCGGTACGCACTCGCATAGTTGGGTTATGTCCTTTGACAGCGAACTGGAAGCGTTTGAAAAATACGCCGAAATCTATCCCGACAATTGTTTGCTTTTGGTTGACACGTACGACACACTCAAAAGCGGTGTGCCCAACGCAATCAAAGTGTTTGACAAACTCAAAGCAGAAGGGCATAAGCCCGTCGGTATCCGCCTCGACAGCGGTGACTTGGCGTATCTCTCTCGCAAAGCGCGCAAAATGCTCGACGAAGCGGGACATAGCGATTGCCTTATCTTTGCCACCAACGACCTCGACGAAGATATTTTGCTCGCTCTCAACGCACAAGAGGCAAAAATCGACGTTTACGGCATAGGAACGAAACTTATCACGAGCTATAAAAACGCGTCTTTGGGCGGTGTTTATAAGCTTTGCGCACTCGAAGAAGACGGGGTGCTCGTGCCAAAAATCAAGATATCCAACAGTCACGAAAAGACCACCAATCCGGGAGTGAAAAAGATAGTGCGCATATTCAAAGACGGTATGGCGCAAGCGGACCTCATTTGCCTTGAAAGCGACACGTTCGACACGTCAAAGCCGCTCACGATTTTCCACCCGGAACAAACGTGGAAAAAGACCACGTTCGAGAACTACGAAATCAAGGAACTTATGGTGGATATTTTCAAAGACGGAAAACTCGTCTACGATATGCCGTCGCTCAAAGAAATTTGCGACAGAGAAGACGAGAATATCAAAGAGTTTTTCCCCGAATATCGCCGTGTAATCAACACGCAAGACTACAAGGTCGACCTTTCGGAAAACCTTTGGAAACTCAAAAACGAGTTGCTTAATCAAGCCCATTAAAAGTGGTAGAACGCAAATAAAAGAGAGTGGTTTTCCCACTCTTTTTTTTTGCATTTATGGGCGTGTTTTCTCAATCGAAGACGAGATTTCGAGACGCAAGGCGTCGAGCCTTTGAGCGCCGAACTTGACGATTAGTACAAGCGACTGCGCCGTCTGTTGGCCACGGCCTGGCGCACAAAGCGCAGTGGCATAACGAGTGAACGATACTTATTTATGTGAGTGCCGAATTCCCCTCTTGCGAACGATGTTTTTTGGATAGAAAATCACACTTATTTGAGCAATAGGGGAAAGCCCGAAGGGAAGGGGTGATGTTTTATTTTTTTGATGAAATTACGATATAACAATTTAAAAGAATTTCGCTCAAAAAGCACTTTATTTGTGTAAAAAATAAACATAAAATGCCGATTTCGGCAGAAATTCGATATTTTTCGACAAAAGCGGTTTTTGAAATCTTGCATAAATCGAGGTATGATTTTTTATAGAGAGGTGGCTATGAAAAAAAAGAAAATCACGAGATTTGCAATATGCCGAAAAGGGTACGATATCGACGCGGTGGAAAGTTATATCGCGCTTGAGAGTGCAAAGTGCGACGAGGTGCAAGCCGAGCAACGCGCTCGTATATCCGACCTAAAAAAAGAGTGTGAAGATTTGAGAGCGCAGATAGACGTTTTGAAAGGCAGAGAAGAGCAGATAAAACTTGCGCTCGTCACCGCCACCGAGAACGCCGACAAACTTACTTCCGACGTCAAAGCAAGGTATCGCGCAGAGCTTGAAAGATTGAGGCTTTTTAGGGCAAAATGGCTTGGTGCGTACGAGCAAATGAAGGAGAGATATCACTTTGACAAAGACGCACTCAACGTCGAGAGCGTGGCGGTCAACGTCGAGGTGGAATTGACCAAATTTTTGATGCAAGATTTTTCGCTCAACAGGAGCGTTTGCGAGGACGAAATGGAGGCGCATTTCAGACGGGAAGTCGAGCGCCTGACACGCCCCGTTTACCGTGAACAAAGCGGTGAATTTTCTGCCGAAACCAAAGAGCTTCAGTCAAAACTCAAAGACGCGGAAAATCGCAAAAACAAAGAGAGCAAAAATCCCGCCGCTTTCAGCATTGAAGAGGCGCTATCTCCAAAAGACAGCATTGAACGAACCTGTCAAGCGCTGGGACTTGCAAAATGAAAATCGACTTGACTTTTGGTAAAACGGAATACTTTTCGTGTCGCAATATTAAAAAATTTACTGTAAAATTTTTGCTAAACATATGCATAGTATTTATATGAAAAGCACTCTAAAAGAGTGCTTTTTTTGCAAAAGATTTTAAGGACAAAAGTGAGGGGCGAGCGTGTTTAGGTGAAATATTTTAACTTATTTGAAAAATAGGCATTGTTTTTTTTGTCGAAATATGTTAGCATATCTTGAGAGTAAATCAAGGGCATTGTGCATATTATGATTATAGTATATATAATCGTCCGCTCCTGCCCATGGATTGAAAACGTGCTCTGCATGATCGAGAGGGGAATCGTAGATGATTTACGACGTACAAAAAGCGAGTGTTTTGAAGAGAGCTTCAGCCTTTCTTTTGGACATTATTCTCATCGCCGTTTTGGCAGTGGGATTTATGGCGCTTTTGTCGGTAATTTGCAAATACGACCAACATTACAATACTTACACCACTATTTTCACCCAAACCGCAACCGAAATTAACGAAAAATACAAGGAAAAATACGGCGTCGATTTCAATGTAACCGAAAAGGAATACAACGAATTGACAGACGAGCAAAAAGCCATTATCGACGAGCATAAAGAAGAGGTAAACAAAGATTTTTCCGACACTCTCAAAGCAAATCCCGAATTTGTAAAAGAAGCGTCTTTGGTACCGGCATTGTCGATGATGATAACGTCAATCGGTATTTTCCTCTCAATGTTAATTCTTGAATTCATTATTCCGATTTGCTTCAAAAACGGACAAACTATAGGTAAGAAGGTCTTTGGCATAGCCGTAATGCATACAAACGGCGTGCGTGTAAGACCTTTTTCTATGTTCGTACGCTCCATACTCGGCATGTACGTTTTCGAGATTATGGTGCCCGTGCTCCTCATCATTATGATGATTTTCGGCACGCTCAGTATGATTGTGGGTATTTGCGTACTTGTTGCGCTTTGCATTCTTCAACTCGTCGTATTCATCGTCACGAGAAACACCTCTCGCTCATTCTTGCACGACCTTATCGCAAAAACGGTTACGGTTGACCTTGCAAGCCAGATGATTTTCGACAACGAGGAAGAATTGCTCGAATTTAAGAAAGCGGAACAAAACGCGCTTGCGGAACGCAACAATTATAGAGAGAACGGCGGATTTGATTTCTACAACAGTTCGCTCAATTATCGCAACGGTAAAAAAATCGTGGACGAGAACGGCAATAATATAGAAAACGCCGAGCAACCGGACACGGACAATCAAAGCGTATTGGATAACTCCGCTTCAAACGAGCAGAGCGAGAGTGCGTCGACAAGTGCTTCGACGGAAGAACCGCCGAAAGAAAAGTAAGCGCAAAACTCTATTATGGATAATAAGGACTTTATGTCTTTGTATATGAAAACATTATAAAGGAATATAGGGATTATGAAAGTTGTACTCGAAAATTTGACCAAAGTTTTCCAAAGCCGTCACGAAAAGGGCAAGGAAGTCGTTGCTGTCAACAATTTCACCTTCACCATACCCGACGGTAAACTGGTCGGACTTCTCGGCCCGTCCGGATGCGGTAAAAGCACCACGCTTTATATGATTTGCGGTTTGCAGAAACCCACCGGCGGTAAGATTTTCTTCGGTGACGATGACGTTACGTCGCTTGCCCCTGAAAACAGGGGGGTCGGCCTCGTCTTCCAAAATTATGCGCTTTATCCGCATATGACGGTCAAACAAAATATCTTGTTCCCGTTGCAAAACCTCAGAGGCGAGGACAAACTCTCCAAAGAGGATATGCTCAAGAGAGCATACGACGCTGCAAGACTCGTCCAAATCGACGAACTTATGGACCGCAAACCGAGCGAACTTTCGGGCGGACAACAACAACGTGTGGCTATCGCTCGCGCGCTCGTTAAAATGCCTCGCGTCCTTTTGCTTGACGAACCGCTTTCCAACCTCGACGCTCGTTTGAGATTGCAAACTCGTGAAGAAATCAGACGTATCCAAAGAGAAACCAATATCACGACCGTTTTCGTTACGCACGACCAAGAAGAAGCAATGAGCATCTCCGATATGATCGTCGTTATGAAACTCGGCGTCGTTCAACAAATCGGTAAACCCCAAGACGTTTACGACAGCCCTGCAAACTTGTTCGTCGCCAAATTCCTCGGCACACCGCCTATCAACGTATTCGAAGGCGAAGTCAAGGACGGCAAAGTTTACATAGGTGACGACGCGATTTTGGACGCTCCCGGCATCGAAGACGAAGACGTTTACGTCGGTATTCGTCCCGAAGGCTTTGTCCTCAACGAAAAGGGCGCACTCACTTGCAACTTGAAGAGCGTTGAAGTTATGGGACGCGACGTAAGCATCGTCTCTTCCAACGCACACTCGACGAGCCCGATTATCCGCTCCATCATTGACCCAACAAGCGTTGTGGATACTACGAAAGATACCGTGCGCTTCGATATCAAGCCCAACAAAGTATTCATCTTTTCAAGAAAGAGAGTGGATTGGGAAGCTTCTAAAGAGCCGAGCACCGTTTACGAATGGAGCAAGACTCGTCAAGCACTGTATGTCGAAGACGACGGCAAGACGTTTGACCTCGGCGTGCTCAAAGTGCCCGAAACGGCAAAGAAAGACGCCGCAAACGCTGAAAAGAAAGCAAATCAATCCAAGTTCGTCAAGAAAATCATTGCTTGGTTCGAAAATAAATTTGCAAAGATTATCAAGCTTTGCACTCCCAAGACAAAACCCGTCGAACTCGTTCTCGATACCGATTACGTGTGCGTGACGGGTGCGACGGAAAAAGGCACTCCGATTTATTTCGCAGGCGTCGAAAACGGAAAGATCAAGACCACGATCGACATCAACGAAGCGGTTACGGTCGGTGCGGAACAAGTCGGTGAAGGCTACTATGCGTACTACAACGACGGTGAAAACAAAGTTTATCCGTCCTTCACGGTACACAACGCCGCAAAAGACGAACAACGTATCTTCCTCACCGAAGAGGAAAGAGCAAAGTGCTTCGAGTATATGAGTCAAGATCCCGCAGTCGTAAATGCGGAAACCGAGACCGAAAGAGTCGAAAACGACACGGAAGAGAATACTATCGTCGAAGCAGCCGAAACCACGAACGAAGCAGGCGTCGAAACGGTTGTCGAAGAAAACGCCAAAGAAGAGTTGGACGGCGCGGAAAATAACGACAGCGAGGTAAAATAATATGGTTGACTCCAAACATCAATGGAAGGCGTGGCTGTATCTTGCACCCGCACTCGTATTGTTGGCTATCTTTACCATTTGGCCGATAATCAACACGGTGCGACTCGCTTTCCTTGAAAATTATAGTTTGCAAGCGTCATTGAGAGGTATTACGTACCAAGTCGGATTCGGAAACTTCCAAGAAGTCGTCGAATACCAAGGTTTCTTGACGTGCCTCAAAAATACGGTTTTGCTTTGCGTATTGACGGTTCCGCTCTCCACGATTTTGGCACTTCTCATTGCAGTCGTGCTCAATTCTATCGGTCCGCTCAAGAGATTGCTTCAAACCATCTACTTCTTGCCGTACATCACGAACTCCATCGCTATCGGTATGGTTTTCGCAACTATGTTCAACATCGTCGGCAGCGGTCACGGTACGGACAATCTTATCATTCAAACGGCAGGTATTATAAATAATATTATTATGGCGTTTGGCGGTGAACCGGTGAACTGGATCAACTTCGGTTCGTCCTACTGGGCAAATATGTTCGTTATGGTGGTTTACATCGTATGGAACGCGTTGCCGTTCAAGATTTTGATTTTGCTTGGCGGACTTCAAAGCGTCAACAAACAATATTACGACGCGGCAAAGGTCGACGGTACGCCGAAGTGGCGCGTTACGACGCGTATAACCGTTCCTCTCCTTTCACCGATGATTGCGTACGTCGTTATCACGGGCTTTATCGGCGGATTTAAGGAATATACGAGCGTCGTAGGTATTTTCGGTGAGAATATGGGACCGTCAGGTGCTAAAAACTCGCTCAACACGATGGTCGGTTATATCTATCAATCTTTGTCGGGTTCGCATCAGGGCAGAGCGAGTGCCGCGGCACTTATCTTGTTCGCGATTATTCTTGCAGTTACGATTATCAACTTGTACGTAAGCAAGAAGAAAGTCCACTATTAAGAGGTGTTTTATGGCAAGTTCTATGACTTTAATGCACGATAAAAGCATCAAAACCGTTACGAGCAAACAAAAAGTGCTCGGTGTGTTCGGAACGATTTTGCGCTATATTTTCTTGATATTGGTTGCAATCGCGGTATTGTTCCCGTTCTACTGGATGATCAACTCGTCCCTCAAAACGATAGAAGAATACAGATTGAGCGTCCCGACGTTTTGGCCCAAACAAGTTATGTGGTCCAACTACGCAGCAGCGTTCCAAATCGGCAACCTCGGCACGTTGTTCAAAAACACGGTTATAGTCGGTGTCGTATCTACGATATTGTCGTTGATAGTCACCATTTTGTCGGCGTTTGCTTTTGCAAGGCTCGAATTTAAGGGCAAAAACATCTTGTTCGGAGCATTGCTTGCAACGATGATGATTCCGGGTGAAATGTTTACGATCACCAACTATATCACGGTCGTTAAGTTCCAATGGCTCAATACGTATACGGCACTTATCGTTCCGTTCCTCGTAAGCGTGTTCTACATCTATTTGTTGAGACAAAACTTTATGCAAATACCCAACGAATTGTACTTGGCGGCGAAAGTCGACGGTACGAGTGATTTCAAGTATTTGTGCAAAGTTATGATTCCTCTTGCGCTTCCGACTATCATTTCCATTACGATATTGAAGATGATGGGCGCTTGGAACTCTTACGTTTGGCCGAGACTTGTCGCAAACGACGAAATGCACAAACTGGTATCAAACGGTTTGCGCGGACTCGCATTTACCGACGCGGCAACCAACGAAACCAACTATCCTCAACAGATGGCGGCAGTTGCCATCGTATCCGCTCCGCTTTTCGCAGTGTTCATCTTCCTCAGGAAGTACATTATGAAGGGCGTATCAAGAAGCGGTATCAAGGGATAAGTCGTGACCGCAAGAGCGGTGCATCAATATTGATATATACGCAAGTATATTTATGAAAGAAACAATAATTAAGGAGACAAGAATATGAAAAAAGCATTTGCTATTGTATTGCTCGTCGTCATCGTTGCGGCATCTATGTCAATTATGGTTGCTTGCAACAATAACAAGACTCTCGGCGCAAACTTTAACGTTCCGGCAGGCGGATATGACGGTAGCGAAGTTACAATCAAGTTCTACCACACAATGGGCGATACTTTGAACGCCGTTTTGAAGACGTACATCGCAGAGTTCAACAAACTCTATCCGAATATCCACGTCGAAGATTCACAAATCGGCAAGTATGATGACGTCCGTGACCAAATCAACACGGAACTTACGGCAGGCAATCAACCCAACCTCGCATATTGCTATCCCGACCACGTTGCACTCTACAACGTAGCAGGCGCAGTCGTACAACTTGACAACCTCATTAACAGCACGGAGACTGTTACTCGCGCAGACGGCACGACTGAACAACTCGGTCTTACCCAAGCACAGAAAGACGACTTTATCGAAGGCTTCTACAACGAAGGCAAGAGCTTCGGCGATGAGTTTATGTACACGATGCCTTTCTCCAAATCCACGGAAGTTCTTTACTACAACAAGACGTTCTTTGACGAATACAATGCAAAGAACGACGCAAAAAAGGATACGGACGCCACAAAGACCGCAAGACTCGAAGTTCCGACTCACTGGTGGTGTGATTCTGCTCTCGGTTGCGACGCAAACTGCAACAAGAGTATGGAAAAAGTTGCAAGACTCCTCAAAAAAATCGATTCCAACTGCATTCCGTTCGGTTATGACTCCGAAGCAAACTGGTTCATCACTATGTGTGAACAAATCGGTTCTCCGTACACCAGTGCAGACGAAAACAATCACTTCCTCTTCAACAACGATACCAACAAGTCTTTCGTAAATAAGTTCCGCAGTTGGTACAACGACGGTTTGTTCACGACGCAAACCATTTACGGAAGCTACACCTCCGGTTTGTTCAACACGACGACCGAAAAGACCAGAAGCTATATGTCCATCGGTTCTTCCGCAGGCGCAACCAAACAAAGACCTGCACAAGACACCACCGGCAACTATCCGTTTGAAGTAGGTATTGCATCTCTTCCGCAACAAAATCCCGCCAGCCCGAAGGTCATCTCCCAAGGTCCTTCCGTTTGTATCTTCAACAAGAGCAATCCTCAAGAAGTCATAGCATCTTGGCTTTTGGTCAAATACCTCACGACCACGGTTGCGTTCCAAGCGGAATTTGCAGACGCACAAGGTTATATCCCCGTATTGAAGTCTGTTTCCGAAAACCCTGTATTCAAGAGCAATATGAAAAAAGCAAACGGCACGACTCACATTGCATACTTGTCAATGAAGGTCTGTATGGAACAAGCAAACTCCTACTATACGTCTCCTGCATTCGTAGGTTCTTCCAAGGCTCGTGACGAAGTGGGCAACTTGCTCGTAAACTGCCTCAAATCCGATACGAACATCGATCAAGCGTTTGCATCGGCAATTGCAGAGTGCGAATACTCCATCTAATCAAAGCAGATTGGCAACAATCTACAAAAATAAGATATTTATATCTTAAAGTAGCATAATACAAATATCCCGTGCGTCCGAGCGCAAGTTCGGACGCACGGAAAAACCCATATTAACGGGGACAAAATAATGAAGAAAGTTTTCTCTACGTTATCAATAATACTTATCGTCGCAGTGATGGCACTGTGCCTCTTTGCGTGCGATAATAAAAAAGACGACAACGGCGGTAATACGACGCCTCAACATAATCACGTCGATTACGTCGATCAACTCAAACTCGATCTCAATTCTACGACGGCAAAAGTGGTAAATCCCGAGATCAAAAGCTATATTGACGGCGACACGACACACTTTAAGGTGGACAATTCCGTCATAGAGGGCGGTGTGCTCAAAGCGCGTTATATCGCTATCGATACGCCCGAATCAACAGGAAAAATAGAGCCTTACGGAAAGAAAGCATCCAAGTTTACCAGAGAAAAGCTTTCGACTGCCGCTTCGATAGTTATCGAGGCGGACGGTGATACTTGGGAAGCGGATTCCACGGGCAGCAGATATATGACGTGGGTGTGGTACAAGCCGACGGCAGACTCGGATTATCGCAACCTCAACGTCGAAATTTTGCAAAACGGTCTCGCAATCGCATCCAACACGGGTAAAAATCGTTACGGTACGACTGCAATGGCGGCACTCAACCAAGCAAAAGTCGAAAAACTCAACGTACATTCGGGCAAACCCGACCCCGATTTCTACTCGGGCAATATCATTGAGTTGACTCTCAAAGAATTGAGATGCAACCCGACCGGTTACGTAGACAAGAAGATTGCGTTTGAAGGCATCGTCGTAAGAAACAACGGCAACAACTCCGTTTACGTTGAAAGTATGGACGTCGATCCCGATACGGGCTTGCATTACGGCATGCCTTGCTATTACGGATTCAACATGTCCAGTGCGGGCCTCGAAGTGTTGAGTATCGGCAACCACGTGCGTATCGTGGGTACGTTTGCGTACTACGAAACGGGCGGAACGTATCAAGTGTCGGGTATGACGTGCAGCGAGTTCAACCCCGACAACCCGGATAATATCAAAGTTCTCGAAGACCCAAAATACAGTGCGCCGTATTCTCCGATAGACGCGGAAATGTTTGCAAATCAAACCGAAGTCGAAGTCGAATTGGAAAACAACGACGAAATCACCACGAAAAAAGTGGCTTATCCCGAACTTTTGATGGGAACGAGCGTTTCTCTCAAAGGCTTGAAAGTCGTGAGTATTTATACGACGACCAATCAAACGAGTTCTCAAAAGGGCGCAATGACGTTCACTTGCAAGACGGCAAACGGTCTTGAAATCACCGTTCGCACGGCAGTGTTGAAGAAAGACGGCGAAATAGTTACGGCTTCCGCATATAGAAACAAGACCATCAACATCAAGGGTATCGTTGACTATTACAGCAGTGATTCCGACTATTCGCAAGGCGCAAACCCCTATCAAATCAAGGTGTTTACGGTTGACGACATTGACATCGTCGGCTAATTGAGCAAATCAATCGATATACAGTGGGGCGCAAGCCACGCTATATATATAAAACAAACAATAATTATAAAGGAGAAGCAAAATGAAAAAGGCTTTTAATTTCAGAAGCGCCATAGTATGCGTGCTTGTGTTGATTATGTGCCTCACGGCATTTGTCGCTTGCGATAAGGACAAAGACGGTCAAGACGATTTGTCCGGCTTGGGAAAAGCAAAAGACTATGTCAAACAGCTCTATATCAACAACAACGAAGAGACGGCGGCAGACTATACGGTAGTTTCAAAAGTCAATATCGCAGGCACTATTTACAACGTAAGTTGGACAGTTGCTATCACGACCGAAGGTGCTGACGCAGATTCCGTCAAAGTAGTTGCGGGCGAAAGCAACGTAACGATCGACGTTATCGATATGGCAGAAAGCGAAATCAAGTATGTCTTGACTGCGACCATCACCGACGCGAAAGGAAACACCGAAACAGTGTCTTTCAACCGCAAAGTTCCCAAATTCCACGTCGCAACGTGGAAGGAATATGCAGAAGCAAAGGATGGCAAACTTCTCGTTGTCGACGGTATCGTAACGATGTTCAACAGCAAGAAAGACGGTGCATCGTACAACAATATGTACATCCAAGACAACGACGGTGCTTACTATGCATATTCTATGGACGAAGATCCGAAGGATAAGAATATCGCTGTCGGTATGAAGGTTCGTCTCACGGGTACAAAGAAGAACTACAACGGCACTTACGAACTCGAGAAAGTTCTCATCAAAGAAGTGCTCGACACCAACGTCCAAGAGGTTGCTCCCATCAACATCAACGAACTTCTTGCAAACGCAACTTCCGTAAAGGACAAGAAACTCACCAATTTGCAAGGTAGCATCATCACACTCACCGACGCAATCTTGGTGGAAGTTGACGACAGTCAAAAATATTGCTACTTCACGGTTGGCGGTATCAAGACCTATATCCGTCCGTCCGCATCCGCAGGCTTCCTTTCCAGCAAAGAAATCACTGCGTTTATGAAAGCGTTCAAGGAAAAAATCGGCTACACGGCAACGATCACCGGTCAAGCATTGGTCTACAACAACGCTTTCTATATGCAACCGATCTCCAAAGACGCAGTCGAATACGGCGCAGTTGCAAATTTGACTCCGGCAGAGCAAGTTAAGTTTGTCAAAGACAACGCAAACGCACTCTCCAACGTCACGTACAGCGGATACTCCGTAACGCTTCCGTCCGAAAGCGAAGTGTTCACCGACGTCAAGATTGCTTGGACGGTTGACAACACCGAAATCTGCAAGATTGAAAAAGGCAAAGCAACGTTCACTTACGATTACACGACAGCTGGTCGCAAAGTCAAACTTACGGCGACCTACACGCACGCAACGGATACGACGGTTGCTCCGCTCCAAAACGAGTACACTCTCGAACTTCTCATCCCGCAAGAAGTCACCGTTGAACAATTCCTCGCCAAAGATGTTGACAACAGCGTTTATAAAATCACAGGTACGATTGTTGCAAAACAAACCGATGGTGCAAAAGATGGTGCATTCGTTCTTGCAGACAAGACCGGTGCTGTGTTTAGTTATGTAAAAACAAGCGCTGAGCTTGGTTCTGTCGTTACTGTATTTGCTACGAGAGCATCAAATGGCAGTGGTAATTATGTAATTCCTCAACTTGGCACTAAGGCCGTTATAGCTGCAACAGACGTTGAAGCAGTAACTCCTCAAGTTGAAGAAACGATCGATATGGCGAACTTCGATCTTGCAACTGCAAAAGCAGAGAATTATGTCGGCAAATATCTCAAAATCACGGGTATTAGCGTAAAAGAAAATGAAGGCAGAACCGATAGAATTTACTTGACAGTTGATGGTAAGAATGCTGTTGTTCACGGCTTTACCGAAAAAGAGGCATTCTATGGTGCTTACAATGACAGAGTCGGCACAGGCCTTATCGTTTATGGCTATTGCAGAGGATTGAGCTCAAGTTATCTCTCAATTCAGGTCGCAAACCTTGAAGAAAAGCCACTCAACGATACAGAAAAAGTTGCACAAGTGAAAGCAGGTTTGAGTGACTTTACAACAAATAAAGATTTCGATCTCCCGACTTCAAAAATCGCAACGATCACTTGGGCACTTAAATCCGGCACGGGCGCAACGCTCAAAGACGGACACGTTACGATTGCTCAAACAGACAAAGATCAAAAAGTAGTTTTCACTGCAACCATCGTAAGCGGTGAAGCAAGTGATACAAAAGACATCACTGTCACCATCAAAGCAAAAGACAATAGAGTTGCAGGCGTCAAAGGTGTTGAAGGCGTTGCCTATAAGCTTGTTATGAACCAAACCAAGGCAAACAAAGTTGTTTATCTCCTTGGCTCTATGAGTGGTTTCTACATTGCAACCACCGAAAAAGTAGAAGAGGGTATTGACGTTTACGTAGAAGTAGTTTCCGAAAACGCATATCGTCTCTACACTACCATTGAAGGCAAAAAGCAATACATCGAAATGATCGTAAGCGGTACGCACCTTAATGCAGAGTTCCACGAAACGGCTTCTATGACTTGGTCTTGGAATGATAAGCTGAACACTTATACCGCAGTTTTGGATGGAAAAGAGTGCGTGCTCGGTACTAGAAACGATAATACCTATACCACCGTTGGTGCTTGCGAAGTTTCTAAAAACCCGTTCGTTTGCCAACTCTACGGTCAACCCGCACCCGAAAAATCCGATGCTGAAAAAGTCGCAGAAGCAAAGGCGGCTTTGGATCTCGAAACCAAGACCACGGGCGTGTCTTTCACGCTCCCCACAACGGGCATCAACGGCACGACTATCACTTGGACGTCCAATAACGAGGCTGTTATTGCTATCAACGGCGAAAACGCAGTCGTTACGGCTCCCGCAGCTGAAACTGTTGTTACTCTTACAGCAACGATCAAACTCAACGAAGCCACCGCAACGAAAACTTTTGATGTTACGGTTACTGTTACAATCCCCGAATTTAACGTAACAATCAATCAACCCGAAAACGGCGGCACTCTTGCCGTAACTATCAACGACGAGGCTTTCACTGGCGGAAAAGTGCAACAAGGCAAAACCCTTGTTATCGTTCCCACCGCTGTCGACGCAAATCACGAACTCGTTGCAATCCTTGTCAACGGCACCAAATTGGACGCAGTTGAAGGTGTGTATTCCGTAACCGTCAACGATGCGGAAGTAACTATCACCGCAACGTTTAGAGAAATCAAATACGCAACCGTTACTGTTGACGAGGCTATCCAAAATGGTACAGTTGCTGTTACAGTAAACGGTGAAGCACTTGACACGACCAAACAATACAGAGACGGCACAGTGCTCACCATCACCGCAACTGCAAACGCAGGTTACAAACTCGTTGCAGTCAAAGTGAACGGCGAAAAACTCACCGGCAACACCTACACAATCAAAGAAACCGATACAGCAGTTGCAATCACTGTTGAAATCAATGAAATTCAAGCGATGACTATCGCAGAATTCAAAGCAAGTGCAGACAACACCGAAGCAAAAGTGACCGGTATTGTTACCAACATCGACAGCAAAGCAACTTGGATTCAAGATACAGAAGGCAACGCACTTTACGTCTATGCAACAAAATTGGCAGGCGTTGAAGTTGGCAAAAAAGTTACACTTACCGGTATCAAAAATGTATTCAAAGGTCTCTTGCAACTCAAGACCCCGGTTGTTGTCAAAGTTGAAGATACAACAGATACGATCGCTCCTGTCGTCCTTGACGAAGCAGCATACAAAGCACTCACTGCTAACGATGCTGCAAAACTTGTCAACGTAAACGGACTTGTTTACGTAAGCGGCACAGCAAACACTGATAAAGGTGGTACTCTTTCATTCAAACTCGGCGAAACAACCGTTAGTGTCCGTGTTGAAAAGGGCGATGCAGCGGCGCTCAACAGCGCAGTCCTCAGCAAATTGAAATCAGGCGACAAGGTCAATCTTACAAACGTCAACATCGGTTGGTTCAACAGCGCACAAATTGCACTCTCCGCCGAAACTCAAGTTGAAGTTGTTTGGGATATTGAAGCAGTCTCCGATAAGACGGAACTTGTTGTAAACGGCACTGCTACGATCACAGCAACAATCACCCCTGCATACATGGCAGAGAAGGTTGGCGCAATCACATTCAGCACGTCCGACGACAAAGTCCTCACCGTTGACAATACAAATGGTAATGTTACTGCAGTTGGCGTTGGCAAAGATGCATACATCATCGTTTCTGCCGGCGGCAAAACTGTCAACGTGCCCATCAAAGTTGTTGCAGCAGCATCTGCATACACTGTGACGTACTCTGTTGATGGCGGAAACGGCTCAATTACTTCCGTTATGGATGGTGAAAATCCAATCACAAGTGGCGTTACAACCGTTGGCGCAGACACTGTCATCACGGTTACCGTTGCTCCCGCTGAAGGATATAGACTTGCATCGGTTAAAGTTGGCGATGCAGCAGAAGATACTTCCGTTGTAGGCAAGACTTCTTTCACGCTGAAAATCAATGCGAATACAGTGCTTGTTGTAAAATTTGAAGTCAAACCCGCTGCAAAGACTTGGCAAAAAGTGACTGACGCATCTACACTTGCTGTTGGCGACCAAGTAATTTTTGTAAATGAAACTGCGAAAGCAGAAGCATTGGCTCAAAAAGGTAAATTCCTCAGTGTTCAAACATATACCGATGTTCCGACTGGTGCGTTTGTATTTACTCTTGCTGCTGGTTCAGAGGATGGTACGTTTGCATTTACGACAAAAGATGGAAAATATTTGACAACATCTGTTGCAAAAACAATGAAAACGGATAGTACTGTAATCAATGCAAACTCGTCTTGGACAATTGCATTCGAAACAAATGGTAATGCAGTAATCACGAATAAGGCTGGCTTTGGTACAATTCAATATAATAGTGATTTCCCGAGATTCCTTAACTACGCTTCTGATGTTGGTGTAATGCAACTTTATAAACTTGCATAAGCCAAAAAACATTTAGTTATCCTTTAACTAATAAATACAAAAGCCCCGCTTTTTGCGGGGCTTTTGGTTATAATTGCGCCGAATGCTAAACACGTGTCACTTATCTCTATGAGATAACTTGACACATATTTAGGCGCAAACGTCCTACACAAAAGCAATCGGAGCATTGCTTTTGTGCGTAAGGTCTCGCAACTTTGAGACGGCTCGGCGGTTGCTCGGATAGAAAGTTGATGCTCACAATAGCTCTTCGTTGAGTTATAAACTACGGCTCCGCCTGTCTACGAGCGTCGTTAGGCGCACAGCGTGCGCTAATGGAATATTCCGATTGTCATTCAGAGGGAACGGAGTGACCGTGGGAATCAAGCGTAGCGAAATTATCTGCACATAAAAAACAAGTATCTGCACATTTTTTGCTTAAAAATGTGCAGATACTTGACGATAATATGCAGATGTTTTGTTTTTCAGCCGTTTATTTGCGCTTTGAGGGCGGTGTAGGCGGTGTAGTCGGTGCGTTCGATGGTCAAGGGCGTTACGGTGACGTAGCCGTCGATGGTGGCGTCGCTGTCAACGTCGTGATTGTGCTCGTTGCGGTGTATGCAGTGTCCCACTTGTCGCCAAGTGCCGTCGCCGAGGTCGATAAAGTCGTCCGTAAAGTACGGTCCGCCTTGACGGGTGAGCAATATATCCTTTGCATTTTCGGGGATATTGACATTAAAGATATTGCCGTGCGCAAAAATATCGTATTTGGTGACGAAGTCGTAAATGCGGTCAAGCCATTGTTCCGCATCGGTGAAGTTTGCCACGTGAGTGGAAAGCGCAAGGGCTTTGAGACCTCTCGTGCAAGCCTCGAATATCGCGCCGTTGGTTGCCGAGTACATTATGTCCTCGCCGAGGTTGAGACCTTTGTTGATGCCCGATATTACGAGGTCGTAGCTCTCGTGCAAGCCGAGCGTTGCAAAGCGCACGCAGTCGGCGGGGGAGCTGTCCACGCTATACGCGCGCACACCGTCCGCATAGTCGATTTTTTGCACCTCGAAGGGGTTGTGTATGTCAATGGAGTGGCTTTTTCCGCTTTGCTCGAATTTGGGGGCGCATACGGTCACGTCGCCGAGTTTTTTTGCCCAGTTTGCGACAATTCGCAAGCCTTGGGATTGTATTCCGTCATCGTTTGTGATAAGTATTTTCATAGCCAGCCCGTATTGTTATCCTTGTAGTTCTTTACCATTGCGTCTGCGTCCGCAAGCATAAGTTTGATTTCCTTTTTGCTATGCAAGGTTGCTCCGCACGCTCTGTCGTGACCTCCGCCACGGTATTTCTCTGCAAGCGTGTTTATCGTCATAAATCTCGAACGCAAGCGCACTCTCACGCTTCCGTCCTTGTTCTCGATGAAGGCAAGCCACGCAATTGCGCCTTTGATGCCGTCAAGGTAGGACACGACGTTGCTCGCTTGCTCGTTTGTGAGCTTGAAACGCTTTTGCATTGCCTTGTCCACGTATATGTACGCCACGCCGTTTAAAGTGATGCGCATTTTCTTGTACACGTAGGACTCGAATTTGAACACGTTGAAGTCGTCAAGACCGAGGTTGGCATATATCCATTCCGTGTCTATGCCGAGGTCTATAAGCGCGCCTGCAAGACGCATAGTTTCTCCGCTTACACTGCTGTACTTAAATCTTCCGCTGTCCGTAACCATACCCGTGAAAAGGTAGGTTGCACCCTCTTTGTCGAGGGTGAGTTCGTCCTTGAAAGTGAGCCAAAAGTCCGCTATCATTTCGCAAAGGGAAGAGCGTTCCTCTTCAACCCAACTCAAATCACCGTACGGTTTGACGTCGATATGGTGGTCGATTTTGATTAGTTCCTTGCCAAGCGCGTACTTTTTGTCGGATATGCGGTCGGTGGTTGCCGTGTCGCACACGATCACGAGTGCGTCGGCATAGTCCTCGTCGGCAATAGGGGAGTCCTCTCCGCCCAAAAACGCAAGATATTCCGAACTATCCTCGTTGAGCACGTATATTTGCTTTTTGGGGAAGGAGAGGCGCAACATTTGCGCAAGACCTTTCGTAGAGCCGATCGCGTCTCCGTCGGGGCGGAAGTGGCGCGTGATGATTATCTTGTCGTATTGCTTGATTTTATCAAGAATTTGCTTTTTTATCTCAATATTATTTGTCATATCATTTCACCTTTCTGCACGAGTTCGTTTAGTTCGTCAAGCACTTTCATTGCCTCTGCGGTGTCTTTGAGCGTCGCTCCGCTTGCTTTTAGGTGTCCGCCACCGCCGTGCGCAACCGCTATTTGATTGATATCGTAGTTTTTGGAGCGTATTTCGCAAAGTACGCCGTTTTCGCACTCCGTGAAGTTCACCCACACGTCGACGCCTCGTATTTCTCCCATCACGTTGACCATACCGCGCGATATCGCTTGCGCCTCCATACCGAGTTCGCTCACCCTTGCCGAGTCCGTGTAGATATAAGCCACGTTGCTTGGAGTAAATTTGATTGCGAGCACAAATTCCGCACGCTTTTTCACGTTTTCGTAACTGTCTACGTAGAGTTGGTTGTAAATGCTCGTCGCGTCAAAGCCCTTTGACAGCAGAAAGCTCGCCAAATCGAACGTACGGGGCGTTGTGCTGTCATAGCGGAATCTTCCGCTGTCCGTCACAAGACCCGTAAATAAGGCTTTGGCGGCGTAAGAATCAACTTCCAAACCCCATTCGCGCACGAGATACGTCACAAGTCCGCAACAACTCTCAAAAGTCGTGTCGTCAATGTCGATGTCCGCAATGTCTTCCACGAATATGTGGTGGTCGATGCGGATAGTCGTCTCCGCAAGAGTGTAGCGGTCGTCGCTGATGAGAGATTTTGCCGACGTGTCAAGCACGATTGCAAGCGCGCCCTCGTATACGTCGTCCGTTATCTCGTCCATTTGACTGCCGTCCATAAACGCAAATCGTCTTGCGTCATCACCCACCGCGTAAACTTTTTTGTCGGGGAAGTTGGTTTCAAGCACGTGTTTCAAACCTATTTGACTGCCCATCGCATCACCGTCCGGATTGCTGTGACGGTGAATGACGATAACATCGTGATTTTTGATTGCGTCAAACGCTTTGCTTATCATAATTTACCTATCGTTTAACCTATATAATAATTTGATATTAAATAATATCACAACGCCACCACAGTGTCAACGATGATTTTTCCGAGCTTTGCGGTGAATTGCGACAAAATGGTTCAAAAATCGTTTTTTGCAAAAGAAAATGTTTCAAAACTATTGCCAAAACACAATTATGTGATATAATAGCACAGCAAGAATAGTTAAAACCTTTGTGGGGATATGGCTCAGTTGGTAGAGCGTCGCGTTCGCAATGCGAAGGTCAGGGGTTCGAATCCCCTTATCTCCACCAAAAATATCGCACATTTCGTGTGATATTTTTTTTGTATAAGGGGATTATGTGTGATAAAATCACACTCACGGCTATCGCCGTGCGAACCCCTACGGGCTGACGCTGACGCTATTACGGAAGCGTCCAGGTCGCTTCCTACGAATCCCCTTATCTCCACCAGTCAGAATACAAGTTGAACCCATCAACTTGTATTCTTTTTATAGCCAATCTATTTGCTCTTGATGATACTTGTGAATCGTGATAGGGCAGTGCAAAGGGATAAGCGCAATTGCCGTTTTTGACGGTGTCAACGGATATAAAAATTGTGAAAGTCTTTCATTTTTCTTGACATCAATTGTCCGATATGGTAAGATTGTCAAGCATTGAAACGTTGATGTGATTTTTTGCGATTGCATTTCGGCGTTTGTGCGGGTGTAGTTCAATGGTAGAATGTCAGCCTTCCAAGCTGATTGCGTGGGTCCGATTCCCATCACCCGCTCCATACCACGTCTTGACGTGGGAATTGGACGGTCCGCACCGAGCGTAAAGCGAGGTTGCCGCACTTATCCAAAACTCATCGTCATTACATAGCGGGTATATGGCAAATGTTGCCGACACTTATGCGGCATTCCCATCACCCGCTCCATATATCCTTATTATGCAAGGATATGAGCCTGTAGCTCAGCAGGATAGAGCAACGGCCTTCTAAGCCGTGTGTCGGGAGTTCGAATCTCTTCAGGCTCGCCATTATGGTGGATATAGCGCAGTTGGTTAGCGTGCCAGGTTGTGGCCCTGGAGGTCGTGGGTTCGAATCCCACTATTCACCCCATAATGTCGTCAATCTCCTTTACGGAGTTGAATATAGTTTGAATCACGATATAATTTATCGGATTCGAACGGGCAGAAAAGCGAACAATTCAGTGAATTGTGAGCCTGCCCAGGCGTGATAGCGCAGACCTTTACAAGGTCGTATGGATAAGCAATTGTTTGCCTGTGCCGTGCAAGAACGTGGCATAGGTCAAGCGGAGCGAATCCCACTATTCACCCCATAATGTCGTCAATCTCCTTTACGGAGTTGAATATAGTTTGAATCACGATATAATTTATCGGATTCGAACGGGCAGAAAAGCGAACAATTCAGTGAATTGTGAGCCTGCCCAGGCGTGATAGCGCAGACCTTTACAAGGTCGTATGGATAAGCAATTGTTTGCCTGTGCCGTGCAAGAACGTGGCATAGGTCAAGCGGAGCGAATCCCACTATTCACCCCATAATGTCGTCAATCTCCTTTTGGGAGTTTGATATAGTCCAAAAATCGATGATTTTATCGGAATTTGGAGCGCAAACAAATTGTTTGCAAAAAAGCGGTTTATTTTGTTGCAAAATGTTTTATGAAGTGATATTATAGACTGCGCTGGATAGGGGTATCGCCAAGCGGTAAGGCACCAGATTTTGATTCTGGCATTCGTTGGTTCAAATCCAGCTACCCCTGCCAAATGACTCACTAGCTCAGCCGGTAGAGCACCGCACTTTTAATGCGATGGTCCGGAGTTCGAATCTCCGGTGGGTCACCAAAAAGCACACTCGATGAGTGTGCTTTTTCTTTCCCAACGGAGATTAAACAATTGATATTGTTTCCGTGCTATGCACGGCGAACTCCGTTTTACGGACTGACGCTTCGTTTTGCAAATAAATTTGCCCACTCCGCTATTACGGCAAGTCCGCTGCGCACGATTTCCGCAAATGCTACGCGCTTGCGTCTCTCTCTGCTTGCGGTCAGCTGCACAAGTGCAGGTTGCAAACACTGTTTGCCGACAATTGCAAATTGTCGCAAGTCCGTCAACGGACAAAAAAAGAAAGACGGCGAAATGCCGTCTTATTTTTTGGTACGGATGACAGGACTTGAACCTGCACGCTATTGCACTAGAACCTAAATCTAGCGTGTCTGCCAATTTCACCACATCCGCAAAACATCATTATTATAGCACAAAAATTGATTATGTAAAGTCGCTTTTGCCTCGAGGAAAACATTTTTTATTTTTCTATCTAAAAATTGTTGCATTTTGCCGATTAATTTGGTATAGTAACTGTTGCTTGCGGGAGTGACTCAGTGGTAGAGTGTCACCTTGCCAAGGTGAAAGTCGCGGGTCCGAATCCCGTCTCCCGCTCCACGCGTAAGCGAAAGAACGAGTCGCAAGACACGTTCGACATATCTTAGGAAGCGACAATGACCGCGATGCGTAATTGTCGCGAGGATATGCGTCCTTAGCTCAGTTGGTAGAGCAACTGACTCTTAATCAGTGGGTCCAGGGTTCGAGTCCCTGAGGACGCACCAAAAAGCAACAGCAATGGCTGTTGTTTTTTTATGCGTATATTCAGGGACTTTTTGCAACGCAGTTGCAACCACGCGTTGCGTGGCGAACCCTTGACACGCCAGGCTGACCGCAAGCAGAGAGAGACGCAAGCGCGCAGCATTTGCGGAAATCGTGCGCAGCGGACATAGCAAACGAACAAGACACGCAGTGACCCGTGCAATGCACGGTGGTGCGACAGCACCATTTGTTTAGCGTAGACGTTCGCTTTTGCAAGTAAACTTGCAGGCTCTCTATTACGGAAGCCTCTGGCTTCCTACGAGTCCCTGAGGACGCACCAAGTGTGATGGTCTATAAGTCTTTTCTTATAGGCCATCATTTTTGCTTTTATAAGGAAAAAACACAACATTTTTTGAATTTTCCATACCTTTTGGGGGTTTGGGTAGGGGACAAACGGCACTTCGAGGCATATACTTTTGATAATGATATAGTGTCGATATATTTTAGAAAATATATCTTAATACTTTGTTGTATAAATCACTACATCACAGCAACGAGAGATTTTCAAAAATCGATGACAAAAATTTCTCGGCAAACCGAGGGCGAACCTCGCCCGAAAACGACATCAAAGGAAGGAACTTAATATGAAACAAACATTGACAAAAACAAGACTCTCGATGACGCTTCTTGTGGTATGTTTTGTGCTTATGCTCGGCATTGTGTTTGCAAGCACGACGGATATAGCATATGCGGCAGAAGAAGACGGAACAGCGCCGACAATCGTCAAAACAGGCGGCAATGATGTCGATAGAAAAAGCCATATGGGCACTCTCCCTAATGCATTAAAGGGCGTAGAATACAAGGCGAAAGACGGTAGCAACTACAAAATTGAGGCTACTGGAACAGAACCGTTCACTTTTAGTGCGAATAAATCGGGAGAAGGCTATGCTCCACTGCCTGAAGGACTTTCGTTAAACCCGACGACAGGCGAAATCGAAGGCACACCTACGGGAGCGGCAGGACCATACAACATCAGCGTTACCGTTACAAATAAATATGGTAGTGATAACATCTTTGTGGCGATGTACGTTTTTGGCGAAACCTCCAAACCGAAAATCACGACAACGCAAGCAGATATTGCGGTAGGATATAAAAATTCTTCATATTCGCAACGTATATTTTATGATAGTGGCATTGGCGAACCTTCCGAGGCAAGCATTACCAACGGTAATTTGCCTACCGGATTAAGACTTCGACAAGCAGGTTTTGGTATCTACATAGAGGGAACGCCTACCGAGGCGGACACTTTTACTTTTACCGTGCGCCTGAAAAACGCCGCAGGATTTGACGAACAACAATATACCATAGAAGTTAAAGATGAAATCGTAGCCCCTGAAATTCAAATGGACATGACTGTCATAAATGATAGTTATTCAAAAATTAATGAATATGGTCAACTTGCGATTGTAAAAGGAAAAGAAGTTAACGTTCAGTTTTACGCTACGGGAACAAATACGTCAACGAATCCCATCAAATGGTCTTGCGATACAAGCGTATTGCCGGCAGGGCTTAATCTTTCGGAAAGCGGTCATCTGACGGGAATTGTGGCTGAAAGCGTTGATCTTGGCACAGAAGGATATGACATTTTTCATATAGGACTTAAAGCAACAAATATAAATGGTTCAGGAGCGGAACAAAGTAATACATCGTATAAGCCTTTAATGGTGTCTAAAAACGGTAAAATAGAGGGAGTTACTATTTCCCCTGAAAACACTTCCGTTCCAAAGGGCGGGCAAAGACAATTTACTGCAACCGTAATTGGATACGGCGATTTTGACAAGTCGGTTACGTGGGCAGTATCTCGCAAAAGTTCCGACAATACAAAAATATCTCAAGACGGCGTTTTGACCGTCGGAATTGATGAAACGGCAACAGAAATATGGGTTGAGGCAAAAAGTAATGGTGATAACTATTATAAAGGGAAAGCAATCGTTTCTGTAATAGACCATACGCACTCGATAACGATTGTCCCTGCAACACCGAAAACCTGCACTACGGACGGAAATTTCGCACATTTCAAATGTAACGTTTGCGGAGATTTATTTGCAGACGCAGGAGGTGTCAATTCGCTCACCGAAGAAGACGTAAAAATCCCTGCGGGACACGAATACGGTGATTTAGTGCCAAAGCAAGAGCCTACCTGCAAACAAACGGGTATGCAAGCGCATTATAAATGCTCGGTTTGCAACAAGTATTTTGACGAGAGCAAAACCGAAAAGACCGTGGAAGAACTGACTATTCCTGTAAATCCTAACGCTCACGATTTTGGGGCGTGGATAGCGGAAGTGCCTGCAACTTGCGTGGCAACGGGAACAAAAGGTCATCAAGATTGTAATAGGTGCAACAGGCATTATGACGAGAGCGGAAATGAAATCACCGACCTTACTATTTCTACAAACGACAATCACGACTGGAACGCTTGGGCAAGCAACTTAGACGGAACGCATACTCGCACTTGTAAGAGAGATAGCAGCCATAAAGAAAACGGCACTTGCTCGGGCGGAACGGCAACTTGCACAACAAAAGCGG
>ERZ780149.562-NODE-562-length-46863-cov-4.514442_pt1 | contig 46863 bp, 36 predicted proteins | sample MGYA00511367_ERZ780149 | MGnify/ENA primary metagenome ERZ780149 (study PRJEB29588, sample SAMEA2153852) | human gut metagenome | biome: human gut; feature: human-associated habitat; material: faeces | place: Denmark | collected 2008/2010 ... | reverse complement strand
GCAATGCTCTTGAACAGGCTTCCTGCAAATTAACAATCGTTATGAAACACCCTCTTAATGAAAGTCTCGGTCATCTTTCCCCGGCAATGTATATATGCCGTGTCAAGGCTGATGACAAGTTGAGTATTAACAAAATATGCAAGTAATCATGAAGAATATAGCATTAACGGCGGTATTGCTGACCGCAGGGATGTCGGTATATGCGGGTGATATGTCCAATTCTATAGAACTTACTCAACTGTATATTGTGGGCGATGCAACCGTGACATCCTGGGATCTTGGCAACGCGGATGAATTGCATTGCATTGACGAAGGGGTGTTTGAATGGACCGGGCGTCTTTCGGGAGGTAAAGAATTTAAATTTATGAATTCCCGCGACGGATGGCACAAGCATATTGTCGCCACTGAGGCAGGTGTCGAGGTAAAAAAAGGAGAGGAATATCTGCTTGATTTTTATGCCGACTGGGCGCTTGACGGAAAGTATGATTGCAAGTTTCAAGTCGGGGAGACTGGTGAATACACTCTCATTGTAGATTTGAACTCGATGCGTATGACCATGACAGAACCGGTTGCCACGGCAAAATGGCCTGAAAAATTTTATTTGACAGGCACTGCGGTAGATGACAAGGTGATTGAGATTCCCGATTGTCATGGTGTAGAACATAAGCTCCCCGTATATCTTAAGGCGGGAACTGTCAAATTGATGGATACTCCCGTGGAGACCGATGCCACACATTATTATCGCCCGGTGTTTGATGACATTGACGTTACATTCGGAACCGGTTTTCACACATCTCTGTTTGAGTATGACGGTAAAACAGCGTCAGGATGGAATGTGGCTCTGGAAGATTATTATACGGTGTATCTTGACAACTCTTCGCAGACTTACCGCTTTAGCCGCTATCTCCCTGCCAAGACACTGTATCTTGTAGGTGGATGTTGTGAGCGGGCATGGAATTATTGGGATGATTCAAATTGTAGATTTCATCCCGATTCTGAAAATCCCGATATAATGGTGTGGGAAGGTGAACTCAGAATCGGGTGGGAGAAAAAGACCGGTGCCGACGGGACCCCGGTCAATCCCGATGAACCGGATAAATTCAAGATTCTTACGGCGCAGGATTGGTTCAGGGATACTTATCATCCGTATATTGCTGATGTTTCTGCCGAGGGAACGACCGATGCCAGGATAACCGGCGGTGATGATGTTAAATGGACCATTTCGCGTGACGGTGTCTACCGACTCGAATTGAATACAAAGACCGAGACCCTTACGGGTACATTTATTCGTCCTGTAGTCGAGGAAAATACGGTGGTGAAATCAGGTGTCGCCGGTATTGAAATAGAAGAAGATTCCAAGGTACATACCACAATTTATTATAATCTTCAAGGTAATATGGTTAAAGAACCGTCAAACGGTATTTTTGTAGAAGTCTCACGAACTGGAGCCCAAAAAGTCATGATTAAATAAGGTAGGCTAAGGTAGAAATTTAATTTTTGATGAGGGGAGTCAAAATATAGACATTTTGATATCCCTTCATTTTTAATTCACTAAGTTAATGACATTGTTTTTGCCGAATAATGATATGAGGGTGGACTTAAATGACAGTTAAAATCGATTTTAACAGTTTGCGTTGTTTTGTTGACAAAATTATTTTTAAATTTGTAATTAGTATGACCGAATCTAATAATAAACCGATATTACTTTTTTGTCTTTTCTTGGTCTGCTATCTTTTTGCATCGGGAAAAGCGTCTACCGATTCTCTTATGAAGCAGCTGGATAGCGTCATCGCCCGGCGCGGTGCCTATCTGCAAAATAAAGAGGGGCGGCTTTCGGCGCTGCATCGCGAATATTTGTCGGCAAAAGATGACATGGCGCGATTCGACATGCTATTGCACCTTTATGACGAATACCATTCATTTAATACTGATTCGGCATATAATATGAGTTTGCGTCAGGAAAAGATAGCTGAAAAACTCGGTGACAGGAATATGATTATGCATGCAAGGTTGAACCGTGCCAATATATTCGGCGCGACGGGGATGTATCATGAGTGTCTTCAGCTGTTGGATTCATTGAACCCGGCGGATATTCCCGACTATCTTTATCCCTATTACTTTCATATAAAGCGCACGGTTTATGGCAGGATGTCGGATTATGCAGCTTTCCCCTCCGACAAACGGAGATATTTTAATCTGACTAATTCCTACCGTGACTCCATAATGGCGGTTAACGATTCGGCATCGCTCGCACATGTGATAACCAAAGCCGATTATCTGAATGTCAACGGTGCACCGGGTGAGGCGATTGAACTCATGAAATCGTTTATGGCAAGCAATGATTTATCGGAACATGAGAAGGCTATTTGCGCCTGGACCTTGTCAGAGGCATATAAAAAGACCGGTGACAAGGCGATGGAAAAGGAAAATCTGCTCATATCGGCGATCTCCGACCTGAAATCGTCGGTCAGGGAATATATCTCACTGCGCCAGCTTGCCTTGGTGCTCTATGAGGAAGGTGATCTCGACAGGGCGTATGAATTCATGACCATCGCCGTGGAGGATGCGGCAAAGTGTAATGCCCGGCAACGTATAATCGAACTTAATGACACATATCCGATGATTAACGGGATATATGTGGAGACAGTCAGAAATCAGAAAAAGTCGCTTGAACGCTATATCGCCATAATCACCGTGATGGCACTGCTGCTTGTGGCGATGCTTTTCTATATGCGTCGCCAGATGGTGAAAATCGCCAAGGCGCGCAGGGAAGTCGAGGAAGCGTACAACCGTCAGAACAAGCTCACCGAGGAGCTTCGTGCCTCAAATGAAAAACTTACCGATGCCAACAACGCCATCGCCGAGATATCGGAACTTAAGGAAGTTTATATCGGAAGATATATGGACCAGTGTCTTACTTACATAGAGAAACTTGACACTTACCGCAAGACCATGGGTAAACTGGTTAATTCCGGTAAGACAAGCGAGTTAAAGTCACTGTTGAAGTCATCCACTGTGGTCGATGATGAATTGAAAGCGTTTTACGACCAGTTTGACAAGACCTTCCTCAGTCTGTTTCCCACATTTGTCGAGGAATTTAACAGCCTTCTGTTACCGGAAGAGGCGATTCTGCCGAAGAAGGAAGGCGCACTTAATACTGAGCTGCGCATTTATGCCTTGATACGGCTTGGCATTACCGACAGCGACAAGATCGCCAAATTTCTGAGATATTCACTCACTACCATTTATAATTACCGGACCAAGGTAAGAAACAAGGCGAGAGGCGACAGAAATTCTCTTGATACGGAAGTATTGAAAATAGGGAAATCACGGCGCCAGGGGGAGTAGCAGTGTAATAAATTTGATATTTAAACATATAAATCTTGCCGGTAAAAGTGTCTTTTTTGTCGAAACCGGCTTTAGATATACTACTTAAATCTTCATGGTCTACTGAGATATATAGCTGGCGGTTAGGAAAATAAGTTATAAAACACACTATATTTTCGATATGTGCCGTTGTTGAGGCTCGATACTATATATAAATTTGCAACAGGATAGTTAACCGCAACTACTGAACGAAATCTTAATATCATAATATCAATGGCAAAAAGTAACAGAAAAATTCAGACGCTGTTCCTGTCTCTGTTTTTAATGACCGGTTATCAGACGATATCGGCTCAGCAGATAAACATCACGGGAACAGTCACGGATCCTTCAGGTGAACCTCTTATCGGGGTGAGCGTGACAGTGCCGGATACCCGCACAGGAGTATCTACCGATATCGACGGTAATTTCAGTATCGATGCCGATGCGAAAGGCAAGCTCAAATTCTCTTATGTCGGCTATTCGACGGTCGAGGAGGCAATCAAAGGTCGTAGTGTAATCAATGTGGAGATGAAAGAAAATGCTGAACTTCTTAATGAAGTGGTCGTCATCGGTTACGGTACAATGGATAAGAAGGAGCTTACCTCGGCGATATCCCATGTAAGCGAAAAAGACTTCCTTACCGTAAGTTCACTTGACCCCTCGATGATGATTCAGGGCAAAGTGCCGGGCGTTTCAATCACCAATACCGGTGCGGGTGACCCCAATAACCAGGCGAGCATTCAGATACGTGGCGTGTCGTCACGTTCGGCAGGTCTCGGCCCGCTGATTGTGGTTGACGGTGTGCCGGGTGGAAATCTTACCAATATAAATCCTAACGATATCGCGTCATTTGATATCCTTAAGGATGGTGCGGCATCGGCAATCTACGGAACGCGCGGTTCAAACGGTGTGATTCTTGTAACGACCAAAAAGGGCAGCAAGGACGGTAACACCCACACGACTTATTCAGCCACCTTGTCATGGGACAAGATTGTGAAAGAACTTGACATGATGAATGCTCAGGAATATCGTGATGTGCGCCTTGGCTGGGGCGACCGTGGCGTTGACCTCGGCGGCAACATCGACTGGCTTGACGAGGTTACCCGCACGGGATTCGCGATGCAGCACACCCTGACAGTGAGTGGAGGCAACGATCGCAGTAATTATCGCGTGAGTGCCGATTACCGCGACGCCAACGGTATTGATTTACGTTCCAACCGTGAGGAATACGGTGCGCGCGCATCGGTGATGCACACCACTAAAGGAGGGTTGTTTACCATTAACCTTAATGTGGCTCCGCGTATAATATACCGTGACAATGCCGACTGGAGTGTGTTCTGCAACGCCATAGAGGCAAATCCTACCACTCCGCTGATGGACCCGGAAAATCCGAGCCGTTACTATAATTTTCAGGGACAGGTTGTGGGAAGCAATCCGGTTGAGCTTCAGAAACTGGAAAAAAGCCATTCCGACACGAAGCTCCTTGACTGGGACGGTACAATCAAGCTGAATCTCCTCCCGCTTCTTGCGAAAGGCGGCACGAGCATACATAACCTTTCGACTCAGGTGATGTTTGCCGACCACCAGTACAGCAACAACGACTCATGGTTCCGTCCGTCGACAAGCACTCTCGCTATCAATAACGGTTATGAGGGCGAGGCAAGCAGGAAATATTCAAAAGACCGCCAGTATGTAGTTGAGTGGCTCACAAACTACAGCACACATATCGCCGACAAGCATAATATCAAGGCTATGGTGGGATATTCCTATCAATACACGCAATATTCCGATTTCTATGCTGAAAACAAGGATTTCCCCAACGACGGTCTTGGCCCCGATAATCTCGGTTCAGGTTCCTACGCCAAGGAAGAGGGTGAGGTGCTTATGAGCAGCTGTAAGAATGACTCGAAGCTCATATCATTCTTCGGTCGTGTAAGTTATGACTTCATGGGCAAGTATCTTGTCACCGCCTCCTTGCGTCACGAAGGGTCGTCAAAGTTCGGAGCCAATCATAAATGGGGTAACTTCCCGGCTGTATCAGCCGGCTGGCGTATCTCGGAAGAATCATTCATGAAAGGTGCTGAATGGATTAATGACTTAAAAATCCGTGCCGACTACGGTGTTACGGGTAATCAGGATTTCGGCAGCTACATTTCGTTGAACACAATGACAGGCTTCGGATATTATTTCTACAACGGGAAGTATTATCAGGTGTGGGGCCCCTCCAAAAATGTGAATCCCGACCTGAAATGGGAGAAGGGTAAAAACTGGAATGTCGGCGTGGACTTCTCGTTGTTTGACAACCGTTTCTACGGCTCACTCAACTATTTCAGCCGCCGTCAGCAGGATTTGCTTGGCAACTATAAGGTTTCGGTACCCCCGTATCTCTTCGACGAGACATTCGTCAATGTAGGTACGATGAAAAATACCGGTTTCGAGTTTGATTTGAATTTCAACGCGGTAAACACAAAGGATTTCTCTTATAGCTTCAATGTCATCGGCACGGTGATGAGCAACAAGTTTGTCGATTTCAGCAACTCTGAATATGTAGGGCAGGATTTCTACAATGTATGCGATACCTCCGATCCCTATCCCTTCTACAGCCTTCAGCGTATCGAGAAGGGCAAGTCGCTCGGAAACTTCTATATGTGGAAATATGCCGGTATTACCAGCTCGGGCGAATGGCTTGTTTATGACAAAGACGGTGATATCATCCGTGCCACCCAGGCATCTGATGAGGACCGTCAGGTAGTCGGCAACGGTATGCCTAAGTTCACCATGTCGACAAGCCATAATTTCCGTTACCGCAATTTTGACCTCGCGCTTTTCTTCCGTGGTGCATTTGATTATGACATCTTTAATATCCATGATTTCTATTACGGAACACGCAATTTCTCAGGCAATGTATTGAAGAAAGCTTATGGAAAGAACTTTGATATCAGCCCCGATGCCAATCCTGTGGTAAGCGACTACTTCCTTGAAAGAGGTGATTACTTCAAGCTTGACATGCTCACCCTGGGCTATACGCTTCCGTTGCCGAATTGCCGCTTCCTTAACAGGATAAGAGTATCGGGAACTGTTAAAAATGTGTTTACCCTTACAAAGTTCAGCGGTGTGGACCCCTCGACATATCAGGTGAACGGTCTTACCCCCGGCGCACAAGGCTCGCGCCAGTATTATCCCTCGACCCGACAGTTTATCGTCGGTCTGCAGCTTGATTTCTAATAACCGGCAAATCTTTTAACAATGAAATTTTTGAAATATATAGCGTCGGCAGCCTTATGCACACTTGCCCTCACAGGCTGCACCGATCTTGACGAGACGCTCTACGACCAGGTCGGAACGCAAAACTATTATAATACGAAGAGCGACGTAATCCGTGCGGCTTTCCGTCCGTTCGAGCATGCTTACTGGAGCATCTGCAGCCGCCATGTATTGAACGAGCTTACCGCCGACCAGCTCATCACCCCTACACGCGACGGCTGGTGGGATGATGGTGGAAAGTGGCGCCGTCTGCATTACCATGAATGGAATGTTGAGGATGGTGGCGACGCACAGACCGAGTGGAACGGATGTTTCCAGGGTATAATGCAGTGCAATTATGTCATCGAGGACCTTGCCCGCCTCGACCCCGCGAAATTCGGGTTCTCACAGACAGAGTTTGACAACCTTAACGCGCAGTGCCGCGCCCTCCGTGCATGGTTTTATCTGCGTCTTCTCGATGCTTTCCGCAATGTGCCTTTTGCTGTGAGCTACAACGATGTATCCCTTAATACCGAGACACAGGTAGAGCCTAAGGTGATATTTGAGTTTATCGAGAAAGAGCTGATTGACTGCACTAAGCTTCTTGCGAAGAAGGATGCGCTCGGTACCGGCGCCAATCTTCAGGGTCAGTGGACTCAGGGAGGTGCTGCCGCTCTTCTGGTGCGCTTGTATCTGAATGCGGAGGTATATATCGGCGAAAACCGTTACAATGACTGCGAGAAAGTGGCGCAGGATATACTTGACGGTGTATATGGAGCCTATGAGATTGCCGGTCGCTGGGATGCGGCGTTTGACTGGGACAATGACCTTTGCGATGAGGTGATTTTCGGATTCCCCAGTTCGCAGGGCTATTCCTACTGGCTGTATCAGGGCGATACCTATTGGTGGACTACACCGGCACGTGCCAGATATTATTTCAATGATGCCAAGTCGAAGGGCGGTGACCATAACACAAAGTATGCCGCCTCCCCATCTTATGACCTCAACGGTAACCTGTACACCTATGAGCTTGGTATGCCTGTACAGAATTTCCGCAAGTACCCCGGCGACGAGCGCATGAAATTGTATCGTAACCTCGGTGGAAGCCGCCGTGAGGGCATGTTCCTGTTCGGTTATCTTGAATATGTCGACGAAAACGGAAAGACAGCGCGTGTGAGAGCACCGGAGCAGCCTTATGACCTCTATATCCGCGATGCCGTGGGCAATTTTCAGGGAATGGCTCCCGACAAATGGCCGTCAAACAAAGACAGCAACCTTAAGAACGGCGACCATAATTCAGGATGGCATTTTGCCAAATATCCTTTCTACAGCGATGATGACGCTCATCAGATGGAAAGCGATTACACTGAGATACGTCTCCCCGAGATAATCTATTCGCTTGCCGAGTGCAAGCTCCGCTCCGGGAAAAAGAGCGATGCGGCAAAATTGCTTAACAGTGTGCGCAAGCGTAATTATCCGGCTGAAAACCTGAATGATGTGCTTTACTCTCCTGAAGGAAAGGCGCAGCTTGACGAGCGCGAGATGCTTGCCGAGTGGGGTCGTGAGTTTTTTGCCGAGGGTCGCCGCAGGATTGATCTCATCCGTTTTGGCAAGTTCTGTAAGGGGACATGGTGGGACAAGACTCCCGATGCCGATGACCATACATGTATTTTCCCGATTATGCGACCTATTCTGAACGCCAATCCCAAACTCGTGCAGAATCCCGGTTACAGCAATTAAAGTTAACCACTAATATCGATTAAAATGAAATATAGAAATGTCATATATACATTGACCGGACTGGCTCTTGGTGCAGCTGTCACGGGCTGTGAGGGTGAAAAAGACCTCATAATAATCGAAGGCAATCTGCCTATCAAGACCTCCACCCTCTACATGGTGGGCGATGCCACTCCTAACGGATGGAGCATTGATGCTCCCACCCCGCTGGAAGCGACTGAAGATGACCCGCTTGTATTTGTCTGGGAGGGAAGTCTCAATGCCGGCGAGATGAAACTTTGTCTCGCCCCCGGCAGCTGGGATGCCGCTTTCATACGCCCTGTCAACAACGGAGAGGAGATAGGCAAGGCTGATATTGTCGACGCTGCATTTCAGATGCATGCCGGTGACCCTGACGAGAAATGGCGCGTGAGCGAGGCGGGTGTCTACCATCTCACGTTCAATCTCCGCGACTGGACCATGAGCAGCAGTTATCTCCGCGGTCAGGATGCCCCTGTGATTGAGCCTATTCTTGCCGAAGCTCTTTATATTGTCGGCGATGCCACACCGGCAGGCTGGAACATTGATGCGCCGGTCGCCCTTGATAAGAAATCTGATTACATATATGAATGGGAAGGCGCGCTGACTGCAGGCGATTTCAAGGCTTGCACCGCTTCGGGCAGCTGGGATGTAGCGTTTGTACGCCCGCTCGCCGATGGTTGTGTAATAGGTAAGAACGGTGTCGAGAGTGCTGATTTCATGTATTGCGCCGCTCCCGATTACAAATGGCATGTCGCCGACGCAGGTATCTATCACCTGACTTTTGACCTTGAACACTACACTATCGAGGCTGTCTTTAAGGAAGAGATTGTCAACGAGAAAAATCCTATCGAAACACCTACGCTTTATATGATAGGTGACGCCACTCCCGGCGGCTGGAGCATGGATGATGCCACGGCTTTCACCGTGTCACCCGACAACCGCTATATCTTCTCTTGGGAAGGCGAGCTTGTCGAGGGCAACATGAAGGCGTGTCTTGAACCTGACGGCACATTCTCCTGCCCCTTCCTGCGCCCTGCATCGGCTGGATGCGAGATATCGTCACGTGGCGTAGCTTCCCCCGATTTCGTATATACCACTTCCCCCGACGACCAGTGGAAAGTGACCGAGGCAGGAAGATACAGTATTACATTTGACCTCGAGAACTGGACGATTTCAGTAAAGTCACTGTCGGAAAATCCGGGCGGTGATACTCCTGGCGATGATGAGAAAGCCCCGCTTGAGACCGAGACCCTCTACATGATTGGCGATGCAACTCCCGGCGGCTGGAGCATGGATAATCTTACTGCACTTACTCCCGATGCATCCGATCCATACGTATTTACATGGGAAGGAAATCTCAATACCGGTGAGATGAAAGCCTGCCTGCAGCCCGACGGCACATTCTCCTGCCCGTTCTTGCATCCGCTTTCCGCCGGATGTGTCATTGACGCAAACGGCGTTGCATCACCGGAGTTTGTGTATGACAAGGATTCTTCCGACCCTAAATGGAAAATTACCAGTGCGGGTCGTTACCGTATTACTTTCAACCTTAAAAAATGGACCATCGAGGCTGAATGTCTCGACTAATATCTCGATAAAATGAATAAAATGACAATATTATCAGTTGCTTTGACAGCCTCTATGCTTTTAGGCTCATGTAGCGATGAGATAGAGATGCGTTATCCCCCTAAGTTTGAGCTTCCGGAGTTGCCGGTGGTTGAAGGCATACATTCCTACAAGGCTCCTTTGTACTGGAGCGTGTATGAATATTGCTACGAGCAAAACCTGAACGGTGTGGCAAACGAGGATATGGATATCACTCCCGAGGAATGGGATAAGATAATCGACTGGGTGGCGACCGACCTGAAGCCTTACGGCTACGACATGGTGTGTACCGACGGTTTTATTCCCATGCTTGCCAACGATGCCACGGGCTATATGACCCATTACGGATCTATGTCGCTTAAGGATCTTGTCGCAAAGTGCAAGGCGAAAGGATTGAAGGTGGGCGTGTATGACAACCCTCTGTGGATTCATGGTCCGAACGAGACAAAAATCGAGGGTACCGACTATACTTTCGGTCAGCTGTATTACGACCATAGCGGTAACATCATGAATCCTACCGCTGAAAACATGTGGTTTAACTGGGCTGTCGCCGAGAATCCCGGTACCAAGGAGTTTATCGACGGCTTTTTCAAGCATTATCATGACCTCGGTATAGATTACATACGCATGGACTTCCTTTCATGGTATGAAGATGGTAAAGACCGCAATATCGGTATCGTAGGTCACGGATATGGGAGAGAATCTTACGCAAGGGCGCTTTCTTATATAGCAGAGTCGGCAAAAAAGTACGGTATATTCACTTCTCTTGTGATGCCGCATCTTTACAATGATGCCGAAGTCGAGGCAAAATACGGCAACATGGTGAGAATCGTGTGTGATACTGCCGGTGGAGGATGGTGGCATTGTTCTGCGCAGGACAAGGGAAAGTCATACACCACCTGGCCCAACTGCATGAACATGTTTGACGGCTTTGCTTACTGGTCACATATCTCCGGTCGTGAAAAGGTGATTCTTGACGGTGATTTTATCCGCCTGAACACATTTGAGACCGACGCCGAGCGCGAGACAGTAGTGTCGCTTCAGCTTATGGCGGGCGGTCCCGTGACAGTTGCCGACCAGTACAATACAATCGGTGATAATGTCAAGTTCTATACCAATACCGAACTCCTTGAACTCAATAAGGACAGGTTTGTCGGTCGTCCGTTGAGCGACAAGCTTGGCGACAAGAACAATGAGGTATGGTATGGACAGATGTCAAACGGCGATTATGTTGTAGGATTGTTCAACCGCGATGACAGTTCCCGTTCTTACTCGCTCGCGCTCTCCGACCTGGGGATAAGCGGTGAATGGAAAATGCGTGACCTGTGGCGTCATGCCGATGAGGGAAGCGTAACTTCAATATCGGCTACTGTTGCGGCTCATGGATGTAAGATAGTAAGATTGTCTAAATAATTCAACTTTCGCTTGCGAAAGTTGATGGTTAAAAGGTTAAAGGCTTGCCGTGCAAGCAGGTTAAAGGTTAAAGTACCAATGGTCACTTGGTGATTCCCCCGGTCTCTAAACTCTAAACTATAACCTTCTAACCTTTAAGTGAGCTTGCGAAACTTAAATAAATAAGTAGATAAAACGATGGGATATAAGTATTTGTGGGTTGCGGCATTAGCCGTGGCAAGCGCGAGCCTTGTCTCGTTGCAGGCGGAGGGGGCTGAACTCAGCTCTCCCTCCGGAGCGGTGACAATATCTGCCGATGTGATTGACGGGGTGCCGATGTATAGTGTTGCCTATAAGGGTAAGCCGGTGATAAAGCCTTCGAAGCTGGGATTACAGCTCGCCGACGGTCCGGATATGACCGACGGTTTTAAGCTGGTGTCGACGTCGACATCTTCTTTTGACGAGACGTGGCATCCGGTATGGGGTGAAAACAGCAGTATACGTAATCATTACAATGAGCTGCTTCTTAATCTCGACCAGCCTGAGCATTACCGCAAGATGAATCTGCGTTTCCGCGTCTATGACGATGGAGTAGGATTCCGCTACGAGTTTCCGCAGGAGGGAGTTTTGACCTATTTTATCATCAAAGAGGAGAAGACACAGTTTGCGATGGCGGGCGATCATGTGGCATGGTGGATTGCGGGCGACTATGACACCCAGGAATATGACTATACGGAATGCCGTCTGTCGGAAATCCGCGACAAGATGGCGGGCGCAATAAGCAGCAATGCCTCCCAGACGCAGTTTTCACCGACAGGTGTGCAGACATCCCTGCAGATGAAGACCGATGACGGATTGTATATCAATATCCATGAAGCGGCACTGGTCGATTACTCATGTATGCACCTTGAACTTGATGACAAGAACATGGTGTTCACGTCATGGCTCACTCCCGATGCGCAGGGCAACAAAGGTCACCTGCAGTCACCCTGTCATTCGCCTTGGCGCACGGTGATGGTCAGTGATGATGCCCGCGACATGCTTTCGTCAAATCTGATACTGAATCTAAACGACCCGTGTGCTTATGATGACACGTCATGGATTAAGCCGGTGAAGTATGTCGGAGTCTGGTGGGAGATGATAGGCGGTGGAAAGCAATGGTCATATACCTATGATCTTCCATCTGTCAAGCTGAATCAGCTGGATTACTCCAAGACAAAACCTCACGGACAGCATCCTGCCAACAACGACAATGTGAAGCGATATATAGACTTTGCCGCGCAACATGGTTTTGACCAGGTGCTTGTCGAGGGATGGAATGTCGGCTGGGAGGACTGGTTCGGACACTCTAAGGATTATGTATTTGACTTCGTGACCCCATATCCCGACTTTGATATAGCTATGCTAAATGAGTATGCCCATTCAAAGGGTGTCAGGTTGATGATGCACCACGAGACTTCCGGCTCGGTAAGAAATTACGAGCGTCACATGGACGAGGCTTACAGGCTGATGGACAAGTATGGCTACAATGCCGTGAAGAGCGGTTATGTCGGCAATATGATTCCCCGTGGCGAACATCATTACGGACAGTGGCTCAACAACCATTATCTATATGCCGTGACTGAGGCGGCGAAACATCACATCATGGTCAACGCCCACGAGGCTGTACGCCCGACAGGTCTGTGCCGCACATATCCCAACCTGATTGGTAACGAGAGTGCGAGAGGCACCGAATACGAGTCGTTTGCCGGCAACAAACCCTCTCATACGACCGTGCTGCCGTTTACTCGCCTTCAGGGTGGTCCGATGGACTATACCCCCGGTATTTTCGAGATGGATATGAAGAAGGTGAATCCTAACAGCGAGGGGCATGTAAATAGTACTCTTGCCCGCCAGCTCGCTCTTTATGTGACAATGTACAGTCCGCTTCAGATGGCGGCTGACGTGCCTGAAGTGTACAATCGTTTCATGGATGCGTTCCAGTTTATAAAAGATGTGCCTGTCGATTGGGACGACAGCCGTTATCTCGCGGCGGAGCCGGGTCGCTATATCGTGGCTGCGCGCAAGGAGAAGGGTGGCAATGACTGGTATGTAGGATGTACCGCCAATGAAGACGGCTATGAGTCGACTCTTGCACTCGACTTCCTCGAACCGGGCAAGAAATATGAGGCAACAATATATGCCGATGCTGCGGATGCTAATTATTCTACTAATCCGCAGGCTTACACCATCACACAGAAGAAGGTCGATGCCAAGACACGCCTTAAGATGAAGGCTGCTCCCGGAGGAGGTTACGCAATTTCAATCAAACAGTTATAAATTTCATTCATTTATAATTCTCATTTTTCATTAAAATCATGCAACAGTTTAAACAATTTGCAATGTTATGCGCGCTCGCCGCAGTGTGTGGCGGCGCCGCTCATGCCGACAGGCTTTGGCTCATTGGTGAGGCTCTCCCTTATGGTTGGGATACCGACAAGGCTACCGCTTTGTTGTCGCTCCCCGATGACAATACGCTTTTCACCGGTACGGTTTTTCTAAAGGGTGGACAGGATTTCAAGTTTATGACAGTTCCCGAGTGGGGCAATGAGGAATATGGCGCCGCACCCGATGCTGCTTTGAGCGATGGCAAAATCACTCTTGCAAAAGGTACTGACGACACCGGCTACGGTAAAATCCAGGTAGCGGAAGATGCCAATTATTACATAACCGTCGACACGGAATCTCTCCTCGCCACGATAGAAAAGTCGGCATATCAGGAATCACCTGTGACACTCTGTTCTCTATTTCTTGTCGGTGACGCTACCCCCGGTGGATGGGACGTGATGAACGGCACTCCGCTTTATCAGGAGAAAGATAATCCCTGTGTGCTCACAGCCTCGGGGATTGACCTGGTGAAGGGCTCGTTTAAAATAGCCACTGCTCTCAAAGGAGCCTGCAGCTGGAATCCTGAATACTGGTATTTCCGCGATGCCGACAATAGCGGTAAAATCGCTTTGAATCAAGAAGGTGACCTCCAGTGGGCTATTGAGGAGGCAGGAGCTTACACCGTCACCGTAGATGTAAAAGATAATACGATTTCAATATTACCGAAAGGCACTGTAGGAATTGAGTCGGTGCTGTCAAATGATGATTGCGAGGCTGAATACTACACGCTTACCGGCGTTAAAGTTGAAAATCCCGCCAACGGCATATTCATCTGTAAGAAAGGTTCAAAAACTGAAAAAGTAATCCTACGCAAATAGTTTCCATAGGTAAAGGTAAAAAAGATTGTGCAGGAGGGTGTATCAAAATTCTGATGCACCCTCTTTTCTTATTTTAAAATGTATTACAAATAAGGAGGCACATAATCTTATTTTTCCTGAAGTTTTATCATGTATTGCTTCGGAGGCATCTGCATTTTGCGCTTGAATGTTTCGCGGAAAGTCTTTACATCATGAAATCCACACATTTCAGCGACAGCCTGTACGTTGGTGTTCCCGTCTTTGAAGAGCTGTACCGCCTTGTAGATGCGGTATTGTATTGCAGCTGAATGACGGCTGCATATTTATGGCTGATATCTGGAATCCTGATAATCTCGCCGATTCACGCCATATATGGTTGCCTATATCGTTTGATGAAAATGATGAGCCTTATATTGAAAGTTATAAAAAATGGCAGTAACTTTAGAGAGTCATATATACAAAACCGACATGAACAAGACACTTCTGACTTTGCTCTGCAGCACTCTTCTATGCTGCAACACCATGAATTGCTATGCCACGGGGACGACACGCGATGACACCGGACGTTTTGAAGCCGGAAACAAGTCATTTATGCTGAATGGCGAGCCCTATGTGGTGAAAGCGGCTGAACTTCATTATCCGCGCATACCGCGTCCTTATTGGGATAACCGTATAAAGTTGTGCAAGGCGCTTGGCATGAACACTATTTGCCTCTATGTATTCTGGAACGCACATGAACCTAAACCTGATGAGTTTGATTTCACGGGGCAGAATGATCTGCGTGAGTTTGTAAAATTGTGTCAGTCCAACGGCATGAACGTCATTCTTCGTCCCGGACCCTATGTCTGTGCCGAGTGGGAAATGGGTGGGCTGCCTTGGTGGCTGCTAAAGAAAAAGGATATAAGCCTGCGGGAAAACGACCCGTATTTCCTTGAGCGGGTCGACAGGTTTCAGAAAGCTGTCGCCGGAGAGGTAGGTGACCTGACTGCCGCCGACGGCGGTCCGATAATCATGGTGCAGGTAGAAAATGAATATGGCTCCTATGGCATCGATAAGGAATATATCGCCAATATACGTGACATGCTGCGCCGTAATTTCGGCGATAAGGTCACCCTGTTTCAGTGTGACTGGTCATCCAATTTCCTTAACAATGGTCTCGATGATCTTATCTGGACTGTGAATTTCGGTACGGGGGCAAATATCGACCAGCAGTTTGAACGGTTGCGCGAGGTGCGCCCCGATGCTCCGCTGATGTGCTCGGAATTCTGGAGCGGATGGTTTGACAAGTGGGGCGCCAATCATGAGACTCGCCCTGCCGCCGACATGGTTGCGGGGATTGACGAGATGTTGTCGAAAGGAATTTCATTCAGCCTCTATATGACTCACGGAGGTACCAACTGGGGGCACTGGGCAGGTGCAAATTCACCCGGTTTCGCTCCCGATGTCACCTCTTACGATTACGATGCCCCTATCAGCGAGTCAGGGCAGACGACTCCTAAATATTGGGAATTGCGCAAGACCCTGGTAAAATATATGTACGGTGAGAAACAGGCGCGCGTACCCGCTACGATAAAGTCAATGACAGTTCCTGAATTTACATTGACAGAATATGCCCCTCTGTTCGGAAATCTGCCGGAAGGTAAAACCGACCGTGATATCCGCACGATGGAAGAGTATGACCAGGGATTCGGCTCGATACTGTACCGCACCGAATTGCCTGAACTTAAGACCGCGACTATGCTTACTGTCAGCGATCCGCATGATTTTGCCCAGATTTTTGTCGACGGCAGGTATATCGGTACACTCGACCGGCGAAACGGCGATAAGGAGTTGATGCTTCCTCCCTGTAAAAAGGGTGCTGTACTCGATATACTTGTGGAGGCGATGGGGCGTATTAATTTCGGACGCGCCATAAAGGATTTCAAAGGCATAACCGATAAGGTTACCATTACCGAGACCCGTGACGGGCGTGAGTTTGTATGCAATCTGAAGGACTGGACCGTATTTAATATTGAGGATACTCCCGAATATTACGCCTCGGTTGATTTCCTTCCGGTGTCGGAGGCGGTCGCCGATGAGTCGGGTCGACTTCCGCGCGGCGTGTATCGCGGCACATTCAATGTAAAGAATACACATGATACGTTTCTCGATTTCTCGTCATGGGGAAAGGGACTGGTATATGTCAACGGTCATCCCCTCGGACGCATCTGGGAGATAGGTCCGCAACAGACCTTGTATATGCCCGGTTGCTGGCTTAACAAGGGAGAGAATGAGATTGTGGTGTTTGATATCTTAGGCCCGCGTGAGGCTAAATCTAAAGGACTAAAAGAGCCGCAGCTTGACAAACTGTTGCATCAGAAAAGACTCGTACACCGTAACGAGGGTGAGACACTTGACCTTGCAGGCGAGTCGCCGGTGTTGACCGGGAAGTTTAATCCGGGCAACGGCTGGCAGGAGCTTAAACTTGAAACTCCGCGCACGGGCAGATACGTCTGCTTAGAAGCTCTTGATGCTATCGATGGCGGCGACATCGCCTCGATTGCCGAGTTTTATCTGATTGACAACAATGGCGAGCGGCTTTCGCGCGAACCTTGGACGGTTGACTATGCCGACAGCGAGGAGACCGGTAATGGCAACCATTCAGCCGACAAGATTTTCGACCTTCAAGAATCGACTTACTGGAGCAGCGTCTCCGGTGTGGAATTTCCTCATTCGCTTGTAATCGACCTTGGGGGAACACGCACCGTCTCGGCGATACAGTATCTTCCGAGAATGGAGTCGGAAGCCCCCGGAAGTATCGGTAATTTCCGGCTCTATGTCAAGAATACCCCTTTTAATTTAAATAGTCAAAACAATTAAACTATAATTTATGATACCGATCATTAGACATATATTTGCTATTGTTGCAGCGGTGAGCTGTATTATACCCGCAGTCGCTGCTACAAAAGAGTCGCAGGCTGTGCGCGGCATGATTGAAAAGGTCAACAACCGCTGGCAGTCGACCCACTCCCCCGAGACATGGGCTTTTTGGGATGAAGCGGTATATCACACCGGAAATATGGAGGCTTATTTCCTTACCGGCAATGATTCATGGCGCGATTATTCAGAGAAATGGGCTGAACATAACGAGTGGAAGGGTGCCAAGGGCACTGACCGTGACAAATGGAAATATACTTACGGCGAGACCGATGACCATGTATTGTTTGGCGACTGGCAGATATGTTTCCAGACTTACGCCGACCTCTACCGCATCTTGCCCGACGACCGGCGCATAAAGAGGGCGCGTGAGGTGATGGAATATGAGATGTCGACTCCGCGCAATGATTATTGGTGGTGGGCCGACGGGCTTTATATGGTGATGCCTGTGATGACAAAGTTATATACGCTTACAGCCAATCCCGCCTATCTTGACAAACTGTATGAATATATACAGAAGAGTGACAGCATAATGTATGACACGGAGACAGGGCTGTATTTCCGTGACGGCAAATATGTGTATCCCGCGCATAAGAGTGCCAACGGGAGGAAAGATTTCTGGGCGCGTGGCGACGGCTGGGTGCTTGCAGGGCTTGCAAAGGTTCTTAAGGATTTGCCTGCCGATTACAAGCACCGAGGCTTTTTTGAAGACAAATACAAGCGTCTCGCTGATGCTGTGGTCGCCTGTCAGCAGCCTGAAGGCTACTGGTCAAGGTCGATGCTTGATGAGGCGCATGCTCCCGGATATGAGACAAGCGGCACCGCGTTTTTCACCTACGGACTGCTCTGGGGTATAAACAACGGCTATCTTAATGACAGCAAATATCGTGATGCCGCCATGAAGGGATGGGATTATCTCTCGAAAATTGCCTTGCAGAAAGACGGGTCGATAGGATATGTGCAACCCATCGGGGAAAAAGCTATTCCGGGACAGGTGGTCGACCGCAATTCGACCTCCAATTTCGGTACCGGGGCGTTTCTGCTTGCGGCATGTGAATATGTACGCTATCTTGAGAAAGATGCTAACAACGACAGGGCGTATTGGGTTGGTCTGGCTTACAATATGGCTGAGCCGGTATTGAAAAATATGGCGCAGGGCAATCTTAAGAAAAACATGCAGGTTGAGGTCAGCCCCAACTGGGACGGCAGGGACAAGGGGGTTACATATATGGAGACATTTGGCAGGCTGATGGCGGGTATCGCCCCATGGCTTTCGCTCCCTGATGACGATACCGATGAGGGCATGAAGCGCAAGCAGTTGCGCGAATGGGCTTTAAGCAGCTACGCCAATGCCGTTGACCCCGAGTCTCCCGATTATCTTTTATGGCGCGGTCACGGACAGGCGTTGGTCGATGCCGCCTATGTCGCCGAGTCGTTTCTTCGCGCCTATGATGCGCTGTGGCTTCCTCTTGACGAAGTGACCAAACGCCGTTATGTGGAAGAGTTTTCGCAACTACGCAGGGTTGACCCTCCTTATACCAACTGGCTCCTGTTTTCATCGGTGATTGAAAGTTTCCTTGCAAAAGCCGGGGCTGAGTGCGACGAGTACCGCGTCAATTCCGCAATCCGCAAGGTGGAGGAATGGTATGCGGGCGATGGCTGGTATGCCGACGGACCTTTCTTTACGTTTGACTATTACAGCAGCTACGTGTTTCACCCGATGTATCTTGAGACCCTTCAGTCAATGAAAGATTCCGGTCGATATACACGTATCCATTACGGTCAATATTACGACAGGGCGCTCCGCCGTGCCAAGAAGTTCAGCATCGTGTTGGAGCGCATGATTTCTCCCGAGGGGACATTCCCGGTTTTCGGCAGGTCGATACCTTACCGCATGGCGACCATGCAGCCCCTTGCATTGATGGCATGGTACGGGAATTTGCCCGAAGGACTTACCAACGGGCAGGTGCGTAACGCGTTGACTACGGTGATGCACCGCATGTTTGACAATCGAGAGAATTTTAATGAGGGCGGCTTCCTGACTATCGGCTTTGTCGGCAGGCAGCCTAATGTTGCCGACTGGTACACCAACAACGGCTCGCTTTACATGACCTCGCTGGCATTTCTGCCGTTAGGACTTCCGGCGGCTCATCCTTTCTGGACTGATGCTCCTGCGGAATTGACCTCGCAGAAGGCGTGGAATTCAAAACCGTTCCCGAAAGATCATTTATGGAAAGATGAGATACAGACCAAGGATTTATTCTAAGCTGATGCGTTTATTCCGCCCGCTTATCCTCATTTCCGTCATCGGACTGCCCGGAGTAGTGCTTCATGCCTCCACGGTCACTGATGCGGTCGCATTCATTGATATAGTCAATGACAGTGACCTTGACCGGGTGAATGAGATGGTTTCCGTAGATAACATCTATGGACAGAAGACGATTGTCACTGACCCGGTTGGTAATGAGATACCCTCGCAGGTGACCTATGACGGCAAGCTGATATTTGCAATCAACATGTCGCCCGGCTCTACTGCGCGGTACGCCATTGTCAAAGGATTGCGTCACGACTATCCTGTGGCAGCCTGCGGGCGCTTTGTCCCGGAGCGTGATGACGATTTTGCCTGGGAAAATGATTTGACGGTTTACAGGGCGTACGGACCTGCAACCTGTACAAAAGGTGGGAAAGCCTATGGATATGATGTGTGGACTAAAAATGTGAGTTACCCTATAATTGACCGCCGGTATCACGATTATCTGCACGAGGGCAAATCATATCATATAAATCATGGTGACGGCATGGATGCCTATGCGGTGGGCGCTACCTTGGGTGGCGGTACCGCGGCACTGCTCGGCAATGACGGTCAACCGGTATATAATTGCTGTTTTGACCGCTACGAGATTCTGGACAACGGTCCGTTGAGGTTCACGGTAAGATTGATATATCCGGGAGAGGAACGGCTGATAAGCCTTGATGCCGGCTCTCATTTTAATCATACCGTTGTCAGGTTTTCAGGGAATGCTGATTTATCGGAGGCGTGTATAGGTATCGTCACTCACGATGATGATGTCACCCGACGGATATATGACAAATCGGGCTCCGTCGCGGTTATCGGCTACGAAGATCCAACCGATTCCCCTTGTGAGGAAAACGGGAAGATATATGTAGGCGCGCTTCTTGATGACAACTCCGCACGTACCGTTTTTTTGCCCTTCCCGGAAAATCAGGGACAGGCTACCGGACATTGCTCGATAATCTCGACTTTACCGCCTGACCGGACGCTTGAATACCGTTGGGGCTCTGGCTGGAGCAAGGGTGATGTCGAAAATCTCGCCCGTTGGAAAGAAATACTTATGGATGAGGCGCGTCGTATGCAGCATCCGCTTAAGATAAAAGTTACTAAGTAACTCGCGAAAATTAGCTGATATATAATTATGAAGTATTTACGAGGGATTTTGCGGATGGAAAGAAGGAATGTAGCGGGCTACATGACTGATTGACACCCGGGAAATCACCGGAAAGACGAATAAGGATATGTCAGCCCGTAGGGTTACTGAAATAAAACTTATAAACTAATTTTTAAGAGTTACTAAATCTAAATAGTATGAATCTGAAACAAACTATCCGTGAGCAATTCCGGAAATCGTTTGGCAGGGAAGGCACACTTTATGCTTCTGCCGGACGCATCAATCTTATAGGCGAACACACCGATTACAACGGCGGCTTTGTGTTTCCCGGTGCCATCGACAAGGTGATTATGGCTGAAATCGCGCCTAACGACACTGATAAGGTGCGTGTCTATTCTATCGACATAAATGATTATGTCGAATTTGGACTGAACGAGGAGGATGCTCCTTCGCAGTCATGGGCACGTTATATCTTCGGTGTATGCCGCGAGATTCTTAAGCGTGGAGGCGAAGTGAAAGGTTTTGATGCCGTCTTTGCCGGCAATGTGCCGCTCGGTGCCGGACTGAGCTCGTCAGCCGCACTTGAAAGCTGTTTTGCTTTCGCGCTCAACGACCTATTTAACGATAATAGCATTGATAAGTTTGAACTGGCAAAGATAGGGCAGTCGACCGAACATAATTACTGCGGCGTGAACTGTGGCATCATGGATCAGTTTGCTTCGGTGATGGGGCAGAAAGGAAAGCTCATGCGTCTCGACTGCCGGTCGATGGAGTTTGAATACTATCCGTTTACGCCGGAAGGTTATGAACTTGTGCTGCTTGACTCGGTAGTGAAGCATGAACTTGCTGATTCTCCTTACAACAAGCGCCGTGCATCGTGTGAGCGCGTGGCTAAGCGCCTTGGGCTTGAAACTCTGCGTGATGCAACCATGCCAATGCTCAAATCCATCCGCACCGACATCACTGCCGAGGATTATTTCCGCGCAAAATTTGTCATCGAGGAGAAAGACCGCGTACTCGCTGTCTGCGATGCTCTCGTGGCAGGTGACTATGAGACGGTAGGCAAGAAAATGTATGAGACTCACAGGGGGCTTTCCGACGATTACGAGGTGAGCTGTGAGGAGCTTGACTTTCTCAATGATATCGCCCGCGAGTGTGGCGTGACCGGTTCGCGCATCATGGGTGGTGGATTTGGCGGCTGTACCATAAATCTTGTAAAGGAGAATCTTCTCGACAATTTTATCGCTACGGCAAAGACTCGATTCAAGGAGAAATACGGTCACGAGCCTAAGGTATATCCCGTGGTGATAAGCGATGGCGCACATAAGGTTGAATCAGCAGACTAATAAACAGTCAATACACAATGAACAGTAACAAGACAGTCCTTATTTCCGGCGGTGCGGGCTACATCGGCTCTCATACCGCCGTGGAGCTTATCAACGCCGGCTACGATGTGGTGATTATCGACAATCTTTCCAACTCGGAAAAAGATGCCGTCGAGGGCGTGAAGAAAATCACCGGAAAAGATGTGGCTTTTGAGATTGTGGACACATGCGACAAAGAGGCGTTGCGCAAGGTGTTTGAGAAATATTCTTTCGATACTGTGATTCATTTTGCCGCCTACAAGGCAGTGGGCGAGTCGATGGCGCAGCCGCTGATGTATTATCAGAATAATCTCGTGTCGTTTATGAACATTGTGGAGATGATGAAGGAGTTCGGGCGACCGAATATCCTGTTCTCATCGTCGGCTACCGTATATGGTGAGGCGGAGCATCTTCCCGTGACCGAGAGGACTCCCCGTCAACCCGCCACATCACCCTACGGCAATACCAAGCAGATTGCTGAAGACATACTGCGCGACTGTTGCCGCGCCTACGAGGGTGTAAACGGCATCGCTCTCCGGTATTTCAATCCGGTCGGGGCACATCCTTCGGCACTTATTGGTGAGCTTCCCCGTGGAGTGCCTAACAATCTTGTGCCGTTTATCACCCAGACTGCGGCAGGCATACGCAAGGAGCTGAGCGTGTTCGGTAACGATTACGATACCCCCGACGGTACCTGTCTGCGCGACTATATAGACGTTGTCGATCTGGCAAAGGCGCATGTGGCGGCTGTCGACCGCATGACCTCCGGCAAGATGGACGAAAGATACGAGATATTTAATATCGGTACAGGCAAACCGGTGTCGGTGCTTGAACTCGTCACAACCTTTGAAAAGGTCAACGGACTCACGTTGCCATACAAGATTGTGGGGCGTCGCCCCGGCGATGTCCCTGCCGTATGGGCCGACACGTCACTGGCAAACAATCTACTCGGATGGAAAGCGGAGCGCTCTCTTGACGAGACATTGCGCGCCGCATGGGCTTGGGAGAAACATGTAAGAAATATAAAATAACAATACAATATATGAAACCGACATTATTTATACTTGCCGCCGGTATGGGCAGCAGATACGGCGGATTGAAACAGCTCGACTCCCTCGGTCCGAATGGCGAGACAATCATGGACTATTCCGTCTATGATGCCATCAGGGCGGGTTTTGGTAAGGTGGTGTTTGTCATCCGTAAGGATTTTGAACAGGATTTCCGCGACAAAGTGTTGTCACGATATGAAGGTCACATACCCGTGGAAGTTGTCTTTCAGTCGATTGACAAATTGCCCGAGGGTTTTGTATGCCCCGCTGAGCGCACTAAACCATGGGGACCGGCTCATGCCGTGCTCATGGGTGCGGAGGCAATCCGTGAGCCGTTTGCAGTCATCAATTCCGATGATTTCTACGGGCGCGACTCTTTTGAGGTGCTTGCCCGCGAACTTATGCGTCCTCGCGACCGTAAAGGCGATTACTGCATGGTCGGATTCCGCATCGGAAACACAATGACTGAAAACGGCGGTGTCAACCGTGGCGTGTGTCAGACAAAAGAGGGTCTTCTTACATCTGTCGAGGAGTGTAAGGATATCCGCTATGGCGACAATCATGAGATATTTTACACTGATGCCGACGGCGTAAATCACTCGCTTGATGCCGGTGTGCCGGTGTCGATGAATATGTGGGGATTCACACCCGATTATTTTGACTATGCCGCACGGGAGTTTAGGAAATTCCTTGACCGTGACATTAATACTCCGAAAGCGGAGCAGGTGATTCCGGATGTTGCCGATGCGCTTATAAAGTCCGGCGAAGCCACAATAAAGGTTCTCGACACTGATTCCCGCTGGTTTGGCGTGACATACGCCGAAGACCGCCCCGGTGTCGTGGCGAAGTTTGCCGAGCTTCACAAAAACGGCGAATATCCCGCCTCCCTTTTCAACGACTGATCTCCACCTCTCATTGAAAAACGAGGGCAGTGTCTTAACCCGATGCCGATGTAGGGTTAAGACACTGCCCTCGTTCTGTATTCAAAATGATAAACATGGAGTCGAGGGCAACGCGGCAGCGTTTTTGCTATGCGCCGGATTCAGTTTGGTGGACAATTTATGGACAAAATGCCTATAACGAAAACCTCCACTACTTGATTTATCAAGTAGTGGAGGTCTATATTTGTGACCCCGGAGAAGCCGGGATATATCGTTGTAGCTAAGTAGTTTTCAGAATATTGTAATGCCGTCATATCCGTTGTTCACGAATTGCACACGACACTATTTCAATGTTCTTCCCCATTATTCCATTGGGGTAATGCAAAGTTAATGCTTTTGCGCCTATTACCAAGCATTTATGGGGTTAAAATATCATACCGTTAGAGCATGGCAGCAATCTGTTTTTCGACGGCAGTGCGGATGAAAGAATTGATTGAAACGCCTGCTTGTTTGGCAAGATATGCCACGCGGGTGTGTATTTCGGGAGTAAGACGCACGTTAAGTGAGCCGGAATAGCTTTTGTGGGGTTCGATGCCTTCTTCGGCGCAATAAGCAAGGTAATCGTCAACCGCCTCATGAAAGGCGTTAGTGAGTTCGGCTACACTTTCGCCCTCAAAATTCACAAGTCCGTCAATGCCTTCGATTTTACCGAAAAATACGCCGTCGGCTTCGCTGAATGCAACCGAGCCGATAAAATCTTTATATTTCAATGTATTCATATCAGTCCTTCGTTTTTAAGATAATCATAAACCTGTTTCATAATGTATCCTTTGATGATATTTCCCGGATGCGGTTTGTGAAGCATTATCGGCTTCATTCCCTTACCTTTGAAAATTACTCGGGAGCCGGATGTCTTGCCTTTATTGCCCGGAACATATCCCAAAGCGACAAGCAGACACCTCATTTCCTCCCATGTGAAGTCAGTGGGGAGCGTCGAGAAACGGGCTATCAATTTTTCTTTTGTTCCCATTCATTTATAATCTTGGCACAAAAGTAACTAAATTTTAGTTGCAAAACAAATCTATGGATATGAAAGTTCGTGAAGGTGTGGATAAATGGCGTTCTTTAGGAAGAACGATGTGGAAGTCGGCAGCAAGGATTTTAAACCATAAAGTTTGTTAAGCCGTATCCCGTTTGTAGAGATGCAACAATATGCATTATTCTGCCGGATAGGGACATTACAAAAATCGCTGAAACTGTCTTAGTTTCAGCGATTTGCTTGATTTTGCCGTTTGGCTTTGTGACCCCGGAGAGGTCAATAAATATGAATGACAATGAATGTGTATAAACATTTATTGTCGGCGTTAAGCAAATGTAATACTCGTTATATCAGCATTATAACGACTGTAAGGTTGTATCGCAATTCAGCAATCAAGATTCAATAAGCGGTACGCAGATTTAAGCTTGGTGGACAATATGTGGACAAAAATTTGGGTCGGTGGACAACAATAGCTATCTTTGTTGCGTTCTTAATCTAAACGACCGTTCTATGGCTACAATCACACGAACCATATCCACAAAAGTTAACACTTCGGGCGAGGCGGAGATTCTGCTTCGACTGACTGTTTCACGCTCACTGCGTCTGCGTCTGAAAAGCGGGATCTACATGAACCCAAAACGCTTCAAAGATGGCGCGATTATCATGCCAAGAGCCAATCAAAAGGAGGCTAAGGCTCTTAATGATATAGAAAAAAGCATCACAACACTGGAGCAACTCATTGTATCTGCCTGTATTGACAATCCACAAGAAGATTTGTCGCAAGATTTCTTCCGTGACCTTATTGACCGCTTCAACCACCCGGAGAAATATGAGGTGAAGAAAGTCGAGCTGACATTTTTCGAGCTGTTTAATGAGTATCTTGAAAAACATCCTCTGTCTCCGGCGCGAGCCAATCATTACAAGGTCCTCGCAAGGGCATTGCGTCGTTTTGAGATGTATGTTCAGAAAACCTCAAACCGCAACTATAAGATGACTATCGACAATTTCACAACCGAATGGATTGAGAAATTCGGCGATTTTCTCAAAGCGGAACCTGAATTGTTCGACAAATATCCCGAAATCTACCAAGAGGTTCCGGCTGTAGTCCGCACCCAGCGTAAACCCAAACGGCCGAAGCCAAAGGGAGCAAACACCATATGCTGCACATTCAAGCGTTTTCGCGCTTTCTATAACTGGTGCATAGAGCGAGGATACACACAAAACAATCCCTTTGCAAAGTTCAAAGGCATAGGCACTGAAAAATACGGCAGACCTTACTATATATCTGTCGCCGAGGTGGAAAAAATAGCCGATTTCGACCTGTCGGCAAATCCGTCACTCGCTGTTCAGCGCGACATATTTGTTTTTCAGTGCCTTATAGGATGTCGTGTTTCGGATCTTATGCGTATGACCGACAATAGTGTTATTGACGGTGCTGTTGAATATATCCCTGACAAAACCAAAGGGGAACGCCCGGAGGTGCTTCGTGTGCCTCTCAATCAACGCGCCAAAGATATACTTGAACGCTATTCGGGCATTGAACGTAAAGGTATGCTCCTGCCATTTATCAGTGCGCAGAAGTACAACGATGCTATCAAAAAGATATTTACACAGTGTGGCATCAACCGTATTGTAACAGTGCTGAATCCCACGACAGGCATTGAGGAGAAACGACATATCAACGAGATTGCAAGCAGTCATCTCGCCCGTCGTACCTTCATCGGCAATATCTACAAGCAAGTGAAAGACCCTAATCTTGTCGGGGCACTCTCCGGTCACAAAGAGGGCAGCAAGGCTTTCACCCGCTATCGTGACATAGACGAGGAAATGAAACAAGATCTCGTTAACATCCTCGGATAATAGCCCTGATTCCCAATAAAATTCGTAACTTTGCAAAATGAAATCCGAGCTGAAGAAATACGATAATATCAACGCTGATGACGCTCAATTTATCAGCGACATCAAGGCGATAGTATATACCGCCAAGCAAAAGGCATATCAGGCCGCTGATACATACCAAGTAGTCAGCAACTGGCTTGTCGGCAGACGCATTGTAGAACAAGAGCAACATGGACAGGAAAGGGCCCAATATGGGAAGCACATTGTTGAGCTTGCATCCGAGACTCTGACGGCAGAGTTCGGTAAGGGATATTCTATTGTAAATATAAAGAGCTTCAGAAAGTTCTATCTGACATTCAGCGACTTGCTAATTGGGCAGACACCGTCTGCCCAATCTGAAAACGGCCTGCCCATAAAAGGGCAGACAGTGTCTGCCGAATTGGAGTTGTCAAAAATGCTTCCCTCCAATTTGTCTTGGTCACATTATGAACGGCTGATGAGAATCAAGAATGAAGATGAGCGTGATTGGTATATGAGGGAGGCTGCCCAAGAGAATTGGGGTGTCAGAACCTTAAACCGTAACATTGGCTCCCAATATTATCATCGTCTGCTCCAGACACCGGAATCAAAACGTGGTGAAGTCATTGATGAGATGCAACGATTGACAGCCGATTATCAGAAAGACCGACATAAATTCTTGCGGAATCCTGTTGTAGCTGAATTTTTGGGCTTTTCGCAAGATGCTGCGTATTCGGAAACTAATCTTGAATCCGCAATTATCGACCATCTCCAGAAGTTCATCCTCGAACTCGGCAAGGGATTTGCTTTTGTTGCTCGTCAGCAGAGGATAAAGACTGACATGGGCGAGTATTACATCGACCTTGTATTTTACAACTATATCCTTAAATGCTTTCTGCTCATAGACTTAAAAAGCTCTCAAATATCCTATGAGGATGTGGGGCAAATGGATATGTATATCCGCATGTACGACGAATTGAAATGTTCAGAAGGCGATAACCCGACCATCGGCTTGCTTCTTTGCTCGGAAACGAGTAAGGATTTGGCACGGTATTCAATACTAAAAGACAGCAAGCAACTCTATGCGGCCAAATATCTGACATGTCTCCCAACAAAGGAAGAGTTAACCGCCGAGATTGAGCGTCAGAAAGAGATATTTGCCCTTCAAACTGGCAAAAATCAAGATTAGCCCCTGCATTTTCTGCATTATCTGCATTTTTGATATTAAGACGCAACAACAAACGACTACTCTAAAATATATTATATGGACAGGGAAGAACTTAAAAGGCTATATAATACGCCGGCAAATCTAAGATTAAAGCATATAGCGCTTTGCGTTATCGGAGTAGCTATTGCCATTCTAATCAGTATGATATTCCTTGTGGATAAGGTGTCTTGGCAATTATGGTACTTTATGCGCGGCTGTGCCGGAGTATTGGCAATCATATTTGTCATTATAGTGTCAGTCCTTGTCTATCGTGTGAATCGCGATTATATTACCGGGGACAGACGCGATAAAAAATGATTTATCTGTATCTGATGTATGCCTGTATAGATGGGGTTGGTTTAGTCGGGCATATATGAGGCCCGAACCAAACCAAACGGATGTGAGGTAGGGCTAAATTGTGACATATAGAGGACTTTGAGCGAAGATAATCAAGCGAGTATAGCCGGAGAGTCGGCGATTTTTAGTAATTTTGCATCTTGAAACGGCTGTGTAATAGGCTGTCATTGAATATGAATATAAAGAAGTCCCTACATAGATACCCATTACTGATAATACTTGTCGCGTTTATATCGGCTGGTATAGCAATCTCGTGTTCTCGCTCCCGTGAACAATTCCAAACTTTATCAAATATTGAGAATTTGGTTCATACGAACGCGGACAGTGCGTTGACCCTATTAAATGATATTGATTTTTCAGAGTTTGAGGAAGATTCTCTAAAAGCATATTATTATCTTATACTTGCTGCTGCACATAAAACGAATGAGAGTCCAATGGTCTCGGATTCTCTTGTTCGTCGTTCATTTGAATATTATAGGAACCGTGATTATAACAGATTCCTTAAAAGCGCGGATTTATATTCATTACATCTCTTTTGGTCAGGTAATGGCAAGAAGTCATTGGCATTACTTGATTCAATAATCTCCCTTCCTGACATCCCGGACAAGAATATGATTGAATTGCTGCGAACAAGAATCGGAGTGGGTGGTGCAGAATTTGATTGCAAGAAAAATATTGGCTATATCCGATATTTGCAGGAATTGGACAAAGATTCTACGAATCAAATTGAATATCTATATCAATTGTGTGAAAATTATCAGTTTGCCAATAATAGTGATTCTGCATTGATTATAATTAACGATTTGATTGATTATGCCTACTCCAATCAACTTGGAGAGGACCAGTTCAAATACACCTATGAGAAAATTGGTATATTGGAAGAGCTTGGGAAATATGACGAAAGTAACATAATGGCTGATTATGTATTGGAAAATGCTCCACATAATTCAGCCTTACCATATCTTTACTTTTGGAAAGCCTTGAATTACTTCAATATGGGGAATTATGACCGTTCTTTACGAGAACTGGCAATAGCTGACAGTTGTGCCAGGGATAGAACGGATGTTGACCACAACTACTATGAAAGCTTTGCCGGTCCTCTTAGGGAATTTCTTGCTTATAGGCATAATGGAAAGATTCGGCTAAGCCAATTGGCGACACTCAACAATAGCCAGCGAGATCTTTTCAACCGGCTCGAATACACGCGGTTGGAAACCGAGCAGAATGCGCTTAAACAGGAAAACAAGGCACTTGCATTAAAAGCGCAGAACGAACGAAAGACAGCTATTCTAATTATTTGTTTGCTGGGAGCCATTATCATCGGATTGGCAGCTCTATGGAATATCCAGAAACGAAAGCGAAAGATTATTGAAGCCGAAGAAAGGGCTGAAGCACTGCAAAAGATGGTCGCTGAGTTAAGTGCTTCGAAAACGCAGTTTTCTGAACATGAATCCTTGCGTCGAGCCATGTTGCAGCAGCTTGGAATAATCAAGATGGTTGCAGAGACCCCAACGGAACAGAATAGGGATATGTTACGTAAATTGTCTTCCATTGAAAGCGATACAAACGGGGCACTCGTCAGTTGGAAAAACGTATACGAAATAATCGACAATCTTTACTCCGGCTTCTACTCTCTCCTTCATAATTATTACGGGAATATTCTTACAGATAAAGAAGAACAAATCATCGTACTTATGCTGGCCAGTTTCTCAACCAAAGAGATTAGTGTCATCACATCGCAATCAACAGCTACCATATATGTTCGCAAATCTTCCATTAGAAAGAAACTCGGAGTTCCCGAAAAGGAGGATATCGTAGCCTACATCCGGCAATCGGTGGCGCATTAAGACCGATTTAGATACTCAACTGCTGTATTAAGACTTATGAGAATAATCGCCGCTGTATATCAGGTGTTTATAAATGCCATATTAAGACTTTTGCATTTTGCATTAAGATTGGTTTAGCTATAATTTTGCGGTACGAAACCAATAAAAACGTATCACAATATGACAACGACAATCTTAAACAGAATTATGATGGTACTGGTCGCAATCTTGCTTCCGGCTGTCGCATCCGCACAGGAGGTTGCTGATACTATCTCTGCTCACGAACTCCAAGAGATAGTTATAGAGGCTCCGAAGGTTATCCGAAAAGCCGATATGGATGTCTATCATCCTTCCAAAAATGCGGTTGAAAACTCAAAGAACGGTATGCAGTTGCTCAACAACTTGATGATACCGACATTGAGTGTCAGTGACGCACTCAGCTCAATTCAGGCTGCCGGGCAGTCTGTACAGATTCGCATTAACGGGCGCGAATCATCAATAGATCAAGTCAGAGCATTGTTGCCCGAAACCATAAAACGAGTGGAGTGGATAGACAACCCAGGGCTTCGATATCGTGGTGCAAATTATGTGCTAAACTTAATTGTAACCAATCCCACAGCGGGAGGCTCGATGATGACACAAGCACGTCCTGCTCTCAATCAGGCATGGGGCTTCTATATGGCCGATACAAAGTTTAATATTGGTCGCTCACAATGGGAGGTCGGAGGAAACTTCAAACTCACCAATAAACTTAAGAGCCACCGTGATTATACGGAAACTTTCACCTATACGGATGGACAATCCGTAACTCGTGATGAAACCTCACGAGGCGGTACTATGGACAATTCTATGGCTAACTTATGGGCTTCATACAACTATATAAAGCCTGATACCACCATATTTATGGCGCAACTTGGTTATCAAAGAAACCTCCATGATAGGTTTGTATATAACGGGCTTCTTACACTAAGCAATGGCGCCGACGATATATTGTTGACCGATATAAACGGAAATCAAGGGGGAACGCCGACGCTTTCGTTATACTGGCAACAGAATTTTGCACATAAACAGATGTTTATAGTTGACTTCAACAGTTCGTTTTACTCCGGTCGATCGTTTTCCAGCTATCTTGAACAATTGCCGGGTGCTCAGAATCCTTGGGACTATATTACTTCTATAAACACTGAAATCAAAGACCGCAATCAGGCCTATGCGGTAGAAGCAAACTACATTAAGAAATGGAGAAACAATCGTTTCACTGCCGGAGCGTCCTATACTGCCAATAGAAACCGTTCACGCTATGACAATCTTGATGGAAGGATTTTCCATCAGAGGCAGGACAAAGTATATTTCTTCGCCGAATACTTCCACCGTTTCGGCAAGTGGACAGCGACTGCCGGCTTGGGGATGCAATACACCGACTTTCTTTTCAAGGAAACTAATCAAGGTAACCACTCATGGAGTCTACGCCCACAGGCCACTATTACCTATTCGCTTAATCAAAACCATAATTTCAGGCTTAATTTTACATCATGGCAATCTACCCCCTCTCTTGCTGAGACCAATATTGTTCCCCAACAGCTTGATGGCTTTCAATGGCGTGTAGGCAATCAGAACATCAAGACCGCCAACTCCTATATGCTGACATTCCGCTACGGTTTCAACCTTCCTCGCATCAACGGGACCTTTGGCATAAGAGCATTTACATCGCCTAACGCTATCACGCCGATTCTTTATTGGGACAATAACCGTCTAATAACTACCTATGAGAACAGCCGTGGATTGCAGAACCTCTCTTTCTTTTTTGCCCCACAAGTAGAGATAATACCGGATTGGCTTATGGCAAGTGCCTATGTGCAGTTCCGCATGGAGCGGATGCGGGGAACCGATTACAATTTACATCATAACGCTTGGAGTGGTAACGCAGAACTTGCACTGACGCACTGGGGATTCACGCTTACCGGCCAGTATGTACGCGCCCAGCGCGACCTATGGGGAGAGAAAATATCGTGGGGTGAGGATTTGAATATCATTGATCTCAGCTATAACTGGAAAGCATGGCAGTTCTCGGCAGGAATTATTATGCCTTTTGGCAAGTATGACCAAGGCGACAAATTACTTAGCAAATGGAATCGCAACGAGCAACATATTCATCTTGACATGCGCATGCCGTATATCTCTATAAGCTACAATTTACAATGGGGCAGACAAAAACGCGGAGTACAGAAGCTCGTGGAAGTTGATGCCAGCGCTGACCGCTCAAGTGCAGGCGGAAGATAATACGAACAGCTTAATTATTCAGCAGCAATCGCCCTCGGCCTTGAGCGCCGAGGGCGATAACTGAAATTTTTCAAGAAATGAAGCAAAAAGTTAGCCTCAGTTCATTTTCAATTATGCTATCCGGCATAGTGATGATTATTCTGTTATGTGCGCTTTATTATAGCAATAGCACTATCAGTATAAGCATTTTTAGTGCCATAATAATTGTATTGTGCGCATTGGCTTTATATTATATGCCTCTATCGGTAAGCGTTAACGATGTAGACCTGTGTGTAAACCGCACTATTTGTACAAAACGGATACCATTGAAAGAAATCAGAGAGATAAAGCGGATGACTGCTTCGATGCTTGGTTGGCGTTTCTTCGGTTGTGACGGTTGTTTTGGCTATTGGGCTGGTTCAAGGAAAAGATTTTAGGTAAGTATTTTGCTTACTATGGTAAAGAGTCTGATTGTTTCTTTGTACACTTAAAAGATGGTCGACAATATGTGCTCGGCTGCGACAATCCTGACGCCATTGTCAACTATATTAAATCGAAATATCGTATTGAAACAGCTTAATCATACAATCGCAACCGTCCTCGGCCATAAACGTCGAGGACGGTAAAAGATAGTTATAAACCAACCAATATTTTGAGTTATGGCTAATTACTTTGAAAAAAGGACAGATTTCAACAAGAGCGAAAAAAGTATTATCGTGAGAAAGCTAACACACGATTAAAATATGCTGCGCTGATTTCAATCGGTATTTCCATAATACTTTTGTTGACAATGGCTTTCGGCTTTGTTAATTTAAATAATACGACCATTATATTATCTGTGCGCGGTTGTGTCGGATTGTTTGCGCTAATTCTTTTTGTTTTGGTTGCCATTATTTTATATCGCGTAATGAATGGCAAGTTAAGGTCGAAATAGGACATAACTAACGAATAAATCACAAATCATTAAAGACTATGGAGTGGAATCCATATATTTCTGGAGCGTTGACTGCGATTATATATTTTCAGGCATATCATTTCTTGCCGAATAAATTGAAGAGTTGGAAAAGGTATGTGACAGCATTTGTGATAACTGTACCAATCATGGTGATTATAAGATTAATCTTTGATTGGTTAACTCGTAGATAATTGCGTTGGGATTGCTATGATTGTACTCGAAAACTACAACTCGTTAAAAGAATTCTAAAAGAAAACAGCTAATCATACGAATAAAGACAGACAGCCACGGCAGTGATTGTCGGGACTGTCTGTTTTTGGGTTAGCAGTGATTATTCGTAGCCTTCGGGTAACTCCGGCTTTGCACCATCCGGGATATGGGGATTGGCTTGCATATCCTTGATTGCCTGGATTTCGCCGGGAGTCAGGCGGGACTTACGTTGATGAGGCAAGGGGGTATGGTCTGTCTCCGCTTCCTTCGGCTGTGGCTGCTCCTTTTCCGGCTCCGGTTTCCAGTCATCGTGCGGCAAGAAATATGGTGACGGTCTTTTATCCTTCTCGCGCTCCACAATCGTTGTCTGCCAACTTTCGCGCTGTTCATCCTTGCCGGAGATTATTTCCTTCTCCATTGTTTCAATGGGAGCGGTGTCTTTCATCATCGAGCGGACTGCACGATACAGCCATTCAACGCGGATTAACTCATTGCGTTCCTGCCGCATTTTATAATAAAGCCAGCCGAAAAGAGCTGATAGATTCAAGAATATCATCAACGCTATGATCAGCCAAAAGTTTGTTTCGCGTACCTTGTCGTTCTGATTGCGGATTTTGCTCTCCTCCTTTATCTCTCGCAATGTGCCGTGGATGCTCGCCGCATCGTTGAGGGTTATCCCCGGAGCTTTGACCACTCCTGTGAGGATGGCATCACGCACGGAATTGTCGATTTTCGGAGAAAGCTCGCTGATGACATTACGGGCTTCATTTTCCGCCGCCTCTTTTGCCGCCTTTTCAGCGACGGCCTGAATATCCGGCTTGGGCATTGCGGCAAACGCTGTCTGAATATCGGCCAGTCCCTGCATGACGAGAGCGACGGTGCCGTTCAGGGTTTGTATCATCCCTGTCAAAGCCTGTATGTCGTTGCTCTTTGCGAGATTGTCGGGCAGCGTTACCTCTATCGGCTCCTGCGGCAGTGGCTCCGCCGGAGGCGGAAATACCGGTTGCATTGCCGGGATATTGCCGATGCGGTCGTTGACTTCGGTGAACTTGTCGGTGAGCATTTTTTCAAGACGCGCCAACTGACGGCGCAGTATCTCGATGTCGGCGTTCTCACACTGTACGCCTTGAACTTCATCTTTCTTTGCCATGACTATTATCTCTTGATTCCACGATTAGGTTTCTTTTTCTTGGGATGCGTGAGTTCCCATGCCAGGCGTTCTTCCTCCGGGTCGTATGCGGGGCCCGGCTGGAACAGTCCGCCTATGAATTGCCCGACACTCTCGCCTATGTCCGCCACCATTCCTGCGGCTGTGGCAGCTGTAGCCTTGACAGCCCGCATTGCCTCATCGGAAATTGACGATGCGCCGGACTGCAAAGATTTGGTCTGCACTGTCGCCTTTTTAGGAGCTGACTGACGGTTAGCCTGAAAGAAATAGCGGTCGAGATTCCTGAACTTGAAAGCCTCGCCGACATCAGAGCCTTTGACTTTATAGCCGCCCATCTGAAATGATATGCCCTGCATTTCGTTGGTGCCACGGCGATATTTCGGAATGATGTGGATATTCTTCCGTGCCAACAAAGCTGCAAAAGTGTTCCAGTCGCGGGCGTTGCGCAGAGCCTCGGCAGCGGCAATTTTAATCTCGGCTTTCGCCCTTTCAAGACCGTGGAGTTTCTCCGGATCGGGAGTTTCCTGCTTGGGCAGGGCAAGGCGGTAACGCTTCGTCAGTGCCTCGCAGACGCGTTTGTTCCGGTATCGATTGCGCCCCGATTCCATGCGTTTGCCGTTGTCGCCAACCATGTTGAACACGATATGACAGTGCGGCTTGTCGGTTTCGTAATGGCGAACAATTAGGAACTGCGTCTTGTCAAGACCCATCATTTTGATGTAGTCAAGGGCGATTTTAAGCATCTTTTCATCGCTCAACTTGGGCTTGTCATCGGCGGCAAAAGACAATGTTATGTGTCCGGCAGGCTTGCCGATTCTTCGGTTCTGCATTGCCTGAGCCTCGAAGCTCGCCACTATCTGATTGCGCTTTTCGCCCATCATACCACGGCTGCCGAGTATCTTCCAAGTGTCGGATGTAAAGATTTTCTTGTCGTGCTTTTCGCGGGTTACATAATCGACTTTTGAGCCGAATGACCCTCCTTTGAGAATTTTTCCTATCATGTTTTCATACGGTTTTTGAGTTTGAGAACATAGGCGGCGATGCGGTCAACAAGGTTTTCAGCCTTGTCCGCCGCGCCGTGATAGCCCTCGGCATTGGCTTGATGGGCTATCTGGTTGAGATTCGGGCCGAGCTTTTTCAGCTCGTGAAGGAGCATCTTTTCCTCGTCGGAGAGTACGCCGGTGACCTCGGCGTTCAACGCTCCCTCCCTAACATATTCAGCCCGGCTCAAACCGGCGCGGGATGCCTTGATGTCTATGATGTCGAACTGAGAATCGCTGAAACGTACCGTCACAGTATTGCTCTTCTTCGCCTGTCCGAGAGGCGGTCTGCCGGTTGATTTCTTCATTGGAAAATCGGTGTAGTCGGTGTACTGATTGCACCGGGTTGAGCGACCATCGGGAGGCAGGCAACAACCGCCCGGATGGGCTGTTTTGCCCCTTTTGAGAAACTCAAAAGGTATCTTGCCCTTTCCAATCTCAAAGACGCTATTGGATATCGGGCGAAGCCATCCCTGCGGGACTTGCCGCCTCCCGATTTAGCCGCTGATCCGATGCTGTTTCGATCTCAGAGTTTGCGCCAGATTTCGATGTCCGGGGAATAGGCTCGCAGGTGGTCGGCGAGGACAGCGTTGATGTAGCTGGCAACGGTGGTGCCACGCTCGCCGAGGATGCGGGCGATGCGTTCAAGCTGCTCCCAGATGTCGTCCTCGATGTTGACCGGATGGCGGTTCACCACCTTTGCAGGAGTAAGGAACGTTGCCTTGAACTCGGCGAAATCAGACTTGCGCTGCTGCTTGCCGATACGCTGTTGTTTCGGTGGCTCGGTCGTTTCGATTACGGATGTTGCCTCAGTTGCCGTCTGCTCATTGCCAAACAGATTTTCATTGGCAACGGCGTTGGCTGTGGTGGTGCTGTTAACAGCGTTGTCGCTGTTGTCTGCGGGATTGGGGTTGGTGGAGTTATCGGGTTGCATAATAATTTGGGGGTTAGAAGTTGATACTTTGGATTTGGTTGCATTGGTCAACTCGGTTGACTTGGATGCGGTGGTTGTGGGTGTTTTTGTGGTTTTCATTGTTTTGAGGGTATTGAGGTTTTGTTGATTGCATCAGTATCCGGGTTGTACCGTTCAACTGACACGAGGGTAAGTTGCAGTTCGTCGATGAGTTTCTGCAACATCGGATTTTTTCTAATCATAGTTTGCAGCACGGCTTGGTCAGGTTCGATTTGCAGGAGGTAGTCTGCAATGTCAAGTCCTGCTGTCCGCTCGTTATCAGTGGCAACCTCTTCGAGAAAGTTGAAGATGCTTGCCTCGATACCGAGATTGCGGAGCAAACTAAGTTTCTGCTGCCACTGGTCGGTCGCGCCGATGTCGGGATACAGAATAACTTGATTGCCTTTGAGAACACGGAGTGCATCAGTATTGAAGCAACCGTTTTTCCCGCCGGAAGCGAGCCACACATATTCGGGCAGATAGTAAGCTGCCACAAGTGCGGTCTTTTCGCTCTCGACAATGGCAACCGGCTTGCCCCTGTTCATCGGCAATAGATGTTCACCGAAAAAGCACTGACGCAGATTGAAGTCTGGCAACTTCAACAGCGAGTGAACCCATGTAACATGATTGAATGGATGCTTTACACGTTTGCCGTTGTCGGCATCGTAGAGCATTACTTTCCCGGTGCGTACACAGCCGTTGACATCGGTCTGCCAAAATACGCATGACCCCGGCCAGTGCTTTGATGTTCCGATGCGATATTCTTTCATCAGCCGGAGAGCATCCTCGGCTCCGAACTTGGAGCGGAGGAAAAGATAGAGATTGTTTTTCTCATAGCCGTGCAGAGTCTGTGAAACAATCTCTGACGCGATGAAGGATGTCGGCTTTTGCTGCTCGGTCTGCTTGGCTCGCCATGCTGGCGGAGCTGTGAAATCAGAGTGCAAGGGCTTAGCCTCCGGATTACGCTCAAAATATTCCTTCGGTGTCAGGTGGTAGCCGCAGCTCTGCTCATGGTCACATCTTCCGACATCATCAGGAAACGAGATTTGTTTCTCGGTGTCGATATATCGGCTAAAACAGCGTTTCTTGTGGCAGGCTGGGCAAGTGTGCCGTGTCGCCACTCCCTTATAGGGCTGGAGAATAAATCGGTGTGCGTTCATAGATGCTCAAATATTTTGCTTGCATTTTCTGCGCAACCCGCATTTTGTCGGCTCAAAATGCGGAAAATGCAGAAAGCGCAGGTGTCAGAGTTTGGAATAGTGTCCATGTTTCTCACGCTGGAAATATGTGCCTAACGAGACTGACCGTTTGAGAAAGTCCTGAAACGTGCGTCCCGGCATACCGTTCTCTTTTGCCACGGCTATCCCTTCCTCGGTCGTGAAACAGTCGGGCAGAGCGGCGATTATGGCTCTCTGCTGCTCGGTCAGCGACATTTCGCTGATAATGGCATGCACTTTTCTGGCGGTTGCCTTGAAATAATCCACGAGCGATATGGCGTTCTCGACGGAAAGGATGTCTATGTTCGTTCTGTCGGCTTCTCCGCAGGCCCACCGAGCCATCTGCAATATCAGGCAGAAACGTATGGCATGGAAATCGAACTTGTTGTAAACGCCTTTCAGAGCGTCACATTCCTCACGGTTACATTCCTCTGTGTTCTGACGCTGCCATTCGTAGAGCCTCGCTTTAGCATCCGGCGCAAAGGACAGAATATTGGCTATGATATTGCCGTCGGAGTCCGTATCGTATGGAATAGCGACGAGCCTTTCTATTATCTCAGCCCATGCCACTTCTATGTCGAAAGTCGGCTCTTTGTCGCTCCACGGCTGTTTGTCCTGATTATGGGGCATGACGAACAACAAGCGGTCGATAAATCCGTTTGACGAGCGGCTGCCCTGTGCTAATTCGTTGAGTATGCCGTTCTGAATTGTTCCCACCACTGAGATGAAAGGTCGGCTGATATAGACTGAGTTCTTTACTCCTTTGCGGTCAGAGAACGACGGATTGGCATTGAACAGCTTTAGCCAGTATTCTTCATCAGAGCCCTTGTTGTAGCGGTTGAAATTCTTGAACCAGCCTGCAAGTTCATCATTCCACATACAGATGCCGCGCAGATTCTGCGAGTGGATAAGCAACATAGCTTCGGGAGTGGCATCGGAAATCAGGAAGCGTTTACATACCGGCGCAACGGGGTGAGGCTCGCTGCGTTCCTTCATGGGCAGTTCACGCTGACGCTCGTATTCCTCACACGCTTTGATGTAGGCACGGGTCGCGGCTCCGTCCAATTCCGTGAACGGTCGTATGGCGAAATTCAGCGGATGCGACTTACACGCTCCGGGTCTGCCGACAAGAGCCATGAACAGAATCGCGCTCTCATCCCATTTCCCTTTAAGCCGGGCGAAATGGGTATTGCCGATTCCCAAGCCGAGAACCACGAGCATAGCCCCTGCAAGATAATCCACCGGATATCCGTAACAGTCGTTAGCCTCCCTGACGATTCTCTGAATTTTCATCGGCAATGCGCCAAGCGGAAAATCCCCGCCCCGGACTTTTACACTCATATCAACGGCCTTGCCGAGTACGAGCATCGGGTCAATGCCTTTATTTTCCTGTCTTGTTTCCATGCAGCTCCAGTGTTTTTTGGACATCTTCCTGACGGTAGAAAACTTTGCGCCCTACCTTTACCGCCTCAAGGTATCCGCTTTTGCGCCAGTTGTAGAGTGTTACCTCGCACACGCCGAGTTTTTCCATAACCTCTTTGCGTGAGAGTAAAGTGGTCTGAGCCGCTGTCACCATCATAGGCAACAACTGCTCCTTTGTCAGCTCGATTACGTTCTTTGCGAAATCAAGCAAATCTTGTGGAGTTACTGTCAGTGAGACATTGGCTCCGGTTTGTAAAATGCTAAGAATATCTGCCATTCAGAATCTCCTATATGTCGCCATTGTTATACCCGGCAGCGAGAGGCAACTTTACCCGCAACCGTCGGCTGTTCCACTTGAAACAGCGATGCAAAGAAAGCACAAAATTCGTGCTGTTGCAAATGTATAACGCTGATTGATAGGACGTTAAATTCGTTTAAGTTCGCTAACGAAGAAAACGAAGAAATACGAATTTATTTGAGCGTGCCTCACGACTGACAACCTGACAAAATAGGTACTGCCATAGGGCAAAAAATGCCAAAAGCCACCTGACAGCATTTGTCAGATGGCTTTTGGCAGATGATGAAAAACGGGTATCTTTATACCGCAGCGTATGCCGGGAGATCGAGGAAATCTCTGATATCAGCCAACTCTGCTTTATTCTCCGGGAAGTCTATAACGAGCTTGTTCTGGACTCTCGACATAAAAGTTTTATGAGCGTCCTGCACCCCGCGTACATGGATTTTCTTATAGCCGGCCTTCTCTCCGAAGGCTTCATCAAGAGCCGAATGAAATTCTACGATAGTGCAGCTATGGAGGACATGGGCCTTGTCAAGCGCGATATAAAGCATCGCAATGTCCTTGGCTCTTTTCTTTACGGTGACGCGTTCTTCAATCAAGTCGAGCAAATAATCATCCGTCAGAAGTTCTTTAAGCGGTTTACGTTCCGCCACTCTTGCCTTAGGCTTTTTCTTTTCGGCGCCCCCGACAATTTCAGAATCATCTACGGTGGTAGGTGATTTGAATTTGCTGACGGTTTTCAGAGTTACAGTGGGTACTACGCCCAGATCATCCTGTTCTTCACAGAATCGGCGCCAATCATCTTCAGTGCGTGCATCTATGGATAAACTGGTTTTTATAACGCTCTTGATGACAAGTTTGGAGGCCATACGACGCAGGAAACTCAATTTGCCGCTCCTGATAAGCTCCTCTCCAAGTTCAACCATACACTCGAAGCTGCGGCCGCGGAACAGCCAAGCGAGCATCGGAGGAATCATGGAATCAGGCAAAGGGTTCTCGAATCCGGCAAGTAATATGTTGCCGACCTTTGCCTCATGGAGCATTTCTTCAAGATTCTTGAAATCTGTTGCCCGGTCATCTTTCATGCGGAGTATGACCGCTTTCTTAAAACCGGGAGCGAGTTTGCTTGCGAAATCGAACACGCGCTCAAAGCCGACACCGTCGGCTGAGTGCATCATCTCTGTGAAATCGCAATATTCTTCGTAGTTTTTGGAAATCCACTCGTCGAGCAGTTCCTTGTGTTTAAGTGGTGGGGTAGTGTCGGCGCTCATTGGCTATGTAAAAATTAACGGGAGTCAACATCAACTCACGATTCTTAAAACATCCAATAGCGTTCACTTGTTCGCGCGATTGAATGTCGCCGACATTCAGCACCGACAAACTACATTCAAAAACATAAAATTTTAATGTCGGCGGGGTGTAAGATTCAGTTTGGTGGACAATTTGTGGACAAAACAGCTATAACGAAAAACTCAACTACCTGGTTTATAAGTAGTTGAGTTTCAAATAAGTGACCCCGGAGAGATTTACCCGAAACGGGGTCAACTATATTGTCTGTCAAGACTTTAGACTTCTTGAAAATCATGGATGTTCCCTTTTTGCACACCCGGACATTTCAATGTTCTTCGTATATCTACAACGCAAAAGTAGCTATAATAGTCTGATTTCAGGCCGTTTTCAGTGTTAAAAATTCCTTTTAATAACCGCTATTGAATATCCTTGACAAATACCCAGTGCCCAGTTTTGGGATGACCAAGCCACGCAATATTCCACTCTTTAAGCCGTCGTTTGATGGTGCTTTCCGAACATCCGGCTATACTTGCCAACTCGGAACGGCTGATTTCATTGTTTTCTTTGATAGCTTTGATGATGGCTGTCTTTTGAGGGTCAAGTTCTTCGTTTAGAGGGTCAGGCTGACCCTCTAAATTGGTTTGAGGGTCATTTTGCTGGTCAATTTGGATTTTTTGCGGGTCATTTTGAACGTCATTTTCGTTATCATGACGCTCGTAATACAGGGCTTTGCCTTTCAATGTCAATCCGTATCTTTGGTTCGGAGCATTCGGGCTGTCGGGATTTTCAAGAGCTACCAGTCCACAATTCATAGCCGGCCTAATATAATTTCTTATAAAGGAACTCTTTGAGGATAAACCAATTATTTCGCATAACATGTTCGCTGTAAACCAATCTTCTCCAATAGATTGAATGAGAATTCTGATTGACTTACTTATAGGCATATTGTTCAACAATATTGAGCTGTGTCCTACTGTGTCCGTACTGTGTCCTACTGTGTCCTTGCTTACTCCAACTGTGTCCTTGCCTGTGTCCTTGCCTGTGTCCTTGGGACGCATAAAAGTAATTTTGACGATAGTACCGTCACAATAGAATTCCGGAGCAGGCAATCCAGCACCTTCACATTGTCTTGCCATCATTGACAGTCCACGCCCCCAATGTTCGATGAGGCCGGCAAGATACATGACATTGGCAATTACCGGATTCGGAGGCATTGAGGTATTTTTACGATCTTCTTCCTCCTTACGCATCAGAGTGTTTGGCGAGATTCTGACTGGGAAGCGACCAGCATTCTCAATTACTATACAGTCATCGTAAATCGCAATACCCACAGTAGCGATCTCATATCCCCATCGCATATGACAGTATGCATTGACAACTGCTTCACGCAAAGCATCATACGGAATCTCAAGATTATCCTCTCTGTAAAGTCGATTATGCGTCGTACCCGAAAGGTTGAGATGCTTGAAGAAGAAAGCCATAGCCGCATCCACCAACTCAAAGATATTACCTTCATGTTGTTGGTTGTCGATGAAATATTGCTTGCTGGCCCCTTTGAACCGCGCAAGGCGTAACCTGCATTGTGGATAATCAGAAAAAACTTTTCCGAACAATACAGCCGCAGAATTGCACACAGCTCCGTCTTTAGTCAGATTGAGTCGTGACAAAGCGATGGGCACAGTATCATTAAGAGCATCGTTTGATAGTCGGCCTCGCCTTACTGCGTTTTGGATTAAATTGTGTATGAGACGTTCATCAAGATCATCAATGGTCAGATTATGATTCACTTCATTCTCCCATTTGTATTTCAATCCGTGCTGAAGTTCATGAAGACGGATGAATTTCTCGCGGGGCATGACACTTGTCACGCTGTCGTGTCTGCGATACGGTTTGCCGTCCCACATATAAGGCTTATCAGTCTCCAATCCATCTGTCCGGAATACTATGACATACTTGTCGGAATTGTCAACCGGCACATATATCGGTTGAATGTCAACCGCCGGATCGAATTTATTGATTGCCTCCCCGATTTCACGGGTAGTCTTGTCGCCGATTTCCTGTCCGATGATTTTACCTTTGTTCGATACCCCGAACACAACGACACCTCCGGAGCCATTGATCATACCGCATAATGTCTCCATACCACGGTTAAGCTGTCCGGTGGTTTCCTTAAATTCGACATCAACACCTTCATGGTTTTCAGCCAAATGCTGTATGTAGTTTAAATCAAGCGTCATACATTCAGGGGGATTGCATATGCAAAGTTACAAAAATTTATTGAGTTTCAGGCTATTCAAGGTAATAAGATTGCACTGCGAAAACTGCGAGAGGCGTGGCGGCTCACAGTGTTGGCGTCGGCTTTGCCGTCAGAGGGTGACGGCGAAGCAGGCTTCACTGACACCCTCCGACCGCACGCCGACCATGGGAGCTGGCTGAACACCGACTGCCTCATACGCCTTGTGAGATTGCGACAGGGATGTCGCACACACAAGACTTCTAATCGACAGCCCGTGTTCTTAACGCCTGCTCTTTGATAAGGAATTTGAGCCGCCGCGCCACTCTCCGTTTGTTACGGCCCACGGCGGCAAAGAACGTGTCGCTTACGATCTCTCCATAAATTGCGTGTTCGTCCCCGCCACATACATTACCTTGTCCGGGGCTGTCAATACAGTTTCTCCCGAAAAAATATCCATTCTATTTTGTCATTTATAAACTTGTCCGTATGTCTGCCGTCCAGTGTCACCCACTGGGGCGTTGCCAGCTCTATGTTTATCGCGGATAATAATCGGGGTTCAAAGTCTGTTCGCTCTGAGTTGATGAACACGCCGGGACGGGGTATTCTTTCGCATTTGTCTGAAAAAATCTCCACAACTCCCGGTGGTCGGTAGTATTTTTTCCGGCAAGTGCCGAACACCCCTTTTCTTCCGTCATGCCTTTATGTCAACGAGCGAACAAACTTCAAACAGCGATTATACGCATTAAAAAAAATATCGCCTTATGACACTGAACAACAGACATATCAAAAATCCGAGCTTCACATCATCACCAGCTCATACCGCATTAAAAAAGGCGGCTAAGGTGGTGGGGTTGGCGATAACGGCGATTGTCGGGTTGCTCTTTTGGGCGATACTGAAACCGATATTCCGAGGCGTAGGCTGGCTAATATCCATACTCACCGCAATAGGGATAATCTATTGGATAACGACACTCTAAAACATTTACGACTATGGCACAGAACACAATGAAAGGAACACAAGCGTTCCAAGACACAATCGCCCAATACCTTATGGCAAGGGCTGAAAAAGACCCTATGTTTGCGGTCAGACTCGCAAATCCCTCCAAGACAATGGCCCAGTGTTGTGCCTTTATCATCGGGGAGGTCAAGAAAAGCGGTTGTTGCGGTTTTACCGACGATGAAATCTTCGGCTGGGCAATGCACTTTTGGGATGAACCCGAAATAGAGGTGAGCAATATAGCCACCAACTGCCAAGTGGTAGTCAATCACGTTGTGGAACTTACCGAGGAAGAAAAGGAACAGGCACGGCAGGACGCCATCAACAAACTCCGTGACGAGGAAATGGCTAAAATGCGCCGACCCAAAACCACCGAGAAGAAAGCAACCGAGAACAATCCCCAAATCGCACAACCCAGTCTGTTTGACCTCTAACACTTTACGACTATGAAACCGAGAACTAAATTTGAACAAGCGGTAATCGCACAGAGTGGACATCTTCGCCCACTCGCCACCGCACCACGCCGTTGGGCGTTCCGAAATACAATCAATCACTATGCTTTCCGACTACCGAAAGGTCGCACCACTTGTATGGATTGCGGACACTCGTGGCTGATGTCGGAGGCATCCGAGAAATGCACCTGCCCCAACTGCAAGGCTAAACTTGAGGTCAAGGAAACTTATGTACGCAAATGTCAGCAGAAATCCTATCTCAACGTGATAGACACCTGCGGGGAGTATCAGTTATTGCGAATGTTCCTTATGGTGGTGGAAATGCGCAAAGGCTTCAAGGCTTCGCCAGCCTTTTTGGAAATCGGTCAGTATTGGATTGCTCCCAACGGCAGGACGGCACTTGTTGCGATACAGCGTACAATGGGCTGGTATCTTGACTGTTTCGCTTTCGGCTCTCCTATGGAGATAAGGAAGGACAACGACACCTACCGTTACATATCAGACCAATATCTATATCCGAGGGTCAAGGTCATTCCGGCTCTTACAAGAAACGGATTTAATGGCGATTTTCACGAAATAGCACCGGTAAATCTTTTCTCAATGCTCCTTTCCTCGCCACAAGCCGAGACACTGCTGAAGGAAGGCGATATAGGTATGCTCAAATATATGGCAAGAAACACCGCAGAGGTAAAGCACTTTTGGGCATCGTATATCATCGCCAAGCGTCACGGATATGATATTCCAGACCTTTCAACGTGGTATGACTACCTGCGTATGCTGGAGCGTTTTGGCAGGGATACCCGTTCCCCGAAACTCATCGCCCCTTCCAATCTGTTTGACGCACACGATGAATATGTGAGGAAAGTCAATGCCCAAAGGGAGAAGGAGCGCAGGGAGGCTGACCGCATAAAGGCTATGGAGAAAGAAGCCAAGTTCAAGGAACTCAAAGGGCGTTTCATCGGACTTGTGTTCACAGACAACGAGATAGAAATCAAGACACTTGACAGCGTTGACGAATACTATGCGGAGGGCAACACACAGCATATATGTGTCGGGAGTGCCCAATATTATCTCAAAGCCGAGAGCCTTGTATTCTCTGCCCGCATTGACGGCAGGATAGTGGCAACCATCGAGATAGACCTAAAGACGCTCAAAGTGATACAATGCCGAGCATCCTGCAACAAGGACAGCGTATATCGGGAGCGTATAGAAAAGGCTATCGCAAGCCACCGAAAGGAAATCAAAGCGAGAATGACCGCCTAAATGTTTAATCCGACTACCGCCCGAAATATGGCGGTAGTCATACCCCCCGATTATGAACGTGACATTTGAACATCCGACTATCATCTTTGATGACAAGATAGCCGAAATAATCATAGAATTTGTAAACCACATACTCTATGCAGACAGCGAGGTGACGCTACGGCAGATAGTAGCCGACTTTGCCGACAAGTACGACCTTGACCGATACTTTGTCTATGGCTACGGCAGTCACCACCTATGGCTGAAACAAAGGAAGATAACAAACCCCGAAATATCATTTGAATATCGGGTGCTGATTGTAGAATACTAAAACTTGAAGATATGGTAACGAGAATGACCGCCCACGGAGTAAGCACAACCACCACTCCCGGCACTGAACAGTACGAGGTGTTTTACACCGGCTTCCGCACACGGCGAAAGAAACACTATCAATACGATTATCGCCACACTGACGGGGAATTGTTCTCCTGTGTGGCTGGAACACTCAAAGAATGCAGACAACGCCGCGATGAGTGGCTGAACAAGAAGAAATAATTGACCTGCCATAGTCAATCAGCAAGGCGTGACGACCTCGTGATGAAGTCGCCACGCCTTATTTCGCTCAAAATTTCGG
>ERZ780149.552-NODE-552-length-47327-cov-5.474805_pt1 | contig 47327 bp, 58 predicted proteins | sample MGYA00511367_ERZ780149 | MGnify/ENA primary metagenome ERZ780149 (study PRJEB29588, sample SAMEA2153852) | human gut metagenome | biome: human gut; feature: human-associated habitat; material: faeces | place: Denmark | collected 2008/2010 ... | reverse complement strand
CTGCAGCTGCCGCATCAGCCTTCGGGTCCTTCTTTTCGGCAACGACCGACTCAGTGGTAAGAACCATGGAGGCAACCGACGCTGCGTTCTGAAGTGCCGAACGGGTGACCTTGGTAGGATCAACGATACCTGCTTCGATCATATCGGTGTACTTCTCGTTATATGCATCAAAGCCGTAATTTGCCTTGCCTGAGGTAACGATCTTGTCAACAATGACCGATCCCTCAAGTCCTGCATTGTAAGCAATCTGACGGATAGGAGCCTCAAGAGCCTTGAGAACTATCGAAACACCGGTCTTGACATCGCCGTCAACGGTGCCAAGCAGCTCCTTGATTGAGCCGATGGCATTGACAAGAGCAACACCGCCGCCGGCAACGATGCCTTCCTCGACGGCTGCCTTTGTGGCCGACAGAGCGTCCTCGATGCGGAGCTTCTTATCCTTCATCTCGACCTCGGTAGCAGCACCAACCTTGATAACGGCTACGCCGCCCGACAGCTTTGCAAGTCTCTCCTGCAGCTTCTCACGGTCAAAATCGGAGGTTGTTGTCTCAATCTGCTTTCTGATCTGGTTTACCCTGTTCTTGATCTCATCGGAATTGCCTGCGCCGCCGACAATGATGGTGTTTTCCTTGCTTATCTTGATCTGACGTGCGCGTCCGAGCATGTCAACGGTAGTATCCTTAAGCTCAAGACCAAGCTCTGAGGAAATGACCTGACCACCGGTAAGAATTGCGATATCCTGAAGCATTTCTTTACGTCTGTCGCCAAAGCCCGGAGCCTTGACAGCAACGCAGGTAAAGGTTCCGCGCAGCTTATTAACGATAAGGGTCGAAAGAGCCTCGCCCTCAACATCCTCGGCGATTATAACAAGCTTGCCGCCCGACTGGACCATCTGCTCAAGCAGCGGCAGGATCTCCTGAATATTGGATATCTTCTTATCGGTGATGAGTACAAACGGATCGTCGATAACGGCTTCCATTTTGTCAGTATCGGTTGCCATGTAAGGGGTGATATAACCTCTGTCAAACTGCATACCTTCAACAACTTCTGAATAGGTTTCAGCAGTCTTTGACTCCTCAACGGTGATAACGCCGTCTGACGAAACCTTATCCATAGCCTCAGCTATAAGCTTGCCTATAAACTCATCACCGGCTGAAATTGTAGCAACACGGGCGATATCGTCGGTGCCGCTGACCTTCTTTGAGTTGCCGACAACCGTCTTTACTGCGGTGTCAACAGCCATCTGTATACCCTTTTTAAGAACCATGGGGTTAGCGCCTGCGGCAACGTTCTTCATGCCCTCTCTGATAAGAGCCTGTGCCAGTACGGTTGCGGTAGTCGTACCGTCGCCTGCACAGTCATTTGTCTTTGTTGCAACTTCCTTTACCAGCTGTGCGCCCATATTTTCAAACGGATCTTCAAGCTCAACATCCTTGGCTATCGTAACGCCGTCGTTTGTGATGAGCGGAGCGCCGAATTTTTTATCAAGGACAACGTTTCTGCCCTTAGGTCCGAGTGTGACCTTTACTGCGTCTGCAAGCTTATCAACGCCTGCCTGCAGTGCTTTTCTTGCGTCTTCTCCGAAAAGAATTTCCTTTGCCATAATTATCTACCTCCTATTATTCGACAATGGCGAGAATATCTGACTGGCGGACTATGCTGAGCTCCACTCCGTCAACCTTAACGGGGTTGCCTGCATACTGGCTTGTTATAACGCGGTCACCGACCTTAACGTTCATAACAACCTCGTTTCCGTCCACCATACCGCCAGGGCCTACTGCAATGACCTCAGCCACCTGCGGTTTTTCCTTAGCAGCTCCGGCAAGGATAATGCCGCTCTTGGTCGTCTCCTCAGCTTCAACTGCCTTGATGACCACTCTGTCTGCCAACGGTTTAATAGTCATAATATTACCTCCTGATATTTATTATCAATGTTTTAGCACTCATTACTCTTGAGTGCTAATATATATTTTAGCAAGTTTTCAGAAAAAATCAAGTACTTTTGCTATATTTTTCAAAAAAATTTTTATGAGTTCAAAATAATGAACCCGAAATTAAGGTAGAAGGCAAAAATAAGCCACAAAATATAAGGTATCAGAAGCCTGCCTGCCGTTTTTGAGATACTACCGAATTCGCGGTAAAGCGCTATCACTGCAATAATTATCAGAACAAGCCAGAACAGTGCGAACTTTATTGCTTTAAATCTGAAAAATATGACCGGCCAAAGAACGTTCAGCGCAAGCTGCAAAAAATAAAGCTTTAGTCCAAGAGTCCTGTCAAGATCGTGCGAGTCTGCAACAATACCTGCGGAAATACCCATAAGTATATAAAGAACGGTCCACATTATCGGAAACACTATCGCAGGGGGTGCTAACGGCGGCTGTTTCATGGTAGAGTAAATATCAAAGCTGCCTGACAGCAGCGCCGACAAACCTCCTGCAAGCAAGGTTATAACGGTATAAATGATCTGCATTTTATACTTTTTGATAAAGCTCATATAAATTCCTCCTTCAAAGATTTATATGAGTATTATTGCCGGTATAAAACAAAAAAGTGACCCCAAAACAGGGTCACTTCATACTTATTTGAAATACATATTGAGATTACATTTTATCATGCCGTTATAAAGCTTGCGCTTTTTATCGGCAGGTCTTCCGAAAAGCATTTCGAAATCATCTGACGGGCTGATGATATAAAATTTTCTGCCCTGTTTCTTTACAAATACGTTACCCATGACCCTGTAAAGCTCCTCGGACGCCTTGATATCAAGCAGCCTTTCGCCGTAAGGCGGATTCGTTATAACGAGTGCACGTCCCTCTTCGGGTAGTTTGAAGTCCTTTACATCCGCCACAGCAGCAGAAACATATTTTGATACGCCGGCTTTTTTTGCGTTTTCCAAGGTCAGCTTCACAGACTGAGGGTCAATATCAGAACCGAAGGCTCTGAACTCAACATTAGGAACTATACGGTCAACGGCAATACTGCGCTGCTCACGCCATACCGACTGGTCGATAAATCCGAACCGTTCGGCTGCAAACGAGCGCATAAGTCCCGGTGCCTTTTTCTGAGCCATCATGGCAGCCTCTATCAATATCGTTCCGCTGCCGCAGAACGGATCATATATCTGAGTATCCGGATATATCCTCGCAAGGTCGCACATCGCGGCGGCAAGCGTCTCTTTGAGCGGCGCGGCATTTGAATTGGCGCGGTATCCCCTTTTATGCAGTCCTGCGCCGGAGGTGTCGAGCATAAAGGTGACATTATCCTTTAAGATCGAGAACTGCAGCTGATGAACAGGACCTGTTTCCTCAAACCAATTGGTCTTATAAACCGATTTAAGTCTTTCCACGCACGCCTTTTTTATTATCGACTGGCAGTCGGGAATACTGTGGAGTGCGGAATCAAGGCTCCATCCCTTAACCGGAAAAGAGTCACTTGAACCTATAAATTCCTCAAGCGGAAGTTTTTTTATCCCGTCAAAAAGCTCTGTAAATGTGGTGGCTTTGAATGAGCCGAGGACTACGGTTATCCTTTCAGCAAAACGGGAATTTATATTGGCAGCAGCTATGTCGGAAGCGGTTCCGGAAAACAGAACGCGCCCGTTTTCAGCCCTTACGTTATCAAAGCTTAGCCTGCGGAGCTCATCGGCTAGTATACCCTCTACGCCGAACAGGCACGGTGCGGCAAGTTCATAAACAGTCATTAAAACACCTTTATTTCAAACAAAATAAAAAGGGCAGACACATGTCCGCCCTATAAGATATCACTTTACAGCAGAACGTTTAGTACGTCTTGAATCGGGATTTTTACGTTTCAGATCGGAAAACTTTTCGTCGCTCGTCTGCTTGAATTTAGCCATCATATCCTCAAACGAAGTCGACTCACTCTTTTTAGGAGTCCATACGGCGGCAGGAGACGCAAATGACTGCTGGGGACGCTCCCTCGGTGCGCGCGGAGTACGCGGACCGTCGAAGCGGCGCTTTTGCTGCGGCTGCTGGTTTTCAATGGCGCGTTTGATGCTGAGGCTTATCTTTCCGTCATCGGAAATATTAAGCACCTTCATTTTAACGATGTCGCCTTCCTTAACGAACTCTCTGACATCGCTTACATAGGTCTGGGCGATCTCTGAAATGTGGACAAGTCCCGACTTACCCTCACCCAAATCGACAAAAACGCCGAAATTGGTTATACCGGTGACCTTACCCTCAACAATTTGTCCAACCTCGATCTGCATAAATAGAACAATCCTCCAAAAGAAAAATCAGAATGCCACGGCGACATCAGTCACCGGATATATCAATATAAACATGCTCGTTTGAGTAAACAAATCCCAACTTTTCACGCGCCGCACGCTCGACAAAATCGGCATCGTTGCCGTTCTCAAGCAGCCGGGACTTTTCGGATACCTCAAGAGACAGCTCGTCACGCTTTGCAGTCGCCGCCGCAAGCTCACCCTGCAGAGATGTATAACTTTTGATAAGCGAGCCTAAATAGAAGATCATCCAGACAGCAAAAATCGCAAGCATGACCCTTAGTATTATACTACCGCGTCTTTTAGTCTCGACCGCCAAGTCAACATCCCCTTTCGAAAAAAGTCAACGAATCATTTCACAAACAAATTGCCAAAACAATTATACAACAGACCTGCTTTATCTTGCAAGAACTTTTTTACTTTAAAAGACAATTTTTTTAAAAAACGTATGATCGGCGAAAAAATAAGCAGTGCCGTTTTCCTTATAAAGCCCAAAACTGCAGAAATCGCATTAAAAACAAACCTCATTATCTTCATAAAAACGCTTGAAACAGTAAAATGGACTGCCAAAAAACCGACAAGTATTCCGAACAGAACATAAAACCTTATTTGTCCCAGGCATCTGATTAGCAAAAAGCAGTATGTTGCCATTGCGGCGACAAGCCAGAAGATAAGGTCTGAAACAATGACTTCGACGAAGCCGTTTACCGAAGTCATATGCAGCACCCTTAAAATATCGTAAAAAAGACACAGCACCGCCCCGAGTGCCAGTGACAGCAGGAATGTCACTATCTGCGCTGATACATCTATGCCCTGCATTATCCGAACAGCCTGCCCATAACGCTTTTCTTTTTTGAGGATGTATAGGCAAGGGCAAACAGCTTACCTTCCAGTGTAAGGTCACCGGTTTCGACCGTAAAGCTATTGACTTTTAGCCCCTCGCCCTTCACTGTCAGCTCGCCCATCGAGGTGTTAAGCACCACCGTCTGATCATCGAAGCTAACAACGTCCTGTACGCCGGAAACGCTCATTTTCTCCCTGTTTTCAATTATGATCCCGTGCGGAGCGGATGTCAGCTGTTCATTCATATTGATCTCCATTCTGCCGCTGAAGGTTTGTTCAAAGAAATTACTAATCTCCTTCAGCGTACATTGAAAATAAACCTATAAGCGGTTACAAGGAAATAATATGAATCTTATGACAATTAAATTACAGATTGCTTCATCTATTGTATTATTTTATACATCATTGCAGCATCGTCCTTGCGTATCACCTCATTGACGCTAAGAACCTCAGCTTTTACAGTGCGTGTACCGAACGATATTTCGAGTATATCGCCCAATTTCACATCATATGACGCACGAACCGGTCTGCCGTTCACCGAAACTCTGCCGGCATCGCAGGCTTCGTTTGCAATGGTACGCCGCTTGATTATTCTTGATACTTTAAGGTACTTATCGAGTCTCATAAATTTTCTCCAAAAGAAAAAGCCGCTTTAAAAGCGGCTTTTAAGTGATTACTTAGAAATTGCTGCTTTGAAGCCCTGGCCAGCCTTGAAAGCCGGAACCTTAGTTGCAGGAATGGTGATTGTCTCTTTTGTACGGGGATTTCTTCCGGTTCTCTCCGGACGCTCACGAACCTCAAAGGTTCCAAATCCAACGAGCTGGATCTTGTCGCCGTTCTTGAGAGCGTCGGTAACGGTCTCTATAAGAGCGGAAACTGCCTTGTCTGCATCCTTCTTGCTAAGTCCTGCCTTCTCGGCGATAGCTGCTACAAATTCAGTCTTGTTCATGTTTTTTGTCCTCCTAATTTTTATATTCAAATGTGCAAAATCACATCTGAAAAATCATTTAACAGTGTGTTTGACGTCGTTCCAGATACCGTCAAGCTCCGAAAGAGAAAGCTCCTTCATATCATGTCCCGTTTTTTTTACGGTTTCTTCTACCGCCGCAAACCTCTTTATAAATTTATCGGTAGCGGCATTCAAAGCCTGTTCCGGATCGACCTTTAAAAACCTCGATACGTTGACTGCCGCAAACAGAAGATCGCCAAATTCCTCGGCGATATCCGCGCTGTTACCGGTTTTTACGGCACGGGACAGCTCATTGGTCTCCTCCGGCAGCTTTGAAAAAGCACCGCTCACATCATCCCAGTCAAAGCCTGCCTTTGCAGCTCTTTTCTGAACCTTGGCAGCCCTCATCAGAGCCGGGAAAGACATGGGTACGCTGCAGAGCGTATCAGTATAGCTGGTCTGATGCTTTTCAACGCGCTTTATAGCCTCCCAGTTATCGAGCACCTTATCGACATTATCTGCCGAAACGTCACCGAAAACATGCGGATGTCTAAGTATCAGTTTTTTACATATGCCGTCGACAACCGATGAAAAATCAAAACCGCCGTCGTCTTTCGATATTTGCGAATGAAAGGCAACCTGGAGCAGTATGTCGCCAAGCTCCTCACAAAGCGCCGTGTCATCACTTCTGTCGATAGCATCGACAACCTCATAAGCCTCTTCTATCATATTGTTTCTGATAGAAGCATGCGTCTGCTCGATATCCCACGGGCAGCCGCCCGGAGCGCGCAGGATCGACATGATGCTCAAGAGGTCTGACATGTCATACATGTCTTTTTTAAAAGACGATTTAGTTATCATTTAAACACCCGTTATTTCAAGCACTGCATATATACTACCTTATTATTCTGAATTTTGCAAGTACTTTTGCAATTTTTTTGCCATTTGGCAGGGAATAAATGTCCTCACGCTCGACAACACGCAAAAGTGACAGCATAATTACATAAACCAAAGCCGCCAAAAGTATCGAAACTACAGTGACTATATTTCCGGAAAAAATCAGTTTCGGCAGCATCCTTGCCGCGAAAAATGCGGCGGCGGCGCATACTGCACCCGAAAAAAGCGGTTTTATAAGCACCGACATCATATTCGGCATTACGCCCGAATGTTTTACAAGGCATATAAAGTTTGCAATGCAGATATAAGCGTAGCAAACAGTCGTACCTATAGGTACACCGACGATATTTATAGACGGTGTGCCTACCAGTACAAAGTTTATTATTATTTTAAGCACTGCGCCGACCGCAATATTTTTCAGCGGAACGCTTTGCTTGCCTATTGCCTGCAGCATGCTCACTATCGGAGCGTTGAGCCCCGAAAGAACGGCACATATGCCCAAAATACGGAGATTTGGCGCCGCAATGTTTATGGCGTTTTCATCGCTGTACAGAAGCGACAGTATATTATGCGATAATGCGGCTATACCGAGTCCGGCTGGTATGGCTATAATAGCCGTCGTCCTGAGCATGGTCTGAATGTTTGATTTAACCTCGGCCTTATCGTGCTTTGTCCATGCCGTAGCAAGCACCGGTATCGCGCTGACGCCGAGCACCGATGTCAGCACGGGAACAAGGTTATAGATCGAAAACGCGTATCCGCGGTGGCATCCGTAAAGCGAATTTGGAAGATCTTTCATTACATCAAACGCCGGATTCTGTTCTATTTCCGAGGAAATAAGACCGACATATACCGTTTCAAAATATCCCGGTGCCTTAGCAAGTGCCCTTGCAAGCTGACCCTGGACCATCGCCACGTCAATAAGGCTTGTGACATTATTTACAAGCGAGCCGAGAACTATGGGTATAGCTATCAGAACAAGGCGCTTTAAAGTATCGCGCGACGAAGCAGCCGGTGAAGCCGACATCATCTGTTCGGCTGAAAACTCATGCTTATTGCTTACCCTGTACTTAACTACAAGATAAAATGAGCTTAAAGCAGTACCTATCGAAATGCCGAGCAGCGCACCTGCTGCCGCATACGAATAGTTATTTGTAGCCATTAAGACCGCAAAAGCCATAAGATACCCGAAAACAAGCTTGCCGAGCGCTTCAAGCACCTCGCTGACTGCGGTCGGGGTCATGTTTCTGAGTCCCTCATAATATCCGCGGTAAGCCGACATAACGCAGCAGAAAATAAGGCACGGTGCAATGCACAGTATGCCGGGCAGCGATCCTGCATTGAATATCTTCATAGGACCGGTCAGCAAAAACGCAGCGGCTATCATAAGCACAAAGCCTGTACCGCCGGTTATCACGAATGCCAGCTTCGCAACTCTCAGCGTTTTTCCTACATCCTTATATCTTCCTGCAGCAACATGCTCCGCAACTATCCTTGATATAGCTATAGGCAGACCGGCCATGGCAATGGAATACATAGGTACATACAGGTCGTACGCAGTCGAGTAGAAGCCCATTCCCGTAGGTCCCAAAAGGTTTGCAAGGGGTATTCTGTAAATAGCACCGATCAGTTTTACAAGCGCAGTGGCTATAAAAAGTATCAGAGATCCGTGCAAAAAGCTCTGACCCTTTGAGTTTGTTTTAGAAATCGGATTGTCTTTCATTTAGTATACCTCAAAGAGTTTTAAGCCAGCCGATCACAAGCGCAAGCCATGAACCGGCACGGTCACAATGCAGCGTGTCGGAATAGTTTTCGGTGGAGTCATCGTTTGCACCGTCGGAAATAAGTCTTACCGAAACATAAGGCTTTGAAAACATTGCAGCAACATGTGCAACGGCAGCCGACTCCATATCGCATGCGATCGGATCAAACAGCTTTGCAAGCTGGTCATGCTTTTCTTTTGTACATATAAAGCTGTCGCCCGTTACAAACGTACCGGATCTTACAAAGGGAAATTTCGACAGAATGTCGCTGCAAAGTGCCGCATCTGCCAAAAGTTCGCCTTCATCACCCGGTTTCACCGACGGAGCATAGCCTATCGCTGTAAGGTCAAAGTCATGCTCTATAAATCTTGTGCCGAGCACAAGATCATATTTTTCAGTATCGGAGAATCCGCCGGAAAGACCAGCGTTTATGAGTATATCGCAATCATCCGCCACAAGAGCCGCGGCAGAAGCGGCGTTAACCTTGCCGATACCGGAACATACGGTTGTCAGCACAATATGAGAATTCTCGCCCTCAAAGTCAACTGTATGCGCCGTAAGACCGGCGACCTTCAACGGGCGCAGTTCGCCCTTGAAGCAGTTTTCAACCTGCACATACTCGTCAATATCTGCGATAACAAGAGAAACTTTAATTGTTTTTTCGGTCAAGGCATCCACCGTTATTCGGCATCGCCGTCAGACTCGGCGTCAGCTTCCCCATTTACCGGTTCACCGTTTTCAAAAACGGCGCTGTCGCACGACTCATCGCTCCTGCCACTTCTCAGGCACTCAAGCTCATCCTTTAAAGCCTCGATAATGTTGACAGCAGAGTCAAACTCGTTATCGTCAACTATCATGCCTTTGACCTTGCGGTAGGAAAGTCTTCCAAGCTTTTCATATGCCCTTTTGAGTTCCGAGCAGACCTTGGCTATTCTGAGGTTGTTTTTCTGGTCGCAGATAAACTCCCCTGCCTTTGTGCTCACATTATCTATAATATCCTTTGCATTTTTTACGATATCCATAAATTCAGATCCTTTCACTGTATTTTAAATCAGTATATCACAAAAGGAATGTTATTTCAATCCTTGTTATGTGACAAATCGGCGGGGTATTTTTCATAAAACGACAAAATGCCCTCCTTGCGGCGCAGCACCTCTTCAAAGCGTGATATATATTCATACGGATACTTATGGTTAAATATACGTTCAATATAATTGCCGCCCGGTTCTCTCAACTTTGTGACAGCAGAGGCGCCGCACGCCAATATCGAGTGGGTCTCATCCATGATATATATGTTGTAAAGCCCCTCAAAGCCCTGCTTTGCGTAGCCGACATTTTCAAGATTGCCAACGGTTTTGCTCTGGCGGTACATATAATACGGTTTGATGCCGGCATCGCAAAGTGCCGATCTTGCGTATTCCACCATGTCACCTACCGATGCCGAATCAGCGCTGTCAAAAACGCCCTCTAATGCTGCAAGGTTTGATGCGCGCTTCATTGAAAGCGAATGAACTGTCACATTTTCGGGCGACAGATCGATGATTTGGTCAACAGTACTTTTAAAAATTTCCAAAGTGTCGCCTGTAAGTCCTGCTATAAGGTCGGTGTTTATATTGTCAAAGCCCTGCTCTCTTGCAAGATAAAAGGCATCAAGCATCTGCTGCACCGTGTGCCTTCTGCCTATCTTCTGCAGCACGCTGTCGTTCATGGTCTGCGGATTAATGCTGATCCTCGTAGCACCGCCCGATTTTATGACGGCAAGCTTTTCCGCCGTCACGGTATCCGGTCTGCCGGCTTCAACGGTGTATTCCAGCAGCCCCTCAAGCGAAAAGCTATCCTTTACAGTGTCCATTACCATTGTCAGCTGTTCCGGTGAAAGAGTTGTCGGCGTTCCGCCGCCGATATAAACAGTTCTGAGAGAAAGACCTGACCTTTTTGCATACTCAGCGGTCACACGAAGCTCTTCGCAAAGCAGCTTAACATATTGCGGTATCAGTTTTTTAGCCTGCTCCACAGAATGTGAAACAAACGAGCAATAGCTGCAGCGGCTCGGGCAAAACGGTACCGATATGTACAGACTGAAATCATCCGGACGCGAAAGCGAAACGGCGTGATCCTCACCGATGCGGCAAGAGAGGCAGAGCTCTGTTTTACTGTCGCTTACAAGCAGCGTATCTTTAAAATACTTTACCGCTCTCTCCTGCCCCATTTCACTTATCAGTCTGCCCATAAGCTTGGCAGGTCTGACACCGGTCAGTATACCCCACGGTGAAGTATAACCGGTAACAGCGGTAAAGCAGTCAAAAAGCAGCAGTGCAGCCGTAAGTTCGGCTGTGTCACTGTCAGCCGAAAGCGGCAGATCCTTACTGCGCTTTTGCAGTCTGCCGTCAAGCTTCAAAGTACAGTTGAACCGTTTTCTGCCGTCAGCAGACTCGATTACCGCATAATTGTCTCCGGAAATACAGTCAACAGGATGTTCAAACGTTATTTTTTCAAACGGCAGAAAAATGCGGCAGAGCTTTTCAATCTCATATTTAAAATCTTTTTCATTTGTATATATGATCATTTTATTCCTCTTAAGAAGGGATTGGACAAAAGCTCTTCGCCAATGGTCGTCGGTTTTCCGTGACCCGGAAAGACAACAGTGTCCGGTGGCAGCAGCGAAAGCTTTTTCAGTGACGACATAAGCTCGTCAAGGCTGCCGCCGGGCAGATCGGTCCTGCCTGTCGTTCCGGCAAACAGGGTATCACCGGAAAAGAGGTGATTGCCGCACAAAAAGCACAGTCCGCCCTTTGAATGACCGGGAGTTTCTAAAACGTTAAACTTCATATCACCCAAAACGACAGAGTCACCGTCTGAGAGTATAACATCGGCTCTTTCATCGCTTTTTACATGTCCATATACACCGCAGCAAATGTCGGTAAGGTTTGCGTCGTCGCTGTAAAGTCCGCATTCGTCAGCTGCCGAGACAGCAATCTTTGCACCGGTCAAATGTTTGAGCTCGGACGCGGCGCAAATATGGTCAAAATGCCTGTGGGTCAGCAGTATATACCCGATTTTTTGCTTCCCGGAGGCTGCAAAGTCTTTCAGTTCCTTTTCCATATATCCGGGATCAATAACAACGGCGTTTTCACCACTTGTGATAATATAGCAGTTTGATCTGACAACACCGCATGAAACGGTTTTGATCTCCATCGCGGTTCACCTGTTTTCTGCCGGCTTGCGCCAGGTATCGGTATCAAGAATGATTGTGACCGGTCCATTGAGCACCGAGTCTATCTGCATATCGGCGCCAAACTCGCCGTGCTCGGCGTTCTTTACACCGCACTTTTTAAGGCAGTCGATAAAATACATATAAAGTCTCTCAGCCTCTGCCGGTTCCATTGCATGAGTATAAGACGGGCGGTTGCCCTTTTTGGTATCGGCACAAAGCGTGAAATTGGAAACGGTAAGCACCGAACCGCCGATATCAAGAACAGAACGGTTCATTTTATCGTTCTCATCACAGAAAACGCGCAAAAGCGCCACCTTGGAAGCCAGCAGCTCGGCATTACTGTCATCGTCACCTTCATATACGCCGAGCAGGACCAAAAGCCCGGCACCGGCGGTGCCGGACGGCTGCCCGTCGGCAGTAACGGCAGCGCGTTTTATTCTTTGAACAACAGCCTTCATAGGTCATTTGCCAGTCCTTTCAACGCTGTAAACTCCGTTTACTTTTGATAATCTCTGAATAACATTATCAAGATGTTCCTTACCCTCAACGCTTATTGTCAGCAGTATTTCGCAGTTGCCGTCCTTTGTCTCCCTTGCCGACATGGCATGGAGCGACACATGAAGATTTGAAAGAAGTACCGACAGGTCTGCAAGCACGCCGTCACGGTTGATACTCATTATGCTGACTGTTGAGTCAAATCTTTCGGATCGGCCGACCTCCCAATGTGCCGGTATCCATCTCTCAGGCTCGGCACATGTGCTTATATCGCGCGGAACGTTGTTGCAGTCGCGCTTATGCACCGAAACTCCGTGTCCCCTTGTAATAAAACCGATAATATCGTCACCAGGCAGCGGCGCGCAGCAGCGCGACAGCTTGATAAGGCAGTTGTCGATACCCTCGACCACAACGCCGTCCGAGGATTTTGAAAACTTCCTCGGTGTCACCATTTCGCTGATATCAGAGGTCTTTTCGGTCTTGCAGAATTTTATATATTCTTCCTTGATATGCGGCATGAGCTTGGAAAGCAAAATACCGCCGTAGCCTATAGCCGCGTACAGCTCCTCGACATTAGCGCATCTCTGACGGGTCGCTATCTCTCCTAAGAATTTCTGCATATCCTCATCGGACAGTCTGATATTGTTTCTCTGGAACTCGCGCTCGATCTCCGCCTTACCCGTTGCGATGTTTTCGGGTCGACGTTCCTTTTTGAACCACGCGCGTATCTTTGTTTTTGCCTGATTGGTCTTTACGATATTCAGCCAATCCCTGCTCGGTCCGTGACCGGCTTGATTTGAGGTTATTATTTCAATTACCTCGCCGGTTTTAATGACATGCGTTATCGGAACTATCCTGCCGTCAACCTTTGCACCTATCATCTTAACGCCTACTTCTGAGTGTATGGCAAATGCAAAGTCGATAACGGTCGAACCGACCGGGAGGTTGATAACATCGCCCCTCGGCGTAACGGCAAAAACATCCTCCTGCGACAGATCGGTCTTGATGGTCTGAATTATATCCTCCGCATCATCCGATTCGCGCTGGTTGTCCAATATCTGGCGTATCCACGCAAGCCGTTCTTCAAATTTAGAGTCGTTGCGGCTGATGCCGTCCTTGTATTTCCAGTGAGCGGCAATACCGTATTCCGCTGTGCGGTGCATTTCCATAGTTCTTATCTGCACCTCAAACGGTATGCCCTCTCTGCCTATGACCGTTGTATGAAGCGACTGATAAAGGTTAGGCTTCGGAGTGGAGATATAGTCCTTGAACCTGCCCGGTATCGGACGGAACATGTCATGTATCACGCCAAGAATATTGTAGCAGTTTACAACCGTGTCGGTAATTATCCTCACGGCGTAAATGTCATATATCTCATCAAACGATTTTCCCTGCATATACATTTTGCGGTATATGCCGTGTATTGATTTCACCCTGCCCTCTATTGTGATGCCGGGCACAAATTCCTCGACACGTTCCTTTATGCGCGTCTTGATGTCGTCAAGAAATCTTTTACGGTTTTTCTTTCTTACGGTCAGCAGATTTTCTATTTCATGATAAGCCACCGGATCAAGATGCATGATAGCAAGATCCTCAAGCTCCTCTTTTACCGCTCTGATACCGAGGCGGTGAGCTATCGGCGCATAGACTTCCAGCGTCTCAAGCGATTTATCGCGTTGGCTCTGTGGCGGCTTCGCGTCAATGGTACGCATGTTGTGCAGGCGGTCGGCAAGTTTTATTATGATGACCCTTATATCGTGCGACATTGCGATAAGCATTTTACGGATATTTTCCGCCTGTGCACTTTCTCTCGACTCAAGCGGTATCTTACCGAGCTTTGTGACGCCGTCCACAAGATCGGCAACGCTTTTGCCGAACTCCGACTTTACATAATCGTATCCGTATTCGGTGTCTTCTATAACATCGTGCAAAAGTGCCGCAGCTATGGACTCACTGTCCATACCAAGCGAAATTATGATCACGGCGACCGCTATCGGGTGCATATAATAAGGCTCGCCCGATGCACGCCGCTGATCGCTGTGCGCAATAACACAGCGATTGAAGGCTTTGAGTATCAGCTGACGGTCATAGCTGTCACTTCCGGGCTGCATGTCGAGCTGATTCATAAGCGCCCTTAAGTTGCTGTCATACAGAGCCATTATATCCACCTCCCATAGCGTTTTTAAGTGTTATAAGTATCTCGGCGCTGTCAAGATCGGCCTTGCCGTCAAAATCGGTAAGCGAGACCGCAGCCTCGTCAAGCGACACTATTCCAAGCTGACAAAGAGCCTTCACGGCAATGTTTATTTTACCTACCGGCAGATAGTGGCAGAGCATATTCTCCAGCCGGTCGTAAGACACCGTGCCATATTTTTTTAGCGTTCTGAAAACACCGGCAACATCGGCACGCGACGGACAGACAGAGCCTGCGTCCGTTGCAGACACCTCACCGCGTCCGATAAGGTCAAGAGCGGAAAGCTGTCGCTCTGTTTCTTCACAGTCGATGCCGCCCGGTCTTATTTCGCGTATGAGTATCGATGCCGACTCGGTATTATTATATACGTTGACATCAAGATTTACCGCGACATCTATCACATCGCCGACCGAAAACGGAAAGTTATCCGGCGACATTCCGAATTTCAACGCCCAGAAGTCCCTGCCGTCCTTTGAAAGCTTCAGCTTGATGTGCTTGCCGCCCGAAAGAGGCAAAACGGCTGCTATTTTGCAGTCTGTAACTGCAAAAAGCGGTGTTGGATTGGCTTCACCGTATGGCTCAAGTATTTTAAGTGATTTTGCAACATCAACATTAAGTACGGTGGGCTTTACCCGGCAGTCTATCTTAACTGTCGGGAAATTCAGCGGCTTTGCTGCAGCATATGCATTTATCTCACGTCTTAAGGCATCTATATCTTCCTCTCTGACCGTAAGACCGGCGGCAAGCTCATGTCCGCCGAATTTTTTAAGCAGATGGCTGCATGATGACAGCGCTTCATAAATTGAGAACCCGGGAATACTGCGGCATGATCCGACCGATACCTCTCCGTCGTCGTTGATAACTATAGCCGGACGCGCATATTTCTGAACTATTTTTGCCGCGACTATTCCCAAAACACCGGGATGCCAGCCTGCTCCGTCGACCACTATAACACGGTCGGAGGATAGCCCATTTGACTCGATCGCCGAAACAGCCGACTCAAATATCTGCTGCTCTTTTGCCTGCCTGTCGGCATTAAACCGGTCAAGACATTCGGCAAAGTATCCTGCTTCGCCTGAATCGGTAGACAGCAGCAGTTTTACCGCCGTATCGGCTAAAGCCATCCTGCCTGCGGCGTTTATCCTCGGACAGAGCGAAAAAGCCACACCGCCGGAGGTAGCAAATCTGCATGATGCCGCTTCCATAAGCGCCCTGACGCCTACTCGCGGCGTCCTGTTCATGACTTTAAGTCCGATGCTTACCATCATTCTGTTTTCGCCGTGGAGCGGCACCACATCGGCAATGGTCCCAAGTGTCACAAGGTCGGCATATTCATATATCATTTCTTCGCACGGACGCCCGTCAAGGGCGCAGATGAGCTTGAAAGCGACGCCAACGCCGCAAAGATCGCTGAAAGGTCCCCCTTCATCAAGGTGCGGATCTATCACCGCCGCGGCATTCGGCAGTGTGTCTGAGGGTATGTGATGATCGGTAATGACCATGTCTACACTAAGAGCAGCGGCTCTTTCCGCTTCAGCTATGGCGCTGATACCGTTATCGACCGTTACAATAAGGGTGTAACCGTCAGCCGCTGCCTTTTCAACGGCAGACACCGAAATACCGTAGCCGTCCTTTTCACGGTCAGGCACATAATAATCAACATTAGCATTTCTTGATCTCAAATATCCGGTCAGAAGTGCTGTCGAGGTCACGCCGTCGCAGTCGTAGTCACCAAAAACAAGTATTTTTTCTTGCGACTCAAGCGCAACATTTATTCTGTCAACGGCGTCAGCCATTCCGCTGTATTCGTAAGGGTCGCAAAAATCAGGCTCTTCGCTTATGAATTGCTCTATTTCATATGGGTCGCTAAGCCCTCGCGCAAAGGCTATAAATGTGACTATAGGATCAAGATCACATTCTTCCGACACCAAGGACACTTCCTGCTTGTCAACATCGGGAAATATCCACCTTTTATAATTCACGACCCACACCACCGTCTTATATGTAAATATAAAAATATTTTAACACCGCAGCGCTCATTTTTCAAGACTAAACGGGAATAAATATTGGAAACACAACTCAAAGGAGCAAACCTGATGACTAAGAAAAAGGTACTGTATTATTTTATACTTTTCGGTATGGGTGCTTTCGGCTATGGGCTTATAGAAATAATGTGGCGCGGATATACACATCCGAGCATGGCTTTAGCCGGTGGGATCGGTATGCCGATACTGTCGGTAATAGAACAGAAATTCAAGAATCTTAAGTTTGTTTACCGTTGTATTTCCGGCGGACTGACCATACTTTCAATAGAGTTCGTGTTCGGTTTTATCTTCAACGTCTGGCTTGGGATGCATGTATGGGATTACAGCACTGTGCCGCTCAACTTCAAGGGTCAGATATGCTTTTTATACTTCACACTTTGGTGCTTTATGTGCGCGCCGCTGCTTATCTGTGCCGATCTTGCATACACAAGATTTTTCGGTAAAGACAAGCACAGGCGCGAATTTACAGGTATAATGTCACACGAAACCACTTGACCGGAAAGCATACAGGTGTTATAATAACCTCCAAGCGAGGTGAAAAACATGTCCGAAAACACCAAAACGATAGCCACTAACAAAAAGGCATTTCATGACTACTTTGTCGATGAAAGCATTGAATGTGGGATCGAGCTTTGCGGTACCGAGGTAAAGTCGATCCGGTGCGGCGGAGTAAACTTAAAGGATTCATGGTGCGATATTGACGGCGGCGAGGTTCTGGTAAAGGGCATGCATATAAGTCCCTATGAAAAGGGCAACATTTTCAATCGCCAACCGACGCGTGAGCGACGGCTGCTGCTTCACAAAAAAGAGATCAACCGTCTTTTCGGAGTGATAAAGCAGCAGGGCCTTACGCTGATACCGCTGTCGATGTATTTCAAGGGGTCGCTTGTCAAGGTGCAGCTCGGTGTCTGCAGAGGCAAAAAGCTGTATGACAAGCGCGCCGATATGGCAAAGCGCTCGGCAGAGCGCACCATTGAACGTGAAATGAAGGAGCGGAACCGGTAAACATGGGGATGTAAAGGTTTCGACAGGGATCCTGAACCGTGATAAGCATGAAGCGTTACGGGAACGCTTTGAAAACCGAACTTTAAACAATAACTGACAAAAATACAGTTGCTTTTGCAGCTTAATTAAGCTGCCGTCCTGCCGTTTTTTACCGTGGGAACGGAAAGGGCGTCATTTTTGCGGTGAACGTGAGCGGTTGCTTTCTCCGGCGCTGCCATGAAAAGGAGATACCGAACCGTATAGCCTGATTGCCGGCGATACGGTAAGGGAATTTCAGTAGACAAGATAATCATGTAGAAAGTTGCGGGAACGGTTTTTTGGACGCGGGTTCGACTCCCGCCATCTCCACCATAACGCACAGGTACAAACACCATGCAGCCTTTATTGTGTGGCGCAATGTGTTTGGAATTACCATACCTGTCAAATGAAAAGACACCCAGAGGGCTACAGAGCTCTCTGGGTGCTTTCTTATATTCTCACACGCGTATGCATACAGACCTATTTTGTTCATTATTCCACTTCCGGCAGGCCGGCAACCGAAGTTAAAACAGACAGAATACCTGCCAGCACCGACGCGGAAGCAACTGCAAACCAGTTGACGTCGCCCAGCAATGCGGAGGTCCCGATCATGGCAACAGAGGTCTGTGCCACGGTTTTCAGCGCTCTGATACCTGCGGCTTTTATCCAGTTTTTGAAATTATTTTTCATATGTTTGCTCCTTTTAATGTAAAAATGTTGCTATAATTGCCGCCAGAACAGCCGACAAAGTCGTTGTAAGCATCCCTGTTGATCTCACCGCTTTCATATATTTGCAGAAGCTCGTCCATCACCTCGCCGTAGTCGGTTTTTGCTCCTCGCTTACAGAAAACTCCCGGTTTTCTGTATCATTTTCCGCCTTTTCGGATATACTGCTATTGACAGACTGTTCATTTTTTGATACAGTGATGTCAGAGGATGACTCATTTCTTAGATCGCGGTTTTTTCCAAGGTCTATCGAGTCATCCTCATTTTTTATTTTAAAACTTGCCGGCATAAAATTGATAACATCATACAAAACCATCTGATTTCCTGATGTAAAGCCAACGATTACATTGGCTGAATAATCATTTCCACCAACTCTTATAAGTACGTCGCCACGTGCAAATTCCCTGAAACTATCTTTCCGTGTATGTTTCAGATCCTCATTAATATAATTGGTTGAAGCAAGAACGATATCATCAAGATTATTGGCTGATTTAAACTTGTCCCGATAAATTGTGCCATCACTACTCTTTAAGTATTTGCTGTATTTTGAATTGGTGAATTCACTTCTGGTAATACTATTGACTTTAATAAGCCTGCCGCCAATCGGTATTCCGTCAGTAAATTTTTCAGATACAATATTTTTAACTTCCTGTACCCATTTTGACTTTGGAACACCGCTCAGTATATCCTCGTCTATTACCGCAACGGGTTTATTGTCTGTTGTGTATGATATACTGTAACTAATATTTCCGTTTCCGGATATACTGCTATTGACAGACTGTTCATTTTGTGATACAGTGATGTCAGAGTCAGACAGCTTTAGTGGTGTGGGCAATTGCAGCCCATTTCTTGCTAATAGTTGGCTGACTTTATTTGTGTCCGGATTTTGATATAGTACACCATCATTGCTAACAGCAAACTCGATCAAAGCTGCTGTATTTCTACCATATGCACTGGCTGCAATGTTAGCTTTAAGCGAGACATCACCGAGCTCAAGATCAATGTAATTACCGGATTGATTTGCCCATATAGGCACGATCATTTCACCTTTTGCGGTCAAAATATCGGTTACTATAACAACACTGTCTTTTGGATGAGTTTTTGACTTTAATACAAGGATCGGGTCTTTTATTGCCTGAGGGATCTGTTTTATTACTTCTGCGGACATTTCGGAATGTTTGCTTAATATTTTTGAAATTTTACCGTTTCGCATAAGGACGGGACCGTCGGCAAAATTAAGGTCTATCAGATACCTTGGAGTGTTAGATACATATAGATCAAAACGCGGATTGTGAGTACCGTTAATGACATCATCTATTTGTTCGCCAAATGTTTTTTCGACACTATAACTTACCTTCTCGCTTCCGGATGCAGTACCGCCTTCCCTATCCGACCGGACCTCTGCGACCTCGGCTGCACGAAGAGCGGCGTTTTTGTACCTCGTTTCAAGCATTAAGATGCCGAAGGTTATGTCCCTGTTGCCCTTCAGCTTCTCACGCAGGAGCTTTAAAAAGTCCCTTATCGCCTCAATAAACCTCGGGCGCTGCTTTACGCTTAGACCGTTTATGATATTCTCCGCAGTGCTGCCGTTGCGGGCAAAAAGAACATCTCCGGCAAAATCGGCATATATCTCACGCTGAGCCCCGGCGACGCCGATATCAATACCTCTGCGGCTGTAAAGCTCGCGGATGTCGCTGTTCAGCTTAGCCATCATCTGATCAACGCTTATATTGCCGTCCTCATTTTTGTCTGACGCTCTTTTTGTTTTACCCTCAAGCCAGGCTCTGAACTCTTTTGACCTTTTTGCAGCATCACAGAACGCATCGTAAGGACCGGACGCATTTTCGGTGAAATGGGTCAGCTCATGCTTGAATATCGTCATAAGCGCGTCACCCTCGAAACTGCGGCTGGAATTTATGTAGATCGTGTTGGTGCTTTTGTCGTAATAACCGTTTGGACGGAACAGTTCCCTCTTTCCGTCGGCTTTTTTAATGCTTATGTCAAGGTTTTTAAAAACCACCCCGACCCCCAGCGCCTTGCCGACACTTTCGACAGCCTTTTGCTCATCGGTCAAAACCTTTGTGACGAAGAATTCGCTGTTTGAGCGCTTGTGAGAGTCAGCCTCACCGTCCGCACCGGATAGCCTTTCGAATACCGACTCATAAGCGTCATTTTCGGGCGCAAAAAAGCAGACTCAGAAAAGTCTGCCCCGATGTTACTATTAAATTGTCTGCTTGCCTCGACTACCGACTGCCAGTCGGAAAATATTCCGCTGAAACGCTCGTTGGCATACTGAATATCTGCTGTGACATATTGATTGACATATGCCGAGATCTCACGAATAAATAGCTTGGCAAAATCGATTGAATCGATATCATATTTGCCGTTATAGTGTTCATCGTTCATGTGATCGGCAATTTCAGCATACGGTTCACTGCCCCATAAAACGTTACCGCTTATTACAGCCTCATATTCCGCATAATATTCACTGTTCTTCATCTCATATGAATGAACTGCTTCATGCGCCGCTATCTCTAAGGCTGGCAAAGTAGCATTGTTCGAAACATAAACGGTGCCGTCCGGCATCGTAAGCGCCTGGGAATATACCCTGCCTGACCCGGTGATTATAGGCTGAAGAGAGTCGAACGCCGTACGGTTTCGCTCGCCGCCTTAATTCAGGCAGCTTTGCGCTTATTACCCGTAGGCGTTAGCCTTACGGGTAATTTCACGCTTCGCTGCCTAAAAAATTCGCCGGCAGAAACTCTTCGACCTTAAACACGAAAAATTTCGTGTTTTTGAAGCCGAAGAATGCAGGAATACCAACGTATTTCAAATGATGAGGCAATAAAAACCGGGATTTTTCCGTTTTTAAGGCGTGCGGAGTTTGACTCTCTTCAGCCTATCCCCGTCGCAAAGAACAGCGTCTATCCCGGCATCGTTCAGTATATCTACGGCAGAGCTGCCGACCGATCCGTCTGCCCTGCCGGGCTTGTAATAGATGTCACGGCTGCCCTGCTTTACATGAATCCGTTCTTGCGGTCTTCCTCCATCCTGGTCTTCCTGCGCTCCTCGTAGGTCGTATTTTTCATGATCTCTGCGAGTTTTTTGGCTTTTTCTTTCTCCTCTTCGGTCAATTCCCGAGTCCTCTTCGGCATTCTCTCCCAATCTTCTTTGGTCATTATCGGCATAACTCTCACCTCTTTCACCATTATACCCGCTTTCGGCACCGCTGTCAATACCGGCGCTTTCGCTCTGACCGCTTTCTGTGCCGTCGTCGTCTATCCGGAACTTTTTCTGATCCTCATTCATGACCTGCAGCGCTGCGGCAACTATGGTATTGTTTATAAACTTCGAGTCAACACCTGCCTTTTGCCTGTTTACGATCCGCTCAAGATCCCCGGTGTTTTCGGCGACTCGCATTTCTTTTAAAAAGCCGTCCCTTATTTCCGAATATATCCTGCCCAGCTGCCTGTCGGATATTTTGTCATACTCGATCTCACCCGATCCGCTTTTGAATGCTTTCATTGCCGTGCTGTTGTCTATGGCAATTCCGTACTGTATGACGTCCCCGGCAGCGCCTATGTCCTTTATACCGCTTCCAATGGCTTTGTAGCTTCGCTCGGTATTGTGTGCAATGGCGAGATTCACACCGCCATAAATAGCGCTTGATCCTGCACCTGCAATACCGCCGGCAAGACCTGAACAAATAGCCTCAAAAACATCCTCGGCAAACGCCTTTTTTGCGGCGTCCGCGGTATCTAAGCCTTCACTGTTCACAAGCTCGTCGACCCTCAGCGCATATGCCGATCTTTCACCCATGAACTTGTCCGATCATGGCACCTCACCCGAGATCATATTGTGTTCTTTCTATATGAAATGCGGGATAAAAACATCGAAGATCCGGGGTGCCATAAGCAGCTGGTACAAACATTTGTAAATGCTGTGTTTGTATATGATGATAAAGTAACCATAACCTTTAATTATTCCGGTGATAACCGTACCGTCACCCCGACAGAGGTTTACGGTCTCAGCACCGAAGGATCAGAGTTAGTATGCCGCGCGTCGCGTTCCACCAGATAAAAAGCACTTGGTGTAATGCTAAGTGCTTTTTTGTAAATTAGCCTATGCATATGAAACATTTGGGTTCATCAAATATTAAATATGCTTGCTATTTGTATTGATTATTATGAATACAAATGATAGAATATGGTTTGGAATGATGGATGAGCAGTCCACACTGAATTTGCGATCCTTGGAGGCAACTCATGGAACTAAATGTTTATTTCAAATCGATAATTGATCAGGACACAGCCCCGATAGTCATATGCGATGCCGGGCACACTATCATATACATGAACCCTGCCGCGGTCGCGCGTTACAAAAAACGCGGAGGTGAAAATCTTGTTGGCAGAAGCATTCTCGACTGCCACAACGAAAATTCACAGAAAATGATAATAGATATTACTGAAGGCTTCAAAGCAAATAGCATTGAAGATGTATTTTTCACCTACCATAACAAGAAGGACAACCGCGATGTTTTTATGGTTGCATTGCGCGACGAAAACGGTAAATTCATCGGTTATTACGAGAAGCATGAATACAAAAATCCGCACGGTTAAACAATACTGACCTGAGGTAAATTTTAGTTTATCTGCGTAATGAAATATTGACAGACATAGGTCGTTCCCTACAAATGCACAATTAGATTTTCGGTTTCTTACGCTCATAAACTAAAATTTATCACATCATACTTTTAAAGAAAAAGCGACAGGCATCTGTCGCTTTTTTAATACCGTAAGTACATTACGAATTTACATGTGTTTTCTTCTTATGCTTTTCAAAACAGATATTTACAACCGTACTGACGAGCACGCCAAACAGGCATCCGGCTATCAGGTCGGCGACCGAATGCTGCTTGACAAATATTGTAGACAAACAGGTGACGATCATCATGAATGTTGAAAGCAAAAACAGCCACGGGTGCTCTTTTATCAGCTTTACGTCAAACGTTGACAAATGTATTGCCGTAGCCTGATAGCAATGCAGACTCGGGAAAACATTCGTCGGTGTATCGTTCGAATAGATTATACGACAAAGCCAAGAGACGGGACCGTTACCATGTGGCACAGGTCTGAAATCAATTTTTGTAGGAAATATATAGAAAAACACAGTGCACATAAGGGCACCCGTAAACACTGTCCACGCCTGACGGTAAAATCTTTCTTTGTCCTTGAAGCAGGCAATTATCATCGGCAGCGGTATATATGCATACCAAAGAATATAAGGTATTATAAACACAGGCAGATAAGGCACCCTGTCATCAAGGGCTATATGTACAGTGTGATAATCAAGCCCGAAAAAGTCGGACATAAAATACCCCAGCGTCTGAACGGCAAACAACAAAAGCAAGAAAACCTGTTTGTTGTTTTTGATAAGATCCTTAAAGGCGCTTTTCAACTGAAGCCCTCCTTATAGAATAATATGCTATCAGAACTCCTCGACCGCTGTACCGGTCTTCTTTCTTGCAATGATGTTTGCACACAGCAGGTTCCAGCTCTGGAAGCCCTGGTTGTTGACTCCGCGACCGGTCTCGGGGTCATAATACTCGTGCATTTCCCCACACTCGGCTATGTCGTCACCAAACAATTTCAAAGTTTTTTCGGCAAGCTCATCGGCAAGCTCGCTGTAACCGTATTTAAGCAGTCCGCGATAGGTCATATAGTTAGAGACACCCCAAATCGGTCCCAGCCAGCAGGACGGATTTCCGCTTTTTACAATCTGATACATCTTCTCGCATTTAGACAGGGTACGCACGCCATACGGCGCGTTGAAGGTGCGCTCGCAAAGATAGTTTTCCTCTACCATGCGCTTTGCCTGTTCCCTATCCGCAATTCCTGCCCACATTGCAAGAAATCCCGACCAGACATCTATGCGGCGCATGAGCGTGCTCCAGTTTCTCGGACAGCCCTTGTGAAGTCCCTGATTGGGGTCGACCGGCAGAAGATCAATGTCAACACTGTAATAAAATCCATTGCGCTCATCGTAGCAGTGCTTATTTACGGCATTTTTAAGGTCGGCTGCTGCATCTGAATACTTCTTATTCTTATCATCAAAGCCAAGCTTTGATGAAATTTCTGCCATAGCAAGAAGCTCCTTATACATGAGGCAGTTGAGATAAATAGATGCCGAGCTGCAACGGGGACGGTAAAACGTACACGGATCGTTATCGACACCGATAGCCGCGTCATTTGTGAAATAGTACAGTCCGCTTTCATGCCTGCAGTTGCCGTCATAATAAGCTATGTGTCTTTCAAAAGCGCTGTAAAGTGGTCTTAACCACTCGTATTCATTGTGCGTGTTGGCTATAAAAAGCGCGTGCTGAACGACGACAGGCTTGCAGCAATTCGTGACAGTACCGGCAGTTGAGGCTGACGGTATCGAACCGCCCTCGCTGCTCAGCATTATATACATTTTGCCGTTTTTGGGATCGGCGTGTTCAACCAGATTTTCGATACATCCTTTCTGGTAAGGGAAAAATTCCTCAAGTCTCCCCTCGTTTTTTGCGACCTGGGTTATTGCAACATCGGTCAGCCATGAATCCCAGTCCCAAAGCGTCTTTGCATAAACGGCACCCGGAACTATAAACGGATGGTTTAGTTTGCCGCCCGGTTCACGGAGTATTTTATAATAATTATCCTTTATATAAGAATATATAAGCTCATCACGATCCATTATACTCATCTCCAAAAATATTGTACTTTAGTATACCACATTTTACGACATAATTCAACAATTTTTTGAAACAACCATGTACTGTCGAAGCGGTAAATTATCTGTGCCGAATTGAAAGCCGCGGCGACCACAAAAACGCTTGAGCCCTTTTTGGAACCTGCCTTTTGGGTCTTGTATTTTAACACCGCCCATGTTAAAATATTTTTATAAGAATAAAGGAGGTCGATCACAATGGATCAACGCCTTTACGCGATAACGTATTTAACTGAAAGGAGTAATATTGCATATGAAATTTACATTCGGTTTGATGGAATTTTCGGTAGATAGCGAAAACCGCCTGCGGCTGGACCATGCCGGCACTGAAAAATACAGATCGGCAGACCCAAAATCACGCCGTCCGGCGGTACAACTCTGTTTGGACTCAGGCAGTGGTTACTGGCAAAAAAAAGGTGGAAACCGATGCAGAATCACTCCGCTATGTTTCACACGCGGAAACGCCTTCGGATGGCGGTAGCACACTGCAAATCATACTTGAGGACGACCGGCTGCGCGTCACGCTCCGTTACCGGATTTTTGACGGAATCGCCGCTGTGCGGTCATCCACATCGATTGAAAATATCGGAAGCGAAGCAGTATGGCTGTCATATGTCAGCGGATTTTACTACAACGGCTTCTCCCCCCTGGCTGCCGATGCGCTGATGCTATGCCAAAACGGCTGGATACAGGAGCTGCTGCCGGACATACGCTCTCTGGCAGACTGGGGCATCATCAATGCTGATACCAGCCGCAAAGTCTCCGTCTCTAATACCGGAACGTTTTCCACCAAAGATCACCTGCCTATCGGATATATGGGTGGTCTGTTCTGGCAGATTGAAAACAACGGCGGATGGTCTATTGAGGTCGGCAATAACGGCAGCGCTCCGTACGCCGCATTGAGCGGGCCGTGCGAGGAAAGCGGCTGGTACAAAGAGCTTATCCCCGGTGCATCATACACCACACCTAACTGCGCCGTCGGTTTTGGCGATGACCTTACCGACGCACTGGGCGAAATGACGAAGTACCGCCGCATAATTAAAAGCTCAAACGAGGAATACCTGCGTCAGCCGCTTATTTTTAATGATTATATGCACTGCCTTGGTGCAAAGCCTGACACCCCGTCCGAGCACGATATGATCGACAGAGCCGCTAAAGCCGGTGCAGAGTACTACTGCATGGATGCCGGATGGTACGCAGACGGCGGCTGGTGGGACAACGTGGGTGAATGGCAGCCTGCGCCGAACCGATTTGCTGACGGTCTGGGTGAAGTGTTTGATTACGTCCGCAGCAAAGGCATGGTACCCGGCATCTGGTTGGAACCGGAAGTCATGGGCATCAACTGTCCACTGGTGCAGCATTTCGGCGACGATTGCTACTTCCAGCGCCGCGGCAAACGCGTAATAAACCGCCAGCGCTACCAGTTGGACTACCGTAGTCCTACTGTGCTCACTCACATGAATGAAACGATCGATCGCCTGATTACCGAATATGGCATCGGCTACTTCAAATTCGACTATAACATCGACGCCGGGGTCGGCACGGAGCACAATGCGGACAGTTACGGCGACGGGCTGGAACAATGCCGCGCGGCATTCTTAAGCTGGTTGGAAAATTTGCGTACTCGGTATCCGCATGTCATATTTGAAAACTGCTCCAGCGGCGGTTTGCGCATGAACTATGATATGCTGTCGCGATTTATGCTGCAATCAACATCCGACAACGAAAGTTTTGTAGAAACAGCCTCTATCGCAGCCAATGCGTCGCTTGGTGTACTGCCGGAACAGGCTGGCATCTGGGTATGCCCGTTGCCCGGGATGTCACGCGGCGAACTGACCTACACCCTGGTCAATGGCATGGCAGGTGTCTTCTACCTTTCCGGGCGGCCGTACGAGCAAGACGAAGCGTCTGCCCTGCTGGACGAAGCCGTCACAGTGTACAAGTCCTACCGGGCAGAAATACAACACTTTATTCCGCATTTTCCGCTGGGTTTCCGCGCCTTCCGCGACCCTCTGCACGCCGTGGCATACCGTGGTGACAAGAAAACCTACCTGTTCTTATGGCAGTCGGAAACAGTGGGAGCCATCCAACTGCCGCTGGCGGTGCAGCAATGCATATGTATCTTTCCACGGCAGAACGACTTCACCATACAAACCGGCGATGCGCTCACCATATCGCTTGGTGACGGTGTGAATGCCGGGGTATTCGTGTTGAAATAAAATTTAAAACCGTTCTTACTGCTAAACGGCGGTTGCTTAGAAAACATTGAAAAACGAAGTGTTGCGACCTGTAATGTGCCTCCTGTCAGGCTGCGAAAAGCAAAATTTCAAACTGCACCGTATGCCGCACGTCTCGAAAAAACAGGTGTTATTACCAGTTATATCTGTCCGCTGATGTATATGAATAATCCGCTCAGCACCAGCATGCCGGTGATTACCTCCAGCAATAAACTGCGTACCTATACGAGCGCGCGCTACTGCACCGACGATGAGATCCTTGAGCAGATCACAAAAGGAGGAAGCAAGGCATGAAAAAGACTTTTCAAGACAGAGTTGTTGCAGCAGGACATGTGACCGCAGAAGCACTGGTTTCACACGGCGGACTGAACACGCTTGCATCCTTTCAAAAGGCGCTGCAATTCGGTGACAAAAAGGCTACCTGCAGTGACCAGAACAACCCCGACCTATACGGAAAACAGATGCTGGGCAAAGCTCTGTGCCTGCCGCGTACAATCGGCTCGACTACAGGCGGTCTTGTGCTGTACTGCGCCTGTTCTATGGGGCGCAACCCGGCGTGTATGCTTTTTTCCGAACCCATCGATTCGCTTGCCGCTGCCGGAGCTATTCTCTCCGATGTGTGGCTGGAGGGCGGAAACATGCCGGTTATTGACAAGTTGGGCGAGGAATTTCTTGACTATGTCAAGGACGGTATGAAGATTACCGTTTCATATGACGGTCTGGTAACAGTTGAGTAAAACGAGCCGACAAAAAAACAAGCCATCCCGATTTGCAGATCAGGATGGCTTGTTTATATTCAATATGAAATCACTGAAAAAAAGCACTTGCTGAAGTAAATGTTTTTTGTGACTGCACTACGAAATAGCACAAATCAGGATAGTATGCAAATATTCAGAATATTCGCCGGCAAGGCTGACGATACCGACGATCAGATACATAACCAGATTCATCTGCGCATAGTTTAAGCCAATGTGCGGAGCGGCAAATAATACGGCATGCAGCCGAAAAAAATAGCCAGACTGTTCGGCAGGGCGGCACGGAATTTCATATCCGCATGGATAAAGACCTTCAGACAGTCCGCCTTGTTCTGCAAAATGTAGTCGGCACAGCGCCCGACGATGACGCACGGTTCTTTTTCCGCAAGCTCCGTAATGACCTTATATTGGTGTTCCAACAGAACGTCCTCGTTGGTAGGTCCGAACATCCGATTGGAAAAGGCGGAGGACAGGAAGCTGCCAGGAGCATATTCTCCCGCCTCCTTCACATAGTCCGGCGCAAAGCCGGTCTCCTTCGCCATCTCCTGAATAATCTCCGCGTCATGGCAGGGAATCCCCAGCTTTTCCGCAACCTTTTTGCCGATGGTGCGTCCGCCGCTGCCAAACTCGCGGCTGATGGTAATAACTCTGTTTTTCATTTACTGTTCCTCCCTCAGAGTATTTATATCGGGAATGGAAAGCTCACGATAGATTTGCCGGATAAATAAAACGGCAATAATAAATGTCAGTATATCCGCTGCCGGGAACGACCACAAAATGATCGTCCCGCAACCCGAATTCTTCCACCGCACCATACTTGAAAGACTCCTGATTATCAAGAATGAACTGCTCACGGTCATCCGCTTCCAGCGGTGCAAGGGTTACTTTTGCGTTCTTCATAATTACCTCCGAAAAATAAAAATACCCGGTCATTACAAAGTAATAACCGAGCGCACTCGACACCTAATCCGGTATGCGGCCTGCAAGGCTTGCGACTTACGATCCCCGAGCGTTACGACGCTCTACCTCCGGTGACATAAATATGAATCAGCCGAGTTCCGGAATAACCGGGATCCGGCTGACTGTTTGGCGGAGACGGAGGGATTCGAACCCTCGTCCCTCAAGGGGCATCATGATTTCGAGTCTTTTAGTCAGCGTGTCAAGACTTGGTCGTTTCGTGTCAGTTTCAGGTTGTTTCGCCTGCGACGAAAGCCGCTTAAAATAAGGCTTTTTCGCCCTTAAAGCCTTGTTACAACTGCATTTTTCAAAGCGGGTTCAAATCGGCATTTTTGCCGATTTTGGAGAGAAATCGGGGAAGACAGGAGAGAAATCACGAGAGAAGGCAATACAAAAATCCATACACCGCAGAAAGAGCTTCAAACCGACGAAATCTGTTTTTGAGGTGTATCAGATGAAAAATCTACCGATTGACTGGGACAGCGTGCCCGATGTGATGAACAAGGATCAGTTTTACCGACTTTGCCATATCAGCAAATCTACGGCTTTGCATTTGCTCAAAAGCGGCAAGGTGCCCTGTGAGTGGTCAGGTAAGAAAACCCGATGCTATAAAATCAAGAAAGAGGATGTCAAGGCGTATCTTGAAGAACGAGCCGTTTATCCCGAACTCTATTCCGCACCGAGGGGATGGTACGGCGGTCACTATGTGGCGAAGCTTTCCAAGGAACTGCCCGAGGATGTTCTCCGGCAAATGCACGACTATTACGCCAAACTGCTCAGCAAATATAAGGATGTCGTTACCGTGCAGGATGTTGTCGCTTTGACCGGCTACGCCAAAACCACAATCAATAATTGGTGCAACCGTGGGGAGCTTAAATCGTTCCGCAAAGGGCAGCTCTTTTACATACCGAAAATCTTTCTAATCGACTTTTTCTGTTCGCTGACCTTCCGTTCCATCACCCGCAAAAGCCTGTGGCATATCCAAACGCTCAACGATTTTCAGCGGAAGATGAAACATAAAAAATAAATCTTAATATATTTCTGCATCTCCTTTGTGTTTGATAGCCACAAAGGAGATGATTTTTAATAAAATACTTGCATTGTTTTCGTGATAGAGGTATAATGATTATGCTTTAAGGCGTAATACATTAAATTTGAAACATTGTATCTTAGTGTTTATTCCTGTTTATGAAAGTGAACCCGAGTAAACAAACGGAAACAAAGAATTAAATTTAATGATATATGTCTGGCATTGTCTTTCCTATTCTCACAGGGAAAGTGTTTTTGTCAGGCTATTATTATGCCTTTTGGTAAAATACATTACCGAAAGGATTTTTTATTATGGAAAAAGAATTAGTATGGAAAATGGTGCAGGGACAAATCGGGTATGATTTTAAAAATCTTGATTTGTTACAGCAAGCTTTCACCCGTCGCTCATATACTGCAGAGAACGGCGGTGAAAACAATGAGGTGCTCGAGTTCATTGGAGACAAAGCACTTGATTTTGTGGTTGTTAAACTACTTATTCAGAAGTACGGGTATTTAGCAAATGGGGATCCGGTTGACGGAACAAAGCTTTCTGTTTGGGAACAAGAATTCAAACGTAATCAAGTGGGTTACGAAGCGCCGGTAGTAAATAGTTTCGGCTGTGACTATGACGAAGATGACCTATCTAAAATCAAAAGTCGAATGGTGAATAAAAAAGCATTGGCTCGCCGAATGGATGAACTTGGTTTTTCCGAACATCTTATTATGGGTAAGGGCGATATACAGAATAATATCAACCAAGAAGATTCTGTAAAAGAAGATTTGTTTGAAGCTATTATCGGAGCTGTTGCGATCGATTCAGGATGGAATCTGAAGGACTTGCAAAAAGTGGTTGAAGTAATGCTTGTGCCCGAAGACTTTCTAATTAATGATACCGACACCAATTATGTGCGACTTATTCAGGAATGGGAAATGAACGAGAATGGGTGCATTCCTTGGTACAAATACAAAGAAGCTTCTTACTCATCGACTTGGTATTTAAAAGAGGATAACACTATATATCAAAGCTTTCCGTTAGATTACAACTATTCTAAGCTTAAATATCATTGTTACCTCAAACTGCTTGATTCTCTACCGGTGTTTTGCGGCTTCGGTGTGTCTATCCGTGAGGCGAGAATGGCTGCTTGCAAATTAGCGTATGAGTATTTAGAGAGAAATGATATGCTTCCGTCTATCCGTGACGAAATTGAAAATCCTAACCGTGATGATGCAATTAACCAACTTGAAACATTGGCTCGAAGAGGTTATTTTTCCATTCCTACTTATGAGTTCAAGGAAACATATGATGACAATGGTAATCCCATTTGGAATTGTGAATGTCATATAGCGGAAGAAGATTATTACTTTGATGGGACATCCTCATCAAAAAAAGAGGCAAAGAAAGATTCTGCTTTTAGAATGCTTTTATATGTACTCGGAATGGAGGATGAATAAAAATGGCTAAGTGGTGTTTTAATTATGAGTCCGGCGAATATGAATACATCGAAAAGGATGGCTTCAGTATTGACCGAGGCGAATATGTTTACAATTGGGATGATAGCGAATATCGTCGTGAAGAGGAAGAATGCCGTAATTCTTTATTTGATGATGAAGATGACGACTGACCCCAGATACTAAAACAATACCAATGTGCGATTTGAAAATTCGCATACTCACACCTGCTTTTCGGTTCTGCTAAAATGTAATCGAAAGGCAGGTGCATTATTTATGTCACGGTTTATAGAGGAATTTTACTACGGAAATATTGATCCGCAGGCACGCAGTACAAAAGAAAATAAAGCGGTGCAAAAGCAAATGGAAATCCTGATGAATAACGAGGATTTACTGACCAACGCCCTACACAACGAACAGAAGAAATGGTTTCTCGACTATGTGAACGCTTGGAGCGTTGTGAACGGAGAATCAAATCTCGATAGCTTCATTATGGGCTTTCGCCTCGGAGCGAACTTTGCCTATGAAGCTTTTATCTCAACCGAAACACCATTTCAAGATTTGCTGAAAGAGTAATTCTATTCCGAAAAAACGCCTCATTTTCAATGTTCGTCGTAAAAAGTGGCATGAACAGTGGAATATTCGTTGTATTTTTTGTAATTGAGCATTTTTGGGCAATTAATTTAAGCGCAAAGGAGGTTTTTACTATGACTGACACATTATTTGAACAACTCGGCGGTACATACACGCAACAAGGCGATTATCTACTGCCGAACCTAGCTTTACCGGCGGAAAAAGAAACGGGTAATATCGGCGTGTGGGCATTAAGGCACAAACGATATTTGAAACATCATCATAAGGTGCTGTACTACAATTTGCTCACTTCCGGCAAACTACATTCCCACCTTGCCGACATCGAAGAACAGGCACAACAACTTTTTCTCCGGCTGGTAAAAGAACTCGCCGAAAAAGAAGGCGTAACCGAACAACTCAAATCCGTCGACCCAATGGCGTGGGTGCGGAAGATGAACAATATTCGTAGCAGAGCAATTGAAGTGATAAGCAAAGAATTAACTCACACATAAAGAATCAGGCACGGGGCAACCTCCCGTGCCTACTTCTTTAGCACTTACATATTTTTTAAGGCATTTCTAACAGTTTATATAACGATTTTATAGACATTGACCACATATTGTCTCTTGATTATAACTCTTAATGCATGGATCATTATAGAAAGAAGCACTCAAACTTTTTAAATAGTAAAATGATGTAATGTATTATACTATAAGAGTTCCTTTTTTGTAGTATACTATATCTCGAATAGTACTTGCAACAATCATTGGATAGAATTGTGCCACATCATCTGATATTTCCCAAATCCTACCTCCTTCGTTAGAATCAGCTCCATGGTCGGCAGCATTTCTAATTTGAATTATATATTGAATCATTCCTCTATGTTTTTTTGAAATAACACTACTTAGTGCATCTGTTTTTGCACTAATTCCCGCCTTGCCTTCTAAAGATATACCATTTTCATCAGCAATTTGTTGCAAGAAAGATTCGAATGCGTTACCAGAATACAAAATTATAGTGTTTTTGTCGCTATCCACATTTTGAATCTTACTATAAGCTTCTGATAATGGTTCAAAAACTTTCTTAGTATCTATATAGGAACAAGTCTCATCACCTAATTGTTTAGCTAAAGCGTTATCATCATTAGCTTTAAACTTTAGTGCCAACTCCAATATTTCAATATATGATATTTCATCTTGATTAAAGCAGTATGTGTTTGCTCCATCGTTTATTAGCGCCCGAGAATATGTACCAATATTGATTATTGTATTTCTAATATCTTTGTATGAGCTACTCATTGAATATAAAGTTTTTATTTGCTTTGATGCTAAATCCATAGAACCGGTAAAGCCGTGTCTTTTCTTAAACATAGTATATGGCTCGTACTGTTCTAAAACCAGCCTCATTATTGCTGCTTTATGGACATCATTCCTTGAAGATACAATTAAGCGTGCTAAAAACGAGTCGCTTTCATAAGTGCCGTTTGAATTTAAAGATATTAGATTTAATTCCTTAGCCATTAGTAGAGCGTTTTCTGCTTGCATCATAGAAATATCTGCAAATTCGCATATATAATCCTTGGAGCAATTTTTTGGTTTAGCAAGTATCGCGTCTACTACTCCAACAATATCCTCAGCGGTTGAAAAAACAATATTGTAGGGCATAAACAGCACCACCTTACTGTTTCAAACCGTCTAATAACATTAGAAGTTTTTCTGACAGGGAATCAAGTTCATCAACTGAAGTGTTAATGTTAATGTTGATTACTATCTGTTTGTCGCAGTTGCGTATTTTAACTTGTTTTTCCGCAATAGGTTGTAACGGAATACTGTTATTGCAAGATTCAGTGTTGGGCGTTATTACAGGAGAAATTTCCTCATCTTCATAGGCGATTATTTTTCCATCAGTTTCTTGAACTAGTCCAGCTACTTTGTAAATCTCTATGATAGTACTTGCTCCAGCTCTAGTATTATTATTGTTGTTACTTCCAGACGAATAAATAATATGGTTTATAAAGCTAGTCTTTTCCATACCATTACGAATCTTGATTGCTGAAAGCATTCTACTTAAAAACTCATCTGCTTCTATAATATTTCTCCACAAACGTATGATTTCATCGACCATCTTAAGGGTGTATGCTCTTCCTAAATCGATTCCATCTTGAGTAGGAGATTTTTTATTTCCTTCAGAAATTAGAGATAATTGCACAAGAAATCCGTTGTTTCTACTTACAATCGTTTTATCCATACCGGCAGTCTGTGCCACTGTATCCAAAGTCATAGGAATGCCATTTTTCCCTGTCGCATAAGCCTTTATTATTTTGACAAACTCTTCGTATGAAGAACCAGGTAATTTATATGTTTCTGACATTATAAGTTCTCCTTTTTTTATATTTACGCTTATTATAACACATCCCACACAATATGTCAATATTCTCTATCAATCTATCAATAATTTCTCTTTAATTTCTCTTTAAACATTCCTTTAATACAAATTGATCACTTCCGAGAAACTCTTATTATGTCTTTCTGATACGAAAGAACAGGCACAAGATCTCTTTTCTCGGCTGGCAAAAGAATACGCCGAAAAAGAAGGCATCACCGAACAGCTCAAAGCCGCCGACCAAATGGCGTGAGTGCGGAGAATGAATAATATCCGAGAGCGTGTAATCGAAGTTGTGATGGGAGAAATAATTTTTTCTTAAAGTGAAAGGACTATTTTCTACAAAACATGTATAGCTTTCCCTATTGCTTCCCACATATTTTCATCTCTCTACAATAGGTATTCCTTTGTACTTTCTTCGTGTCGCATCAACCAATACATAAATAGCTACATTGTTTAATCTCGTCGTATTCAGTAAAGACACTTCAAACACAAATGGAAAGTTTGGTTTAAGTGTTCGTTGCAGATGAACAGTTCTGGCATTTAATGTTAGTTTATCTTCAACGTTAATCTCATCTTTGCCCGATATGGTGAATCCATCAGAAATATTAAAACACACAGAGAATTCGTCAAAAGAATTAGAACAAGCAAAAGCAAATGTAGGGTTTGCTTCCGCATACAGCTTTGCTTCTATTGTAATGCTGACTGTATTCTCATCTTTCATCTTTGCAGTAGCAGTCAAGTTTTGTACATCTTCTAACGGACGATATGTAGATTCTGATTTAACTACGCATTTCATTTTTTCAACTGCGCTGTCAAGACCTTCACCATACAATTCATATGAATCATATATATAGTTAAAAGTATCCTCATCAATATATTTTATTAGCTCTCGATACGAATTGTTTTCGTTTAACTTTCGGATGAGTTCAATACGTTCGGCACCTTTTAATATTTGCCCTGTAGATAATTTTGCCATAACAATAGTTGTTATGAAATTCATATGTGCATTATCAACAGAATTGTTTTTCTTAAAGTTTTGCCATAAAAAGTGTGTCCAACGGCCATCAATCTTATATGAAAACTTATCAATTTCGTTTCTTGAAGATTCCCAGTCATTTTTAGTTGATTTATCTTGTATTTCGGCTTTCAGATTTTCAAACGGAGTTAATAATCGACCTCTTGCGTTCATTTTGATATAGAGATCATCCGAGAGACCGAAGTTTTCAAGTATAAGCAAGTGAAAAACGATGTTTTTCCTATTAACTAATGACTCCCATATATCATCTATATCTTTAAAAACATAATGAATTGTATCAATTGTTCTTAACATGGCTCGTATGGTAGAATCGTGTTTCCAAGAAATAAAAAACCATTTTGAATCCAAAATTTGCTCACTAATTGTTTCTGCCGAAGAATCAATAGCAACTGTATTGTCTAACAATGCTTCGCAAAAACGGCGTGAAGATAGTCTTGTTTCATAGGAAAACTTTTTGAGGTTTGTACGAGCAAAATCATCTGCATTATTTTCTTTTACAAATGCATACCAATGCAATAGAAACAATGTAGTTAAGCGTTGTTGTCCATAGGCTTTATGCATATAATAGAAATCGATGCAAGCATCATTCTCTTCATCGGGATTCTGTAAAAACTCTTTTGAATCGGTTCTCGTCTGATAATCAATGGAGAACAATTTGTCACGCCTTTTTTCAACAAAATCTTGATTAAGATAGTGCAGTATCAGATAAATAGTAGTAAGTCGTTGCTGACCATCTATAACTTCATATTCGTTTTCTGATCGAGATTTTACTACTACAGGTTGAAGACAATACCAAGTTTTTTCCTCGGTATCGCTAATTTCTCTTGGAATGAATTCGTTAATATCATTTAACAAATCGTTTACTTCTTGTGCTGTCCAGCGATATCCACGTTGATACGCAGGAATATAAAAAGAATATTGTGATAACTCACCAAGTGTTTTTAATTCTATACTGTTCATAGTATTACGTCCTTCTATTAAATTTACAATGCTTTTCTTTTTTATCATACATTATACCAAAACTTCCCATTTGCCGTAACGTTTGCCGCTTTCACGGCGGATACAGTTCTTATCCTGCAGGGATTTCATAATACGCTTAATTGTTCTAAGCGATTTACCTGATGCATCTGCCAATTCTTGTTGTTTAGCAGATGGATTTTTTGCAATCAGTTCTAAAAGTGCCACTTCTTCCAAAGTGCAGTTCAAAGTGCCAAATTGACACTTTGAAGTTTCAGTGGTGGCACTTTGGGAAGCGTTTTGATCCACAAAATCAACGTGCATATAGCGATTTTTTAATTCGTAGTTTGTACCGAGCAGAAGGTTTGAGAAAAACAATTCTAAAAACTTTGTGGTAGAATGAATACCTTTTTGCAAATTGTTATAGTTTGCCCGAACCAGTGCGTTGCGGAAATACCAAGAATTTTCACGGAACGCATCGTTATTGACACGAAAACCGAAGGTCTTCATATATTTAATCATAAACACGGCGGTGGCTCTTGTGTTACCTTCGCCGAAGGGATGAATCTGCCAAATATCCGATGCAAATTTTGCAAGGTGTTTCACCGACGCTTCAACCGACAGTCCCTCATAGGAGAACTGCTTTTCGGTGGCAAAATCATAATCCAAGGTATCTTTTATGCTGTTAAAATCGGCGTAAATAACCGTTTCACCATTCAGTATCCATTCCTTTTTGGAAATGTTGTATTTTCGGATTTGTCCGGCGTGGTCAAATACGCCCTCAAACAATCTGCGGTGAATGGTAATCCACTCGACAGGAGAAAACTGAAACGCTTTTTCACCCAAAAGTTTCGTTATTCTTGCAGATACAATATCCGCTTCTTTGGTTTCGTTTTCGGTTTCGGTACGGGTGGTTCTCTGCTCGTAATAGCTGTGAATACGCTTCTGAGCTTCGTCGATGGTGATTTTACCCTCGATGTGATCCTTTGCGGTGTCCAGCAAATATTCGGAAGTTTTCAACCCGTCAACTGCCTGCAAGCCGATAGCAGTTTGCCACGCTTCACATTTTTCGGCTCTGTCTGGTTCGCCTTGCCTTATATATTCTTCAAGTTCAAATTGCCAGTTCTTGTCGGGCATATTTGCACCTCGTTTCGTTATCATAATTCTTCAGTCTTAAAGGTAGTATATCCTTCGTAGTAGTAGCTGTGGTCGATGCCTTTCATATAGACTTCACGGCTATCGATGTCATCGGTAAGGGCAGCCTTCAGAATATGCTTGATTTCAATATCCTTGATTGGGCTACGCTCCATTGCGAGAAGATAGTCTTCTTTATCAACCTTGCTCCAATCGACAACCTTGCCGATTTCGTTTTTCAAGATATGGTCGAGCCAAATGCGAGCGCTGCGACCGTTGCCCTCACGGAAAGAATGGGCAATGTTCATCTCAACATACTTTTCGATTATTTCATCAAAGTTTGACTGCGGCATTTTATCAATGTTCTCAAGCGCCGACTGCAAGTACATTAAAGGCGCAAAACGGAAATTGCCCTTTGCAATATTGACTGTTCTGAGTTCACCCGCAAAGTCGTAAATGTCCTCAAAGAGATATTTATGGATTGACGCAAGTCCTACAAATGTACCGACATCAAAGGTGTCTAACAGTTTTTGGTCAAATAATTGTGCAGCTTTCTTTTTGCTGATTCGTTCTTCCTCGAAGTCAAGCTCGGCAGTGCTTGTCAGACCTAATTTATTTTCAAGTGCCATTTTGCGCACCTCTATTATTTATTATCCTTATCTAAAAGACCGTATGTCCGGTAGTAAGACAATATCGTTTGATATTGCAGTTTGTTTATAAAAAGCTGGCGATAGGTAACGGTTTTCTCTTTTCCTTCAGCCTTGAGCGCCGCCAATTTCTCTGTAACCGAGTCATACTGCGCAAGAATGTCGGAAAGCATTTTTTCAAAAGCGTTTAATCGTTCTTCATTCATAATGCGTGCTCTTACTTATCTGCCGCAACACCTGATTTCATCCAAGCGTCTACTTCGCTGACCTTGAATTTCCAAAGGCGACCGATTTTTGCAGCGGGCATATTTCTTTTTTCTATCCAAGCGAGTACGGTGTCACGGCTGACTCCGAGGTATTCGCAAATTTCTTTCATTGAGTACCAGCGTTCGATGTTGGAATCCATTAAATTATCCTCACTTTCGGTTAGATATATTTATACAATTTTAGTATAGCATATTTTAAGTTTAAAATCAAGGATTATTGAGGATTTATAAAGGAAAGACGGGAAAATTTCATAAATCCAAGCGGACAAAAACGGAGCGATCGTTTTGACAGCTCCGTTTGATATAGTAATGTATTCAATTTCTTCATACGAACGATGGTACGAAACGCGGATGCGCTATTTTGTTATATTCCTTCTTGTATGTTGCAAATAACATTTTCTGAGAGACGATATGCACATTGTCATAACGCTTACTTAAAGTCCAAAAGCTGTCCGGGACACGGTTTACGGTGCAGATAATATATTCATTCTCGTAAAACGGTCGCTTCTTTGTAGTGCTGTTTTCAATCTCATTCCAGAGCTTTTGTGTAAGCTTTCCACCGGGAGTTATATCGAAACACGCATATACAGCCTGCTTTTTCTCGCAGGCAAAGTCAAAGGTTACATTGCCTACCTTGACGTTATGATAGCTTGAGTTTTTGGTGTCGATGTACTCGGTTGAAATGGAGTTAAGGTTTTTCTCCAGCCAATAGTCGCACATATCTTTATAGAAATCTGTCATCAGCTCGTTATTGAAAGTCTGGATAAACCGATTGAAAATATCCTCTCCGAAGCTTCCATTAGGATTCGGCACGGCAGTCAGTAAGCACTTATACCACAAGGTTAAATAACTGTTAGCGGGTAGATATTTTGTGTGCCCGTTTTCGCCGGGAACTTTTATAACTAATGCGTGTTCTATCAGCGCTTTTATGTATTTGTCGCATTTGTTTTTCAGAAAGCCTGAGAGTTTTGCTATCTCACCGATACGGTTATAGCCGTTCGCCATTGCATAAAGCAGGGTGTTATAGCTTTCGGGCGTGCGAAAGCTTTCATTCATCCAACTTGCCGCCAAACGATAAAAGGCTGAATCGGTGCGCAGAAAAGCTCTCACATTATCCTCAAAGGACTGTTTATTATCGTACAGGGAAAGCAACGCCGGAATTGCTCCGGTTAAACAGTAGAGTTGCGCCGCTGTTTCATCCGGCAGTGAGCAGATATCCGCAAGCTGCGGCATTGAAAAGATGTTTATGCCTACCCCTCCACAGGGGATAGGCGGAGTTTCCCACGGTCTGCCGAGTAATACAACCGTTGTTTTGCTATCCGATTCTAAAAAACTATTGAGCGCCTCATAAAAGATATCTTTATCATTCCGTTCACCTGCATTATCAAAAAAGACAAGCGGGTGTTTTTTATTGCCGTAATTCTTTAAGCGACCGAAAAAGTCATTCCAGCTTTCACAGCCGTCGAATATCTCGGAGTGAGCATTGCAGAACACCCGAAGCGCAAAGGCAGTATCAAGATTTTTGAAAGAAAAATATAGACTTTCCTTATGCTCGGCACAGAATTGAAGCGCCGCAAAGGTCTTGCCCGTACCGGGCTGACCTGATACGAATACCGCCTTTTCATCCGCAGAAATACTCTGTAAAGTGTGCACCAAATCGGAAAAATACATTTTATCACCTGTCATATCATAAGTTGACCTTTTCTGTAATTATAGCCGATTTTATGCCTTTTTGCAATCAAATAAGAAAAATTTCAAAAAAATTTTAACCGCTGAAAACGCCCTGTTTATCAGGCTTTTCGGCGGTTTTCGTGTTTTGAGCAAAAAAATATTTTGAAAAAAGGGTGCGCAAACTCCGACCCTTGTCGGAATAAGTGAAGGGACAAAAACCTGATAATGCGCCATTTCCAAGGGGAAATAAGAAATTAAAAGCGGGGACATCAAAAAGTTTTTTGCCAAACTCTCAAAAAATTCGCCAATTGGTTAGTGAGAGGAACAAGCTAAAAACATTTTTACTTGTCGGATATTCACCCCGTACCCCGCCGGCTACTCCTTGAGGGGATTGAAACCTTCAGTGAACCTTGACAATTGAATGACCGTCCGAATGGGATATGACTTTGCGATGACAGTCGGAGATGACGAGAGCGGAGCAACGCCGCTAAGCAGTGGCAGGGATAACAAAAACGACATTCGGGTAAAACGGCGGCGGATATCGGCAGCAAGGGATTCCTTGGCCGATATTCGATTTTACATAGCTGTAAAGGAGGAATGAATGCTATGAAAAAAACAGAGCTCAAAGAGCTATATCAAATGATGTTCCCGAATTATCCGGACATTGTAACCGTCAAACAGCTTCAGGTAATGCTCGGCGTCAGCCGACACCTTGCCTATAAGCTGATCAACGACGGCGAGATACAGGCGGTCAAAATCGGAACATCACTCAAAATTCCGAAGGTCAGCGTAATTAACTTCGTAACCGAAGAACGAAGGGAGGTGAAGCCCGGTGCCTGAAAGAATAGAGCTTACCCCGTCACAGAGGACTCGCTGTAACCGCCTGATTCGTAAACTTTGTGCCAATTACGATAACGGCAACTGCCTGCCGCTGGACGAAGGCGACGGCTGTGTTTGCGTTCAGATGATTTCGCTTTCCCTGGTATGCAAGTATTTTCGGGGTGCGGTTTTACCTGCCGACAAGGAATTGTGTGCGGAGATTTTCAGACAGCGTACTTATCATTGCGCCGAGTGCAAAGCACCTTTTGTGCCCAACTCCAACCGACAAAAATACTGCCCGGCGTGCAGCCGAAAGGTTCACCGAAAGCAGAAAAATGAGAGCGCAAGAAAGCGCCGAGCGGACAGTTAGGGGCGCGGAAACGCCCAGTTTATAAGGGCTTTTTTGAGCCGAATCGGGGCTGTTAGGGTAAATATACTAAAACCCCCGATTTCGGCTTTCTAACTGTCCACATAAAAATGAAAGGAAGATTTTTTTATGGAAAACAAACTGAAAACCGTGGATGCGGAAACGCTGTTATGCTTAATTAGGGCAAGTCATCAATATCTGTAACTATCCATTTTTGATTGACTTTTTCTATTTCCCATCGCGATATAACTTCACTAGATCCCTGTATTAAATTATTCTGTTGGTTGTAATAAAGCGCGCTATACTGCACCCAAACAACCCCGGTGTTATCCTTTTGAGATGTTGTTATTAGCTGTATGTCAATTTCAGTTTTAACAATATCTGGATTATCATAATAGTATTGTGATAATTCTCCGTAATTATCTCCTTTTGTGCGGAGTTCAAAAATCATCTTAGCTGCTGAAATTAATTGATTAGCTATATTTAATTGATTGATATCCTCACATTTGCGGTCTAACTCTTTAGCTTTTTCTCCGAAATGATTAACGACTTTGGGAGTTGCGTAGGATTTATCGTTTGTATTAGACGTGCAGCTTGTCAGCAACATTATCAATATACAGAGGCTTATACTCAAAAAAGCAACTGGTAATTTACGTTCTGTATGCATAGAATGTACCACCGGGCCAATCTGATAAAACTTGATTCATACTCCTTCTATACCGATTGTTTGAATGATAAGTGAAGTATGGGGTTCCGTTCTTAAAATAAGATACCATCATAGAATGATCTTTAGATGATGAGTTTTTTCCTTTAACCTGTAGAAAATCTCCTACTCTTAGTTTCCAAACGTTATCTAACATTTTGCATCTTCCGCTTGAACGCGCAAAACTTCCAAGATAATCTACGTTAATCCAACTATAGGACTGATTTGTACTGTTATACCACCAATAGTTTGAGTTTTTATAGTAGCCAGATTTGTGTTGCCATCCGCCAGCCTTAAGAGCCTGACTAACAAAATTAGTACAGTCACCACCATTCTTAGAAAAATCTCTGTACGATTTATTATAATTATTCCAGTATTTTTCCAAGTAAGCTGCCATGGCAGAGTAGTTGTAACCTCCGGGTGCTCTTAAACTAGTGCTTTTTGCATTATCGCTTTTTGTGTCTTTGTTAATATTGTTTTTTCTATCTATGGATGCTTCGATTTCAGGAATCAAATTGATTTTTTCTGTTAAGTTTTCGCTTGATTCAGAACTAGGATTGGTTTCGAGTTCTTTATTGGACTTGATGTCACCCTGTCCGTGATATACGAATTCTTCCGCTTGATATAAGGGAAGCAAGCCAGTCGGTTCTAACTGTCTATCTTCTATCAATACCCATTGATTATCATCTTTTGAGTACACAAATTCATGATTTGCCGAATAGCCAGTTTCTACACCATTTTCAGCTATGGTAAGCGTTGTGGTTTCGTTGGCAACTACATATAGATTCCCATCTTCACCTACCCTTTGCGATATTACTTCAAGCTCAGATTTAGGATTAATGTATGTTTCGCCTAATGATGACATTTCTCGACGAAAATCAACTATTAGGGACGCCTCTTTATCTAGCGATGCAGACTTAAGCTTGCGGGCATTTGATTTTTGTACATCTAATACATTGGAATCCACCATGAGACGTACTTTTTTATCAAGAAAAGTGCCTGCAGTATTGTCAAGCTGATCTTGCCTTAATAGAGTGGGGCCATTCGTATTTGCAGAAACGCTTATGCTCAACATAGAGCACAAGAAAACAGATATAATTAAAACACTTATTAATTTAGAAATGTTGATTTTGGGGTTGGTTTTCATATTTTTACTCCTTTTGTTGTAATTCGATATATCAAGTATTTTTTAATACAAAGTGAAGTATCACCGTTCTTATACCGTTGAGGATTTATATGCATTTCTTCAACCTCCTTATAATGGGATTATATTACAAATTAAGTATAACATTAGCCAGATACTTTTGTCAATAAATATTTTGTAAATCGTAATATTGATTTTTCAAAATAACTATGCTATAATTTAATTGTTTATTATAATAGAGGCGTGTTTATGAATGTATCAAAGAACATTTTTATTAACGGAATAGCTGAATTGCTAGTTTTGACATTATTAGAACAAAAAGATTGTTACGTTTATGAGATTGTAAAACAAATTAATGACCTATCTAATGGATTGCTTTCAATTTCTCAAAACACAATATATACAGCAACCTATAAATTAGAGGGTGACGGAAAAATAAGCGAATATTCTAAATTAGTTGGAAAAAAAAGAATGCGTGTATATTATCATATTGAAAAAAGCGGACAAGATTATTTGAATTCTATTAAGAAGAATTATTTTGATACCACCAATGGAGTTCAAAACATTTTCAAGTCATTTAATATAACAAAGGATATATGTGATAATGAATAATTTCAAAAAAGAGTACTTATCAGAAATTAAAGCTATTCTACCTATAAAAAGCAAGCGTGAGAGAATTTATTTAAAAAAGTTATCATCAGATATAGAAGCTTTGATTCAAGAAGAACACATTTCTTCCAAGAAAATGTTATACGACATTTACGGAATTCCAAGCGAAGTGGTTCACAACTATCTTTCTTCATTAGGTATTGAATACATAGTAAAGAAGATAAAGGTATCTTCTCATATCAAACTTGCAATTTCTATCACAATAATTTTAGCCTTTATTGCAACTATCACGTATTGCATATATCAGCACAATGTATACCGAATTATGCAAAATCAAGAAGTTGTAATTTCAGAAGAAATAATACAAGAAGATTAAAGGAGAAAAAATGAAGAAGTTAATTAGTGTAATAGTATCGTTTGTTTTTGTTTTTTGTACATTATTTGTTTTAAATCCAACGGCTTATGCTTATTCGGATACGAGTAATGATGTTGTGCAGACAAGTGTTATTGAGTATTTGGACAATGGCGATCATATAGAGACAATTATATCCTCGCCTGTAATTAAATATAAATTTAATAGGGCTTCATCAACATACAAATCTGGTTCTAAAACTAAAAATTACAAAAATAGAAATGGCGAGATAATGTGGTCTGTCACAGTATATGGTACATTTTCTTATAATGGCAGGACATCCACATGTACCAGCGCATCAAAAAGCACTACTGCTCCTGGGTCCCTGTGGTCAATAATTAACTCAAGTGTGAGTAAAAGCGGAAATACTGCTACGGCAAGGGCGGTTGCGCGTTATACATCAAAAGATTACTCTATGTCTGTATCATTATCCTGCAGTGCTAATGGCAGTTTATATTAGTTCCTTTTATATTATGTTTGAGTGAAATGTATTAAATAATTTGTTTTTTAACAATCACAAAAACTGTTGCATCATCGTTGCAACAGTTTTTGTTTTAAATTAGTATTTTTTTATTGTTAAGTCGTCCCTGATTTGTAAAATCCTCAGTTCACTATTGCAAAACGAATTAAAAACATGATCAATAAGTGTAGGGGGTAAACAAGGTAATTAATATGTTTTATACTATTTACTTTTATTTTTTGTATGTTCTTTGGCGTTAATAAAATAATTGGAAGCGAGAGAATCGAATATAAGTGTATAATAGAAAAACTAAACACAAACATCTTCATTGAGATTCTCCACATTAATTTCAAAGGTTTCTTCCGTGCAATCTCCTAATCCAAACCCCAAAAAATAGGCTGAATATTCACTCGTTACCATTTCAAACTCTTCGTCAGTTTTATCGAAAGTGATTTGATAATTCACGCCATCGACAAATGTGCTGACGACTGTCTCACTGTCAGTATTATCCTCAATTGTAATATCATAACCATCTACGGTTATTTCGTCAGTATCGCCATCATATATATCCGGGTATAGAAACAATGTGATTAATCATTAAATTCCTCCTGAAAGCAGGACGCGAAGCAAACCGCTCCGCGTCCTTTATTGTAGTAATATTATTTTTGAATGAGCTTGCCCATAACAATGAATCTTTGAGAGCCGTCAGCGTTGCAGGTAGAGAGCGTCAGTACCTTGTCACTGCCTGTTACCATAACGCCGGTTTCGATAACCGAGCGCGCCGCCATGTTTGCAATCCAAGTGCTGTACGCGCCGTCGTCCTTAAAATCCAGCCGCCAGGGCGAAACGTCCGTGCCGCTCTCGGACGTCTTTGCCGAAAACGCGGAGAAGATTTCTACCGAATAACCGCCGTGCGGTGTGTCAAGATACATTTTCGGATTTTCCTCAAAGTAGCTTTGATCCGCGTAGCAGTTGAGCGTTGCGAGCATAGAACCGTCGCGCATATTGTGACCGTAAACAATGGTGTTTTTGTCACTGAAATCGGGCTTATTCTCGAAGTCAGCGAACAGACTGCCGACCTTGCTTGGCGTTCCGTCAAACAGGTGCGAAAGGTAATAGTCGTTATAAATAATGTTATATTTCTTATTGTCGGACATCAGAGGCTCTGTTCACTCTTTCCGGCAGATTTGACAGGCTGCTTTCTGACCTTATCAGCCTGATCCTTTAACGCGCCTTTCAAAGACGGCTTTTCCGTCGCCTCGCGTGAAGCGTCAAGGGTTTCGCGCATTTTATCAATCGCCGCGCCGTAGCCGTTAATAATTGCGGAAACAATCAGATTTCGCGCGTCGGCAGTAATGGGCTTAAAAGTGTCATGCCAGTTGCCTTGACTGTCCTGCATAGAGGGCATATTGACATATAACCCCTTTTCGCCGGAACATACGCGGAAATTCTCAACAACAAAGCTGTCGTTAATCGTAACGGTCGCAAAGCCCAGCAGATTATTTCGGGGAGCGATTGGTCGCACGCTGACCTCGATTTTCAGGTCGTTGTTTGCCGCGGCGTCAGGGCGCGGCTGTTCGGTGGTTTTGCTCATTCAATTCCTCCTTTGTTAGTGAGCATTAAAGATAGATTTGGATAATGAACCGGTCTTAAAGAGGGCAAAGGCAAGCAGGACGGTATATCCCGCGGTACCCCAGACTGCCGCATGAATGTTGTCGGACGACGGAATTGTTTGCACCAGCACCGCGTAAATCGCTACGCACACAAGGATAAGAAATCCCTGAAAGCCCAGCGCGAACAGCGAGCGCAAATAATTTTGTCCCATCTGACCCCATTCGCGGTTTGCCATTGTAGAAAACGGAATCGGAGCGAGGCTGACTGTCAGATAGATTTCAATCATTCTTCCGTAAACGATAACAAAAATGACGATTGACAAAATCCACATGCACAAATGAATTATGTTGGTTTCCAGCCACAGACCAATCAGCTCCCAAACGCCCATATCTTCAAGCAGCGAGCGCAGATTATCCATATTGGTATCAACGTCGAGGTTGCCGGTAATCACGGTAGCGCCCTGCGATATGACATTTTGAGCGAGATCAAACACCGCCATAACGATTGTAAAGCAGTTGGTTAGCAAGTACGCCGCGACAAACGTTTTGAATATCCATTTGAAAATATTAAACGTGTCGAATTCGTGCATATTGTTTTTCTCCAATATCATTTGAATCAGCTCATATACCAACACAAAGGTAAGTATCATTCCCGCAATGGGTATGACGACGGTTTCCGATAATGTTTGAATCATCGAAAACACGCCGCCGTTCCAGCCCTGCGGCGTCTGACCTACCTGAGTGGCTACGTCCGAAACCTGACTGTTTACGGACTCAAAGATACCCTCGTACTGGCTCGTGATTGCGTCAACCATGCCCTCCTTGATCCATTCGGTGAGTTGGTCGATAATAAACATACGAAATTACCCGAACAGACCGGAAAGAAGCGGAATCAGCGTCGCGCCCACCAACGCAATACCGCCGCCCGCCATGAGCTG
>ERZ780149.546-NODE-546-length-47652-cov-9.777801_pt1 | contig 47652 bp, 40 predicted proteins | sample MGYA00511367_ERZ780149 | MGnify/ENA primary metagenome ERZ780149 (study PRJEB29588, sample SAMEA2153852) | human gut metagenome | biome: human gut; feature: human-associated habitat; material: faeces | place: Denmark | collected 2008/2010 ... | reverse complement strand
CCCCCTGCCGCAGCGCCTCCCATTCGGGAACGGCGTGCGCCATGCGGTCGCGCTTCTCGCGCACGTGGTAGAGCGCGCGGTCGTGCCATGCGGCACGCTCCCTGTCGGCGAGGAATTTCGCCGCGGCCTTCGCATGTGTACTCATTGTCGTGCAGTCAGGATTTCAACGATATGCAGGGTCTTTATCGGCAGCCGTTCGCGGTCGATGACGCCCTGCATGTGCATCAGACACGAACTGTCGGCCCCCGTGATATACTCGGCGCCCGTAGACATGTGGTCGCGGACCTTGTCGTGCCCCATGCAGACCGAGACCTCCTTCTCCTCCACGGCGAACATGCCGCCGAAACCGCAGCACTCGTCCACGCGCGCAGGCTCGAAAACCTCGACCCCTTCGACCAGCGCCAGCAGGTCGCGCAGCTTGGAACGATAGGGAATGTTCAGCTCGCTGGGCGTACTCAGCCCCATCAGCCGCACGCCGTGACACGAGTTATGGATACTCACCTTGTGGTGGAACGAGGCGTCGAGCTGTTCGGGACGCACCACGTCGTGCACGAACTCGCAGATTTCGTAGATGCGCGACGCCAGACACGGCCCGCCGTCGGCGTGCGGCACCAGGCGGGGATACCCTTCGCGCACGAAACTCACGCAGCTGGCCGACGGCCCCACCACATAGTCGTACCCCGCGAAGAGCTCCTCCATGCGTTCGGCCAATGGTTGCGCGTCGCGTTCGTAACCCGCATTGGCCATCGGCTGCCCGCAGCAGGTCTGGTCGAGCGGATAGTCGACGTCGAGCCCCAGCGACCGCAACAGCCGATAGGAGGCCTCGCCCACCTGCGGATAGAGGGCGTTGATGTAACAAGGTATGAATAGCGCTATCTTCATCGTATTTCCCGATAAAAAGTCCGTTTCGGTATCCGTTTCCGCCTCAGCGCCATTCGGCGACCTCGTCCGGCGACTTGCGTTTCTTCTGCGTCGGAGCGTCGGCCGGATAGCCGACCGGGATCAGCACGACGGGTCGCAGCGTCGCGGGCAGCTCCAACGCCTCGCGGCAGAGCGGCACGTCGAAATTGCAGACCCAGCAACTCCCCAATCCCTGCTCGGCTGCTGCCAGACAGATGTGTTCGGCGGCGATCGCCGCATCGATGTCGGCATGGTCGTGTCCGTCGCTTTTACGCTTCCACGACACCGACTCGTCGACGCACACCGCGATGCAGAGCGGCGCTTCGGCGAACCACTCGCGGTGATAACAGCGCCGCAGGGCCTCCCTGCGCGCATCGCTCGCCACGACGAAAAATCGCCACGGCTGGAAATTGACCGCCGAAGGCGCCAGCCGCGCACACTCCAACAAATACTCCACCTTCTCCCGTTCGACGGCCTGCGGCCGGTAACTCCGCACCGAATAACGCGCCTTGACCAAATCCAGAAAATTCATACCGTTCATTTTTTTATCGTCTCCTGCACTTTTCATTCCACGACCGGCAGAGGACGCCGGCGGGCAATCGGTCTAACGAAGATACGAATAAGCACGGGCAGAAGCAAACTCGTTTGCATTTTGCCGAGCGGGAGTATCTAAGGCACAGCCAAAGATACGGAAAGTCGACCGCAGAAGCAAACGTCAGTTTGATTACACCGAGACGGAGTATCTTCGGCGAAGCCAAAGATACGAAATATTTCACGGAATTATCCGGAATGCACGATATTTCATAAATTAAAAATCGAATCCGATACGCTCCTTCCGGCCGCACGGCGCGGGCGAGGGAACTGACACAATCGCAAATAAGTTTGCTTTTGCTATCTTTGCAGACGAAATGTCTGACTGCGGCCGTCCTGCCGAGCCTAGGCAGAACAGACCCCGTCCGAACGCTGCCGGGGCAAGAAAACGAAGAGTGAACATGAACAGACTCGAAATTATGAAAAGACGAATTTTACTTTTGGTGCTGGCCGCGGTCTTCGTACTGCCGGCCGTGGCACGGACTCCGCTGCAACAGCGGCTCGAAAAACTGGAACGGGCCGTCGAGGTGACGCCGCTCGAATCGACCTGCTTCGACGAGAAGTACGAACTGGTCCTGCGCCAGCCGCTCGACTGGCAGGCCCCCGAAAAGGGCTCTTTCACGCACCGCATCGTCGTCTCGCACGCCGGCTTCGACAAGCCGACGATCCTCGTCACCGAAGGTTACGGCGCGAAATACGCCTATCGTCCGGATTACCGTGAAGAGCTGTCGCAGCTGCTCGACGCCAACATCGTCTTCGTCGAGCACCGCTATTTCCTCGGCTCGACGCCCGACCCGCGCGACTGGCGCTACCTCACGGCCGAAGCTTCGGCCTGCGACCTGCACGACGTGCGGCAGCTGCTGGGCGCGATCTACCCGGGCAAGTGGATCGCCACGGGAATCAGCAAGGGCGGCACGACGACGATGCTCTACGCGACCTTCTTCCCCGGCGACGTCGACGGCTACGTCCCCTATGTGGGCCCGGTCAACCGCTCGCGCGAGGACGGACGGCACGAGAAGTTCCTGCGCCGCGTGGGAACGGCCGACGAACGCGCCGCCGTCGAGCGTTTCCAGACGGAGGTGCTGCGCCGCCGCGACCGGCTGATGCCCCGTTTCGAAGCCTACTGCCGCAAAAAGGGATACGAGTTCCGCGCGCCGCTGACGGAAATCTACGACCTCTGCGCATTGGAGTACGCCTTCTCCTTCTGGCAGTGGGGCTCGAACTCCTACGAGATTCCCGCTACGTCGGCTACGGACGACGAACTGTTCGATTACTTCATCGGAGCGGTCGACCCCGAATACTTCGTGCGTGAAACGCCGACGACCTCGTTTTTCGTGCAGGCGGCCCGCGAACTGGGGTACTACGGCTACGACACGCGCCCCCTGCGCAAATACCTCAGTATCCGCAACAGCAAAGACTACCTGCGGCGGATCTTCCTGCCCGACGAGCTGCGCGACCTCGATTTCGACCGGACGCTCTACCGGCGGATGCACCGCTACCTCAAACGCGAAGACCCGAACATGGTGATGATCTACGGCGCCAACGATCCGTGGACGGCATCGGGCGCGGCATGGGCCGTGACGCCCCGCAAGCGCAACATGAAGCTCTTCGTGCAGCCCGGCGGATCACACCGCACGCGCATCGCCACCCTGCCCGAGCCGATGCGCGAAGAGGCGATCGCCGCCATTCGAGGATGGTTGGAATAGACGGAGCACGCTCCGCCCGAACGGAAGCCCGAACTCAGGCTTCCGTTTTTCTGTGCCGTTTGGGAAAGAGCCGCCGGAAGCGAAGCAAGAAAGAGGCGAACCGCCCGCCGGCGACGATGAGCGTCACGGCCACCAGTATCAGCGCGATGCCGAGCCCCAGCCGCGCCGTAAGTTCTTCGTGGAAAATCACCACGCCGAAGAAGACCGCCGTGACGGGTTCGAGCGCACCGAGGATGGCCGTCGGCGTGGAGCCGATGTAGTGGATGGCCTGCGTGGTGCAGAGCAGCGAAACGGCCGTCGGCAGCGCCGCCAGCGCCAGCACGTTGCCCCACAGATACCACGACGGGACGGCTTGCAGGCCCGTGAGGAAATCGAGCCGCACGACGTAGATCGCAAGGCCGAACAGCAGGGCGTAGAAGGTGAGCTTGACCGTCGGCAAGGCCGCCAGCGCGGAGCGGTTGACGCCCACGATATAGACGGCGTAGGAAAGCGACGAGAGCAGCACGAGCGTCACGCCCGTGAGGCTGAGCGTCTGGCCGTCTCCCTCGTAGAGCAGCCCGATGCCTAAAACGGCCAGTGCGATGCAGAAGATCGTCAGCGGCGTGATGCGTTCGCGGAAGCCCAGGGCCATGATGAGCGCCACGAGGATCGGATAGACGAACAGAATCGTCGAGGCGATGCCGGCGTCCATGTAGTTATAGCTCATGTAGAGAAAGAGCGACGAGGCGGAAAAGAGCAGACCCATGGCCACGAGCGGCAGCATCTCACAGCGGCGCAGGCTGAAATCCTGCCCCCGCAGACGGATCATCGCCGCCAGAATCGGCAATGCGAAGGCGTAGCGGTAGAACAACACCGAGTCGGGCGTCATTCCCGCATGATAGAGCGGCAGGGTGAAGAGCGGGTTCATCCCGTAGGTCGCGGCCGCCACCGCACCGCAGACGAGACCTTTGGTTCTGACATTCATGGTCGTATCGATTTCGGCCGCCCCTTCGGAAGCGGCCTTTTCCGGCAGGCAAAGATACGCAACATGCGCCGAGAAAAAATCGGATTGCGCAAAAAAGTTGCGAAGCGCCGGTTCGCACCCCGCGTCCGGACTGCAAAAAAGAGGCCGCAGCGGAAGACGCCCCGCTATTTCGACTTCACCCGCGCCCGGATCCGGCTCAAACTCACCGGCGTAATCCCCAGATAGGAGGCGAGCGTCTCCAACGGTACCCGCCGCAACAGTTCGGGGCGTTCCCTCAGCAGCGTCTCGTAGCGCCGGGCAGCCGGAAGGAAAAGCATCGGAATCAATTTCTGCTCCGTACGCAGGAACTCCGATTCGGCGAACCGCCGCGCCCAGTTGGCGATGTGGATGTCCTCGGCGAGAAATCGCTCCAAATCGCTGCGTTTCAACACATACAACAGGGAATCCTCCATGAGTTCGACCGTTTCGTAGCCCGATTCGTTGTCGACGTAGCTTTTCAGGGAGACGAGCGCCGATCCCTCGGCCCCGATCCAGAAGGTGACCTTTTTCCCGTCGGCGGAAATACAGGCACGTGCGATCCCCCGGCCGATGAAGAAGAGGTTCGGCTCCACACGCCCCGCTTCCAGCACGCAGTATCCCCTGGGGCGGGACAGGCTCGACATGCAGGCCGCCAGCCTGACGGCGGAACTCTCCGGCATCCGATAGATCCGGTCGATGATTTCACGTATATCCATGACGATGCGTCCGCAAGCGTTTTCTCTGCAAAGGTAGTCAAAGTCGCCGGCACACGCGCACTTTTCCGATTTTCTTATCAAATGTAAAGCGCCGGACGGAATTTTACGGGTAACTTTGCATCCGTAAAAGAATAAAACACGACGCGATGAACTGGATCATACTGATCGTGGCCGGCCTGTTCGAGACCGGCTTCGCATTCTGTCTGGGAAAGATGAAAGAGGCCACGGGAGCCGAATACTGCTGGTGGGGAACAGGATTCCTGCTGTCGCTGGCGCTCAGCATGACGCTGCTGGCCAAGGCGACCCAATCGTTGCCGATCGGCACGGCCTATCCGGTGTGGACGGGCATCGGTGCCGTGGGAACGGTGCTGGCGGGAATTCTGTTCCTGAACGAACCGGCGACCTTCCCGCGGATCTTCTTCCTGCTGCTGCTCATCGGCGCTATCGTCGGGTTGAAACTCGTCGGCGAACCCCATTAGCCTTCCGCGAAGCCCCTCCGGCGCAGCGGCGGCTAATAGCGGAGCAGATTGGCTCTGCGCACCGCATCGGCCGAACGGCGGGCGACGCCCAGCCACAGCCGGTCGCCCTTGCGTTTGATCCCCTCGGCCTCGGCATATCCCGTATCGGTCAGCCCCAGCACACGAAGTCCTTCGAGATCGGAGTAGGCCCCGACGGGAAGACGCCAATGGACGATCCCGCCGTCGAGCGTGGTGACGGTGATGCGTGCATCGGAGGGGCCGTTGGCCGGTTTGTTGCCGTTGCCGGCACCTTCGAAGAGATAACAGCAGCGGCCGTCGACGTCGAAGCCCTGGAAGGGATAACTGCAAAAGTCGCGGGCGGTATCCTCGCCGTGCGGCATCAGAAAGCCACCTACCGGTATGAGCCGCCGCAAATCCCGACAGCGGATCGCCCGCTCTTCGGTACGCTCGCACTCGCCCGACCGTTCGCCGCCCCACGTCCGCACGACGCGGAGCACCGTGTCGGGCAGCTCCAATGCCTCCGAGAGGCGGAAGTGGCGGAAGCCGTGCGTTCCGTCCGCCTTGCGGTAGGAGATCGAGAGCAGGTCGTGCGCCCGATCGACGGCCGGCAGCAGGTTGAAACAGCCGTCGTCGAAATAGAAGGTCTCGCCGCCGTCGTGGTCGCAGCACGTGCCGGCACGGAACGGGATGCGCGACACGGTGCACGACTGCCAGTACTCCCCTCCGACGCGCGTGGCATTGCTGTCGATCCAGACGTAGCGGGTGCCGCCGCACTCCTCGACGGCGATGTTGGCGCCGTGCCCGAAGTAGCGGAGCGTCATGCGGGGCATCGTGTCGCAGCCGGGCCGCACCTCGAAGACGTAGACCTCGTGGGAGCGAGTCCGGCCGGGAACGTGGTTCTCGAATGCCCCCAACTGCGAGATGTAGATAGTAGAATCGGACACGACGTCGAACGACTGCATCACCCGCCGCGGGGCGAGTAGTTCGAGGTCGCGCAGCACGACGAGCGTGTCGTCGAGCGGCCGCGCCAGTCGTTCGGGCAGGCTGCGCACGAAACCGGACACGGCAGTCTGCGCCGCAGCGGGGCGCACGGCGGCCGACAGGCAGAGGAGGAGAAGAAGTCGTTTCATTGCGGGAAATCGGATCGATCCGATTGACAAAAATAGCATAATCATCCGAACCCGCCGCCGTTTCGAGCGAAAAAGTTTCGAATTTTCCCGCACGAAACCGGCTTATACCCCGCACTGCCAAAAGGCCGCGACAAAAGCATCCAGCCGGGGAACGGCTGACGTCTGCGCCTACAACGCTACGCGGACGAGCTCGCGCCCGCGTTTTTCGACGGCGCAGCCGCCGCCCGTTCCTCTTCCCGATTTTTGGCAAGGCGGAGACAGTTGTGCGTTACGCGCAACCATGATTATTTGCAGGTGTCCGCACATGGCAGGCCGGAGGCCTGCGGGATCGTACTGCGAAAATAGCGGAAAGAGTGACGACAGCAGCGCGAGCGCCCGGAGCGATCGTGCGCTGCGCGCAACCATAAATCCTTTGCTTGCCAAACTTTTTCGTATTTTCGGCTGCTCCTCGGATACTCCCGCTCGGCAAATTGCAAACAACGTTTGCATTTGCCCTCGCTTTTTCATATCTTTGCCCGCCAAAGCGAGTGAAAACAAGCAAATAAATATACGTTATGGAGATCAAAAGAACACAGAAAGAGGAGCAGACCTCGTTGATTTCGGTCAAGGTCGGCGAAAAGGACTACGGCGAAGCCGTCGAGAAATCACTGCGCGACTACCGCCGCAAGGCCAACATCCCGGGCTTCCGCCCCGGCATGGTGCCGATGGGAATCATCAAAAAGATGTACGGCAAGGGCGTAGTGGCCGAGCAGTCGTACCGCACGGCGTCGAACGCCGTCTTCGAGTACCTCCAAAAGGAGAACATCGACTATCTGGGCGACGTGATTCCCGCCGAGGAGCAGGGTGCTTTCGATTTCGATAACGACACCGAGTTCGAGTATATGTTCGAGATCGGCGAGGCGCCCAAGATCGACCTCGCTCTTTCGGCCAAGGACAAGGTGACCTATCACCGCATCAAGATCGACAAGCAGATGCACGACAACTACCGCTCGAATTTCCTGCGCCGTTACGGCCGGCTGGTGGACGTCGAGAAGGTCGCCGACGACGAGGCGCTGACCGTCACGCTCGACAACGGCGAACTGCGCGTCGAGGATGCCTACGTGGGGCTTATCTCGATGAACGACGAGGAACGCAAGCCCTTCAAGGGCAAGAAGGTCGGCGCCAAGATGAAGGTCGACATCAACGAGCTCTACAAGAATCCCGCGCAGCGTGCCGCGGCCTTGCAGCTCAAAGAGAACGAACTGGCGGAGGTGAAGCCCGAATTCTCGCTCGAAATCACCAAGATCCGCAAATTCGCCGATCCCGAGCTGAACGAGGAGTTCTTCAAGACCGCCTTCCCGCAGGGCAACGTCACGGATGAAGCCGGACTGGACGCCTTCGTCGACACCGAGATCGGGAAGGAACTGTCTCGCGAGAGCGATTACCTCTTCACGCTTCAATTGCGCGACTTCCTGCTGAAAAAAGCCGACTTGAAGATGCCCGCCGCTTTCCTCAAACGCTGGCTCTACGTCATCAACGAGGAGAAGTTCTCGAAAGAGGAGATCGAAAAGGACTTCGACCAGTTCCTCAAAATGTTCTCGTGGAACTACATTCAGAAGCACTTCATCAAGGAGGACAACCTCACCGTAACGGCCGACGAGGCGCTCGCCGAAGCGAAGGCTTTCGCCGCCGCACAGTTCGCGCAGTACGGAATGCCGGCCGCACCGGACGAGATGCTCGAAAACTTCGCCAAGCAGCAGATTCTCGCCAACAAGGAGCAGTCGCAGAAGATCTACGAGAAACTCTACGAAACGAAGGTGGTCGAGGATGTGAAGGGCAAGATCAAGGTGACCGAAAAGGCCGTTTCCGCCGACGAATTCGCAAAACTGGCCAAGGAGATATAGTCCGGAGTACGCGGTTTTCGGAAAAATGATTAACTTTGGACTCTGCGGGCGTGATGTTTGCAGAGTCCTTCTTTATGATCCGTCGCCGGCCCGCGGCGGTGCGGACTGCGGGAAAAGCCCGGCGAACAACGATGTAAAACCATATTAAACGTACAGTCATGTCTTCCGAATTCGAAAAATACGCCGTCAAGCATTGCGGCATCAGCAGCCTCCGGCTGCACGATTTCCGATCCGTCATCTCCGACTACGTGTCGCCCACGATCATCGAGGAGCGCCAGTTGAACGTCGCCACGATGGACGTCTTCTCCCGCCTGATGATGGACCGCATCATCTTCCTCGGGGCGCCGATCTACGACGATGCGGCCAACATCATCCAGGCGCAGCTGCTCTTCCTGGAATCGGCCGATCCGGAGAAGGACATCCAGCTCTACATCAATTCGCCGGGCGGATCGGTTTCGGCCGGTCTGGGCATCTACGACACGATGCAGCTGGTGAACTGCGACGTGGCGACGATCTGCACGGGGCTGGCCGCCTCGATGGGCGCAGTGCTGCTCACGGCCGGTACGGCGGGCAAGCGTTCGGCGCTGCCGCATTCGCGCGTGATGATCCACCAGCCGCTGGGAGGCGCGCAGGGACAGGCGTCGGACATCGAGATCACGGCCCGCGAAATCCTGCGCACGAAGCGCGAACTGTACGAAATTCTCGCCTCGCACGCCGGCGTGCCGATCAAGAAGATCGAAAAGGACGCCGACCGAGACTACTGGATGACGGCCGACGAAGCCAAGAACTACGGCCTGATCGACGAAGTGCTGAAAAAACGCAAGTGACCCGCCGCGCACCGAAAACGGCGCGCACGCGGCATATACCCATACGAAACGACAACGAATGACACATACGAAAAACCCGAAGAACGGAAATTCGCACACGGCCGAGGAGCACTGCTCCTTTTGCGGCAAACACCACAGCGAGGTGCTGATGCTTTTTCAGGGCGGCAGCGGCGCCCGCATCTGCAACGAATGCATCGAACAGGGCTACCATACGCTCGTCGAGCACCACGTGGTAGCCGATCCCCTCTCCGCGACGCCCCCGATGCAGCAGACGCCGCTGCACTACGAAGAACTGCTCAAACCCGCGCAGATCAAGGAGATGCTCGACCAGTACGTCATCGGTCAGGAGGCGGCCAAACGCTACCTGTCGGTAGCGGTCTACAATCACTACAAACGCATTCTCTCGAAATCGGCCGACGCCGAAGGCGAGATCGAGATCGACAAGTCGAACGTCGTGCTCGTCGGCCCGACGGGAACGGGCAAGACGCTCATGGCACGCACGATCGCGCGGCTGCTGAACGTCCCCTTCACCATCGTCGACGCCACGGTGCTCACCGAAGCCGGCTACGTGGGCGAAGACGTGGAGAGCATCCTCTCGCGGCTGTTGCAGGTGGCCTCCTACGACGTGGCAGCCGCCGAACGGGGCATCGTCTTCATCGACGAGATCGACAAGATCGCCCGCAAGGGCGACAACCCTTCGATCACGCGCGACGTATCGGGCGAAGGGGTGCAGCAGGCGCTGCTGAAAATTCTCGAAGGGACGACGGTCAACGTACCGCCGCAGGGCGGGCGCAAGCATCCCGACCAGAAATTCATACAGGTCGACACGCGCAACATCCTCTTCATCTGCGGAGGTGCGTTCGACGGCATCGAGCGCAAGATCGCTCAGCGGCTCAACACGCGGGCGATGGGCTACGGCCGCGCGGGAGCCGATCCGATCGACCGTTCGAACCTGATGCAGTACGTCATGCCGCAGGATCTCAAATCGTTCGGCCTGATCCCCGAACTGGTCGGGCGCCTGCCGGTGCTGACCTACATGCAGCCGCTCGGCCGCGAGGCGCTGCGCTCGATCCTGACCGAGCCGAAGAACGCCATCGTGAAACAGTACGTCCGGCTGTTCGAGATGGACGGCGTGAAGCTCGCCTTCGACGACGAAGTTCTCGACTACATCGTCGACCGCGCCATCGTCTACAAGCTCGGCGCACGCGGCCTGCGCTCGATCTGCGAGGCGGTGATGATGGACACGATGTTCGACATTCCGTCGAGCGGTTGCAAGGAGTTTCGCGTAACGCTGCCATACGCCAAGGAAAAGATAGAAAAAGCAAATTTCGTAGAGCTTAAAAAGGTAGGATAATAAAATATTATTATCTTTGCAGGGGATAAATCCCGCTCGGAAAAGCGACAGGCGGCACGCACCGCACAGGGTGTCACACGGCCTTCGCCCGACGAATTGACAACTACTAAACAACTGGAAATATGGCAGACAATGCAAAACTGACGCGTGCGGCGGACAACATCCGCGTGCTGGCGGCATCGATGGTCGAAAAGGCGAAATCGGGCCATCCGGGCGGCGCGATGGGCGGCGCCGATTTCATCAACGTGCTCTACACCGAATTCCTGCGCTACGATCCCGACGACCTGCGCTACCCCTTCCGCGACCGTCTGTTCCTCGATCCGGGCCACATGTCGCCGATGCTCTACTCGACACTGGCGCTGGCGGGCAACTACACGATGGACGATCTCAAAGCGTTCCGCCAGTGGGGAAGCTGTACGCCCGGCCACCCCGAAGTGGACGTGCTGCGCGGTGTGGAAAATACCTCCGGCCCGCTGGGTCAGGGACACGCCATGGCGCTGGGCGCAGCGATCGCCGAGCGCTTCATGGTGGCCCGTTTCGGCCAGTGGCAGGCGCACAAGACCTATGCCTACATCTCGGACGGCGCCGTGCAGGAGGAGATTTCGCAGGGCGTGGGCCGCATCGCAGGTCATCTGGGACTGTCGAACCTGATCATGTACTACGACTCGAACAACATCCAGCTCTCGACCAAGGTCGACGAGGTGGACACCGAGGACGTAGGCGCCAAATACAAGGCCTGGGGCTGGAACGTGCTCCACGTCGACGGACAGTCGGTCGACGAGATCCGCGCCGCGCTCCGCACGGCAGGTGCCGAGACCGAGCGTCCGACGATCATCATCGGCCGCACGGTGATGGGCAAAGGCGCGGTAGCCGCCGACGGCACGTCGTATGAGAACAAGGTTTCGACGCACGGCCAGCCGCTTTCGGCCGCCGGCGCCGACATCGCCGCCACGGTGAAGCACCTGGGCGGCGACCCCGAAAACCCGTTCACGGTCTTCGAAGAGTCGAAGGAGATCTACGCCGCACGCCGCGAAGAACTGCGTGCATGGGTCAAGGCCCAGAAGGCCGTCGAGGCCGAGTGGCGCTCGGCCAACAAGGAGCTGGCCCGCAAACTGGACATGTTCCTCGCAGGCGAGCTTCCGGCCATCGACTACAAGTCGATCGAGATGAAGGCCGATTCAGCCACGCGCGCCGCGTCGGCGACGGTGCTGGGCGTACTGGCCGAGCGGGTGGAGAACATGATCGTCGCTTCGGCCGACCTGTCGAATTCGGACAAGACCGACGGCTTCCTGAAAAAGACCAAAGCCTTCACGAAGGGCGATTTCAGCGGCAAATTCTTCCAGGCCGGCGTGTCGGAGCTGACGATGGCCTGCATCATGAACGGTATGGCACTGCACGGCGGCGTGATTCCGGCCTGCGGCACCTTCTTCGTCTTCTCGGACTACATGAAGCCGGCCGTACGCCTCTCGGCACTGATGCACCTGCACGTGATCTATATCTGGACGCACGACTCGTTCCGCGTAGGCGAGGACGGCCCGACGCACCAGCCGATCGAGCACGAGGCGCAGATCCGCCTGATGGAGCACCTGCGCAACCACGCGGGCGAGCGGTCGATGGTCGTGCTGCGTCCCGCCGACGGCGAGGAGACGATCTCAGCATGGCGTCTCGCTCTCGAAGAGAAACGCCCCGTGGCGCTCATCCTCTCGCGTCAGAACATCAAGAACCTGCCCGCGCTGGCCGCAAGCCGCCGCGAAGAGGCCGCACAGCTCGCCAAGGGCGCCTACATCGTCGCCGACACGGCGAAGCCCGACGTAGTGATGGTCGCTTCGGGTTCGGAGGTGGCGACGCTCGTCGAAGGTGCCGGCCTGCTGGCTCAGGAGGGCATCAAGGCCCGCATCGTCAGCGTCCCGAGCGAAGGTCTTTTCCGCGATCAGCCCCAGTCCTATCAGGAGTCGGTACTGCCCGCCGGCATCGCACGCTACGGCATGACGTCGGGGCTGCCCGTGACCTTGCAGGGGCTCGTCGGAGAGAAGGGCTTCATCCACGGCCACGACATGTTCGGCTTCTCGGCTCCCTACACGGTGCTCGACAAGGAGTTCGGCTACAACGGCGAGACCGTCGCCGCCGAAGTCAAGAAACTGTTGGGACGCGCATAGCCCGATTCACAGCAAGAAACAGCGCGGGTGTCCGATAGATTCGGACACCCGCGCTGTTTTTCGCCGGAAGTCGCATCCAGGACGGAACCCGCGCGGAACTCGCATCCGAAACCATCCACACGAAATTCCCGACAACTCTCCGGTTCACGGCACCGTCGGACACGGGCGGATTCCTGCGTCGACAAGAGTCATTCGGCAGCTTTTCAGGCGTCTTTCGCCTCCGACACGACGAACGGGGCGTCCCCCCCTGCGAACGCCCGCACCGACCCGCAAAAACAACGACCGCAGCCGGAAAGCTGCGGTCGGAAAAACATTCGCCGGCAAACGGCATCAACCGAAATTCGGCGAAAAGATGCCCGGATGTTCCGTCTTGTACTCGTAGCGAAGCGACTTGTCGAACGTCTTGTCGTACATCACCCCCTTGATCGTGTGGGTGCCGTCGCCGTTATCGACGATCTCGCACGTCGTCCGTTCGGTGTCGTCGGCTGCGAAACAGCCCGTCTCCAACCCGTTCTGATAGGTGAACCAGCCGCAGCCCTGTACATTGGGATCCCCCTCGTCGTCAGTATAGTGCTTGCCGATGTACCACATGCGGTCGGTATGTTTCTCCACCGAATCGGTGTAAAACGGCGAGATCGCCCCCGTAAAGAACTTCCGATAGGTATACCCTCCCGTCGAAGTCAGAATCTCCGGTTCGAAATCGGTATAGATGTAGACGAGAATGTCCACATAATCGCCCGTATCGCCTGTCGACATGCTCTTCGAGCTGAGCATCACCGTCGTACGATATTTTCCGGAAGCCTCGTCCAGACCGTCGTAAGCGAAAAATCCATCGGCTACCGCAATGTCGAAATCATATTCCGGTTCAGGCTCGGGTTCCGGTTCGGGTTCGGGCTCAGGTTCGGGTTCGGGCTGAGGCCCAGGCGTCTCGGTGCCGGGATTGCCATTGTCACCGAAATCGTCGTTGGACTCGCCGCAGGAAAATGTCAGTGCGCACGCGGCGACGAGAATCAGCAGTTTTTTCATATCCTTCTATCTCCGAATTTTCGTTTGACGATTAACGGGCATAGCCTCCGCCGCCCATAGAGGTATAGTCGTCCAGTTCGATCGGGCCGTCGTAGGAAGCTTTGAAATGCTGTCCGTTGGTCTGCATCAGATCGAAATCGATGTCGTAAACGCCGTCGGCATAGGCCACCGTCACCGATCCTTCGTCGAGCGTCAACGTCTCCGAAGTCTTCTTGTTGACGATGCGGTATTGCGTGACGCAGCCCGTTCCGCTCTCTACATAGGACGAGTAGAGATATTTGTAGGCCGGAATCTGCGAACCCGTACCGCCGTCGTTGCAGAACTCGAAAGCGGCCTGCCACTCGTCGTTTTCGAATTCGACGGAGTAGTTGATCGCCCAACCCGTCGCATCGGCTTCGGCATAGGCCTGCGAGATCGATGTGAAGACGATCGCATCGCCCGGCTCCTCGGGCTGGGTCACACCGTAGATGGAGACATCGAGCGAAAGCGGATACCCCTCGGCCGTCGTCAGTTCCCCCTTGATGACATAGTTCGTTTCGGACGGCAGGCTCAGTTCGACGCTGCCGGCCTTGACCGCATACTCCGTCGTACCGCAAATGAGCGCCGAGTTTCCGCCCAGCGTGCCGTTGTCGAACGAGTAGGTGCCGGCGGCGATCTTATCGGTGATGAATTCGAGATTCAATCCGTAGAGGTTCTCCCCCGTGAATGCGGCCAGATAGCCCTTCTCGCTCTTTTCGATCTTGCCGCTGTTGAGTTTGACGGGGAAGGCGAGCGAACCCTTATAGTCGATGTCCAGCTGTTTGTTGTCCTGAGAAATCAGGGAGCCGACGATCGTATAGGCCCCGTCGGCGAAACCGACGTTCACCGATCCCTTCTCGATTTCGAACGCCGCACCGCTGACGGCCGTTACGCTCGACGTGCTGGCCATCACCCAGGGCTCGTTGCTGTGGGAACCTTTCAGGTAGCTGTATTCGTGTGCGGGAATAACGGGCGCCTTCTCCTTCGCATAGTCGTCGTAGAGATCGAGTACGACCGTATAGGCGTCGTTGGTGAGTTTGACATAGAAGTTGTTGCCGCCGCTGTAAACTTGGAGTTCGCCCTCGGTGAAGTGCTGCTGATCGACGTTTTCGGGTTTGTCGCGTTTGAGCGTCGTCATTTCGAGCGGCTCGGACATCTCCTTGTCATAGCTGTCGGCAGCTTCGACGACCGCAACGATCACATAAGTGGTATCGTCGTCGAGGTTTTCGAGCAAAATCTCCTGCGGAGAGGAGGTCTCCACCTTGTCGCCCGTGGCGAAGATGTCGTATTTGTCGGGCAGAACGAAATCTTCGGTCTTCTTGAAATAGCGGTAGCGGCACTCGGCGGCATTGGCGGTAGTGACCGTGAACGAAAGCGTGCTCTCGGTCCGCTCGCCCTCGGCGAGCGTCACCTCCATCGTAGTGCCCTGATTGACTTTCTCGGTCGTCAGCGTGATCGGTTCCGACAGGACGGGGGCGTTCTCCCCTGCCGAAGCGGCCGCCAATACGACATACTCGGCTTCGGCTTCGAGTTCTTTCACCTCGACAAGCTGCGTCTCGACCTTTTCGAGTTGCCGGCCCTCGGCCATGACGGAAACAGCGTCGGGCAGTTCGATCCCTTCGACATTTTTCAGACAGACATAGGCGCATTTGTCCGCATTCTGCGGTGCGACAGTGAAGCTGACCGAACTTGCCGTCGTCGCACCGGGCGTCACGACGACGGATACCTCCGGCTTAGTATTTCCCCCCCCCTCGCCGGGATCGGTGGAGGTGTTGTCGTCATCGCTGCAAGCAGCGAAACCAAGCGCTCCGACGAAGAGCGCCATCGATGCGAATGAAGCAAATAGATTCCTCATACAATCAATGATTTAAAAAATAACAATCGTATTTCGGGCGTCAAAGATAGTAAAATTTTTTTAATAAACCGTCTCGACTATCGGACCTCGGAATACCCTTGCATACGGGTATAAAGCCGTTTCCGTTCAAGCTTTGCATCGAAAAGCACAGAACCGCCGAAACATTGAAACCCGAAACGAGGAATTTCCGTCCGATTCGTAAGCAACTTGTTTCGCGGAAAAATCGTTTCTCCGCAAAAGACCTCCGGCCTCTACATCGGTCGAGCGGCGAAACGGGGACCCGCCCTTCGTCCCGACGCCTCTTTTCCCGAACCGACACGGCGGGCACCGGCCGTCAGGAAGAGGAATTCCGGGCAGCGACCGCCGCGGGAAAAGCGGCAAACCTCGCCGGAACTCACTCCGCAATCGAACCGGCCCTGCGACGGAGGAAATGAAAGAGGGAGCGTCCGCAATTCGGACACTCCCTCCGTATGACCGGAATCCGCGAGACACAGGCTGCGCTGCGTCGCCCCGCGGCTCTTTACAGACGTTCGCTCTTCTCCAACTCGCGGAAATAGCGGTAGGTGCTGACTTTCAACTCGCCCACGGCCGCCTCGTCGGCGACGATGATGCCTGCGGGATGAACCTGCAACGCCGAGATCGTCCACTCGTGCGAGTAGCACCCCTCGACACCGTGTTTCAACGCGCGGGCCTTCTTGTGGCCGAAGGCCTGGATGATGACCTCGTGCGAATCCATGATCGTAGCCACGCCGACCGACATGGCCTGCTTGGGCACTTTGTTCACGTCGTTGTCGAAGAACCGCGAGTTGACGGCCACGGTCTCGGGCGTGAGCGTCATCACGCGCGTGCGCGACACGAGCGACGAATAGGGTTCGTTGAAGGCGATATGGCCGTCTTCGCCGATACCGCCCAGGAAGAGGTCGATGCCGCCTGCGGCGACGATCTTACGCTCGTACTCCTCGCACTCCTTTTGCAGATCGGGGGCGTTGCCGTCGAGGATGTGGATGTTCGCGGCCGGCACGTCGACATGGTCGAAGAAATGCTTGCGCATGAAGGTGTGATAGCTTTCAGGGTGATCTTCGGGGATGCCCACGTATTCGTCCATGTTGAACGTAACGACGTTGCGGAACGACACCTCGCCCGCCTCATAAAGGCGCACCAGTTCCTTGTAGGTCTCCACGGGCGTCGAGCCGGTGGGCAGTCCCAGTACGAACGGACGGTCGGTCCGGGCCGCCTTCTCCTTGATCCGCGCGACGATGTAGCGGGCCGTCCACAGGCCGGCTTTCGCGTCGTTCTCTTCGATAATGAGTCTCATAGAATCTTATTTGGTATTAAAACATTTTCACGAAGACCTCGATGGCCTGGTATTCGGCCATGCCCAACTTGTCGTAGAGACGGGCGGTATTCTGCGTGCGCTCTTCGGCGCGCTGCCAGAATTCGCGCGAATCGCTGCCCGGGAAGGGCACGATATCCTTCTGCGACACGTGGCGGTAGATGGCGTGACGTTTCTTGATCAGCTCGTCGGGCGAAAGGGGCACGGCCATGTCGACCATCCCCAGATCCCACTCCAACCAGGCCCCGCGATAGAGCCACAGATGGCAATTCTTGAGCCATGCGTCGTCCTTAGCGACCTCCAACGCTCCCAGTACGGCCTCCATGCAGGTGCGGTGCGTGCCGTGCGGATCGGCCAGATCGCCTGCGGCGTAGATCTGGTCGGGTTCGATCTCGCGCAACAGCTTGACGATGATATCGATGTCGCGCTGCGAAAGCGGCGCCTTCTTCAATCCGCCCGTTTCGTAGAAAGGCAGGTTCAGGAAATGGACGTGCGACGGGTCGAGCCCGAACGAACGGTCGGCGGCCTTGGCCTCGGCGCGGCGGATCGCCGCCTTGATGTCCAACAGCTCGCGCGGTTCGGGCTGCCCCTTCACTTTACCGGCGATAAGACGTTTCACCTCATCGAAACGATCCGCGAAACCCAGTTCGCGCACCGTATCGAGCTGTTGCAGGACGACGTCGTCGTTGACGGCGAAATCGCCCGACGTCTCGTAGGCCACGTGCACGTCGTGCCCGTGGTCGACCAGACGGATGAAGGTGCCGCCCATCGAAATCACGTCGTCGTCGGGGTGCGGCGAGAAGATCAGCACCTTTTTGGGAAAGGGCTTCGACGGAACGGGCCGCGTCGAGTCGTCGGCGTTGGGCTTGCCGCCCGGCCAGCCGGTAATGGTATGTTGCAGGTCGTTGAAGACGTCGATGTTGATCTTGTCGTAAGGCCCTTTGGCTTCGAGCAGTTCGCCCAGCGAATTTTCGATGTAGTCCGAGTGGGTGAGTTTCAGAATCGGCTTCCCCACCACGCCGCACAGCCAGATGACCGCCTTGCGCGTGAACTTGGGCGTCCACTCGCAGGGGCCGACCAGCCACGGCGCAACCTCGCGCGTGAGCTTTCCGGCGGCGTTCTCGTCGATCACCACCTCGATGTTGTGATGCTCCTGCAACGCCGTGGCGGGCACCTGATCGGTGATCTGCCCCTCGACGACCTTGCGGATCACGTCGGCCTTCTCCTCGCCCCATGCCATGAGCACGATCTTGTCGGCGCGCATGATGGTATCGATCCCCATCGTAATGGCCATTTTGGGCGTATCGTCGATCCCCGAGAAGGCCGACGACTGGATCTTGCGGGAGTCGTGCGAAAGCTGTACCAGTCGCGTGCGCGACTTCTCGTAGGAGCCGGGCTCGTTGAACCCGAGCTGCCCCTGCTCTCCGACGCCGATAATCATCAGGTCGATGTGGTTGATCGCCCGGTCGTAGGATTCGCAGTAACGCGAGATGCGCGATTCGGGCACCGTCCCGTCGGGAATATGGATGTTTTCGGGCAGGATATCGATATGGTTGAGAAACTCCTCGTGGATGCGGTAGTTGCGGCTCTGCGGCTCGTCGGCCCCGATCGGGTAGAATTCGTCGAGGCTGTAAACCGCGACGTTCGAAAAACTCACCATGCCGTCCCGGTAGCGGCGCACCAGCTCGTGGTAAAGCCCCAGCGGCGTTCGGCCGGTCGTGAGTCCCAGCACGAAGGGCTGCACGTCCTCGAAAATCTCGTTCGAAAGCGAATATTCGTTGTGTTTCTTGATCGCCCGCACGATCAGGTCGGCGACATACCCCACGCCTTCGGATTCGTGTTCGAAGACCGAGGCGGGAATCTTTTCATAGCGGCGGATGATGTCGCTCGGAGCCGAGTCGACGATCAATCCTCCGTCTTTGGGCAAAGCGTATTTGCTGTTCATATCCGTATATTTTAATTTAGCCCCTGCCAGTCTGCGTCCGGAGCGCGCCCGCCGGAGCGGATCGCCGGCCAGCGGCCGCATTATTTTTTACAAAGATACGAAAAGTCGCATAAAAACGGCAGGATTGAAAAAAATTAAAGTTAAGGAATTCTCCTATTTGAGCGTTTCTCTATTGATACGGTTTTAAAAAAGTAGAAAAGTGAACGTTAATCGCTATTTATCCTAAATTTGTCTTTTTTCGAACATTTTTAATTTTTTTTACTCACCATTGAGAGTACATTACCTCAAATAACGATCGCATCTCCGAAAAACGTACCGCGGAAGATCTTTGCTTTTCAATTATCCGGTATCGGAGAAATATGAGAGATGTCGTCCGAATCGTATTCAATTTCGTTGTCCAGCCATACTTCTCATGGCGATAAATAACCGGATAATACAAAAATTTCATATTATCAAATAGGGTTAAGGAACAACCGGATGCAAAGAAGACGTTCTACTGAATAATCAATATTCAAATATCGGCAATAGAAGTATTTTATTAGCATTTTATAATTATATTTTTTACCTTTGTGCACAACAAATTCCTATTCTCCATAAGGGAATAGTTGATAGGGGGGGGGAAATAAGTGTTATAAAAGTTGCCAATACGATTATAACATCTATTATAAAGCCCCAATGAAGTGCATGCGAAGTTCAAGAAGAGATGCCAATTTTCCGGCTTGAACCGAACGTAAACATCTGTAATATACCCTAATACACACGTTGGGGTGATCTAAGAATGTGTGTTTATGTATGAATATTGCTTCAACCGATACAACAAATACTACGACTGTATGCTGGTTCGTTATGAGGGCATACAAAAGCGAGGGGAAAGCGGAGGAGAAACTCGCCGGTAAAGATGGTTTAGCATACTTTATTCCCAAATGTTATGCGATAAGAGTTTATCACAGAGTGAAGTCTAAAAGGCTCGTCCCGGCTATCCCGAATCTTGTATTCGTTCACGCCAGTCGCTCTCAAATTCTGAATTTCAAAAAACGATATAACTTCCTGCAATTTGTGATGTGGAAAAAAAGTACGGGATCAGAATATATCGTTGTACCGGATGAGCAAATGGATAGTTTCATAAAGGTTGCCTCACAATACGATGAGAATATAAGTTACTATCGGCCAAGTGAAATAAATTTACAGAAAGGAACTCGTGTCCGCATACACGGAGGAAAATTCGATGGGGTTAAAGGTATATTCATGCAAGTACGAGGTAAAAGAAATCGCCGAATAGTCATAATGTTAGAAGGTATCATAGCCGTTACGGCAGAAGTTGATCCCGACTTGGTCGAAGTCATTTCATAATACTTCGTTATCCGCCAGAAAAAGCGCTAACTTTTTTCCGTAGATCGCCGACAACGAGTCAGCAAGCAGACACGTAATAGCAACAATACTCTCCTTACGACTAAAATTGATTGCAACGAGCCGTTGATTTCGGAACTTTCCGATGTAGAATACCGTCTTTGCATGAACGTACGATAAAGAAATTTCCATAAACACCAACTATTCAACGACAAACTTGGAAATTGCCGCATTCAACGAATACATGAACGACAATCATTTATCCATCTCTATCACTCTGACGGAATAATATACGACACATAGACGAGATATGGGATTTCTCGATAATTTAAAGAGCGACAGACAAAAAACATGATTTTGCGTTTTACACAAAGGATAATCTGTTATATGATTCCTTCCGGATTTGAACTTTCTCAGACATTTTAAATCCGGAACGTTCACTTGACCAAAACTTTTACTCCTCCCCATATCCAGAACCTTTTGTCGTCGTTTGTCACCCATTGTATATACATCACGTGTATTATTTCGGGGGGGGGTAAGACATATAGCAATCTGTCACTTTATGAATAGTGTAGAAGCCTCTGCGGGGCTGATATTCGAAGATAATCCATCAAATGAATATACCTCAGAATTCAGATCGAAGAATTCTGGAGGTATTCGGTAAAAATATACATTAATAAGCGATGATGAGAAAAGTATTGGTAACGGGAGGTGCCGGATTTATCGGTAGCAACCTATGTGAAGCATTACTGGAAAGAGGTGACTGGGTAGTTTGCCTTGATAATTTTTCTACGGGACATATGGAGAACTTAATTCCACTGATCTCCCGCTATCCGGATTCGTTCCGACTGATTGTGGGTGATATCCGGAATTTCGATGACTGCCTGAGAGCTGTCGAAGGCGTAGACTACGTACTACATGAAGCAGCACTGGGTTCGGTACCACGGTCTGTCAAAGACCCCGTAACAACTAATGAGGTCAACATCGGCGGATTTCTCAACATGATCGTCGCCTCTCGTGATGCCAAAGTAAAACGGTTTATTTTCGCAGCCAGTTCATCGACCTATGGCGATTCGAAATCGTTGCCTAAGGTAGAGGATGTCATCGGAAAGCCGCTCTCCCCATATGCTATCACCAAATACGTGGACGAACTCTACGCCGATGTTTTTGCCCGCACCTACGAAAAGTTCGAATATATAGGTCTGCGCTATTTCAATGTATTTGGCCGGCGCCAAGACCCGAATGGAGCTTATGCGGCAGTCATACCTCTCTTCGTAAAAAAACTGCTGAATCACGAAGCTCCCAATATCAACGGAGACGGAGAATATAGTCGAGACTTCACTTATATCGATAATGTAATCCAGATGAATCTACTGGCTATGGAGACCACGACTCCTGAAGCAATGAACCAGATATACAACACGGCCTGCGGGGAACGCACGACGCTTAACCAGCTAGTAAATTATCTGCGTGAATACCTTGGGGAGTATGATCCCGAAATCAAAAAAATTGAACCAACCCACGGTCCAAACCGAGTAGGAGACATCCCTCATTCGCTGGCTTCGATCGACAAGGCCCGCCATCTATTGGGATATGCTCCTCAATTCTCGATGAAGCAGGGTTTGAAAGCGGCTTGTGAATGGTATAGGAAAAATCTTTAAACATATAATTGCATGGATAGAGAAATTAAAATCTGCGTAATAGGCCTAGGTTATGTAGGACTTCCTCTGGCTCGACTTTTCTCGACAAAATATAATACTGTCGGATTTGACATGAGTTCAAATCGTGTAAACGCATTGATGTCTGGCCATGATACGACGCTGGAGGTACCGGACGAGTTATTACAAACAGCTCTTGCAAACGGTTTTGTTTGTACATCAGATATCGATGCAATCCGCGATTGTAATTTTTATGTAGTGGCAGTCCCGACTCCCGTCGATGAAAATAATAATCCCGATTTGCGCCCCCTGTATAATGCCAGCGAAACGATCGGCAAAGTCATTTCGAGAGGGGATATTGTAGTTTACGAATCAACTGTTTATCCGGGAGTTACAGAGAACGAATGTATTCCGGTGATCGAAAAAGTTTCCGGCTTGAAGTTCAATGAAGATTTTTTTGCCGGATACTCTCCCGAACGAATAAATCCCGGCGATAAACAGCATACGGTCGAAAAGATAAAAAAAGTAACCTCCGGATCCACGCCAGAAATTGGGCAGAAGATCAACGAAGTATATGCATCGGTTATTTCGGCTGGGACTCACCTTGCTCCCTCAATCAAAGTTGCGGAAGCAGCCAAAGTGATCGAAAACTCTCAGCGGGATATCAATATAGCTTTTGTAAACGAACTTTCGAAGATTTTTACCCGTATGGGTATCGATACGCAAGCGGTATTGGAGGCAGCTTCCACCAAATGGAATTTCCTACCGTTTAAACCCGGCTTGGTAGGTGGTCACTGCATAGGCGTCGATCCTTACTATTTAGCGCAATGCGCCCAGCGTTACGGCTACAATCCTGAAATTATTCTGGCAGGTCGTCGAATGAATGATGGCATGGGTGAATATGTGGCCCAACAGGTAGTGAAACTTATGATCAAGAAAGGAATCAAGGTACTCGGAGCTGATATTTTAATTTTGGGTTTTACATTCAAAGAAAACTGCCCCGATGTTCGTAACACAAAGGTGATCGACATCTTGCGTACGTTTCAAGAGTATGATACGAACATTTCCATTTATGATCCTTGGGTCGATCCTGCTATCGCACAACGGGAATACGGTATCGAAATCACAAATAATTTACCTGATCGGAAATTCGATGCTATTGTTCTTGCCGTGGCTCATGAACAATTCAAAAGTCTGAATATCGAAGAGTTGAAAAAATCGAATGCCGTCCTCTTTGATGTGAAATGGTGTATCCCGAAAAATACCGATGGACGATTATAAAATTAGGTTTTAATGAAAATCTGTCTCACAACATTTGTTCAAGGGCATCTTTATCAGGAATATTTGCCCATGCTGATTTATTCAATAGGAAAAGCCTATCCGGAATATGATGTTAAGATTTTTTTGCACGATACTTTACGTGACGATCTGCGGCCGGCATTAGATATGATCCGATCGACCTATGATCGTTTCGAGATTCGGGAACATACCTTCGCAGATTGTCCGAACATGAACTCTCTTGTGGCCCGAAGTCTACGATGGGTGTTATGGGATGAATCCTTCCGTGATTACGATTATCTTTATACAATCGATATTGATATGTTCTATATTCGTGAGCCCCAAGAACTCATGGAACAACATATCGAGCATATGAATTATATCGGTTCTGATTGCGTGAGCAATTTTCGCCGTATCAACGTTATACGGAAAACGCCGTTCGAAATAATGCGGATGTTTAAATGGGGCGGAATCCGAGGAGTGATCGATATGCTGAAGACGGATCGGGTAAACCGAATGTCCGGTCTCCATTTTGTCAAGGTCAAAGAATATTACGAGCATATTACTCCGGAAATCCTGCATAAATACCGATCGATCATATATGCCAACAAAATTATGCGTCTCAAACCTTTGATTTCATGTGAGCCGCTGCTATACGACATGATGGAGGAAGGAGGTATTGATATGTCGGTATTCGGTGTTCAAAGTAGTGTGATCTCGATGTTGGATTTCGAAAACCCTCACGATCGAGGCTTCGGACCCAATCACGGTATCCATTTCGGGTTATTCCGAGTCGACCCTGCTGATATGGATAAAGACATAACCATTCAACTCGACCACAAAGCCTACCAATATTATATCGAAATATTCAGAAAGGAGATCCTGCCCGATCCTCTTTTCCGAAAACTTTATACAATGTTTCCGGAAAAGCTCAAAATGTATTTCCACAGATTTTTCCAGTACTACTGCTTGGAAACGAACGGCATAGCTGAATAGTAAAAATCCTCGATCTTGACGGATTCTTCTCGGACATCGAAGAGTATTCGGAACAGTAAAGTAGCTCTGATATATACGTTTTTCAACAGTATATTGAGCTTCTTCTCCCGGAAGATTTTTTTGGATCATCTGGGTACTGAAATTCTCGGACTCAATACCACAGCGGTCAACATTCTCCAGTTTCTCAACTTAGCCGAATTGGGAATTGGAACGGCAGTTACATTTACGATTTATAAGCCTCTTTTTGAGAAAGACTATGAATCAGTAAACGAAATAGTCTCTGTCCAAGGATGGCTCTATCGTCGGATTGCATGGTGGATGATTGGAGGGGCTCTCGTGGCAATGTGCCTTTTTCCATTCATCTTCAACAAAATGGAACTTCCGTTATGGTATGCCTATGCATCTTTCGGCGTACTGCTCGTTAGTTCCTTACTGGGATATTTTGTCAACTATAAACAAATCATCCTGTCCGCAGACCAATGCGAGTATGCGATCACATACAGCTACAAGGGCACACTGATCGTCAAAACGTTCTGCCAAATGGCTGCCGTCTATTATTTTCCAAACGGTTATCTATGGTGGCTTATTCTTGAATTTGTATTTGCTTTCGTCGCCTCTTGGCGGCTCAACCAAACCATCCGCAAACGAGCTCCCTTTTTGCATTCCAGCGTGTCGCTCGGACGCAAAATAAAGGGGAAATATCCGGATATCATCATAAAGATCAAACAACTATTTTTTCATAAAATCTCCGGATTCATTCTCACCGAAGTCACTCCATTGATTATTTACGGATATGCCAATTTGTCATTGGTAGCACTTTACGGAAACTATCTGGTTATTATCTCCGGAGTTAAATTAGCCGTTAGTTCTGTATTCGACAGTATCGGAGCCAGTGTAGGAAATTTAGTTGCCGAAGGGGATTCTCCCAAAATCATGACTGTATTTAACGAATTATTCAGTTCTCGATTTTTGTTTATCACTACAGCCTGTTTTTGCCTTTATATACTCACTCCTGAGTTCGTAACGTTATGGATCGGGCCACAATACGTCCTTTCCAACTCTACCCTGCTGCTTATGATCCTCACACTCTATATCCGATGTCGGAAAACAACCGTCGACGTGTATCTGAATGCATATGGTTTATTCAATGATATTTGGGCACCGATAACAGAAGCCTGTCTGAATATCGGCTTATCAATATTATTCGGTTATTTCTGGGGATTAAACGGTATTTTAGCCGGAGTATTAGCGAGTCTGTTCATCATACATTCGTGTTGGAAACCTTATTTCCTTTTCTCCAAAGGGTTGCACGTGCCTATAATAACCTATATACAAATCTATGCAAGACATATTTTAGCCGCAGCAATCGCTACGGGTCTGACTCTATGGATTTTCAGTTTTATCCATTTCCCGAGGAACGGACATTTTTCAGGATTTCTGCTGCGTGCTGCAATTACCTCCTCGATATATTTTTTGCTTCTATCGATAGGACTTTTTTGTTTCACCGTTGGCATGCGAGATTTTGTTGCCAGAATTCGAAGAATAATAAGTTGATATGAAAGGGCTGCACAAAAAAATAATTATAATTTCTACCGAATTTCCTCCGGGACCCGGAGGAATCGGCTCCCATGCCTATTCTCTAACCGAAGCCTTATCTAATAAGGGGTGGGAAATGGACGTTTTTACTTGTGGAGATTATTCTTCGAAGCAAACGATCGTCGATTTCGACAGAAAACAATCTTTCAAAATCCACCGTTTCCGGAGAAAAGGGTGGCTTACCTACTTTTATAGGCTATATGATGTCGCGCACTATATCCGTAAGCAAAGGGGGGGGGAAATTGTTATCGTATCAGGAAAATTCTCTCTTTGGATCGGGTTATGGCTCAGACTTCGTTTTTTCTACAGAGACCTGCATATTCTCGGTATCTTACACGGTTCCGAAGTGAACTTACCCGGTCTTTTGGGAAAGAAATTCACCCATCTTTCCATGATGGCCTGCAACCAATTAGTCGCAGTATCTCATTATACGGCATCGATTATTCCCGCATGGATACGGAAAAGTAAAAATATAAGCATAATTCCGAATGGAATCGACTGTCAACGAATGGATCGGAAATTAACCGAGTCTGTCCCTTTAAATTTACAAGGAAGCCCTATTTTGTTAACTGTCGGAGGAGTAACCCCTCGAAAAGGACAACATAGAGTAATACGTGCACTTCCCGAGATTATCCGGTCTTATCCCCAAGCTTGTTACCATATCGTTGGATTACCGATTTACCAAAAACAATTCGAGGAGTTAGCCATTCAGTGTGGAGTGCAAGAGCATATAGTGTTCCATGGAGTATGTCCGACTTGGGAGAAACTGACGGAATATTACAAAGCCGCGGATTTATTCATGCTTTTGAGTGAAAATCAAAAAAACGGAGATGTGGAAGGATTCGGTATCGTCGCATTGGAAGCTGGATTCTTCTCTTTACCGGTAATCGGAGCAAAAGGTTGCGGAATTGATGATGCCATCGATGACGGAAGAAGCGGCATTTTGGTAAATGGAGACAATGCAACGGAAATCTGCAATGCAATGACAAAGATTCTTGCAGACAAAAGCAGCTTCAAACAGAGATCGAAAGTCTGGGCCGAACAGCATGATTGGAATATAGTCATAGAAGATTTTATCCGCATACTGCCACCTACAAAAGCATAGAATCAATGAATTATTTAGATAGTCGGAACTATTCGATTCCATTTAAATGGTTAGTATTACATATCCTGCTGGGGATTACTGTCGTATACAGTCATACGGTGGCACAATTATGGGGTATCGTAGCATTAGTCGTCGGAATCGGGCTCATTTTGAAAAATCGGAATCGAAATGAAGAAGTTGCGAGAGTTATCGCCTACCTGGCTTCGCAAGAGGTACTTCTAAAAGTATGTGATGCGCAGATAGGTAGCGAATTCATAAAATATATTGTTGTTTTATTCTGCGTGATCGGTATACTGATATCTGACGTACCATACCCTAAAAATCGTCTTTGGATACTATTCCTAATTTTGTTGATTCCATCTACAATTCTTAGTATCAATTCGATAAAGTGGTTTGAAAATATCCGATATTCACTTTCAGGAATTGTTGTATTAGCCATATCCGCATACTATTTTACGGGAAGATGTGTAGAATGGAATAATTACAAAAAGATTTTAGGCGCTATTATACTCCCGTTGATTTCCCTATCTATAGTGGTAACGCTTGAAACTCCCGACTTCTCTGCAGTGGAGTTTACAGCCACTTCCATGTTTGAAACAACCGGAGGGTTTGGTCCTGTCCATTTATCCGTGGTTTTAGGTGTAGGAATTCTAATTCTCATCACTCTTTCTTTGATTAAACAATCGTTAGTTATAAACCTACTCGGAAATTACATTGCAATATGCTTTCTGGCCTTCAGATTGTTACTCTCTTTTTCCCGAACTGGAGTCGTTGCTTTGGTTGTCTCCTTGGGAGCAATTCTGTTTTGCTTGATCATGAATAACTCGATCAAGCTGAAAAAGATATTGATTTACCTAAGTATTATCGTTATGGCTGGTATCGTCGTTTGGAACAAGGTTGACGATGTCACGCATGGAGTAGCTTCGTTTCGTTTTTCAGGTAGAAACAGCGTCGGAGATAAACTTGACGATGTAACATCTGGACGTATTGATCTTTTTACAGAAGAACTATCTATGTTTGCAGAAAATCCTATTCTCGGTATTGGAGCTGGTAATACATCTTCCGAACGACAACATCGTTTCGGTCAGATACACTCCTCTCATACAGAATATTCGCGCCTGCTTTGTGAACATGGAATATTAGGTATTGTAATGAATTTGATCTTATTGGGAGTCCCTTTATCGTTTTTAAAAAAAACACGGGGAGTGACCCGGCTTTTTTTCGTGGCATTTATCGTCTATTCTCTGCTAAGCATGGTTTCAGCCGCGACCCGGACAACTTTACCTTTGCTGATATACGGACTGGCTTTTTTACGGATAAAAGAGGATTATATCAAGAAATAATGGTCATGAAACATCTCAACTCCATAGACATTGTCCGGTCACTCAGTATGCTTTATATCTTGATATTCCACTGCGGAAATTATACCGAAGAGATCAATTTCCAGCCTTGGGGTGACTTTTTTAAAAATGGGGCGTTGGGAACATTTATGTTTATCTCAGGTTATTTGCTGGGACGAAAATACACTATTTTTCATGGGATAGATGCAGTTAAATCTTTTTTTATCAATCGAGCCATTCGTATTCTGCCATTATTTTTCCTGTCGCTACTAATATATTTGTTCATGGGATATCTTTCGGTCAAAACCGTATTATTATCTATGACAGGATTTTCCGTAATTATTCCGCCTCAGCCTCCTACGCTTTGGTTTGTTTCCATGATCATATTATTCTACTATCTTTTCCCCATCATGTCAGGACAACGAATATCCTCTGTGTTTATGATCGCAGGCTGTATTATACTCGTGGTTATGGCCGCTCAGGGGGGGGGTCTGGATGTTGATCGACGTTTTTATTATTATTTTCCATGCTTCATTGTCGGAATTATAGCCGCAAGATATTTACCAAACCAATTCTCAAATTATAAATTTGGTATATTAGGGGCTATCGCATTCTCTTTGATTAGTACCGGATACTTGTGGTTAGATTTGTTTGGCAATGAACCTGCAAACTCTGTTTTTCGGATGCTAATAGCACTGTCAGGTACGATGTCATTCATATCGTTGTCTTACTATCTAACAAACTCTTCCCATATCTCTTTCTGGGCTTCTCGTATCGCCTATTCCAGTATGGCTGCATATCTATTCCATCGGCAAATATTTAGCGTTATCAGACAATATGTTTATTGGCCGGAAGATGGAACCGGAAGAGTCTTGTTTTTACTGTTTGTATGTATTCCAATCATTTTGTTAATTGGGTACATTATCCAAACCGTTTATGACTATTTCCTAAAAAAATTAGTAGTTCGGGAATAGATTGCCGTATTCCAATTAAATATCTATCTTATGAGACTTTTTATCCTACTGTTATACTACGGATTTTTGCGGTTTCTTCCCGCAACAGACAATGCCTATTGGATATTTTCTTTATTCAGAAAAACACGATCATGGGTCGGACACTTTCTATTTGACCAATGTGGAAAACAAATCAATATCGAACATGGAGCAAATTTCGGAACCGGTCGTGGAATCTCAATCGGCGACCGATCGGGAATTGGTATCCGTGCGAAAATACGGGGACCATTGCATATCGGATCGGATGTCATGATGGGACCTGATGTTATTATTCTTACTTCGACCCATGAGATATCCCGTACAGACATTCCGATGCGTGAACAGGGGGGGGGTACAGGAAAAGAAGATCGAACAGTAGTGATCGGCGATGATGTTTGGATCGGTACGCGCGTTATCATATTACCGGGGGTAAAAATAGGTTCCGGGGCCGTGATTGCCGCGGGAGCTGTGGTAAGCCGAAACGTGCCCGACTTCGCTATTGTCGGAGGAGTTCCGGCCAGAGTTATCAAAATGAGAAAATAATAAATAGTTTATGAGGATTTTATTATTGAGCACGGGAGGAAAAATCGGAGGAGAGGAAACATTCACCCGAAATCTGGCTCTGGGGCTGATAGAACGAGGCCACTATGTCGAAATGGCGGTAGGAGGGCCGGTACAACGCGAAGACGCAGAAAAAGCAGGGATTAGAATCACCGAAATCGACATAACAGGCCGATCACCCAAGCGTATCGTATGCGCCGCCCGGCAATTAGCACATTATGCAACAAAGAACCGATTCGACATAATACATGCCCAAGCCGTCGGCCCTGCAATTATGGGTATTATCGCTAAAAAGTTTTTCGGTTGCAGGATTCCCTGGATATGGCATAATCACGGTATTACGGATTTCGCATATCGCTTTATTGTTCGTCACCTGAATAGTCTGGATCGAATTATCGCCAATTCGGATTATGTAAGGGAAATGCTCACAGGTAACGGAGTGAAAAGAGATCGAATCGAGCGAATACATAACGGAATTCATATCGCCGATTATACCGTAACGGAACAGGAACGTCTCGATGCCCGGGAGGCTGTCCGCAAAGAGTTTTCGCTGTCCGCCGATTGCCGTATCATTACTTATGTCGGACGCCTTTCTCCGGAAAAAGGGGTGGAGGTTTTAGTGGATGCTTTCCGAACCCTATGTATCTCAACAGAGAATGTCGCTTGCCTGTTGGTAGGAGATGGTGTGCAGCGGGAAGAACTGCAAGCCCGAATCAACTCGTATCCGTGCAAAGAAAAAATCATTTTTGCGGGATTCCGTAGAGATATAAAGCATCTACTTGCCGGCAGCGATGTTTTCGTGTTACCCTCTCATATTGAAACATTCAGTCTTTCCATTCTCCAAGCTTTCGCAGCCGGAACTCCTTGTGTGGCCAGCGACGTGGGAGGAACCCCTGAGCAAATCTTGCCAAGACTCAACGGCCTTCTGTTTCAAGACAACGATTCGACCGAACTGGCATCCAGATTAAACGAGATATTGAATGATGAGGAATTTCGCTGTTATTTGACTCATAATGCCATCGTTCTGAGTCATTCATATCTTAACGATAACAGAATGATCGGCGATATAGAAAATCTTTACGGACGTTTGATTTCCAAATAAATATGAAAGTAGCATTTCTGACAATGGGGAAAGATATAGGAGGAGCTAAACAGGACGTACTCACTCTTTCCCAAAAAATAGCCGCACACGGACACGATGTGTTCGTGATTGCCGCTCCTGGAGTTATGGATCGGGAACTGACAGGTACACCCGTCCAATTCATTCCGGCAGAATTCTATGTTCGTCGACCTTGGGGATTATGGAAAGCTTCTCGTTATCTGCTTCGAGTCGTACGGGAAAACAATATCGAACTGGTTAACCCGCAAGGCTTTTTTACGGCAATTATTGCATGGTTGATGCGTTTCAGTCTACATCGCCCGCATATTCCCATCGTGACGACTATCCACATGTTCTCGTCGTTGAATTTCTACAAATACGCCAGATTACTCAATATTTTCTCGGATGAAATTATCACCGAATCCAATTGTGAAAGGGTCCGGCTCGAAAGCGGAGGGGCAAAACGAAATCGGATCGAAGTGATCAACAATTCGGTCGATATGCAGCGGTTTTCCCAAGAACGAACAACTCCTGTTCTGAGAACTGAATACAGTATCGAATCAAGTTGCGTAGTATTCGGAATAGTAGCAAGACTCAGTCCTGAAAAACGGCATTCGGATTATATCGAAGCAGCCAAGATCGCACATCACAGGTTCCCTGATACTCGATTTTTCATCATAGGAGACGGTCCGCTTCGAGATACGTTACAGGCACAGGCTGCTGGACACGATTATATTATTTTCACAGGGGCACGACGGGACATCCCGAATGTATTACGGAGTTTGGATTGCTTTGTTCTCTCTTCAGAAGTGGAATCTCTGCCATTATCCATTCGGGAAGCTATGAGCATGTCTCTTCCTGTAATTGCAACCGACGTAGGCGGGAATAGAGAAATCGTAGCGGAAAACATTACTGGATATCTCGTAATGCCCAAAATACCCGATCAGCTTGCAGAGGCGATGTCGAATGTAATTGCAGATCGACTTAAACGCGAAGCTATGGGAAAAGCTGCACGAAAGTTCTGTGCAGATCGTTTCAATGCGGACAATTGGGCGGTGTATACAGAACAAAAATTCGAAAAAAGCATAAAACAACATTAATATGGACTTGATTGTCGGTGCAGGGATAACCGGATTATCCTACGCAGCAGCTACTTCAAACGATTATTTAGTCATCGAGAAAGAGCCGGAAATAGGAGGTTATTGCCGGACAATTCTACAAGATGGTTTTATATGGGATTACTCCGGACATTTTTTTCATTTCCGAAACAAGGATATCGAACGATTCGTGATGGATAAAATGCATAAGGATCGGGATATTATCACACTGAAAAAAATGACTCAGATTCGATATAAAAATAAGCATATCGACTACCCGTTCCAGAAAAACATTCATCAACTTGATAAAGCCGAATTTATCGATTGCCTGTATGACTTATTTGTCAACGAATATCGTGAAGGAACGACATTCAAAAGTATGCTGTATGCAAAATTCGGCAAATCCATTGCTGAAATTTTCCTCATCCCCTACAACGAAAAGTTATATGCTTGCGATCTTGACGAACTCGATCCGGATGCCATGGGACGCTTCTTCCCTTATGCAGACAAACAAGAAATTATTGCAAATTTCAAACATGCCAAGGAGAACTCGTATAACGCAACTTTCGAATATCCGAAAGGAGGTGCTTTTGAATACGTTGATTCAGTTTTCCAAAGAATAGATCCAAAGAAAGTTGCCACCGGCGAAGCTCTTGTTGAATTAGATATAGCTCGAAAGATCGCACGTACAACCCGCCGAAGCATAAAGTACGACCAGTTGATTTCTACGATCCCACTTCCGAAATTGCTCAGTTTATCCGGAATCGAGCATGATACACACCTATATTCAAGCAATAAAGTATTGGTCTTTAATCTCGGATTTGATCGTAAAGGCAACGAAAAAAGGAACCATTGGCTTTATTTTCCTGAGAAGAAATATATATTTTACAGAGTAGGTTTTTACGATAATATTTTCAACAGCGACCGCCTTTCTGCCTATGTGGAAATCGGATTCCGACAAGATGCACAAATTGACATAGATGCCTGTCTGACGCGAGTCTTGAAAGATTTGGAGACCGCAGGCATCATATCTGGACAAAAACTTGTTTCGTCACATTCCGTTATCATGGACCCTGCTTATGTCCATGTTACTTCGGCCATGGAAAAAGATAGAGCCGAAAAGATGAAAACGCTCTCTTCTTACGATGTATATTCAATCGGTCGGTACGGAGGGTGGTATTATTGTTCCATTGAAGATAATGTGGCAGAGGCACTCTCGCTGGCTCGTCGTATATCGCATGATGAATAAAATGAATTATCCCCTTGTTGCAATAGTCATTCCCACACTAAACGAAGCGCTTTTTATCGGGCCTTGTCTGGATTCTATTCTCGGACAGAACTATCCATTCAATCGGCTTGACATTATGGTCGTGGACGGAGGCAGCGATGACAAAACTCATGAAATAGTAAACGGTTATGCCGATAAATGGTCAAATATACGATGGATCGATAATCCTCGGAAAATTCAGTCTGCTGCTTTCAACATCGGAGTCAGTCGCTCTTCTGCTTCGATAGTGGTTAGAATGGATGCTCATGCCCGTTATGCTAGTGATTATATCTCAAAATGTGTCGCCAAACTATCCACCAATCCCGAACTGGGGAATGTAGGAGGAGTGTGTAAAGTCGAAGCCGGAGCTCCCACCCTAATGGGAAAAGCAAATGCCGTTCTGAACCAAACCTCGTTCGGTATTGGAGGAGCGGCATTTCGCATCGGAACCAAAGCCTGTTTTACCGATACAGTACCTTTCGGTGCCTTTCCCCGGAAGGTACTCGATGAAATCGGACCGATGAATGAAAAACTATCTCGCGGAGAAGATAACGAATATAATGCACGCATCCGAAATGCCGGGTACAAAATCTATTTCGATCCCCAAATCATTTCGACCTATTATTCCCGACCGACCCTTACCTCTTCCGTCCATCAAATGTACCGCAACGGACGTTCGATAGGAGTATTATTGCGAACTTTTCCACGGGCCGTAGGACTTCGGCACGTCGTTCCAGCCTGTTTTGTTGTGGGAATGCTCTCCTGTCTGTTGTTCGGTTGGTGGGTTCCTATTTTATGGAACGTATTGATATGGATACTAGTAGTGTATTGGATCGCAGCTCTGGGAGCAACAGGGTTGGCATGCCTCAGATTTGGATTCGACATGGGATTCATACTGCCGATATTATTTTTTTCTGTCCACATTGCTTATGGGACAGGTACCGTATATGGATTTTTAACTAAAAAAATATAAAATTTATGCAAATACCATTTTCCCCGCCAGATATGACGGAAGCAGAAGAGATCGAAGTCGCCCAAGTCCTTCGTTCGGGATGGATCACCACAGGACCTCGCACAAAAGAATTTGAACGCCAAATTGCTTCATATTGCCATACGCCCAAAGTCGTATGCCTGAACTCTGCCACAGCCTGTATGGAAATGATTCTGCGGGTACTGGGTGTAGGGCCCGGAGATGAAGTCATTACATCGGCATATACCTATACGGCTTCGGCCAGCGTAGCCTGCCATGTGGGAGCAAAATTAGTCATGGTCGATACAGCGCCGAATTCTTTCGAAATGGATTATGAGCAACTGGCGCAGGCTATCACGTCCCGGACAAAAGTCATCATTCCGGTGGATCTGGCAGGAATCATTTGTGATTACGATCGTATTTTCTCTATTGCAAACGATAAAAAACAACTGTTCCAGCCATCCAACAAGTTGCAAAACTCTATTGGTCGAGTAATTATTCTTGCAGATGCGGCTCATGCATTTGGAGCAAAACGGAACGGTAAAATGTGTGGAGAGATTGCTGATTTTACCTCTTTTTCGTTCCATGCGGTAAAAAATCTCACCACAGCAGAAGGTGGAGCACTGACTTGGCGCTCGATTCCTGGAATCGACAACGAATGGCTTTACCAACAATTTCAACTTTTGTCCCTTCACGGCCAAAATAAGGATGCATTGGCCAAAACACAACTCGGTGCATGGGAGTACGATATTGTCGCTCCTAATTTCAAATGCAACATGACAGATATCATGGCCGGTATCGGATTGGTACAGTTGAAACGTTACCCCGAAATATTGCGCCGCCGCCAACAGATTATCAACCGTTATGATGAAGTGCTGCGAGATCAAAACCTGCAATTACTCCTCCATTACGGAGAAAATCACACTTCGAGTGGTCATCTCTATCTGGTACGCCTGATAGGACGAGAAATCGACGAGCGTAACGAGATCATAATAAAAATGGCAGAACGAGGCATTGCTTGTAATGTCCATTATAAACCTTTGCCGATGATGACGGCATATAAGAATCTCGGATTCGATATTGCGAATTATCCAAACGCTTATAATCAATATCGTAACGAAATTACACTACCATTACACACACGTCTCTCTGATGAAGAAATAGAATATGTCTTAGCTAATTTCATCAATCTCATTTCAAAATAATAGCTTCGTTGAAACGTGTCTTTGATCTTATTGTAAGCAGTCTGGGACTGCTGATTTTAAGTCCATTGCTTCTTGTATTGGCAATATGGGTTAAATGCGACTCTCCGGGGCCCATCTTCTACCGCCAACTGAGAGTCGGGCGAGGTAATCAGGATTTCTGGTTATTCAAATTTCGTTCGATGCAAGTGGAGGCAGATAAAACGGGATTGATCACCATCGGAGGACACGATCCTCGGGTAACACGTTCGGGATATTATATCCGAAAATACAAATTGGACGAATTACCTCAATTGATTAATGTGTTCCGTGGTGATATGAGTTTGGTAGGGCCGAGACCGGAAGTCCGGAAATACGTTAATTTGTACACTTCGGAACAATTAAAAGTTTTGCAGGTACGACCTGGAATAACGGACCCTGCTTCAATTCGTTATCGGAATGAAAATGAGCTATTAGCACAAGTCCCTGATCCGGAAAAATATTACCGAGAGGTAATTATGCCTGATAAATTGAAAATCAATCTAAAATATATTGCCAATATCTCTTTCAAAAACGATTTACAAATTATTCTCCATACGTTTTTTGCCATATTAAAATAACCCAACTATATGTAGATTCAGGGAGTTTTTCTCTTATATCCGATGGCGACCTATGGTCGCCATTTTTTACCAAAATTATATTTAGATATATACAGTCGTATAAATTATGACTATTATGTAAAGTTGCAAACTGTATTTTGCAACTTGTTTTGTTCATTCAATTTAAAGTATCAACTTTCAGACTACGAACTGGGGCCGTCGCCGATGATAAAAAACGCCGTTCCCCGATCGGGGAACGGCGCAGCCGAAATGTCGGCGAACGGCTATTTCGTAAATTTGTTCTGGTGTTTCAACGCGCCCGAAGCATCGTAAATCTTCACGTCGATGTTGCGGGCGTCCGCCTTTACGTCCATACGGGTCAGATTGGGATTGCACAGCACGGGGAAATCGCAGCCGTTCTCGCCCTTGTCCCAGAATTTGTAACGGTGGATATGGGCCGACAGCATCAGGTCGATGCCCGCACGGTTGAGAATCGGGACGAACAGCCGCGCCACCTCCGAGCCGCCGTGCCAGCCGCCGGGAGCAGGAGGCATGTGGCAGAAGACGATGCGCACGGGGGCGCTCTTGAAATCGGGCTCCTCGACCACGCGCGCCAGCCACTCGGCCTCCTCGGCACGGAAATCGTCGGAACGCATCAGATCCATGTTGCGGATGTCGCTGTCGGGCTTGTCTTCGCCGCTGTCGAGCACGATGAAGTAGACGGGCCCCTGACGGAACGAAAAGTAAGGACGCCCCGTCGACGAAGGAAAGTAGTTCATCCACTCCATGGCGAACGTACCGCGGTTCTCGTGGTTGCCGCGCGCCACGTAGAGCGGCGTATCGGAGGCGAAGAGCTCCGACGACGAGGTGAGGTAGTGATCCATCAGCTCGCTCTCGGCGTCGATCGACGTGGTCATGTCGCCGTTGAAGCAGACGAAGTCGTACTTGCCGGGCTTCACGTCCTTGTAGAGAACGCGCAGGATCGAGTCGTGCTCGTGCATGTCGTTCACCACCGAGAAGGCGACCTCGCTCTTCGAGCGGTCGAGCGTCGTCACCTCGAAGGGCTTGTGCCGCAGGATATCGCTGCCAAAGCCCTCGCCGAAGATGACGCGCTTGCGGCCTTCGTTCACCAGCACGCCGTTCTGCATCACCCTGTAACGGTAGGTGGTGGCGGGTTCGAGTCCGCTCACCGTCACCACATGGAGCTTGCCGATCGGACGGCGGCCGTTGAGCACCTGATAGTATTTCGGACGTTCGGTGTTGTAGAAATGCGTACCGTCGTCGGGTGCGATCTCGACCCACGAGACGGCGTCGATGTTGGTGGTCCAAACCACCGTGAACTCCCGCTCGCCCACCGCTTGGAGGTAGGGGCCGGAGACGACATGCACCGAAGGCTGCGCGGCGGCCGTCATCGGCAGCGCGAACAGGAGGGCTGCCAAAAAAAAGTAGAGAAGTCTTTTCATTTTCGAGAATACGTTTAGGGTTCTGGTTCGCCCGAAATATACGGTTGAATATACCGCAAATGTAAAGAGAAAAAATCATAATTCCATAAGTAACGTCTGCCTTTCTGTTGTTCTTTACGATTTTTTACTTACATTTGCATAAGCAGTCGAAACAATACGAACCGCTTTCACTGCCGCGCGACACACCGCTACGGCAGTGAAACTCAAACTCAAACCGAATGATGACACCCGAACAAACGAAAAAATTCAAGTACTGGCAAACCCGCACCATCATCGTCTCGATGATCGGTTACGCACTCTACTATTTCGTGCGCAAGAACTTCAACACCGCCATGCCGAGCATCGAGGCTACCTTCGGCATCACCAAGACGCAGCTCGGAATCTTCCTGACCCTCAACGGCGTCATCTACGGCGTTTCGCGGTTCGTCAACGGATTCATCGCCGATCGGGTGAGCGCCCGCAAATTCATGGCGCTGGGCCTGGCGCTCTGCGCGCTCGTCAACATCGGGTTCGGGTTCAGCGACAAAATGGCCCTGCTCATCACGGGCACGGCCGGCGGCAGCGAATACATCACGGCGCTGACGATCATTATGGGTTCGATCCTGCTGCTGAACGGCTATTTCCAGGGCATGGGTGTGCCGCCCGTCTCGCCGCTGATGACCCACTGGGTCCCGGCCAACGAACTGGCGACCAAGATGTCGATCTGGAACATGTCGCACTCGATCGGCGCCGGTCTGATTTTCGTGCTGGGGGCGCTTCTCGTCCACCACTTCGACAACAGCGCATGGCGTCTCTGCTTCCTCGTTCCGGCGGCCATTTCGCTCATCGGCGCAGGTGCGCTCTATCTCACGCTGCGCGACAAGCCGTCGTCGGTCGGACTGCCCGAGCTGGAAACGCAGGCCGCACCGCCGGCCGTCGGGGAGAAGAAGGAGACCACGTCGGACTCCGCCTACCACAAGGCGTTCCTGCGCCGCATGGTATTCGGCAACCCGATCATCTGGGTGCTGGCCGTCACCAACTTCTTCGTCTACATCGTCCGCTTCTCGATGCTCGACTGGGGCATGATGCTCCTGCCCGGTTCGAAGGGCGTATCGGTCGCCGTGGCGGGCATCATGGTAGCCGTCTTCGAGTTCGTAGGCGGCAATCTGGGCATGGTCGTCGCAGGCTGGGCCACGGACCATATCTTCGGCAGCCGCGCCCACCGCACCTGCGTGTTCTGTATGCTCGGCGCCATCATCTCCACGGCGATCTTCTGGCTCGTCCCCGACACAGCCTCGGCATGGGTACTGGCCATTCCCTTCACGCTGATCGCCTTCTTCATCTACGGCCCGCAGGCATTGCTGGGCATCGCGGCGGCCAACCAGGCCACCAAGGAGGCGGCGGCCAGCGCCAACGGCATCCTGGGTATCTTCGGTTACGCCAGCACGCTGATCTCGGGCGTGGGATTCGGCTACGTGGCCGACCACTACGGCTGGGGCAGCACCTACATCGTGATCCTCGCCTTCGCCGTCGTCGGTATGCTGACGATCGCCACGATCTGGAACGCCAAGGGCGACGGCTACGAAGCGGCGGCGAAATTCAACGCCGAACGGGAGAAAAAAATCAATCTGCAAGCATAATAAATACACCATGCAACCCACCAAAGAAGGAAAAATATCGGTTTCGGTCATGTGCTCCGATCTGATGAATCTGGAGCGCGACATCAAGCAATTGGAACGCAACGGCGTGGATTACCTCCACGTGGATGTGATGGACGCCCATTTCGTTCCCAACCTCACGTTCGGCGTCGATTTCATCGCGGCGATGCACCGCGTAACGAAGCTGCCGCTCGACATCCACCTGATGGTCGAACACCCCCTCCCGATCATGGAGGCGATGGACATCCGTCCCGGCGACCGGATTTCGCTGCACGTCGAACTGGGGGAACAGCTGCACGAGCTGGCGAAAGCCGTCCGGGCGCGCGGAGCGCATTTCGGACTGGTGGTGAATCCCTCCACGCCGGTCGAGGCGCTGACGCCCTATCTCGACGAGATCGAATGGGTGATCCTGATGCTCGTCCAACCCGGTTTCGCCGGAGCGAAGCTCATCGACGGCATCCTCGACAAGGTCGCTGCCGCACGCCGCTTCCTCGACGAACACGGCCACCCCGAAACGGAAATTTCGGTCGACGGGTCGGTAAGCTGCGAACGCGCCCGCCTCATGCGCGACATGGGCGCCTCGATCTTCGTCGGCGGGACGGCAGGCATCTACCGCAAGGGAATGACCCTCGACGAAAGTATCCCGCTCTTCCGACAGGCAATAAAATAGCACGAACATGAAGCCCCCTCTCGAACACACTCTCTCCCTTCCTCAGGCACCGGCGATCGTCAACGAACGGCACCGCAGGATCATGGCACTGTTGCACCAGCAGACATCGCTGTCCGTTTCGCAACTGGCCCACATGCTCGGCGTCTCGGAGGTGACGATCCGCAAGGATCTGACGCTGCTCGAACAGCAGCAGATGCTTTACCGCGTACACGGTTCGGCGATCCTGGCCAACCCCTACATTCAGGAGCGTCACGTCAACGACAAGGAGAAACTCTGTTCCGACCAAAAACGCGCCATCGGAGCCTATGCCGCACGGCTCGTGGAACCGCGCGACACGATTCTCATCGCTTCGGGGACGACGACGCTCGCCATGGCGCGCGAGATCCGCGAGGTGGAGGAGCTGACGGCGATCACGACGTCGCTGAGCGTCGCCACGACGCTCGCGGAGAACGACGAATGCACGGTAATCCAGCTCGGCGGCGTGCTGCGCAACAGTTCGTTTTCGGTCGTAGGGCCTTTCGCCGAACAGATGCTCCGGCAGTTTTCGTGCAGCAAGCTCTTCTTCGGGGTGGACGGTTTCGATCTCAACTACGGTGTGACGACGACCAATCTCATGGGCGGTCACCTGGCGCTGATGATGATCGAGACGGTGCAGAAGGTCATCGCGCTGGTCGACTCCTCGAAATTCGGCCGGCGGGGATTCTGCAAGATGTGCGACGTCGACCGCATCGACATGGTCATTACCGACGACGGCGTGTCGCCGATCGTGGTCGAACAATTGCAGGAAGCCGGCATCGACGTCCGTATCGTCGAAGTCATCCGGACGACGGTGCCTTGACCCGCTCCGCATTGCATACGCCATACGGATCGGCCCAGCGGGATCTTCGTCCGTACAGGGAGCGGTACAGCCTTCCGATACGGATATGCACTCGTCCTTCTCCGGGAGCGTCGAAGGACGAGGAGCGAAGGAAGCGTCGAAAGGGAATGAATTTTTTTACTCAGAATTTGGAATTTTAAAAATTATCCTTAACTTTGCACCACGATTCGAACGAAAATCCGTTCCGGATCGGGATGGTGCCATAGCTCAGTTGGTAGAGCAAAGGACTGAAAATCCTTGTGTCCCCGGTTCGATTCCTGGTGGTACCACTTTGAAGAGAAGCAAAAAGTTGCAAAACCCTGATTTCCAAACGAAATCAGGGTTTTCTCTTTTTGCCGGCAGCGCAAAAAACAGCGGTTTTCGGCACCTTTTGGTGGAGCAATCGGTGGAGATGAAAACCACCCCATTTATCTCCACCGAATTTGTGCATTTCTCGCTGAACTTCAACATTTTGCATGACGCTAAATCGGGTCGGATTTCCTACATTTGTCGAACCAGTTAAAGAGCAAGTAGGAACCATGAAAAGAGATTCGTTTCGCGTGCTGTTCTTCCTCAAGAAGACCAGGCTGCTGAAAAACGGAGAGGCCTCCGTCTGCATGCGCATCACCGTCAACGGGACGCGCGTCGAGAACAACATCCGCAAGAGCATCGACCCGGCCCTGTGGAGTCAGGCCAAGGAGACGGCCCGCGGCAAGAGCCGCCGCGCCTGCGATCTGAACACCTATATCGAGGAGGCCCGCATCAGGCTGTATCAAATCTTTTGCGAACTGGAGCAGCAGAACCGCCCCGCCACGGCCCACCTGCTGCAGGAGCTCTTCTTCGGACAGGAGAAGCCGGAAGAGGTCCGCACGCTGTTGGGGACCATGCAGGAGCACAACGACCAGTGCCGGGCGCTGGTCGGCACGGATTATGCGCTGATTACGGTCCGCCGCTACGAGAATTGCCGGCGTTATCTGGCCGAGTTGATCCGCCAGCGGTACGGGAAGGAGGATCTGCCCCTCGCGGAGGTCAACGGCGAGCTGGTCCGCGCCTTTGCCTTCTATCTGAAGACGGAGAAGGGATGCCAGCAGAATACCGTCATCCGCTACATGAAGTGTCTGAAAAAGATTACCAATCTGGCCCGCGCCAATGACTGGATGGCGAAGGACCCCTTCCTCGGGATTCGTTTCCACGAGAAGGAGGTCGTCCGGGAATTTCTGACGATGGACGAGTTACAGACCATCTACCGCAAGGAGTTTCCGCTGGAGCGGCTGACGCTGGTCCGCGACGTCTTCATCTTCGCCGCCTTCACAGGATTGGCCTTCATCGACGTACAGCAGCTCGCCCCGGAGCACATCGTCCGCGACAACAACGGGAACCTATGGATCCGCAAACCCCGTCAGAAGACGAAAAACATGTGTAACATCCCGCTGCTGGATATTCCGCAGGAGATTCTGCGCAAGTATGCCGACCACCCCACCTGCCGGAAGAAGGGCGTATTGCTGCCCGTTCCATGCAACCAGAAGATGAACAGCTATCTGAAGGAGATTGCCGACATCTGCATGATCCGCAAGAATCTGACCACGCACACGGCCAGGCACTCGTATGCGACCTCGGTCTGCCTGGCCAACGGCGTCAGTCTGGAGAATGTGGCCAAGATGCTGGGGCACTCCAACATCAAGATGACGCAGCACTACGCCCGGGTTCTCGACAGCTCCATCCTCCGGGACATGAATCAGGTGCAGGCCGCGCTATCAAGCAACATGTAAACAAGAAGGCATCCGCATGACTCTATAAACAGGTCTTCATTTTAGCTCCTTTTCATCCGGCAGCAAGGTAATGGGCCGGAGCGAAATGCCAACCTCACGCTCCGAGGGGTTTTCCGGGAGAGGTCTCCGCAGATGGAGATACTCCCCGAGAAAAAGGTTGTCGTATTCGCTCCGGCCCGTTTTGGAAGATGCTACCGATGAAAAGGAGAAAAACCATGAACGGCTACACCCCGTAAGGGCTCGGTTTCCCATGTCCCCTTTCTGCCTTCTGTCTGTTCCGTCTTGTTGCTTCCCGTTCTGTCTCCGTCTACCGAAATTCGTTACGATACCCCTCCTCCAACATCCGTTCAACATCCGAGGAGCGGTAGAGGATTTTGCCGCCCAACTTGATGTAGGGAATCCGCCCCTGATTGCGATAATCCTGCAAACTCCGGCGACTGATCTTCAGCCGCTGCGAAAGCTCCTCGTCCGTATAGAAGCTCTCGCCGTCCAGCGAGGATTTGCGCTTCGAGAATAGCGTCTCCAACGCCTTGGAAAGACGCTCCAACGTCTGGAAATACGAGCGGATCCGCTCGTCATGCTCCGTAATCAATTCATTGCCCATTTTCCGTTTGTTTGATGCGAGATCCGACCCAACGCTACCACGAGTGCCGCAATCCGGCTCCCGCCGTTTATACTCCGTTTCTGCGCCTCTGTTCGTGCTTGCGTCGCGCTTCCAGTACCGCAAGGAACGACCGCACATCTTCTGCCCGGTAGTAGATCTTGTGGTTGATCTGCGTGAAGGAGAGCGACCCGTTGCCGCGAAGGGTCTGCAACGTCCGTTTGGAGATATTCAGCAGTTGGCAGACCTGCTGGTTGTCCAGCCACGGCTCCGGCTCGCCGATGCGGTGCGCATGGCAGAGCGCGTCCATCCGTCGGGCGAACTCCTCGAACCGCGTGAGCATCCGCTCGAAAGTCCGGGATTCTACATTGACTATTCCCATGGCAGTGTCGTTTTAAGATCCCGGGAAAGAGCCTGAAACCGGGTGCGGCACCAGGCCGTGATTTCGCCATCGAAGGTTGCGAAGTGATGTTCCAGCACCCGGTCCAGATAGCTGTACATCGAGATTCTGTCGTTGCCAACGAGTCGCACGATTCGCTGGATCTGTTGGTGAAACTCCGGACGGACACAAATGGCCTTGCCATGGAGAGCCGCGGTCTTGACCGGCTGCAGGAAGAGGTGCTCGTAGTTGGAGACTTTTCTCGATAAAGTCCCGGGATCGAGGGACGCCATTCGGCTGTCGCCCCGAAGTTCATTCTTTTGTTCTTGCATAATGATTGGCTTTTAAAGTTTCGGGAGCGAATATAGGGGCTTCGGAGGCGTTTTCTCCGCTATCAACGCTCTATGGCAGTGGTTGGCGTCGGTGTGGCAGTGGTTGGCGTCGGGACGAGTGTGCAAAGTCTCCGAAACAGAAGCATTCGATCTTTCAGACAAAGGACAATAAAGGTTAAGAGAGAGAGGGTCCAGGAGATCAAGAAGCCACGAGTCCAAGACTTCAGCAGGGACTGAGTTCCAGATTTCAACATTTCTTGAAGTCCGGGCATCAAGAAAACAGGAGGTCATGAGTTCGTGATCTCTGGAGCTCATGAGTCCAAGAGCTCATGATTTCGGGACATCAGATGCTCTTGACGCCTGGAGATCAAGATGCCAAGACCTCAATCCGTATTGATTTCCTGACATCATTATTTCATGATGGATAGCGTTCAAGATTTATTCAATCTGTTTCAGCCCAATTTTGTTCCCGATATCGGCTTCGGGAACAGACGATTCGCCTCTTCAGATTGGCCGGCGAACAAATGGGAACGGGGCGTGATATTCGACCCGTTTTTTGAGTCCCCGGAACATTATATGTTCGGGACTCAGCAAGCTGTGTTTTCCGTTACGCGAAATATTTTCGGTAACGCAAAACCGCTTGCCCGCAAGGGGAAGAAAAACTCCTCCGAAGTCGTCGTGTTTTACCGGGGGCACCGTGGCCCAACCCGAAATTTTAGCCGGCGAAGACTTTTCGAGACACCTTCGCCAAGAAGCAGAGAAGATCCGGCCATTTGGGCCTGGAAAAGTGACGGTTCATCGTCCAAATTAGACACCGCATCAGCTCGTTTTCGGCCGGTTTTCGGCGGTCGAGGATGCAAAATTTCGGACAAATTCCACGAATTTAGACGTGCTTTTGAGTCCTTAATTCATCAAATTGAGGGTCTCTAATCCGACTCCTTGCGTCATAAAAGAGAGGCTCAGATGATGGCATTTGTCCTCTTCTTGCGCTCAATTCTGCAGAAATTTGGTCGATTATAGCCCCATTTTACGGAGTTTTAGAATCATTTTCCGCGTAAACAGAGCGCTTGTAATATGTCAGAGCTGGTATTTAAAACGTGTAAATCAGTCGACATACGTGAGAAAACCATCATATAGGCCGAGGTATTTCAGTCGCCAGATAGACGGAAATAAGATCTTTGAATTTGAAACATCTCCATATTCAGCCTAATTGATTAACTTTGTATATCAATGCAAAAGTCTTGATGCATTATATAAACAGAACGGTTAATTATAAATTCTTACTAGGGTTTTCCAATCACCTGCAAAAAATATGAGAGCTACAAATAACAATATACTGGGAGATTGGCAGATAATAAAATCTGTGGCAAAGATTTGTGTATACGGCAATGGCAAAAGTTATTTTTTATGGAATAATGCGCTGGCATATTACAAAAAGTTAAATCATCTTTTTGAGGATATAAAATCAGATACTCCAAAAGATTATTTATACCCATGTTTTATAACCCTTTGCTCGGCTACACTGGAATATTCATTGAATCTGATTTATGTCCTGTATTGTTTCAGACATTTTGAATACGAAGATTACAAGTCCTATTTAGAAACATATAGGAACATGTGTTTTAAAAATAAATTGTTCATGTTCCCATATATCATATCGGAAGGTAAATTGATTATCAACGAAGACTCGCAAGAGATCAAATCATTATATGAATTGATAACGAAACGGAATGGCCTATTACACAATTCGGAGAAACTGCGAACATTTGACGTTCCTGATATTAATGCCTCTATCATAAATGATAAATTGGTTATACCGAGTGAAAATAGCCAGATACATATTTTACTCTCCGCAGAGGACAACATCATAGACTCTATCACCAAAGATGATTGTATTAGAATCGGGAATGTGATATTCTCATTTTACAAGCAAATCCTGCATCCATATGTAAATGACGATGAGCTAAACATATGTGACTTTATAAAATCAAAAAATTAATCCATGTTTCGATTAAACAACTAGCATAAATCCATGTATACTCCAGGCATAGTGAAGCTTCTGGGGAATGAAGCCTTCAAAAAAATGACGGGGGGGGGTATAGCCTTAATCTTTTATTTTATAATATTAAAAGTCCGACAAAAAATATGAAGCACAAGCATAAAATCTCTAGAAACATGTTGCGGCACATTTTCCTTGTTTTATTGGCTATTCTGACTGTGCCAGTATATGCCGTAACAACGGATAGTATACGCCAAGATTCGCTGACTGAAAGAGTGTCGCAAACATTGGCAGTTGCCATGGAATCAGACTCAGCAATAGAGAACAGCACTTCGTTTATCGCGAATGAGGTGAGGTCGGGTGATGCAACACCGTCGCAAACGGAACAGGTTGACAAAACAAATGGTTGGTCATTGTCATGGAAAATCTTCGCTACTTTTATTTATCCTATCATTACTTTACTTATTGGAGTCTGGATCAAAACTGCCATATCATCAAGAGCAGATAAAAGACGTAGTGAAAAAATAGGGAAACGATGGATTGCTGAACTATCAGCGCAATCTGCCGATATTGAAAATCAAATCGAAGCATTCAACACATTCATAACAGACTATTACGACAATCGCAATCGCTTTGATATTCCAAACATCTCTTATGGATTTATAAACAGCCGGAACTTTGATGCACTTGGAAAGGAAGACCTGTACGACTATTTGGGACGATTGCTAAAAAGACTGGATCATGAAAGGGTAGATGACACCTACCGAAAAATCACAAGCATAATATCCGCTCTCGACTCAATTGATACTCAAATCAGAAATTATATACAGAAGTTTATGGACAGAAATAATGCCTTGGTCGAGGCATACAATGCAAACTTGGATCAATATGGAAAACTGTTGCGACAGATTCCAGTTGGGTATCCAGGCATATCAGATTCGATAGTGAAGAGTCTTGAAACGATATATTCTACGATACTTAAGGATATGCCCAAAATTAATTTATTTGATTGTGAAGATAGTTTTGTTATACCCAGTCTTAAGATTTTAAGATCAAATCCGTTCCCGTCGAAATTGGATGACACATTACAAAATTGTTTGAATATCACCTTGGAATTGCGAAATGAAAAGGCATACATCAAATCGAATCTTGAATCAGCAAATGCCCAATATAGAAAAGTGCTCGATAAAATTGCTGAAATAAATGAGATATGCCGGCCTAAGCATGGCTGGCTTTATCAGCAGTGGCAGCGTATCAGAGGGTCAAAAAAATAAAGCGATGAAAAAAAGAGATTGGGTTATTATTGGCTGTATTATCGTTGGTGGTATTGTGATTGCTTGCCTTATCAACTGGTCGCTGACTTATGGGAGTTGGATTAAAACAAATCTTTCCATTGATTCGAGGCTGAGTTTCTGGGGGAGCTATTGCGGAGGCATCTTTGCCGCAATAGTTGGCTATCTTGCTATTATTTACAGCAATAGAAATAGCGAAAAAGCCATCCATCAACAAGAGAAACAACTCATCCATCAACGAATTGTCAAGAAACTGGACGAATATAATGACTGCCTCAAGAACAACTTAGAGTTGCTCAATATTGTAGATATAATGGGCATTACGGTTGGAATCGATTACCAGAATCTTTCGTTGGCAAAAAAAGATGTATGCCGAAAAAAGGCACAAATTTATGCTACGGATCTACAATACAGGTATGTGTTTGAAGTGGATGTTCTTCGTACAAAAACAGACTTAGAAGTTCAATACGATAAAGCCTGGGTAAATTTACGGAGTAAATTATCCAGTTTATTAGATGAAGAGCTAGACTTTATAGAAAGAATAAATCAGAACCATTATGATATTCAGTTAAAAGAAAATCATCAACAAAAATTACATTTCATATCAGAAATCACTCGTGTCCGGTAAAATTCCGGACTAGTTATTAAAAAGTTTAACAATTAAAAC
>ERZ780149.545-NODE-545-length-47656-cov-5.112183_pt1 | contig 47656 bp, 37 predicted proteins | sample MGYA00511367_ERZ780149 | MGnify/ENA primary metagenome ERZ780149 (study PRJEB29588, sample SAMEA2153852) | human gut metagenome | biome: human gut; feature: human-associated habitat; material: faeces | place: Denmark | collected 2008/2010 ... | reverse complement strand
ATCGCTTCCACCCGTCAAACGGGTGGTTCGCTCAGGGCTATAAGCCCTTATTACCGACCCGCGTCTAAAGGCGCGGGCTTTCACTTTGTTCAAGCCTTATTGTCATTACCACTGTTGCTTGCCCCTCCAAGGGGCTACTTTACTTTGTAAAAGGATCTTCATACTCCTTTACGCTTAATTTATCCAAGGCAATGTCATGTTTCTCCTGTTCTCGTATATACTTTCTTATCGTTTCTTCATTGAGTCCTACTGTACTGACATAACCTTCGACGCGCACCCGCATAGCGGGTGGTTTATTTGTCTCGAACGCTTTGCGTTCTCGACAGGTCTCATAAGCCCTACAAAGTTGAGCCCGGAGGCAGATTCCAGCCTCCGGGCTCGTTTGTTTTGTATATGTTTCTCGTGCGGTTATCTCGTTTGAACAGTCCTCTTCGCAGAATAACTGCTGTAAACCGTATTCTTATAGGTTGTGCGGTATGCACGGATTCGATATTCGTACTTTGTTCCGCGAACCGCTTTCTTATCGGCATAACTTTTGAGTTTCGTGGTTCCGATCAGCTTCCACTTGGATGTTCCGGAAACCCTGCGGTACACCTTGTATCCGCCTGCCTTGTTGACAGACTTCCATTTCAAAGTATTCCTGCCCGACGAGGATGTCAGTGCTGATACGGAAGGCTTCGCAAGTTTCACCGTTATTCTCTTTGCCTTGGACGGATAGCTCTCGTACACGGTACCTTTTACGGTTTTCTTGGCTGTCACCCGATAATAGTATTGAATTCCCTCCGACGCATAAGCATCATCGAAATACGGTTCGTCCAAATCCCGTGAAATAAGTCTCCATTTGCCTCCGGCAGCTTTGCGGTAAAGATCGTATGACTCTGCTCCCTTCACATCATTCCACTCGATTGCGGGTTTATCCGCCGGACTGATGCTAAGGCTTGAGATTTTGGGTGCAGCTGTGGAATAATAATGTTCCAAATCAAAGAAATTCACTTCATAGCTTATATTCTTCTTATTGTATGCAACATATATCACAAATTTGTCACCCGGAAGGATTTCACCCAGCCCCTCCGGTCTGAAAATAATGCATCCTTTTTGTCCGTAGTTTTGGTTGTTTACATAAAAGTCGCCCTTTGCTGAAACTGAACTGAACACCCATGTTTTGTAATCGCGCATCCGGAGGACGGAAACCACCGCGGCAGCCGCATTGATCTCCTCATCTACAGAGATGCTCCATGCGGAGTCCGAGTCAAAGAAAGACAGCGGCGTATTCTTTGCGGGCCAGCAAATCGTCGTCGGTTCGATATCATCGCGCGTTCTGTTCCTTATGTACATGGTATTGCATGTCCCCTTGGAACCTGTAACCGACCCAAAGCCCGTCATCACAAGCGACGGATTCAAGATCCACCTTCTGTGTCCAAGTGTTTTGATGTTCGCCGAATCACTGTCGTACATCCACGCGTATAATATGGAGGATTTCAGGCTGTTGTTCTGCCACGAAGTCCTGTCTATGTTGGAATCTTGGGATCCCTGTATCCCCAATGCCGCAAGCGTAGAGTCCATGCCCGCGGGCTTCTTCGGGCTGTGAGATGCTTTGCCGTTCACATAATTAACCAATGCCGCCGGCTGTGCCATATTGCTGTAAGGGTCAAACAGATAGACATCCGCAGAAAGCCCCGCCGCATATCGAATCAGTCTGATTGTATTTAAAGCACGAACCTGCTCTTCCGATTTCAGTTCTCCCGCACTGTACGGCTTCTTCAGCACCGGCTCTTCTTCGTAGCCTATGCTGTATTCCTTGAGCATTTTACCGTTTCTGTCAAAATATGTTTCACCGGTAGGATGTTCCTGTGCAAATTCAACAATTTCTTTCTGCGACGGAAAAACCGTTTCAATTTCAGCCGTTTCCGCATATGCTCCCTCAGGAATCAAACTCGCCGTAAGTACAAGCGTGAGACACAATGCAAGCAATGTGCGTCGTTTCATAGATAATACCCTCCTAAGAAAAAAGTTTTCAATCATTCAAATCCTCTTATAGTATAACACATTTCCTTGAAATTGGTATGCATGATTATTTTTTATGCAAAATTTATGTGTTTTTTTAGAAAAAGCTTGTGCTTTGTATACAAATATGGTAACATTAATCTATGCTATTTCGTAGATGAGTTTTTTTCATTAAAAAAGTAATATTTTTTTGTGATTTTGTCTAATTTTCTGAAAATAGCATCGATAAAGTATTCTGAATTTATAATAAGGAGAAAAAGAAAAATGGAAAATGGTCTTCAGAAAAAGTACGGTCTGATTACAGCTATCTGCATGGTGGTAGGTATAGTTGTAGGTTCCGGCGTATTCTTCAAAGCACAGACAATTCTTCAGAAGACTGAAGGAAACATGGTTATGGGTATTTGGGCGTGGCTCATCGGCGGTGCAATCATGCTTTGCTGCATCTGGGCATTCTCAATCATGGCTACAAAGTATGAAAAAGTTAACGGTATCGTAGACTATGCGGAAGCTACAGTCGGCACGAAGTACGGATACATTGTAGGTTGGTTCATGACAATCATTTACTACCCTACTTTAACTTCTGTATTGGCATGGTTATCCGCAAGATATACATTGGTATTCTTGACATCGGCTTTCCCTGATACCTTTACATTGGTGATTCCTGCGGCAGAGGGCGGCTGCGTAATCGGTCCGGAATGTATGGCACTGTCCGTATTCTTCCTTTGTGCTGCTTATGCGATTAACGCACTCTCCCCTAAGATTGCGGGTCACTTCCAGGTTGCGACTACCGTTATCAAGCTCATACCACTTGTACTCATGGCAGTAGTCGGCATCATTGTGGGACTTGTATCCGACAACGGCGTTCTTATGGAAAACCTTGCTTACGCAGGGGCCGCAACAGACGGAAATCCTCTGTTCGGTGCAGTTGTTGCAACAGCGTTCGCATATGAAGGCTGGATTATCGCAACATCCATTAATGCCGAACTTAAAGACGCGAAGAAAAATCTTCCGATTGCTTTAATCGTAGGCGGTATCATCATCGTTGCAATTTATCTTTTCTATTACATAGGTGTTGCAGGCGGTGCAACTGTCGAAACTCTTATGGCTGATGGCGCAACCGTTGCTTACACGAACGTATTCGGAAATGCTTTCGGCAACATTCTGAATGTATTCGTAGCAATTTCCTGTATGGGAACCCTAAACGGTTTGATGCTCGGATGTACAAGAGGTATCTACTCCCTTGCAGCAAGAAAAGAAGGTCCTCATCCTGAAATGTTCTCTCAGGTTGACAATGTAACCAACATGCCGAACAATGCGTCCATCTTCGGACTTCTGCTTTGCGGCGTATGGTTCTTCTTCTTCTACGGTTCAAACCTTGCAGGATTCAACTGGTTTGGTATTTTCGGATTCGACTCATCCGAACTTCCGATTGTAACGATATATGCTTTGTATATTCCTATCTTCATAATGTTTATGAAGCATGCCACGGATCTTGGAACCGTGAAGCGCTACGTTGCTCCGATTCTGGGTATCTGCGGAAGCGTATTCATGGTAATCGCTGCTTTCTATGCACATGGCTTCCAGCCTTACCAGGCGGCAGCTCAAGCAGGCGGATTTGCTTGCCCGATCGTATTCTACTTGATCGTATTCGCAGTTGTTATCGTAATCGGTTTGAGATTCTATAACAGAAAAAATGAATAAACATTGCTTAAAGAAAAATCGGCATCACCCTCGGGTGGTGCCGATTTTTCTTTGGCATTATTCCAGTTCAAATGCACCGTTGTAGAGCTGATAGTATCTGCCCTTCTCGGCAATCAGCTGCTCGTGATTGCCTCTTTCGATAATGCGTCCGTTTTCCATAACCATTATTACATCGGCATTTCGCACGGTTGAAAGTCTGTGGGCGATTACAAATACCGTCCTCCCTTTCATCAAATTGTCCATGCCGCGCTGCACGATGGTTTCGGTCCGCGTGTCGATGGAAGAAGTCGCCTCGTCCAATATCATAACCGGTGGATCGGCAACTGCCGCACGTGCAATGGAAATCAGCTGGCGCTGACCTTGCGACAGTCCGCTGCCGTCGCCCTCAAGCACGGTGTCATATTCTTTCGGCAGCATGCGTATAAAGCCGTCGGCATTTACCAGTTTGGCTGCCTGTATGCATTCTTCAGCCGTTGCATCCAGTCGGCCGTATCGAATGTTGTCCATTACGCTTCCTGTAAACAAATTGACATCTTGCAATACCACTCCCAGGGAACGGCGCAAATCTTCTTTTCGAATTTTGTTGATATTGATTCCGTCGTACTGAATCTTGCCGTCGTCTATGTCATAAAATCGGTTAATCAGATTCGTAATGGTCGTCTTGCCGGCTCCGGTCGCACCCACAAGTGCCACCTTCTGACCCGGCTCGGCATACACCGTTATATCATGCAGAACCATGACATCCTCTTCATATCCGAAGTCCACATCTTTCAGATTGATTTTGCCGCGCATTCTTATCAGCTTGCCGCCGTCTTTCCATGCCCATACTCCTGTATGCTCCCTGCATTCCGTCAGATTTCCTTCTGCATCTTCGCGTGCGTTTACCAAAGTCACGGTGCCGCGGTCTTCTTCCGGCGGCATATCGAGGAATTCAAAGATTCTCGATGCTCCTGCAAGTGCCATTACCACAGAATTGAGCTGCTGGGAAACCTGTGCAATCGGGTTCACAAAGTTTCTTGAAAGTGTCAGAAACGCCGCTATCGTGCCAAGCGTCAGTGCCGGTTCCCCGCCGATTGACAAATTGCTCACACCGGCAATGGCCATGGCACCGCCCGCAAAGGCAATGATGATATAAAGTACATATCCGAGCGCGCCCATAAGAGGCATGAGCATATTTGCAAGGCCGTTTGCATTCGCGCCGCTTTCGCGGAGTCTGTCGTTTTTCTTATCGAATGCCTCACATGCCTTTTCCTCATGACAGAAGACTTTGACAACCTTCTGGCCGTTTATCATTTCTTCTATATAGCCGTTGACATCTGCAAGATTTGCCTGCTGCGCCATGAAATAACCTCCGCTCTTTCCGGCGATTTTCTTGACAATCAAAAGGATTAATACCGTAAAAACAAGCACGATGAGCGTGAGCCATACGCTCAGATGAATCATCGATGCAAGCACGGCAATCATCGTTACAACGGATGAAAAAAGCTGCGGCAAGCTTTGTGAAAGCATCTGCCTGAGCGTGTCCGTATCGTTCGTATAGTAACTCATAATTTCACCGTGCGTCCTCCTGTCAAAGAAGGAAACGGGCAGTTCCTGCATATGAGCGAACATCTCGTCACGGATCTCTTTGAGTGTTTTCTGCGAAACGACCGCCATTGTTCGGTTGTAAAAGAGCCCTGCCAAAACGCCCGCCAGGTACACAAGGCCGATTCCCGCAATCGCTTTCAGAAGCCCGGTGTATACGGGATTTGCCTGGAGAAGCAGCGGCTGTATATATCCGTCAATCAGTGTCTGCAGGAACAAGGACGATGCTACGCCCGCAGCCGAACTTACCAGTATGCAAATTACGACAAAAATCAATCTTAATTTATATTCTCCGAGATAGGAAAGAAGGCGTCTCAGGGTTTTGGAGTCCATGTTTTTCAGGCTCCCGCCCGGTGCAAAGCCTCTGTTTCTGCCCATCGGTTTAGTTGCCGGCTGTCTGCTCATCGCCTTCACCCCCTTTGTTCTGCGATTCATATACTTCACGATAGATGAGACTGGATTTCATGAGCTGCTCATGTGTTCCGATGCTGTCAATTCTGCCGTCATCCATAACGATAATTCTGTCCGCACCCTGTACCGATGCAATTCGCTGTGCGATTATGATTTTCGTAGTGTCCGGAAGTTCCTCCCGGAATGCTTTTCGAATCATCGCATCCGTTTTCATATCAACGGCGCTCGTCGAGTCGTCAAGAATCAGTATCTTCGGTTTTTTCAGAAGTGCTCTTGCAATGCAAAGTCTCTGCTTCTGCCCGCCGGACACATTGCTTCCGCCCTGGTCGATATGCGTGTCGTATCCGTCTTCAAATCCCATGATAAAATCATGTGCGCACGCAACCTTGCAAGCATGAATGAGTTCTTCGTCCGTTGCATTCTCATCACCCCAGCGAAGATTTTCCTTAATGGTTCCCGAGAAAAGGACGTTCTTCTGAAGCACCATCGCAACCTGCTCGCGAAGGCTTTCGATATCGTATTCTCTTACATCTCTTCCGCCCACTTTGACAGCGCCTGCGGAAACATCGTAAAGTCTCGGAATGAGCTGTACCAGACTGGATTTTGACGAACCCGTTCCGCCGAGGATTCCTACCATCCAGCCGGATTTTATATGAAGATTGACATCATCTAAAACCTTTTTGCCTGAATCTTTTTTGTATGTGAAATCAACATGTTCAAAATCCACATCCCCGCTTGCAACTTCCGTAATCGGATTTTCCGGGTTGTGCAGATCGCTCTCCTCGTCGAGAACCTCCACGATTCGCTCTGCTGAAGCCTTTGACATCGTGATGAAAACGAAAATCATGGAAATCATCATAAGGCTCATTAAGAGCTGCATCGAATAGGTTATCATGCTGAGAAGCTGCCCGCAGGTAAGTCCGAGAAGTTCATTGTTTCCGCTTGCAACGATCATTCGTGCGCCGAGCCAGCATATAATCAGCATGCAGGCATACATACAGAACTGCATGAGCGGCATTCCGAATGCCATGGTTTTCTCGGCTTTTGAGAAATCCTTGTAAATGCTTCCGGAAATGTCAGTAAATTTTTTGGTTTCAAATTCCTGCCTGTTAAAGGATTTTACCACCCGCATACCGTAAAGATTTTCCTGCACGACATTGTTCAATTTGTCGTAGGTTTTGAAAACTCTCTCGAAAATCGGCTGCACGCGGCTTATCAGCAGAAAAATGCCTGCTCCCAGAACCGGCATGCTAAGCAGGAATACCAGCGAAAGTTCTTTGTTCACGCTGAATGCTGCAATCAGTGCAAATACGAGGATTGCCGGTGCCCGGAAGCAGATTCTGGTCATCATCTGAAAGACCTGCTGCACATTGGATACGTCCGTGGTCAGTCGCGTTACAAGACTTGCCGTCGAGAATTTATCGATGTTTCCGAATGAGAATTCCTGTATTTTGTAATACATTCCCCTTCTTACATTTTTTGCAAATCCCGCCGACGCATTGGCAGCGGTTACACCGGCCGCAGAGCCGAAGAACATGGTCAGAAGTGCCGCTGCCAGCAAAATTAAGCCATATTTTACAATAACATTCATATCCCCCATATCGATGCCGTCATCGATAAGTTTTGCCATTAAAAGAGGAATCAGTATTTCCATTACTGATTCCAACAAAACAAAGATAGGGGTAAGTATTGTGGGCTTTTTGTATTCGCCCACGTACTTTATCAATTTTTTGATCATTTATCCCCAATACCTCCTATTGTACGAAGTGTCCACTCCTTAAGCGCGTTTACCGGTTTATGTACCAGTGCAAGCACATCCACGATTCGAGCGAGGAGCCAAAGGAAGACTTTCCATAATCCTTCTACAACGAAATCGTAAATCGCAGCTACTGGCTTTGATGAAAATACCACCGCGCAAAGCGAAGCCAGACCTATAATAAGCAAATAATAGATTACAGGATTGTCAACAGGTATGATTCCGAAGCCAATGCCGTGCACCTTTATTAAGTATCTCACAATTAAGTGAAGAATATATATCGGCATTGTATTCATGCCAACATATGCCAGATAATTTTTCTTATTTGGCAGAATATTGACCATTAGGATGATCCATCCCCATGCGAGGAAAAGCACCATGATTCTGCCGAATATATCCCAATACCACGGAATTCCGAGGTTCCCTGCAGTCGTCTTAAGCAGATAAAAACCCACCGGAAGCTGAGGCACGCAAAATGCCAGAATACACGAAATGCCCATCAAAGCCGCTCCCAGGAGCATGCATTGCCATTTCTTGAGGCATTGCAGTTTCTTGAGCTGATCACCCGTGCAGTAAACGGCCATTACAAAGAACGGGAAGTAGGAAACCATTCTGCCGAGTCCCAGGATGCCCGTAAGGAACGGAATCTGCCCTGCAAAAATATACACAACGATGCTCAGTTCCAATATGTACGGAATCTTCATCCATTCTTTCGTAAAGTATCTGTAGAAGAAAAGTGCCCACAAATACCACAGTGCAAACGGAGGCTGCTCAAGATTCCAGTTGGCGTTTCCGAAGATCAACAGTCTGACCAAATAGAAAAACGGGATTCCGAGAAGATACGGCCACATAAATGTGTGGAATGAAGTCTCCTTCGACCGGTCGGGTTTTTTCGAAAAATAGCCGGACAGGAACACGAACGCCTGCATTACAAAAACATTGATGGTTATGTAAATAACGCCTCCGAGTGAGTCCTGTGAGAAATTTCCTGCCACCCTTGTAAAATGCGATATCGGAATTGACCACATCAGCAGACCGCGAAATGTGTCAAACATATAGTCTCTTTGTTTTATCGTTTCTCCCATAAATGCTATGATTCTTTTGCCCAGCCTCTTACGCAGTTTACTGCCTTTTTCCAGCCGTTCAAAAGTTCTCCTTTCTTTTCTTCATCCATATTCGGCATAAATTTCCTGTCAACCTGCCAGTTTTCCAGGACATCTTCTTTGTTTTTCCAGTATCCGGTTGCCAGCCCCGCAAGATATGCCGCTCCCAGTGAGGTTGTTTCAATGCACTGCGGGCGATCCACTTCGCATCCCAGAATATCCGACTGGAACTGCATCAGAAAATTGTTTGCACACGCACCGCCGTCCACTTTGAGTGCCGGCATGCTTTTTCCCATATCCTCGGACATCGCGTCTATCAAATCCTTGGTCTGATATGCCAGCGATTCGAGCGTTGCTCTTACCAAATGGTTCTTGTTGGCGCCTCTTGTAATGCCCAGTACCGCACCTCTTGCATACGGATCCCAGTAAGGTGCTCCGAGTCCGACGAAGGCCGGAACAACGTAAAGGCCGTTTGCATCCGGCACGGAAAGTGCCATTTTCTCGGAATCCGAGGCTTTTTCCATGATGTCGATTTCGTCCCTGAGCCACTGAATGGCTGCACCGCACACGAAAACCGAGCCTTCCAGAGCATAATAGACTTTGCCGTCTATGCCCCATGCGATTGTCGTCACCAGTCCGTTGTTTGAGAAAACAGGTTTCTCACCCGTATTCATCAGCAGGAAACAGCCCGTGCCATAGGTGTTTTTTCCTTCGCCCGGCAGGAAACAGGTCTGTCCGAAAAGTGCGGACTGCTGGTCTCCCGCAGCTCCGCCGATTCGGATCGGGCCGCCGAAAACATTGTCGCTCGACACGCCGTAAATACAACTTGACGGCCTTGGTTCAGGAAGCATACAGCGCGGTATATCGAGAAGTTTCAGGATTTCATCATCCCAATCGAGCGTGTTGATATTGAACATCATGGTTCTCGAAGCATTGGAATAGTCCGTGACATGGACTCTGCCCTCTGTAAGTTTCCAGATAAGCCATGTTTCAATCGTTCCGAAAAGAAGCCGTCCGGCTTCCGCCTTTTCTCTTGCCCCCGGAACATGATCGAGAATCCATTTCAGTTTGGTTGCGCTGAAATACGCATCGATCAGAAGCCCGGTCTTTTCCCTGATTTTCTTGCTGTATCCCTCTGCCTTGAGGCTGTCGCAGTATTCTGCGGTTCTCCTGCACTGCCATACGATTGCATTGTAAATGGGCAATCCGGTTTCCTTGTCCCATACCACGGTGGTTTCGCGCTGGTTTGTGATGCCGATGGCCTCTATGTCTTCGTGCGTGCAGTTTATTTTGAGGATTGCTTCCTGGGCAACTCCCATCTGCGTCGACCAGATTTCCATGGCATCGTGTTCCACCCAGCCCGCCTTCGGGTAAATCTGCGTAAATTCCTTCTGTGCCGAGCTTATGATGTTGCCTTTTTTATCATAGAGTATGCATCTTGAACTCGTTGTTCCCTGATCCAGCGCCATTATGTACTTTCCCATACTGCCATCCTTTCTTCTTGCCGGTTTTCAGACAAAAATCATCATTATCTTATTTGAGATATCCATTCCTCTGCGGGTAAGCCGGAGCGAAGTTTCATCTTCTTCGGCGAATCCCCCGTTTACAAAAATGGAAAATTCCTTTTTTCCTTCCGGATAAAAATCCCATATATCCCTGCCGAACTTGCCGCGAAAATCCGCCTTGTCAATCCCCGCGGTTTTTCGAAGTCCCGTAAAAATATATTCACTGATATTATCGCTCTGCGTATTGACCGTATAATCACACACCGCGAGTCTCCCCTCGCTCAAAATGTACGCATCCACATCCGGGATGTTCGAATAACGGGTTCCGTTCAGAAAGGAGTGGGCCGACGGACCCAGTCCCATATACTCGCCCATACTCCAGTAACGCAGGTTATGCCTGCACTCGTATCCCGGCTTTGCGGCATTGGAAATTTCGTATTGCCTGTATCCTGCCGCATCCATCATTTCCAGGGAAATTTTATACATTTTCCTGTCATCCTCTTCCGTGGTCTGATGATAGATTCCCTTGTCGCAGTCCCTTGCGAACCTTGTGTTGTCCATGATTTCGAGACTGTACAGCGATATATGTTCGGGCGCAGATGCGATTGCCGCCTCCACGCTTTTCTCCCAGCTTTCGATCGTCTGCCCGGAAATGCCGAACATCAAATCGAGGCTCAAATTGTCGATTCCCGCATTTCTTGCAGCGGTTACGGTCTCTGTAATCTGCCCTGCCTTGTGGATTCTCCCCAGGATTTTCAATACTGCGTCGTCAAAAGACTGTGCGCCGATGCTGAGCCGGTTAAGCCCCGCCTTGCGAAACGCAAGCAGCTTGTCCTCGGTTACCGCTGCGGGGTTCACTTCCATGCTCACTTCCACATCCTCTTCAATCTTGAATTTCATCTTCAGAGCATCCATGAGTCTCTCAAAGCAATTTTCGTTGAGAAGTCCGGGCGTTCCGCCGCCAAAGTAAATGCTTTCGATTGGCTTTTCGGCATATCTTTCCGCATAAAAATCAATCTCGTTTTCGAGTGCTGCCGCAAAGGCTTCAATCTTTCCGGTCTTCGCACCGGGCACTGAGTAAAAATCACAATACGGGCATTTGCTCATGCAAAACGGTATATGAATGTAGATTCCTCTCGTGTTATCTTTCTGCATATTCTTACTTTGCCTTATTCATTCGCCGCGGCATTCCTGCCGCTATTTGTTGTCGTCATACTTGAGAACCGCCGTGAAAGCCTCCTGCGGCACTTCAACCGTTCCGAACTGACGCATGCGCTTCTTGCCTTCTTTTTGCTTTTCGAGCAGCTTCTTCTTTCTGGAAATGTCGCCGCCGTAGCATTTTGCGATTACGTCTTTGCGGTATGCCCTTACGGTCTCGCGGGCAATAACCTTCTGTCCGATTGCCGCCTGAATCGGCACCTCAAACTGATGCATCGGAATAATGCCTTTGAGCTTTTCACAGACAAATCTGCCGCGCTGATAAGCCTCGGATTCATGCACGATCATGGAGAATGCGTCCACAAGTTCCTTGTTCAGCATGATGTCGAGTTTCACAAGCTGTGACTTTTCGTACCGGTCAAACTCGTATTCGAGCGAGCCGTAGCCGCGCGTCTTGGATTTCAGTGCGTCGAAGAAATCGTAAATAACTTCGTTGAGCGGCATGTCATAATGCAGCTGAACTCTGGTCGGCGTAATGTATTCCATATGAAGCATCGTGCCTCTTCTCTGCTGACAAAGTTCCATAATGCTTCCCACATAATCGTTCGGAATCATGATGTTCGCTTTTACCATCGGCTCTTCAATGTGATCGATTTCCTGCGGCGTCGGAAGGTTTGACGGATTCTGAAGCATTTCAACCGTGCCGTCCGTCTTTACAACCTTATAGATAACGCTCGGTGATGTGGTAATAACGCCGAGATTGAATTCTCTTTCCAGTCTTTCGACGATGATTTCCATGTGCAAAAGTCCCAGAAAACCGCATCGGAAGCCATAGCCGAGTGCCTGCGATGTCTCCGGCTCAAAGTTAAACGCTGCATCGTTAACCTGAAGTTTTTCGAGTGCATCCTTCACGCTCTCGTATTTTTCCCCTTCTGCCGGGTAGATTCCGCAGTAAACCATGGACTGGACTTTCTTGTAGCCCGGAAGCGGCTCGTCCGCAGGATCGGCGTCAAGTGTGATGGTATCTCCGACTCTGGCGTCGGCGACCTGCTTGATTGAAGCACAGATATACCCTACCTCGCCGGCCTTGAGCTGTTTGGTCGGGATGAGATTCGGTGCGCAGATTCCGACTTCCGTAACCTCATATTTTTTGTTCGTTGCCATGAGGCGTATGATGTCGCCCTTCTTCACGCTGCCGTCCTTGATTCTGGCATAAATGATTACGCCCAGATAGTTATCGTATTTTGAGTCAAAAATCAGTGCCTTGAGCTTGCCGTTTTCATCACCTTCCGGTGCCGGAATCGCATCGATAATGCGTTCGAGAAGGTCCTCGACCCCAAGTCCCGTCTTCGCGGATACCAGCGGTGCGTCCTGGGCATCCAGGCCGATGATTTCTTCGATTTCTTCTTTGCACTCATCCGGTCTTGCCGAGGCAAGGTCGATTTTGTTCAGTACCGGCAGAATCTCAAGATTTTCATCCAGCGCAAGGTACACATTCGCAAGTGTCTGTGCTTCCACGCCCTGCGTTGCATCCACGACAAGCACCGCTCCCTCGCATGCCGCAAGCGAACGCGAAACCTCATATGTAAAGTCCACATGTCCCGGAGTGTCGATGAGGTTGTAAATGTATTCATTGCCGTCCTTTGCCTTGTATACAAGACGAGTCGTCTGCAGCTTGATGGTGATTCCCCGCTCTCTTTCCAGGTCCATATTGTCCAAAAATTGCTCTTTCATGTCGCGCTCCGCAACAAGGCCGGTCTTTTCGATGAGCCTGTCTGCCAGCGTTGATTTGCCGTGGTCGATATGCGCGATAATGCTGAAATTTCTTATATATTTCTGATAATCCATACTTGTGTTTTCCTCTGTTGTCTTTAATTTTGTTTTTTCTTTTGTTTTTCGTTTGAGCATATTTACTCATAATATATTTTAATGCATATGTTGGAAAATTTCAACTTTTTTTGCCGAAAATGCTTCTTCATATCCGCATCTTCTCGACGCTTGTTCATCCACATGCAAAAGTGCCGTTGTCGCCGCGAAAAAAAGCATCGCAATCAGCACACATTCCCAGAAATTCTTCATTTTCCTTCTCTTTAGTTTCCTTTCTTGAGCGTCTCCGCCAGTATTTTCCCGAAGTATTCCGCAGTATTGCGTACCTCCTCGATATCGTTTCGATTGTAGCCGATTTCAAGGAGCATGTATTTGGAGGATAGGTTCTGATTGTAACGGTAACCTCTCTCCAGAATATTTCCCGTAAATCCGTCATAATTTTTCGTCGCAGTCTCGTTCATCTTGCGCACGAAAGACAGATTGCTTGCGTATGTTTCCACGGCGTTGCTCACAACATAGGAGTATTTCGCACACTTTTTGCCGCCGATGGAGACCGTGGCAACCGATACCTTGCCCGGAACCGCATCTCGGTGCAGGTCGATGACGCACTCGATGCTCGGATATTTTTTGAGCAGAGCCTCTGTTGTCTCATAGGAACGGCTGTATGCCTGGTTGTAGGATTTTTCGTCGTGGAGAGTGGAATCGTGCACACATGGGATTCCTTCCTTGTCAAGCGTTTCTGCTAAAACATCCCCCGCATCCCTTACCGTATTCAGTCTGCCCTTGCGGTGATAGTTGCCCTCGGATGACGGAAGATAAGACTCTGTCGCATGGGTATGGACAATCAGAACCACCGGGTCTTTGCCGAAAACGCGTGGCTTTGTGTCCTTGTCGGAATCATTCACAACCACTTCCACATCCGGCTTTTCGGTGCTGCCGCTTTCTTTGCCGGTCCCTTTCGTGCGGCTTTCCTGCGTGCCGGTCTGCCCTATTCCTGCCTGCGTTATGCCGCCCTCCTGTGTCCCGCTCTGAGCCTTGACCGGCTTGATATCGATGTTTGGGTAGACCGCTGAAATGCACATTATGCCGAAATTGGTAGGATTCATTTCGGTTTTTTTCTCCGCAAAAACTGCCGCAAGTCCTTCGCCCATCTCTGCCTTCGGGATAACTGCATAGGATATTGCTGTGCTCAGGACATATACGGTCAACACAAACTTTGCCAGGTTTTTTTTCATTTCGGCTTTCCCCTCCGGTTTTCTTTCCTTTCGGGGATGCTCCCCCTTCGGCTTTATTTCACCTTAGAATATATGCCGGGATGCAAGGTTATATTTATGGCATTTGAAATAATATCGGCAAAATCCTTGATTATTTCGTCGATGTCCGTGGAGGTCACAATCATGTCAAAGCTGCCTTCCTCCAGGTAGTTTTGCAGTTTCTCCTGCGTGCAGCCGGCAGCCCTGCCTTCTGCGTCTCCGCCGGCTGCCTTGATTTCTTCGGCTGCATCCATGATAAGCGTGCGCGCGTCGATTACGGTTGGAACGCCTATGCTGATCACCGGACAGCCCACAGTCTTCCTGCTGATTTCTTTGCGACGGTTTCCCATGCCCGCTCCGGGCATGATGCCCGTGTCGCAGATCTGAATCGTCGTGCTGAGTCTCTTGATGTCCTTTGCGGCAAGGGCATCGATGGCGAGGACCACATCGGGCCTCGCCAGGGAAACCACTTTGTCTATCAATTCTGCGGTTTCAAGCCCGGTTATGCCGGTGACAGAGGGGTTGAAACCGCACACATTTGAATAATCCCAGTCCCCGTCGCACTCAAAAATTTCAAAAAGGTGCGACGTTATCTTCACCTTGTCTGCCGTGTGCGGTCCCAGACTGTCCGGCGTCACCTTTTCGTTCCCGAGTCCCACAACGAGTGCCTTGAGATAATAATCATGTTTGACAAACTTGGCAAGTTCATCCGCCAAAGCCGCGGCTGCCCTCTCCTTTATGCCGTTCCTTTGCTCAATGACGCCCTGAACTTCCAGTGTCACATATCGGCCCCTGGGTTTTCCGAATGCGCGCTCGCCCTCTTCATCTGTAATCTCAATATCGATGACCGAAATGTCCTCATCAATCTGCGACTGTTTTTTGAGATATCCGGTTATGTTGTGGACGGGCGCACCCGCCTCCGGTGTGCCGCTTCCGCGCCGTGCCGCCGTGAGCATCTCATCAAGTTCGACGGCAAGGTCTGTTCTGTAATTCATTTCTTCGTGTTCTCCTCTCAGTTTGCATGCAATCTTTCTTTTCAGTTTTTTCAATATGTGAAGCGCGCAATTTTCGCAAAAAGTTGTACAAAATTTTCTTTTGCCGCGCCCCGAGGCTGCGGTGGCATCAATCCTCTCATGCGGTCTGCCGTGCCCCGTCCAAAATCTTTTTGTGCTTTTTCCTATTTTCCCCTTGCAATCTCAACATTATTCGTATATAATTCAAATTGCGAATTTATGTCTTTTTCCGGGTGCCATCTGCGGCATTCGGAAAGCATGAAAATTTTAATAAAGTGGGGTGAAAAACACATGGCAAACATTAAATCCGCAAAGAAAAGAATCAGAGTTATCGACAAGAAAACTGCAAGAAACAGAAGAATTAAGAATCATCTTAAGGCTGTTTTAAAGAACTTCGAAGCTGCAATGGCTGAGGGTAACATCGAAGTTGCTGCTGAAAAGCTTCATTTAGCAGAAAAGAAACTGATGCAGGCTGCTGCTAAGGGAACAATCTCCAAGCACGCTGCTTCCAGAAAGGTTTCCAGATTAACAAAAAGATTCAACACTGCAAAGGCAGCAAAATAAGTCTCACCCGTCCCCACCCGTGCATAAGTTAAATGCACAGCATGAGCAATCAAAAAACCATGGATGTGTCTCCCATGGTTTTTTTCTCATACGGAATACCCTGCCGAGGGAGCGTCCTGCGTGCATTCCCCCGGATTTTCAAAGAAAGGAATCGATGTACAAATGATTTTATTCGGAAAAAAAGCAAAGAACCGCAGTACGGAAACCGAAGAGCAGAAAGCAGCCCGCAAGCAGGCGGAAAAAGAAGCCGCAATTGCAGCCTATAAAGAGAAACGCCAGCTCACATTGAAGCGTTTTTTTGAAATCGCCGGGCTTCCATTTCCTGAGAAATTTGAAGCACTTGCGGACCACCCGGTCAGCGATTTCACCGCGGATCCGCGCAGGCTGACACCGGACTCGGTCTTCATGTACTGGCAGGTCGGGCCGCTTTCCTCCGGCTATGCGGAAGACCCTCTTGAACGTGCAGTCAGCACCGGATGCCTCTGCATTATTACAAACGAACCATGCGATTTTGAAAACTCCCTGTTGATTACCGATACAAACGAAGACGGCTACAGCATCATCACCGATGCCTACATTCGTGCATCGCACTACATACGTTCCATACATAAATCGAAAGTTATCGCACTTACCGGTTCTGTCGGCAAAACTTCAACAAAAGAAATGATCGAGGCCGTGCTGCGTGCGCATTACAAGAATCCGTTGGTTTCCAAAGGGAACAACAATTCCATGTTTTCCATCACCAGAAACATTCAGAAACTCAAACGCCCAACGAATGTGTATCTGCAGGAGGTCGGTGCTTTTGCTCCGCGTACCATTGAAATTTCGGCAAAGCAGCTCGAAGCGGACATGGCAGTCTACACGAACATCGGGGTTTCTCACGTGGAAAGCTACGGCAGCCGGGAAGAGCTGGCAAAAGACAAACTCTCTCTTTCCACCTACGGAAAGCCTGACGGGCTTGCTTTTGTAAACTATGACGACGAAATTCTGATGTCCCATCCGTTCACGCAGAAGGTCATCACATACAGCCTGCGAAACGAAGAGGCTGATTACTATGCAAAAAACATCGAAAAAACCGAGGAAGCCGGACTTCGTTTCACAATCGTTGATAAGCTGTCCGGCGAGGAACACAATGCCGAAGTTTTCGTTCCGGGAGAGCACAATGTGCTCAATGCCGTTGTCGCCTATGCGGTCGGCAGGGCTCTTAACCTTAAGCCGGAAGAAATTCTCGCAGGCATCGCGGAATACCGGCCTTCCGGTATGCGCCAGAACATCATTCGTCCTTGCGGGTACCATATTTTTGCGGACTGCTACAACAGTTCTCTTCTGGTAATCGAAAACACCCTTGCCGCAATGGACGACATTCCTGTTGCAAACGGCGGCAGACGCATAGCCGTGCTCGGCGATATTCTGGCACTTGGAGACATCAGTGAAGAAACACACCATCAAATTGCCGGTGTTCTTGCCAAGCACAAGGTAGACCTTCTGCTCGCCTACGGAATCAACATCCGTCTGACAGTTGAAGACGCCGCAAAGCTTGGCATAGAATCCAAATATTTTGCCGACAGGCAGAAGCTGGAAGATGAAATCCGTGCCGTGGTAAAGCCGGAAGACCTTGTGCTCTTTAAGGCGTCTCATGCCGTAAACCTCGGTTCTTCCATCGACCGCCTTTTCGGTACAGATATAAACGAAAGTTCCAGCATTGCTCATAAGCAGTTCCGGCTTGAAACCCGCGGTGATTTCGAGTACTACATTTTCGAGACATCCGCATCCATCAAAACCTACCTTGGCACTGACGCAAAGGTTGAAATCCCAAGCAGCATTGAAGCCGAAGTTACGGACGAGCTTCGCGAAACGGACCTCAAGCGGACTCTGGCAGTCGAAAAAATTGGAAAAACAGCTTTCAGAAACAATCAATATGTGAAGGAAGTTGTCCTTCCGACCTCCGTAATCCGCATCAGAGACGGAGCGTTCAAAGGGTCTTCCATCGTGCATTTTGAGGGCTCGGATAACCTCCTTTCCATAGGCGATGAAGCTTTCGCAGACTGTCCGAACCTTGAAACGGTAAAAATAAGCCGCAATACCGCGGAAATCGGTAAAAAAGTACTGGAAAACAGTCCTAATGCGGTGTTACAATATAAATAACTTTTAATGAATTATGCAATTTTGAAAGGAGCAAATCATGTCATTACACATTGCTGCCTCAAAAGGCCAGATAGCAGAATCTGTTCTGCTTCCGGGTGACCCTTTGAGAGCCCAATATATTGCAGAAAACTTTTTGGAAGAGCCGGTTCGCTACACCGACATCCGCAACATGTACGGCTTTACCGGCCGATACAAAGGTGTTCCCGTTTCGGTTCAAGGAAGCGGCATGGGCATGCCGTCCATGGGAATCTACTCGTGGGAACTCATCACGGAGTACGGTGTTCAGAATCTTATCCGAATCGGTACCGCAGGTGCTTTTACAGATGAGCTTGAGCTTGGAGATGTTTTCCTCGCCCTCGCAGCATCCACTGATTCCAACTATCAGCACGCTTTTGAGGTGCCCGGACAGTACAGCCCGAGTGCAAGCTGGGAACTCATCAAAAAAGTTTATGCCGCATCAAACGAAACCGGAATTGAATTCAAGGCCGGAAATGTGGTTACATGCGATGTTTTCTATGAATTCGGCGATTGGTGGAAAAAATGGGCAAAGATGGGTGTGAAGGCCGTTGAAATGGAAACCGCAGCGCTTTACATGAACGCAGCATACAACAATGTCAACGCACTTTCCATCATATCCATAAGTGACAACTTTGTTACCGGTGCGAAGAGCACCGTCGAAGAAAGACAGAATTCTTTCACAAACATGATGAAACTCGCTTTAGAAGCAAGCGTTAAATAGTTTAATTAAGAGAGGAAATGAAATGATCGAGGTTCAAAACAAAAAAGTAACCGACTGGGTGGCCGAGTGTGCCGCTATGACAAAGCCGGAAGAAATCGTATGGATTGACGGCAGCGAAGCACAGCTTGAGGCAATTCGCGCTTTGGCGGTTGAAACCGGCGAAATGATTAGGCTGAACGAGGAAAAACTCCCGGGATGTTACTATTACCGTACAGACCCAAAAGATGTTGCCAGAGATGAAAAAAGAACCGTAATCTGCACGACAGAAGAAAAAGATGCCGGTCCTACCAACAACTGGGTTCAGAAGGACGAAATGTATGCAAAAATGCGTAAGCTTTTTGACGGATCCATGAAAGGCCGCACAATGTATGTGATTCCTTATTCGATGGGCGTTGTGGGAAGCAAATTCTCCAAAATCGGCATCGAAATCACCGACTCCATCTATGTGGTTCTTTCCATGAATATCATGACGCGCATCGGCGACCCTGTAATCGAAGAGCTCAACAAAGGGGCAGACTTCGTAAAATGCTTACATTCAAAGGCACAGGTCAACGCAGAAAACAAATACATCGCACAGTTCCCCGAAGAGAACACAATCTGGAGCATCAACTCCGCTTACGGCGGCAATGTTCTCCTCGGCAAGAAATGTTTTGCACTTCGCATCGGCTCCGTTCTCGGCAAGCGCGAGGGATGGATGGCAGAACACATGCTGATTCTCTGCGTGGAAGCTCCAAACGGAGAAAAGAAATACATATCCGCGGCATTTCCGAGTGCCTGCGGCAAGACGAACCTTGCAATGCTGATTCCGCCTAAGCATTTACAGGAAAAGGGCTACAAGGTTTACACCATCGGTGACGATATCGCATGGCTGCGCGTCGGCGACGACGGCCGGCTCTATGCGGTAAACCCCGAAAACGGTTTCTTCGGTGTTGCTCCGGGAACCAATTCAAAGACAAACAACAATGCTTTGATGACAACCAAAAAAAATACAATTTATACAAACGTTGCAAGAAATCTTGATGACAACACCGTATGGTGGGAAGGCCTTGACCAGCCGGCTCCTGCAAACGGTCTCGACTGGCAGGCAAGACCTTGGAACGGTCAGGAAGAACAGGCAAAGAAGGCAGCAGGTGAAGACTTCGTTAAAGGAGCTCATCCAAATTCAAGATTCACTGCGCCTGCGGAAAACTGCCCTTCCATCGCTCCTGAATTTTTCACCGGCGAAGGCGTTCCGATCAGCGCGATTATCTTCGGCGGCCGCCGTGCAAAATCTGAGCCGCTGATTTGTCAGTCGCGCAGCTGGGAACACGGCGTATTCCTCGGTTCGAAGATGTCTTCGGAAACCACCGCCGCTGCAAACGGTGCAGTCGGCGTTGTAAGATACGACCCGATGGCAATGCTCCCGTTCTGCGGATACCACATGGGCGACTATTTCCAGCACTGGCTTGATATGGGCACCAAACTTACAAACCCACCTAAGATTTTCAATGTAAACTGGTTCCGTACCGACGAGGAAGGAAACTTCATCTGGCCGGGCTTCGGCGACAATCTCAGAGCTCTGCTTTGGGCACTTGATCGCTGCGAAGACAAGGTTTCCGCAAGCGAAACACCGCTCGGCTTCGTGCCGCGTCCGGAGGATTTGGACCTCACAGGCATCAGCCTCAGCGATGAAGAATTAAGCGAGCTTCTCACGGTTGACAAGGAAACCTGGAAGAAAGAACTTGAAGGCATCAAGGATTGGTATGCGAAATTCGACCACCTGCCGAAAGAACTGACCGACGCGCTTGCTAAGCTCGAAGAAGATTTAAAATAATTTAAAATGAGAAGAAAAACCCTGCGACTATGTTCAAGCCGAACGCAGCCGCAGGGATTTTTGTTTACAGATTTGATTTTAAAAGATACTCAGTGCCAGCGGAACCGAAAACGGAACCAAAAAGCTCATAATGACGCCTGTTATGAAGCCATAAGTTACCGCCTTGCCTTTGGTTTCTTTGTTGATAACCGGCAGGCAGACATCCATCGCCGGCGATCCTCCCATGCAGGCAGCTTCGATGTAGCCAATCTTTTCCGCCACAAACGGCAAGAACAGAATGCTGATAATCTCACGCAAAACATTATGTAAAAACGATACTGCCGATGCTTCAATCAAACCCGCATCCATAATAATTCCAGGCGCAAGCGAATACCACCCGAATCCGGCACCTACCGCCATAGCTTCTCTGAGCGAAAATCCCATCAGCGGTCCGGCTATTGCAGCACCGATGAAGGTTCCCACAATGGTTACAAATGGGAAAATCAAAATACGCAGTCCCGCGTCTCTCATCATCTGAAACACCGTGCCCTGCAGTCCAAGATCCAGTCCGACGAAAACCATGAGTATGCACAGTCCAGTTTTAATTCCAAGGCTTGCCGCATGATCAAACTGCGCAATCTCGCTTCCGAATATCGGACGCGCTGCAAAATACCCAAGAGCCATCCCGACAATAACAGAACCGAAAATAATAATCGTCATTTTATTCAATCCGCACGTTTCACTTTCGCACTCCATCTCCTGCTCAATTTCCGCAATCGTCTCTGCTGTATCAGCTTCAAGCGCGGCGCTCATTTCGTCTTCCTGCTTTGTCAGCTTATGGTTCAGCGAAGCGTCTTTGCGGAATCCTGCCGCTTTTCGGGCAAAAAAAAGACACACAACAGAGAAAAATATAATTGCTAGCGTCATTACCAGTGCTGTAACACCTATCGTTCCTATATTATTGATGACTTGCTCGTTGCATCCCATTCTCGCTCCCATGAGAATGACGAGTGCCATAATTGCCAGTGTCTGTATCCTATCTCTCCATGCAAGCTTTTCCTCATATCTGCGGAGTCTCGTGCCGATAATTCCACCAATTACGATAATGCTGATATACAAAATTATATCCTCCATAAAACCCCTCCCTAAAAAAATTGTTTCTCTTATTTTTGCCTAATCTTTCGATACAGTTTCTTCGTTTTTAGTTTGCAAGTCTTCTGACTTGCAAACTCGCAAATTTCTATTCTCTTTTTCGTCTCGTCATTTCCTCGATAATCGGGCGGATTCTCTGTCTGTCAATCAGGTTGCAGCCGTTTTCCATATAGGAAATCATAATCTTATCATTGTCTGTAATCTCCGCTTCTCGCTTTCCTTTCATCATTTTCTGCGCCAGATTCATAATCATCTTATCGGCACCCTTGAGATTCTCCGGATGATATTCGCCCGGCAGATAAAAGCAAGGAAGCTGCTTCATGTAGTTCTTCGGGAAGTTGATGTCGCGGAGCTGCTGTCTGGCCTCCGTGTCATCGAGATTGATTCCGACCGCAAAAATCGCATAATGCCTTTCTGCGACTCCTGACTTTTCAAGATCTTCCCGGGAAATCTTTCCCGAGCGGTACATATCGAGAAGCTTGAGATCCGACTTAATCCATTTCATAAACTTATCAAGTTCCTTGATTCCGCCTGCCTGCACGCCGCCGCCATAGATTACATTGTCGTAATTCTTCAGCTCATTTTTCTTAAACTCGTCTATGGAAACCGCCCGGCAGCCGAGTTCCTCGGCAATCCATGCCGCATACTGTGCGCTGGCTCCGTATTTGCTTTTATATATTACAATCGTTTTTTCCATCTGCTGCCCTCTTTTCGCTTAGACATCCTTTCGCAGTAAAAAAGCCATATACAGCGGAAGAACTAAAATTTTATCATCTCTTGCAATGTTGTAATTCCCTAATTTTACAGCATCGTATACATGATACTTTTCCGGGTGTCTAAGAATTGTCTTGACGCTCTTCGCATTTCCGGTAGCTGCTTTCACCTCTGCAAGCGTACATTTCCCCTTATATCGAATTACGAAGTCTATTTCCAGACCTGAATCTTTTCGAAAATAGTAAAGTTTTCTTCCCATCTTTGTAAAAATATCCGCAATTAAATTTTCAAAAATCGCACCCTTATATATCAGTAAATTTCCTCGCAAAATATCGTATTGGGTCCCTTCCTCCAGCATACTTACAAACAACCCCATGTCACACATATAAACCTTAAATGTATCCGGATCTGCATTGCCGTCCAAAGGCAGCTCAGGGATGTTCAGATTGTAACATCGCGTAATAATTCCTGCATCTTCAATCCACTGCAAACTGCCGGCATACTTTGCCGCAGTTGTACCCTTCTTTACAACGGAATATTGAAACTTTTTGTTTTCCTTGCTGAGTTGTCTCGGTATGGAGCGAAAGCATTCACGAATACTTGCCTTATCCGTTCTTTCTGCATATTTAATCATATCGTCTTCATAAGACTGAACAATATCCTTTTGGATTTGCAAAACCTGCTCCATTTGTTTTGTATCCACAAATGTATTTACCGCTTCCGGCATTCCCCCGACCACAGCATACTGAAGCAACAGCTGCCGCATTCGATTGTGCAGAGCCTCCGGCACAGGAATTTCTTCGTCCAAATTTTTTTGCAAAAGCTCAATGATGGAAGGGTTGATTCCGTTCGCCCACAGGAATTCTTCAAAGTCCAGTGGATACATGGTGACTACATTTTCAGAACCTACAGGAATAGACTTTGGATCTTTTCCATACCCTTTCACGCCCAAAAGCGAGCCCGTTCCAATCACATCAAAACGACCGTCCGTATGGAAAAATTTGAGTGCCGTTCTGGCGTCAGGACATTCCTGAATTTCGTCAAGAATCAATACTGTCTTATGCGGTTCAAATACGGCATTTTTTCCGAGCAGGGCGGAAAGAAGCATAACAATATTGTCAACTTCAAGTGATCCTGAAAACACATCTGCATAGTCAGGGTTTTCAAAAAAATTCAAATATATAACATGCTCATAATTTTTTCGGGCAAATTCAGTTACGGAAAATGTTTTGCCGCATTGCCTGCAGCCTTTGATAATCAAAGGTTTGTGGTCAGGTCTTTCTTTCCACTCCATTAATGTGTCTTCAATTTTGCGTCTCAATGCCATTTTTATCTTCCTCCCTGATGGTTAATACCGCTTTTGTAAAATATATGTACATTTTATCTCATAGTATAAACTTTTTCAAGGGACTTTATTCGCTAAATCTAATGTTTTTCAAACGACATTTTGTTACATTTTCACATTTTCCATGCGCAAAATTGCCGCCATCTGCTTCCGAAGCTCCTCCGACGGGCTGACCCAGAGGGATTCCTCTGTCCGGAACATCTTGCCGCTTGGAAGATAGATCAGAACCTCATGGTCACCCTCATGTCGTTTGAGGTTGACCTTAATTTCTTCCAATGTCATTGCCTCGTCCATGTCTGCTGGTATGCGAAGTTTCACCATGCCCGCAGGCTGACGTGTCGGTTCCGATTCCTCGGTTTTCTGCTGAGGGACTGCTGCCATCAATTTTGTGCCATAGTTCTTCCCACGGCTGCCATTGTAACCATTGTGCGAGCGCTGCGTAAACCCGCGCTCGATTGCCGTATCAATGTCCAGCACTTCATCCGCAAGCACCTTCGGCGCTTCGTCTTCCTTAAAGTTCAGTGTTCCTTTGATTGCCACAACGCGGTCATCCTGAATTTCTTCCGCGCATTTTTCGTATACATTCGGGAAGATGACAACTTCGGTAATGCCATACAAATCTTCAAGATCTATGAAGGCCATCATTTTGTTGCTCTTCGTAATCAGTGTCTTCTTCCCTGCAATCATGCCGCTGATGACGCAGGACATACCGTCACGAATTGCATGATTCTGTGCAGTTCCCGATTCCTCTTCAATCTGCATTAAATCGTCACTTGTTACGGACGAAATTCTTTCCATTTTTTCTTTGTATGCATCGAGCGGGTGACCGGTCAGGTAGACTCCAAGCATTTCCTTTTCCATCGCAAGTTCAATATTGAGAGGAAATGCCTGAACATCCGGAAGACGCTTGCCTGTGCCCGCACTGCTCATCGCATCCGAGGCCATCTGGAATAAGGAAATCTGGCCTTCGAGATTTTTCTTGGAAGTATTCTGTGCAGACTCGACCAAGGTTTCGTATACCGCAAGCTTTGCGGCCCTGTTCCCTTCGAGACAGTCGCAGGCTCCCGCTTTAATCAAACTCTCGATTGCACGCTTGTTTACTTGGGAAATATCGAGATTATTAATAAAGGTAAAAATATCCGAAGGTTCGCCCTTTTCTTCGCGTGCCTTCAAAATCGCCTCAATTACATTTTCTCCGACATTCTTAACGCCCAGCAGTCCAAAGCGGATTTTGCCATCCTCGACACTGAATTTTTTCAAACTCTTATTGACAGATGGCGGAAGTACTTCGATTCCCATATCGCTGCAGTTTCGGATATAGCGTGCAATCATCTTCGCATCGCTCATTACCGATGTCATAAGAGCCGCCATGAATTCGACCGGGTAATGCTTCTTGAGATAACCTGTTTCGTATGCGACAACGGCATATGCCGCCGCATGGGACTTGTTGAAAGCATACTGTGCGAAAGTTTCCATATCTTCAAAAATCGCCTCCGCTGCCTGACGGCTGATTCCGTTTCTGATGCAGCCTGCGATTTCGACATTGCCGTTTTCGTCAAGTTTTCCGTTGATGAAATACTCCTTTTCCTGAAGCATGACATCTTTTTTCTTCTTGGACATTGCGCGCCGCACAAGATCCGAACGACCGTAGCTGTAACCGCCGAGGTCACGCACAATCTGCATAACCTGCTCCTGATACACAAGGCAGCCGTAGGTTACATCCAGAATCGGCGCAAGCGACTCGTCCACATATTGAATCCCGCTTGGGTTCTTTTTGTTTTCGATGTATTTCGGAATGGAGTCCATCGGACCCGGTCTGTAAAGCGAAATTCCCGCCACGACATCCTCAAAGCAGGTCGGTCTGAGGTTCTTCATAAACTGCGTCATGCCGCCGCTTTCGAGCTGAAAAACGCCGCTCGTATTACCCGCGGAAATCATTTCGTAAACCGACGGATCATCGTAACCCATCCTCGCAAAATCAATCGACACGCCATGGTTTTTCTTAATAAGTTCAAGCGCGTCCCGTATTACAGTCAGGTTCCTAAGTCCCAAAAAGTCCATCTTAAGAAGCCCCAGTTCCTCGATAGTCGTCATCGTAAACTGCGTCGCAGGTCCTTTTTCGGACAGATATAAAGGTACGTATTCGTCAATCGGTGCTTTGGAAATCACAACGCCCGCCGCATGCGTGGAAGCATGGCGCGGCATGCCTTCGATTGCTTTCGCCATATCGATGACTTCCCGCGTCTCTTCGTCATTTTCATAGAGATTTTTCAGGTCAGGACTCGTCGCAAGCGCCTTATCAATCGTCATGCCCAGTTCGAATGGAATCGCCTTGGCAATCTGGTCGGTCTTTGCGTAACTGACGGAAAGCGCCCTGCCGACATCGCGCACCGCCTGCTTTGCCTTCATGGTTCCGAAGGTTATAATCTGCGAAACTCTGCCCTCGCCGTATTTCTCAGTCACATAATCGATGACCTCCTGACGGCGCTCGTAGCAGAAGTCTATATCGATATCCGGCATGCTGACACGCTCCGGATTCAGGAATCTCTCAAAAATCAAGTTATATCTTATCGGATCGATGTCCGTAATCTTCAGGCAATAAGCAACGATAGATCCCGCCGCAGAGCCCCTGCCCGGCCCCACCATGATTCCGTGGTTTTTGGCATAGTTGATGAAGTCCCATACAATCAGGAAATATTCCACATACCCCATGCTCTCGATTGTTCCGAGCTCATAGTTCAGCCTGTCTTCCAGTTCTTGGTGCGAGTGTTCTCCGCAATCGGCGTCGCCGTACCGGTCCCTAAGACCCGCGTGACAAAGTTCCCGAAGGTATGCGGTATTGTCTTTTCCGTCCGGTGCTTTGAATTCCGGCAGATGATATTCACCGAATCGGAAGTCGTAATTGCACTGCTCGGCAATTTTCTGCGTGTTGTCGCAGGCCTCCGGGCAGTAAGCAAAAATCTTACGCATTTCGTCTTCGCTTTTCAGATAAAACTCATCGTTCGGAAAGCGCATTCTCTTTTCGTCGTCAAGCGTTGTCGCCGTCTGAATCGCCAAAAGCACATCATGTGCCTTCGCGTCTTCGCGTCTCACATAATGCGCATCATTGGTTGCCACAAGAGGAATGCCGAGTTCCTCGGACAATCGCCTCATGTCGGGCAGAATCGCCCGTTCTTCTTCCAGTCCCTGGTCCTGAAGCTCGAGATAAAAATTCCCTTCGCCGAAAATTTCAAGAAGCGCCTCGGCTTCTGCCTTGGCGCCTGCATAATCGCGTAAAAGGAGTCTGTGCTGAATTTCACCTGCCAGACAGCCCGAAAGTGCAATCAGCCCTTCGCTGTGCGCTCTCAGAACATCCTTGTCAATACGAGGTTTATAGTAGTATCCGCGGATAAAACCCTCGGAGACTATCTTAATCAGATTCTTATATCCGGTTTCATTTTTTACCAGCAAAATCAAATGGCCCTGCCGTTTATCCTTTTCCGCATCCTTATCCGTCAGTCTGCGCGCGGCAGTATAGACCTCACAGCCGATAATCGGCTTGATGCCCTGTTTCCTGCATTCTTTATAGAAGTCCACTACGCCGAACATCACGCCGTGATCCGTAATCGCAAGGCTGTCCATGCCAAGCTCTTTGGCACGCGCCACTACATCCTTGATTCTGGCTGCACCATCCAGCAGACTGTATTCCGTATGTACATGCAAATGCGTAAATGCCATCGATTCTCCTTTGCTTTCGTTCTAATTCTTTCTCTTATTCTAAACTCTGCACTTCAGTGCCTTGCTGTATGTGCCGTAAATTTTCTTGCCGTTCACCGTCTTATATGCGCGAACTTTTACATAGTAGGTTTTGCCTTTTTTGAGACCTGTCACGGTTTTGCTCAGTGCCTTGCTTCCCGCGGTCGTCTTTACTACGCCTTTTGTAAAGCTCTTATTCGTTGCGCATACAATCTGATAACCGCTGACAGCTGCTGTCTTGCCGCTCTTTTTCGTTACATAGTCGGTGTTGACTTTCGCCTTCTTCCATGTCGCTTTCAGCTTGCCGCTTCCGGCCTTCGCAGCCTTCGTCAGCGTCGTCTGACTTGGCACCGATTTATAGAAAAATGCAAGTGCGTAATAGGCCTGCTCGGTTGCCATCTGGTTTACAACCGGCTCATAACCACCGCTTGCTTCGTTGACATGTCGGAACCCGCCGACTTTCTCATCGTAGAATGTCATCAGACCGTCAATCACGCTCTTGCCGTTCTTGATGAATCTCTTATCGGTATTCGGGTTCACGCCGCATGCCGTAAGTGCACAAATCACCTGCGCACAGCTTTCAGAATTAATCGTGCCCCAACTTCCGAAGCCGCCGTTTTGTTTCTGCTGTTTGGAAAGGTAAGTAATCGCGCGATCAAGTGCTTTCTTTACCTTAGGCTGCTTCGTCATGTACGGAGCCAGCGCAATCATTGCCATTCCTGTTATATCCACATCGGATACTGCGTTATAGCCGGTACTGCCCTTCTTTTTCGGCTGTAGATTCCAGCCACCGTCACTATACTGGTTATCCAAAATATAGTTTATCATTCTCTGGCGAGAGTTCTGCCTGTTGGTTTCATCAGGAGTAAGCGTTCCGTATGCGTAGGAATCGGTTCTTTTCGGAACATCGTAGTTTGCTGAGTCAAACGCTCGGAGTGCCCAAATCGGTCCGTTCATACCCTGCCATTTCACATTGACAAAGTCCGCAAGCGGTGCCGTCAAGTCATAGCCGCCTACATTGGCTGCGTCCATGCCGACTGCACTCATCGCAACGATTACTCGCTCATACTCGGTGAATTTCTTGTCGTGCAGGATGCCTTTCGTGCCGCGATAGCCTTCTTCCAAAGCTTTTTCCACCGACGCACGGTATGCGGCAAGATAGGAGTCACTCATATCATGTCCTGCATGTCCCAATCCGAAAATAATCCACTCTCCGCCGATGGAGCCGAAGCTTGGCGGTTCGCTTTCGTTGTATAAATAGTCTCCGCATTTCTCAAATGCTGCTTTTGTCTTGTCATATGATGCTGCGGATGCAGTATCTACGCTTCCGAATACCATCGTGAAGCTGACTGCCAGCGTAAGCATCATGCTCAAAATTTTGTTTGCTTTTCTTTTCATTTTTTTCCCCTTTCATTTCTTTTTGTTTATTCTGCTTTCCTTACAATGCACCCTTTCTTAAAGAAGCAGATTGCATATTTGAGAATTGGCTGATATCCATCATCTTCAAGCGGAACTGCGTATTTTTTCTCTTCAATCTGCGCGAGTGCTTCTTCGCATTTCTTCTCCATCCCCTGAATCGTGTCTGAAATTTTCAATTCCAGAATCATCGCCCTGCCTCTGAATTTCAGTTCCGTCAGCACGATGTCAGGTCTGCCGTTTCCGCTCTCGCGGTTGGAGTAGACCGCATATCTTCCTGCATTCTTTAAAAGCCCCGCCATGAAGCCGTGGTAGTAACTTTCCGCATAATCAAAATATCTGATAGTATCAAAAAGCTGCTCGTTAATGAAGTTTTCTGCCGTTTTACAGTCGCCGTCTTCCAGTGCTCGCACGAGCGGGCTGCGGTCTTTCTTCTTTATTCTTTGGTCGAACCACTCGGTAATGGACTCCCTGTAAATTTTCTTTATCTCCATATTCGGAATCGCCATCTTGAGGTGAATATCTCCCTCTGCGTCTGTCCGTTCGCCCATTTTCTTCAGATATCCGGTGAAAAACAGGAAGTTCCAAAGGTTGTCCTGTGACTTATGAATGTCTGCATAGGTAATCTCTTCATGAACAATTTTTTCAATCGTTCCGCTATCCATGAGCGTTTCCAGATCGCGCCTTGCATCCTCGTCTGCGTCCTCGACCATCTCATGTACAATGCTGTTTGATGAGGTATTCGACCAATACGGAAGCGGAAACTGTGTCACATGATCTTTGCGGTCGTTGACATATTTGAGTATACTCCATGGATTGTAAATCTCAAAATTATTGAACAGATAGCCGTCATACCATTTCTTTACTTCCTCAATCTGCTCGTTCAAATTATAGTATGCGAGCATCGCTTCCACTTCTTCCTGCGTAAAACCAAAAGCGTCTCCATAGCGTGTGTGAAGAACGCTGTCCGTCTCTAAGTTGTTCAGCCCTGTAAAAATGCTTTCTTTGCTGATTCTAAGGCATCCCGTGATTACACTTCTTTCAAGATATGGATTGGTCTTTAATGCCGATTCAAAGAGCGAGCGGAGGAATTTAATCATTTTATCATAGAAGCCTTCAAAATACGCATTTTCAAGCGGCACATCGTACTCGTCGATGAGAATGATGGTTTTCTTTCCGTGATACTTGAAAAGGCATTCCGAGAGGAAGGCGAAAGCTTTCACAACCTCTTTTTCATCTGCTCTGCGGTTCAGCAGATTTTCATAGCGTTCTTTTTCAATCGGAAGCAGTACATCCGACTGTAAAACATAGCGATGTCTCATAAATTCGTTATAGATTTCATCTGTAAGCGCACCATGTGCCATTTCATATGTCGGCTGTTTCGCCGACTTTAAGGTCATAAAAATAACGGGATATTGTTGTTGGTGTTGCATGATTTCCTCACCGCACTCTGCTATTTTCAGCCCGTTGAAGAGATAGCCATTATCGACTTTCTCGCCTTTTTCAGTAATTTCATCCTCGAAAAAACGGCGAATCATGAACTGGTTCAGCGTCTTGCCGAAGCGTCTCGGACGGGTAAACAAAGTAACCTTCGCCTGGCTTTCAATCAGTTTCTTTATCATCAAAGTTTTATCGACGAAATATGCGCCTTTATCAATGATTTCTTTAAAATCCTCCACACCGATGGCAATTTGCTTTTTTCTTGTATTGCTCATTCCTTCACGCTCCTTTCGATGCTTCCTGTTTTATCCCATCCACTCGTCGGCACCGACATCCGTTCCGAGTCCTTCGCAGGTGTAGCACCATACGATCGTATCGCCGTCCTTAAGGTAATAAGAAGAACAGCCGTAATTCGGGAACCAGTCGTTGACCTTATACATCCAGCCGCTCTGCGGGCCGCCGTCAAACTCGTAGAGATAATTGATTCCTTCTATGTAGTAGGAAGCGTACAGCGGTGTATAGCTGAATTCAAGCTGAATGTCATTGTTTCTGCAAAGCGTGTTCAGTGCATCGAAAACTGTGTTGTTCGTCGTGCCCTTGTAAGTCGTCCGCTCAAGGATGACCCCGTCCTTCGGTATGTAGTCCTTGATTGCCGGATTTTCTAGTCTGTCCATATCGTTTGACAATGTGTCGCAGCGGATTTCGAGCGTAACCGTTACCGGTTCTTCCTTCTCCGGTCTCAGTGCTGCATTACCTCCGTTTGATGCGGTCGGATCGTCACTGTTGTCAACCTTAATGTCTTCGGCATCAAGGTCTTTTTTTTCTTCTTCGGTGAACTTCAAATCCGATGCCTTCTTGCCTTTATTGGAATCCTTGTCCTTTTCGGTCTGTGCCTTGTCGTCCGGCTTTTCTTCCTCCGCATCCTCTTTGCCGTCGTTTTCGTAAACATCCTCGCCTGTGCCGATGACGGTGTTGCCCTGTCCGTCGGTGAGCTTGGCGTCCTTATTTTCTATGCTGAGTCCAACAATTGTAGAAACCGCAATCACGCAGACAAGCGCGATGAGTGCGTATTTGCGAACCCGCTTTCTTTTCATTTTTTTGACTAATTCGTTTTGTTCCATGCTGCCATCCTTTCTTGCCCCATTTTGATTGACCTTTGCTTCCTATTTTATCATATTCTTTGCATAATTTAAACACATTTTTCATCTATACTAAATACCACGAAATGTGATATAATATTTTATCAAAATATGCAGAAAAATGAATATTAAAATATACAGAAAGGAATCGTGGAATCATTATGTCAGCTTTTGTTACATTTGAACATGTCAAAAAGACCTATAAAATGGGAGAGGTCACGATTGAAGCTCTGCGGGATGCTTCTTTTGAAATTGAAAAAGGGGAAATCTGCGTTATCGTCGGTCCGTCAGGGGCGGGCAAGACTACGCTGCTCAATATTCTGGGCGGGATGGATTCTCTTACGGAAGGTCATGTTTTTCTGGACGGTGCAGAGATTTCAAAATACAACGCAAGGGAACTGACCACCTACCGGCGGTACGAAATCGGTTTCGTTTTCCAGTTCTATAATCTGATTCAGAACCTGACGGCACTCGAAAATGTTTCCCTCGCCGCACAGATTTGCAAGGAACCCATGGATGCCAAGGAGGCTCTGATTAAAGTCGGGCTTGCCGAAAGACTTGACAACTTCCCTGCACAGCTCTCCGGCGGTGAGCAGCAGAGGGTTGCGATTGCCCGTGCACTGGCGAAGAATCCGAAACTGCTTCTGTGCGATGAGCCTACCGGTGCACTCGACTACAATACCGGCAAGGCCATTCTCAAGCTGCTTCAGGATACCGCGCATGAAACCGGCATGACGGTTGTCATAATCACGCATAATACGGCTATCACTCCGATGGCTGACAGAATCATCCGTGTCAAGAACGGCATGGTTTCGTCCGTCGAACTGAACGAGAACAAAGTTCCCGTGGAAACAATCGAATGGTAGAAAGGCGGTGCATGCACATATGAAAAACGCCATGAGAAAAACTACACTTCGCGAAATCAAAGGAAGCTTCAGCCGCTGGATTGCAATACTTGCGATTTGCATGCTCGGTGTCGGTTTTTTCTGCGGACTGAAGGTCTGCAAGGAGGCATTCATCCTCACCGGTGATACCTTCCTAAGCGACAACTGCTTCTATGATTACGAATTGATTTCGACGCTGGGGCTTGAAGAAAAGGATGTTGCGAAATTTCAAGATCTTGAAGGCATTGCAAAAGCCCGCGGGAGTTACTCCTCCGATGCGCTCTTTCTGATTTCCAAAGACAAAGATGCCGCGGACGGTTACGATGAAGATGTCGGTGAACGCGTTGCCAAATTCCACGCACTCATCGACGATATGAATACGCCTGCCCTCTCATACGGCAGGCTCCCGGAAAAGCCGAACGAATGCGTCGGCGATGCAAGGTATTTTCTTGAATCCGACATCGGCAAAAAAATCACTATCAGCAAGAATAACGACAAAGACACGAAAGATTTGTTTGCCTATGATACTTACGAAATCGTCGGGCTTTGCGAGTCCCCGCTTTATTTGAACTTTGAGCGCGGCTCGACATCGCTGGGAAACGGAAGCGTGGCAACTTATCTTTATGTGCCGGCAGACGGCTGGGACAGCGAAGTTTATACGGAAATATATGTAACTCTCGAAAATCAAGGCGTCATATACAGCGACGAATATAAGCAAAACGCCAAAGCGATGGAAAAACCTCTCGAGTCCGCACTGGAAACATGTGCAAGCAGCCGATATGACGAGATCCTTGATGAGGCAAACGGAAAGCTCGACGATGCACGCAAGGAACTTGCCGATGCAAAAGCGGAACTGAAGAAAGCAGAAGACAAGCTGGCGGACGGGCAGAAAAAAATAAATGACGGTCAAAAAGAACTCGACAGCAACAAGAAAAAACTTGACGATTCCGACGCCGAGCTCAAGAAATCGCGCCGGGAGTACGAAAAGTCCCTTGCCGATTACAACAAGCAAAAGGATGACGCCTATGCACAGCTTGCGGCACAAAAGGAGCAGATTGATGCGGCTGCCGGCACGCCTTACTACGAGCAGTATCTGTCACAGTACAATGCGGCAAAGGCGGAAGCCGACGCGAAATTCGACGCAGCTGCGAAAGAACTTGCCGCAGCGGACGCAAAGCTCACTGCCGGCGAGAAGGATGTAAAATCCGGTTATGCCAAGCTTGCCGACGGGCGCAGGGAGCTGGAAACCTCCAAGCAGGAACTTGCCGACGGACGCAAAGAACTTGCCGACGGCAGGAAACAGGTTGCAGACGGGCAGAAAGAACTGACGAAAGCCGAAAACAAGGTTGATGACATCGAGAATCCGAAGACCTATGTTCTCGGCCGCGATACCAATATCGGATATGTATGCTTCGACAATGATACGAGCATCGTAAACTCCATAGCAAAGGTCTTTCCGGTCTTCTTCTTCCTTGTGGCTGCACTCGTATGCATGACCACGATGACGAGAATGATTGATGAGCAGAGAACGCAGATAGGCGTTTTGAAGGCTCTTGGATACAGCAGAGGCAAAATACTCGGCAAGTATGTGTTTTACTCTGCAAGTGCTTCGCTCATAGGCGGGCTTTTGGGATTTTTCGGAGGATCTTTCCTCTTCCCGGGCGTAATATGGACAGCTTACGGTATGATGTACGATTTTGCGGATTTGATTTATGTAATCAATCCGCTCCTCGGTACATTATCCATTCTCGCAGCAGTTGCTTGCTGTGCGGGCACGACGATTTACTGCTGCTATGCGGAACTTGTAAATGTTCCTGCTGAACTCATCCGGCCGAAGGCTCCGGCACTCGGAAAGCGTATTCTGCTGGAAAGAGTTCCGTTTATCTGGAACAAGCTGAAATTTCTGCACAAGGTCTGCCTTAGAAACATTTTCCGTTACAAGAAAAGATTTTTCATGATGGTTCTCGGAATCTGCGGTTGCACGGCTCTGCTGATTACGGCGATGGGGCTTTCCGACTCCATTAAGAACATCATTTCGGTTCAATACGACGAGATTTTTCACAATGACTACACCGTGACTTTTGATCGCGGAATCAGCGCAAAAGAAGAAGGCAAATTCCTTGATGACAACAGCGAATACATTGACAAAGCCCTTTTCCTGAATACTTTGTCCGTGGATGCGCATGTCGGTTCACAGGTCAAATCCATCAACATGGTGGTCGCAGACCCGTCCGATCCTGTTTCGGACTTTATCACCCTCAAAAACGAGGAGGGGGAAATTGCTTATCCCGGCGATGGGCATTGCGTGATTAATGATAATTTGGGGCAGACTCTGGGACTTGAGGTCGGAGATGTGCTGACGGTGTTTGACAGCGATATGCGGGAGATGGATCTTGTTATCGATGCGATGTGCGAGAACCATGTTTATAACTATGTATATGTTGCCTTTGATACATATCGCAAAGTCTGGGGCAATCCGGAAATCAACACAGCATTCGTAATAGGACCGCATTCGGAAGACGGAACGCTTGCAAATCCTCATGAACAGGGTGCTAAACTCATGGATGCTTTCCATGTTGCTTCCGTAAGCATCACGCAGGATATGAGAGACCGCGTCAACAATATGATGAAGAGTCTTGACTATATCATCGCTCTTGTCATGGCTTGTGCCGGAGCACTTGCGTTCATCGTGCTGTACAATCTTACAAACATAAACATTACGGAGCGAATCAGAGAAATCGCGACAATCAAAGTGCTCGGCTTCTATCCGGGTGAAACCAATGCCTACGTTTTCAGAGAAAACTTTGTGCTTACGGCAATATCCGCACTCGTGGGCATTCCGGTCGGCAAATGGTTCCACAGCTTCGTCATGGACCAGATCAAAGTTGATTTGCTCAGTTTCGACATTCATATAGAGCCTGCAAGCTATCTCATGGCTGTAGCCTTAACCTTCCTGTTTGCACTCATTGTTAATTTTGCAATGTACTTCAGGCTGGAAAAAATCAATATGGCCGAATCGCTCAAATCGATCGAATAGCAAATAAAAAACAGAGGAGAAATCCTCTGTTTTTATTTGCTGTTGTTTCTGACTTTCAGAATTGCTTCAAGATAGTCGGCAACCCATACCTTATCATTCTCAGACAATCGGTTTGCCTTTGAAACTGCTTTCGAGAGCGGTCCCTGTTCATCCGGAGTCCCGAAAATCAGGTAATCTGTGCTCGCTCCCAAAACAATCGAAAGTTTCTTGAGGGTGTCAATTCGCGTTTCGTAAACACCTCTTTCTATCGCAGAAATGTGGTTTACGGAAACATCCACCATCTCTGCCAGCTGACTCTGTGTATAACCAGCCTTCTTTCTAGCTTTCTTTACTCTTTTACCAAAATCTTCTGACATTTATTTTGTACCATCCTTTATAAAAATTCTACATAATAAACATAGAATTTACCACGCATAAAACATTTTAAAGTTATAATTGTTTTATAGTATTTCGTAAAGGATGGTTTTATTCGTTAATAAATTTCTTTGATTCGACCTGTCTTAAACGCTTCAACCAAATCGTTAAGATCTCCGATTCTCTCGACGAAGTCCTTGCCTTGGTCTGTGTCGATGATCAGAAGCCGCTCCGGCATCGTTTCGACGGTCTTCATGACCGGCGAGTGGAAGATCTGGGTTCCGTCCGGCATGAGCGGGCTGTAAGGCTTATGCTCTGCAAGCGCCATGAATCTCGAATTGAAGATGAAAGTATATCCTGCAATTCCCGTCTGCTTCTGATACGCCTTTGAAATTCCGCCGTCGATTACATAAAGAAGCCCTCCTCCTTTGATCGGGGATTCTCCGTCCTTAATCTTAACCGGAACATGACCGTTGAGAATTTTCGCGGTACGCGGGTCGAGTCCGAACTCTTTGATAATCTTCTCGCAGTAGGATTTTTCTTTAATGTATGTGTAATACGGCTTGGTGTATTCCTTGTGGGAAGTTTTGTCCGCAATAAAAAGTCTTTCGAAGGTCGTCATCTTCTCTTTTCCGAAAAGCGGTGAACTGCTTCCGAGCCATAAATACCACATAATATCGCCGGATCTTCCGATTTCTCCGGATTTGTTCGGTGCGAAATATGCCTTTCTCACCTCGTCATCGAGATAATCCATCAAGGCTTTTCCTGCAAGTTTCACGCCGTTGAGTTCCACCTCTTCAAACTCACCGTTCTCATCCGTCGGGATGCATCCGTGATACAGAAGGTTTCCGTTTATCTTTGTGTACAATGCCCCGTGGCTGTAAAGGAATTTTATATGTCTTTGAAGTTTCTCGGAATTGAGGAAAGATGCTTCCAAAGCCTTGAGCATTTCCTTTTCTTCAGCCGTAAGTTCGTACGGATTCTCCGGATTCAGCGTCGGGAAATTCGTATCGCGCAGAGGCCATGCCTTGCCTTCTATCTCAACCGTGCCCGTTTCAAAGTCAATCTTATCAAGCAAAAGGCGTTTTTCCATCTTGTATTCCGGATGTGCCTTGATTCTCTGCCCTTCAACCTTGAACTGGCAGATTGCGATTGCCTTATGCATTCTTGCCGCAAGATCCTCGTCCACCGGGTCAAACTTGTTTGTATCCAGAATATGCGGTCTGAAAAATTCACACGGGTCATCGCCGTAAACCTTCTCCGCAAAAGACGCAAGCGGTCTCAGGTTGATTCCGTATCCAACCTCAAGCATATCGAAGTTATTGTAGCTTATGTTCATACGAAGCAGGTTCGTTATGCATGCCCAGTTCCCCGTTGCTGCTCCCATCCATACGATGTCGTGGTTGCCCCACTGGAAATCAACATCGTGATATCCCATGAGGAAGTCCATGATTTCATCCGGATGTGCACCTCTGTCAAAAATATCTCCTATAATATGGAGCTTATCCACCGCAAGGCTGCTGATCGCCTCTGTAAGCTGAATGATGTATTTCTCCGCAATTCCGCATTCCACGATGGAACTGATAATCTGGCTGTAATAATGCGCCTTGTTTTCTTCATCGTCAGCATGCAGAAGTTCATCTATACTGTAATCCATGTATTTTGGCAGACGTCCACGTACCCTTGAACGCGTGTATTTTGTCGATACCGATTTGCATATCGTAATTAAACGATACAGTGCTGTGCTGCACCAATCATCAAAGTTTCTCTCGCTTTTTTTCCTTCTGGCGATTTCCGCCTCAGCATTATATATCAAAGCTGCCAGGTCGTCCCTGTCGCTTTCGCTGAGGACGCTTCCGTAGTGCTCGTCGATTTTTGCCTTGATCGTTCCCGATGCACTCTTAAGCATATGTATAAATGCTTCATGTTCTCCGTGAAGGTCGCTGAGGAAATACTCCGTGCCCTTCGGCAAAGCCAGTATCGCCTTGAGGTTTATGATCTCGGCGGAAGCTGCCATGATATTCGGATAGTCCTTTGATAATCTTCTTAAATACTTTAAATCTGCCATGATCGTTCCTTTCCCGCTATAAAAAATATGTGCTGTTTTATTGCCATTACTATAATACAATGCCGACCTCACGAAATCAAGAACTAATCTAATAAACTTCCGTCCCTGAGTAGTAATGCTTCAAGATTTCTTTGTAACCGAACCCCTCCTTTGCCATTCCGTTCGCCCCGTACTGGCTCATTCCCACGCCATGGCCTGACCCGTTCGATGTAAAGGTAATCGCGGTATCACCGCCCTTTGTCTTTCCGAAACCGATCGAAAAAAGTGCCGAACTCAGTCCTAAGGCGTTTCTGACTTCCGTCCCCTTTAAAACAGCACTTCCCGCCTGCATTTTGTCGACCCTTCCTCCGGCGGTTCTTGACAGGATTTTGATGTTTGTCTGCTTGACTTCCCCAAAATTCTTTGCAGGGTAGGCCTTGACAAGTGCGGATTTGAATTCTTCCAGCGTAAACGATTTTTCCTCGTTTCGATGCGTTGCTTCGCTTTCGTACGGACTTGATACACTTACAAGATATGGCAGTGCACTCACAAATACATCTTCCGAATTTTCGGTTTGTCCCCCGCTTGAAGAGAAAAACAGCGGCTGCATAACCGGTTTTCCGTCGTAGTAGAGAATTTCCCCCTCTGTCGCCTCACATGCTGCCTGAATCTTCTTAAAGCCCTCCTCTGAACTCGCCCAGCCTTCCGGATGGCAGTCCTTAAGCTCCTTCTCGGTCTTATACACCTGGCAGTGGGTTGACGAACAGATTGGCGCAGACGGATGCGAAGCCGGCTTCTTCTGCTCGTATTTTTCTATCTTTGCAACCGCAAAGGTTCTTGCAGCAACCGACTGTGCTTTTAACGCTTCACTCTCGAAGGTGTTCGGCATTTCACTTGCTGTCACGCATGCCACGTATTCCTCAAAATCCACACTGACCGTCTTCTCCTCGTTTTCCTTCCAGACTCTTATCTTCTTCGGAAGTTTGATTTTATTTTGGAGATAGGCGATGTCCCTGCTTTTGATGTCACCGATTTCATCCTGTGTATCCGGCAGACTGCCGAATGCAAGGACAGCACCGAGCGGGATGGCTATAAAAAAAATCAAACACACGGCAAGGGTTTGTACCAGAATTTTCATCTTCCCTGCTTCCTTTCTTTCTATGTCACACTATGAAAATTCTATGCAAAAAGACGGGGTATGATTCCCCGTCTTTTGGTACTTGAAATTATATTTTTGTGATGCTTGCGCCGAGTTTCTCGAATTTCTCTATAAATTTCTCATAGCCTCTTTCGATATGATAAATTTCGGAAATCTCCGTTTCTCCCTCCGCAACAAGCCCTGCCAAAACAAGTGCCGCTCCGGCTCTGAGGTCGGTTGCCATAACCTGACAGCCCCGCAGTTTTGCGTTTCCGCGGATCACAGCCTTGTTTCCCATTGCCTCTATGCTTGCTCCCATCTTATTAAGCTGAGCAACATGCATAAATCGGTTTTCAAATACGGTTTCGATTACGGTACTTGACCCCTCAACCGTAGCAAGATAGGTCATGAACGGTGATTGAATATCGGTCGGAAATCCCGGATAAGGAAGAGTTTTGATGTCGGTCGCCGTATGCGGCCCCAAATCTCCCCTTACAATCATCTCTTCGTCCCCCACCTCTATGCGTACGCCGCATTCGCGCAGCTTGGCAATGATCGGTTTCAGATGATCCGGTACAACATTTGTGATGTGAATTGCGCCTCTTGTGATAGCCGCCGCAAGCATAAATGTTCCTGCCTCGATACGGTCAGGAATTACCGTGTGCTTGGCTCCGTGAAGCTTGTCCACACCTTCAATCTTAATGGTATCGGTTCCGGCCCCTTTAATCTTGGCTCCCATTTTGTTCAAAAAGTTTGCTAAATCAACGATTTCCGGTTCCTCCGCCGCGTTTTCAAGATAGGTGGTTCCCTGTGCGAGGACTGCCGCCATCATGATATTTTCGGTTGCTCCCACACTCGGAAAGTCAAGATAGATCATATCACCGATAAGACCCTGCGGTCCGGCAACGGCTTCCACATATCCCTCTTCATTGTTCACAGTTATCACTGCACCGAGTGCTTCAAGTCCTTTCAGATGCAGATCAATCGGTCTTGCTCCGATTGCACATCCTCCCGGCAGCGGAATGCGTGCTTTTCCCTTTCTTGCGAGGAGAGGCCCCATTATCAAAATGGAAGCCCTCATCTTGTTCACAAGTTCAAATTTTGCTTCCGTTGAGGTGATATCATTGGTTTCTATGGCCAAAACATTTTCTTCAAGCTCCGTAACTTCTGCTCCGTGCGATGCGAGTATTTCCTTCATAAATGCCACATCACGAAGCATCGGAACATCTCTGATGATGCACTCTTCCTCAGCCAGCAGTGCCGCAGCCATTAAAGGCAGTACGGCGTTTTTTGCACCGCTGATAAAGACTTCTCCTCTCAGAGGTCCGCTTTGTTTAACAACATATTTAGCCAATTTCAGCCTCCGTCAGCCTAGAGATTTTTCATTTCCTGCAGACATGCCTTGCATACCTTTTTGCCTTTTACGTTAACAACATCCTTTGCGTCTCCGCAGAAAATGCATGCAGGCTCATATTTCTTAAGCATGATGTAATCTCCGTCTACGTAAACTTCCAACGCGTCGTCTGTCTTGATGTTTAAGCTTCTTCTCAGTTCTACCGGGATAACAACTCTTCCCAATGGATCTACCGGTCTTACGATTCCTGTTGCCTTCATAATTAAATACCTCCAAGTTCTTAAAAATTTATTTTTTTTCTTTTGCTTAGCTTTTTTTGTTTCTGATTCGTCGCCGCTCTTTTTCTTTTTTAAAATTCCGAGCAAAGACGAGCCTGCATCGATAATATGCGTCGCAGCTGCTATGCTGCTCTGGTTCCCCCTCATTGCGTCAACCACTTGTCCTACCGTATCGCCGATTCCGTCTACAATTCCGTCTACCTGTTGAACTCGATCAGCAGCAACCTTAGTCATAGTTTTGGTGTCACCCAAAATCGCATCCATCCGCTTAAGGCTGTCTATCAGTTTTCTGATAAGCACTATGATGTAAATAAGCAGGGCAATGACCAACAAAGCAATTACCGTAAGCAATATGCCTTTTAATGTTATTGTTACTGTCATACATACCTCCTTTTTCTAAAATAGGCTTTCTCTTGCCTAGATATTATTATAGCCCAAAAATGGAAATAACTGCAACATCTTTTTTGATTTTTTGCATATATTTTTTGTAAATAATCGGAGGATGTTTTTATGATGAATTATATTTGGGCGATTTTGTTCCTCGCCTCGTTTGTTTATGCCTGTTTTGCCGGCAATCTCTCCGCTTTCGGTGCCGCACTGATGGAAAGTTCACAAAACGCAGTGACCTTCATACTCAGCCTTGCGGGCATCATGGCAATGTGGAGCGGTCTTATGAAAATCGCCGAAAAAACAGGACTGATCAACAAACTTTCAAAGGTGCTTCTCCCCTTCACTTCCCTGCTCTTTCCCAAGCAAAAAGATCCTGAAACATTGTCTTACATAATCATGAGCTTCATGTCCAACATCTTCGGTGCCGGCAACAGTTCCACCGTTTTCGCCCTGCGAACCATGGAGAAACTCGATGAGCAGAACTCCCATCGTGAATTTGCGAGTAACGATATGTGTACCTTTGCGGTTGTGAACATGGCATTTGCCCCTTTGATCCCCGTTGTAACCATTCAGATGCGTGAAGATTTGGGCTCGTCGGACCCCTACTCCATCGTTCTGCCGTCCATCATCACGGCAGCCGTAACGATTCTGGTTTCCGTTTTCGTCTGCAAAATACTTGAAAGGAAGGGCTCCTCACGATGAGTTCCGTTTTTTCCGCAATCTCGGTCGGTTTTCTTCCGGTGATGGCTGCCGTAATCATAGCATACGGCCTTGCAAAAAAGGCCCCTGTGTACGACTATTTTATAGACGGAGCCAAAGAGGGGCTTAAAACAGCAGTTGACATTCTCCCGTTTATGATTGGAATTTATCTGGCTGTAAACGGTCTTACCGCCTCGGGACTTATCAATTTCATTTACCTTGCGCTCCGTCCTTTCTTCAATTTTTTCGGTGTCCCCGTGGAGCTTCTTCCGCTTATGTTTCTGCGTGCAATTTCCGGAAGCGGTTCCTTTATCATCGTTCAGGACATTCTGGAACTCACAAACCCGGATTCCTACACCGGGCGTGTGGCATGTGTGATGTCCGGTGGCTGCGAAACCGTAATCTATGTTTTGGCACTGTACTTCGGAGTCACGAAAGCAAAAAAATTGAGGCATGCCCTCGTAGGCGGCCTCATCGGATATATGACCGGAATCATCGTATCTCTTATTATATGCAATTATATCTGATTATTTGTAGCATTCCCTCAGACTTTCCGTGTAGGTTCCGTCCTCCTTGTAAACATAAAGCGGATCCAGGAAGCGAAGCTGTCTGCCGCCGCCTTTGACATAGTGTATCAGGACGATGTTTGGCGCCTTCCTGAGATTCGGACTTACGAAGCAGATTTCCTTCGGTTCCAGTCCGTTATCACGCGCAAAACAGCATAAATCCGCAAGCCTTGAGGGCCGGTGTACCATGAACAAATCACCCTTCGGCTTCAGCAACGCCGCCGCACACAAAAAAAAGTCAACAAGTCCCGCCGTTGTCTCATGCCGTGCTATGCTCTTGGCACTATTTGCACACTTGAGGCCGCCTGTGCCCGGCATATACGGCGGATTGGAAGTTACCATATCCACCCGCCCGCACAAATGTGCGAGCTCATGCCTTACTGCAGTCTTAACATCACCGTTATAGAAGCTGATTCTGCTCTCAAGTCCGTTCATCTTTGCGTTTCGCACTGCTCTATCGTATGAGTCTTCCTGTATCTCCAGCCCTGCAATCATGCCGGCATCCGTCTTCCATGAAAGGATGAGTGGTATGACTCCCGTTCCCGTGCCCAGATCCACTGCCTGCCGCACGGGTCCTGATGCGTGCTTTGCTGCAAAATCCGCGAGAATTACGGCATCTACACCGTAGCAGAACTCGCTGGGCTCCTGTATTAACTTTAGATCTCCGAATCCGATATTATCAATTCTTTCTGCCATCTTTACACGACTAGTCCTTAATGATTTCTTCCATTTCCTTCATGGTTTCGGCATCCATACCTTCAAAAAGATTTGCGTTTTCCTTTTCTCTGCGGTCTTTGTGTCGTTCAACCCTCTTTATTTCTTCCTTCTTGTAAGTGTAAATGTCCGGTGTAAGTTTTTCCTCAGTGCCGTCTTTTTTGTCTTTCTCCATGATGAGCCTTACTCTTACCTTGTTTTCGAGTATGTTTGTGTCAACAACTCTTGCCATGCCGTCCGGTGTCTTAATCTTTTCACCCGTATCCGGCATTCCTCTGCGAAGCTCCATGTATATGTCGTTCTCATACTTGAGGCAGCACATAAGTCTGCCGCAGATACCCGAAATCTTTGCCGGATTCAGCGAAAGGTTCTGTACTTTCGCCATCTTAATCGAAACAGGTTCAAAATCGGACAGCCAGCTGTGGCAGCAGAGTGCGCGTCCGCAGCTTCCGATTCCGCCCATCATCTTCGCCTCATCTCTTACCCCGATCTGGCGAAGTTCGATTCGCATCTTAAATACCGCAGCAAGATCCTTAACGAGCTCACGGAAATCAACTCTTCCGTCAGCGGTGAAATAGAATATAATCTTGCTGTTGTCAAAGGTATATTCAACATCGATCAGCTTCATCACAAGACCGTGTTTATCAACCTTTTCCTGACAAAGCTTCAGTGCTTTTTCTTTCTTTTTGACATTTTCAAGGTGCCTCTTGTAATCATCATCGTTGGCAATCCTTACGATTTTTTTCAGCGGCGATACGATTTCCTTTTCGCTCACCTCCGATGTCTCCATCGTAACCGTGCCGAACTCCATGCCTCTGGTCGTTTCGACGATTACATTATCACCTATCTTCAATTCAAAATTGTCCGGGTCAAAATAGTAAACTTTTCCGGCAGTTTTGAATCTGACTCCTGTAACTCTAACCATAAATTCCTCCAATTTTTATTATCATGTCTTTTATCGCATAATTGTAATTTACGTTTGCGATGATGTCTCTCCTTGCTTCCTCAATGAGCTCGATATAAGAAAAAACATCCTCACTCCTCACAAGGCGTCCTCTTTCATCATCACCGATTACAAAATTGCGATAGATTTTTTCCATACCGTCAAGCAGTTTGAAGGCATCTTCTCTGTTTTTAACATACCCGGAAAGGAGCTTTTTCAAATAAAAAAACTTCTCATTTTCCAAAAGCGCATTGACCATTTCGTTTGCGCCCTCAAATCCGCTGTCGTCCGTGCGGAATCCCCCGAGTCTGTACAAAATGCACCTCGAGCGAATGGTCTCCCGCAGGTTTTCCTTATTCTCGCTGAGGAGCAGGATAACCGTATTTCCCGGCGGCTCTTCCAACGTTTTGAGCAGCCTGTTCTGGGCTCTTACGGTCATCGTGTCCGCATTCGCAATGAGCGCCATATTGCGTTCGCCGGTGGGCTTTGTTTTGAGATTTTCCTGCAGAAGCGCAATGTCCTTATCTTTCACGGAAATCCCGTCAGCCCTTACGATGTAAAGGTCCTCGGAATTGTCATGGTCAATCTTGCGGCAGCTTGCACACACATCGCATCCGCTTCCCGGTCTTTCCCGGCAGCACAGTGCTTTCAAAAAATCCCTCGCAAACTTCTCTTTATCCGTCTGCGTATCTCCTTCAATGATATAAGCATGCGAAACATTTCCCGAACGAATTGCGGCAGAAATCCGGTTTATTAATTTTTGATCCTCTTTCCAATCCGCTAACGACAAATCCGTTTCCTCCATCTAGCCTATTATTTCTTCGAGTTTAGCGTAAATTTCTCTCTTGATTTCATCAATGCTGCCCGACGCGTCAATTCCGTAAATCCGCTCAGGATAGCGCTTTTCAAGTTCCAGATATCCCTTGTAAACTTCCATGTGAAATGCTTCCTTCTCCGCCTCGAGTCTGTCCTGCAGTTCCTCTTTAATCCTATGCTTGCCGATCCTCGGATCGAGTTTCATAAGAAGCGTCAAGTCAGGGATGCATTCGCCTACGGCATACCCGTTGATTATTGTTACCGCATCACCGAGCCTGCGCCCATAGCCTTGGTATGCAATGCTCGAATCGACAAAACGGTCGCAGATAACCACCTTTCCGGCTGCAAGGGCAGGGCGGATTACCTCTGCGACATCCTGCGCGCGGGCCGCCGCATAAAGCATCGCTTCTGTCATGTAATCCATCTCTTTGCAGTTTTTGTCCAGGATGATTTCACGAATACGTTCACCGATGGCGGTGCCGCCCGGCTCCCTTGTAAAAACAAAATCAATTCCCTTTTTTCTGAAAAATTCCTTAATGTTCTCGATTTGTGTGGATTTTCCCGAACCGTCAGGTCCTTCGATAGAAATGAAAATGCCTCTGCTTAACGGCTTCATTGCTGTGCTCCTTTTTGTTTTCTCGATTTGATCTATCTGATTTCGTCTACCAGTTTTTTTAAAAAAAAGTAAATAACAATCGCCAGCGGAATACAAACCAAAACCGCCAAGCAAATCTTTGCAAATGTCATATTCGATTCCACCTTTCTTTCGGATTGCATACATAACTTATTATATCATATCTCCGCGCGCTTTTGAAGTGTTTTAATCGCAAAAAAGGCTCCTTGCGCCGACGGAAAATAACCGCTGCTCAAGAAGCCCCTATTTGTCATTCTGCCTTTTTAATGCGATAGGAAAGAATCCGATACCTGCCGTCCTTCTCCTGTAAAGTAAGTACGCTTTCGCTCCCCTCACCGTCAGGAGCACTTTGCAGGACAACTTTGCCGTTTTCTTTACTGCCTGCTGCCGGTACAAAGATTGCTCCTCCGGCATCGCTTGTTGTGTTCAGATAGCGGTCGATTTCCGGTACATATCTTCCCTCCTGCCATGTCGGAATGTCCTGAATCCGAATGCCGGCATAATATTCGAGACCTTTATTCAGCTCCTGCGGGTCAAAAAGTCGAACCGGAGTCGGCGTGTCTATCATCTTCATGTCGCCAAAGGTCTGTTTCCATACCACTGAATCAAGCAGCTTCTTTTCCTGTTCCTCGGTCCATTCGAAGCATTCCGAAAATGCAGGATAATACCTCAGAAATTGTTCCAAATCCATCTCTTCCGGCTTGTCGTACTCACTGCTGAAATAGCAAAACAAAGTGTTCGGATTGAAAGCAGAGGCATTGTTTCCCATAGATATTTCCGGCTCAAACATTTCCGCCAGTCTATCCAATGTTTCCTGTGAAAGACTGCCGTCTTTTTGGCCGAGAAGAAAATCCCAGCTTTCCAGTTTCAAATGATATTCCTTATCCACCAGCTGTTCATATACTTCGTTTTCTGTCTTAGCATTCACAAGTGCTTTTCGAAAAGCCTCCTCGCCGCCGTAATTCGTATAGTCAAGTTCCGAGACTGCATTATAATTATTGACGGCAACATTGATTACAAGACTACCCAAATTATCAGATTCCGTTTCAAACAGCCCCGGCATAATCTCAAGTGTCTTGGTAAAATCTAGTTTATATCCGCTTGGCAGCATCTTATCTTCATTAATCTCAATTACAAGTTCGATGCTCTTAGCGATTTCTCCCATTTTACTCTCATCAGTAGACAGTAAATCGTCAAAATCGATGCCGTTTGAAGCCAAAATATTCTGCAGACCCTGATTTACCGCAATTGCACAGATTAAAGCCCGGTCGTCCGGTATCACCACACTGTATTCATTTCCTTTTCGCGTGATGGATTCACTCTCCGCAGCAGCTTTCATGCACTGCCTCAGGTTTCCAAGCATATCAAAACTTCCGGAAGACGCCGGTTCTCTGTAATAAGATGCAACGACTGTCTCGATGCGCGTATCCGTCTTTCCGTAGTCAATCCATTCCCCTCCCGGTTCGGTATTTTTTTCTCGCATATACATGTGCAGTGATTTGTCACGGCTGCCTTCACAATAGAAATCAAGCTTTGTTTTTGATTTTTCTTGATAAGAACTACCAGGATCCCATGTTTCCATGGTCATGGTGCTGAGAATCGCAAACGGCTCCTCTGTCTGCTGCACAATTACCGACTCCGTGACCATGATATCTTCAGATGACCCATAGCAAATCTGCGATTTACGTTCCCCTTCAAGGCTGCTCTCCTCAAGCAGGTTTTCGTATGCCTGTGTAATTGTCTCATGGTTTGCCTTATGATTTCGACCCGGCAAAACAAGTACGGCACATAAACAAACGATAATAACTATAACGGCAGCAATTATCACAATACTCGTCTTTGTTCTTTTACTCATATCCGCTCCCCCCTTTTACAACCTATACAGAAACAAGTCATCTTCTTTGACTAAATGATAGCATAAGGGCAATAAGGTGTCAAACGGAAATGCTGCCGGCACATAAAAAAAGCGCGCCTCAAGTTAACATGCGCGCAGTTTTTTATTTCGATCTTACCTAAATCAAGGTAATAAAAAAACCGGCAACGTCCTACTTTCCCAGGCAGCTTCCCACCAAGTATCATCGGCGCTAAGGAGCTTAACTACTGTGTTCGAGATGGGAACAGGTGTGACCTCCTCGCTATTGTCACCGGATTTTCAGGTTGTACCCTGAAAACTAAATAAAAGTATCAAATCGGTCTTAAAAACCATTGGTCAAGTTTTCGACCTATTAGTATCGGTCAGCTGAATGTGTCGCCACACTTACACCTCCGACCTATCAACGTGATAGTCTCTCACGGGTCTTACCATT
>ERZ780149.537-NODE-537-length-48005-cov-4.458853_pt1 | contig 48005 bp, 39 predicted proteins | sample MGYA00511367_ERZ780149 | MGnify/ENA primary metagenome ERZ780149 (study PRJEB29588, sample SAMEA2153852) | human gut metagenome | biome: human gut; feature: human-associated habitat; material: faeces | place: Denmark | collected 2008/2010 ... | reverse complement strand
GGATGAATCCCCCTTTCGGGGATTTATGGCTCCGGCACCAAAGTTAGTGACATTGAGCTTCCACCTGCCCCTACTGATAAGCTGATTATCAAGCTAATATTCATGTGCCGATGTAGGGATTTGCGGAAGCAAGCCCGCGTCACGACTGCTAATCCGCGATTTAGCTACAGCCGCAGTTGCCAGAAAGCGACGGCGGCGGCAGCGGCGACATTGAGAGAGTCGACGTTGTGGCTCATGGGGATACGGGCGGTGTAGTCAGCCGTTTCGATTACCTGTCGGGGAAGTCCGTCACCTTCTGTGCCCATGATTATGGCAAGGCGTGGTTCTGCCGACAGTGTCGGGTCATCGATCGGCACCGACCGGTCGGTCAGAGCCATTGCCACTGTGCGGAATCCATGGTCGTGCAGCGACTCGACGGGTTTGTCAAGCCAGGTCCACGGCACAAGAAACACACTTCCCATCGACACTCTCACGGCGCGCCTGTTGAGCGGGTCGCACGATGTCGGGGTGAGAAGCACCCCGTCAATACCGAGAGCCGCCGCCGAGCGGAATATCGCCCCGATATTTGTTGTGTCGACAACCCCGTCAATCACAACAATCCGTCGTGCATCGCGGCATATCTCACCGACCGGCACGTGACTTTTGCGGCGCATGGCACACAACACGCCACGCGTCAGCTTATAGCCTGTAAGCGACGCGAGCAACTCGCGCTCGCCGGTGTAGACCGGGATATCGCCGCAGCGCGCTATGACTGATGCAGCATCACCGGTGATATGGCGTCGTTCACACAAAAGCGACAGCGGTTCATATCCGGCATCGAGCGCTACATGAATCACCTTGGGGCTTTCCGCGATAAATATGCCTGCATCAGGATTTAGGCGGTTGCGCAACTGTGCTTCAGTGAGTGCCGCGTATGCCTCCACGCGTTTGTCGTCAAGCGAAGTTATCTCGATTATTTCCATGCCATCATCTCTTTCTCCACAAAGATACGACAATCTCTTTCAAATTCATTATATTTGTATCTGTTATAAATTCAGCTTTCGCAGGCTAAAGTTGATGGTTAGGAGGTTAAGGCTTGCCATGCAAGCCGGTTAAAGGTTAAAGTGCCGGTCTGTCTACACCCTAAACCTTAAACCTTTTAACCTTTAAATGAGCTTGCGAAACTTAAAATTATCAATTTTTGCTGATATCAGATGAAAATACTTCATACGAGTGACTGGCATCTCGGTCACACCCTTTATAATTATGACAGGGCTGAAGAGCAGGCGGCTATGCTGGAGCAGATGAGGCGAATCGTCGCGGATGAGCAGCCCGACTTGTTTCTGCTGAGCGGTGATGTATATCACACCTCCCAACCGTCGGCATCGGTGCAGACGATGTTTGCCGACGCGCTGCTTGCCATCCATGAGGCGTGTCCCGCGATGACGATAGTGGTCACTGCGGGCAATCATGACAGCGGTATGCGCCACGAGATATTCCGTGCCCCGTGGAGGCGGTTTAACGTGCACACAATCGGGTCGCTTGACCGTGAAAATCCGGACAGTCACATTATCGGGATATCCGGGAAGGGATATGTGGTTGCAGTGCCATACGCCTCGGAGCGTTTTATCCCCGACGGATTTTTCAGCGGGCTTCTCGACCGGGTGCGTGAGCGAAACAGTGAGAGGCTGCCGGTGGTCATGAGTGCCCACACTACGGTAAAGGGCTGCGACTTCACCGGTCACGACAGTGTGACCGACTACACGGTAGGCGGTATCGATTATGTCGGCATAGATGATTTCGGCTCCGGCTACGATTATCTGGCACTCGGACATATACATCGCCCGCAGTGGGTGCATGGCGGGTCGCATCGCGTCAGATATTCCGGCACTCCGCTCGCCGTGAGTTTCGATGAGGCTTACGAGCATAGCGTAAGTGTCGTCACGATTGATGGCGGGGGAGAGATGCCTGTCGTCAAGACCATTGCGATAGACAATCCTCGCCCGCTCGTCACGCTTCCCGCTTCAGATGCTGCCGATTGGGATAGTGTAAAAGCACTCCTGCGCGATTTCCCCGACGACATTCCGGCATATATCCGTCTTAATGTGCGGATTGATGATTTCCTGGCTGCCGACAGCATGGCGCAGGCACTCTCCGTCGTCACAGGGAAGGCGTGCCGGGTATGTCATATAAATGCAGTGCGCCCGCAGGTGAGTGCCGGCTCGACTAAAATGATGTCGGTAAGCGACTTCAAGACACGTCAGCCTATCGAAATAGCGCGAAGCTATGCCGCCGACACCGGCAGGGCATTTGACGACGATATGGAGGCGATGTTCAACGAGGCGCTTGCCGCTGTGATGGAGGATGAACGAAACCGATAAAATCATGAGACTGCGAAAACTTACCATCCACAATATAGCATCGATTGAAGATGCCGAAATCGACTTTGAGGCACGACCGCTATCCGATGCACCGGTGTTCCTGATCACGGGTGATACCGGTTCGGGAAAGTCCACGATACTTGACGCGATATGTCTCGCGCTTTATGCCACTACTCCACGCTTTGACAATACACTGATGGAAGGCGACATGGATGAGGCGGGAAAGCCGATAACGCTCCGTGACCCGCGCCAGCTTATGCGCCGTAACACCGGGGAGGCATCGGTGACGCTGACATTCACCGGCAGCAACGGTGTCGCCTATGAAGCGGCATGGAGTGTTGCCCGGGCACGTAAACGCCCTTCCGGCGCGCTGCAGGGGAAACAGTGGTCGCTGCAGAATCTATCGTCGGGCGACATTTTGACCAAGGATAAGGATATTAAGGCGGAAATATTGCTTGCCGTCGGGCTCGACTTCAAGCAGTTCTGCCGCACGGTGATGCTCGCACAGGGCGAGTTCACACGGTTTCTCAACAGCAAGAACGAAGAGAAGGCATCTATTCTTGAAAAAATCACCGGCATGGATATTTACCGTCGTCTCGGCGAGAAAATCTATCAGTTGACCATGATGCGCAAGAGTGCCTTTGATGAGGCTCTGCGTAAGGTAGAGGCGATAAATCTGCTTGACGACGGAACTGTTGTTGAAAAGAAAGCGTTGCTTGCGTCACTTGACACGGAAATCGCTTCATTGAAGGGTAAGCGCGGTGAGATGGAACGCCGCCGCGACTGGCTCTCGACGAAGAGCACTCTCGACAAGTCGCTTGCCGATGCCGAAAAAGCCTATAAGGCGGCTATTGAAGTGAAAGAGAGCGAGGATTATAGGCGTGACTCCTTGCTGATAGACACTTGGACGCGGACGGTCGAACCGCGTGGTTGGATGAAGGCTGCTGCTGAGGCTGCTTTGGAGGTGGCGGAGAGGAAACGGGCGCTTGACTTGTTGGCAACAGAGTTTGTGGAGATAAGATGCGGTCATGCTTATGCGATGATTAACCGCGATGCTCTCGAAGATGACCTGCGTAAGACCGATGCCGTGATTGCGGCTCATCAGCCGAAAGCGGCTGTGTATGCCAACTCTCAGGCGATAACCGGGCTTGTCGCGGCAATTATTGGCTATGGCGACAAGATACGTGCCACTACGGCTGATGCCGAAAAGGAAAAGGCAACGCTTGCAGCCATGCTGCTCGGACTTGAAAAGGCGGCGTGTGAATATGAGAAGGGATGTGCCTCACTGGAGGCGCGCCGCCGGGAGGTCGAGGGGCTTGATCGCTCTCTCTTAGATATGGATATGGCTAATGTACGCCGATGCATCACTGAATTACGTGACAGGATTGCCGCCTGTGCTACGGCGCGCGACCGTGAGGAGGTTGTGGCGCGTGAGAAATCGCGTTTTGAGGCGCAGGAAAAGCGTCTTGCCGCCATGAGCGAGGAGATTGCCGTGCTCCAAAAGAGCATTGACGATATGGAAGAGCCGCTTGCCTCCGCTAAGTCTCAGATGGAGCGGCGCGAGCGTGATTACGAACGTCAGCGTGAGAGCGTGGGGCGATGGGCGAAAGATATACGTTCACGTCTCGACGTTGGTGATATCTGCCCTGTGTGCCGTCAACAGGTGATTGCCGCTATTCCCGGCGAGGCGGAGATTGACGATGTGTGTCGCGTCGCCCGGGAGGAATGGGAAAAGGCTGTTGCAGATTATCGCGCGCTGAACGACCGTAAGGCGGTAGATGCCGCGAAACTGCAGGCGTTGACCGATACTTACGGGAAGGAGCGTCGCGAGCATGAGCAGGGCGATGCGTATGCCCGCGCACTTGCCGATGCTGAGGCGGCATGCCGTAAATGTGGCATTGACCGCGCCGCAGGTGATGTAGGCGCGGCGATTTATGCCGTGGAAAAAGATGCGGCTGAAGAGCTGGGACGGCTGGAGCTTAAGAGTGCAGAGGGAGAGGAGATGGAAAAGCGTCTCCGTGCTCTTCGCTCAGCGATGGAGAAAGAGGGGAAGACTCTTGAACATTTGGCTGACGAAAAGGCTGTTGCCGAAAAGAAAGTTGCTGACTCCAACAGTGCTATTGCCACTTTTGCAGCACTTGTTGAGGGATGGAAATCCGATATTGTAAAGAGCACGGTTGACTTGCGGACGCTTGTCGGGAAGAGCGAATGGCAAGCCGGATGGGAGGATGATCCTGCAGGTTGTGCCGCGCGCCTTTCCGGCGAAGCGAAGGCTTTCGATGCTCTTGTTGAGCATAGGCGCAATCTTGCACCGCAACTTGAAAAGGCTGCCACGCTTTGTAATGATGTCGGCGGTGTGATTGCGGCTGTTTCCGGCTTGATGTCTTCGTGGAGTGGTGCCGAGGTGACACCTCGGGAATGCCGTGGTCTTAGGGAAAAAGCTTCCGGAATTTTTGCCGAAGTCAAGACCGCTGTCGACATGAAGCGCAACGCTGAGGCGCGGATTATGGAAAACCGCTGTCGTGTTGATGCCTTTGTCGCGTCGGCAACAGGAATCTCAACGGATGATTTGACTCGTTTACAGGAATATTCCGCCGGATATATCTCTGAGTTGTCGGTGTCGCTAAAGCGTATCGCCGATGATGTGTTGATGAAGAAAACCTTGCTTGACGAGGCAATACGTAAAGTCGCTGACCATGGGAAGACTCCTCCTGTGCTTGACCCGTATGACACCCCGGAGACACTTGATGCCTCGATAAAGGAGATTGATGCTACCATCGATGAGAAAGGCCGCTTGTCAGGCGAGATTTCCCTGCTGTTGCGTCAGGATGCGGAGCGTCGCGTGGAGCAGGGGAGATTGTTAGAGGACGCGGCGCGTAAAAAGGATGAATTTAACCGTTGGGAACGCCTCCGGTCATTGCTTGGCGACGCCGCAGGCAAGCGGTTTCGCGAGATTGCGCAGAGCTATGTGCTCGCGAGTCTTATTCATTCGGCAAACAGTTATATGCGCAATCTTTCTGACCGTTATCAGCTTAAAGTGGTGCCTGGTACATTTGTCATTACCATAGAAGACGCTTATCAGGGTTACACATCGCGCTCGACGACCACAATATCCGGTGGCGAGAGTTTCCTTGTATCATTGTCGCTTGCTCTTGCGTTGAGCGACATCGGCAGTCGTCTTGCCGTCGACACGCTTTTCATCGATGAGGGTTTCGGGACACTCAGCGGCGAACCGCTCCGCAAGGCGGTCGACACCCTGCGTTCGCTTCACGCCGTGTCGGGGCGCCATGTAGGCATAATCAGTCATGTCGAGGAGCTGCGTGAACGCATCCCGGTACAAATCCGCCTCCACCGCGACGGCAACGCCTCCTCCTCCATCGTGACTGTCAACCCTGCGCCTTGACGCTTACGGGGTTATTCGGGAAGTTATGAGGTTAAAGGGTTATCATGGTATAATGCGGGCGAGCTTCCACTCGCCCCTACATCGGCTGCTGGAAACCATGTATCTGATAATCATTCGAATTTCTCGATACTGCTCTGGCTGCACCCCACTAAAATTCTTCCCTCTCTGTATCTCTGACATCTGACAACTCGTCATTTTGGAAGTTAACCAATAAACACGTATATTTGAAAATTTAATGACTTTGCGATAATGATTTATTTTGAGACGGAACGATTGATTTTGCGCGGATGGAGGCAGGAGGATTTGCTTCGGTTTGTCGCCATGAACAAGGATGAGCGGGTGATGCGTTATTTTCCTGCTACATTAAGCGATGCCGAGACAGAATCTTTTTTCCTCCGCATTCGGGATGAGTTTGAACGGAAAGGGTGGGGGTTGTATGCGGTCGAGCTGAAATCTACCGGTAAATTTATTGGTTATGTCGGACTTCATGAAATCGGTTTCGACGCTGAATTTACTCCCGGCGTCGAGATTGGGTGGCGCTTAGATGCCGATTATCACAATCATGGATATGCTACTGAAGCTGCAAAAGAAGTCTTAAAGAATGCGGTGGCATTGGGATTGCATCGTCTTTACTCATTTACTGCCAAGATAAATTTGCCTTCGGAACGCGTGATGCAGAAAATAGGCATGTTGAAGGTTGGTGAGTTTGAGCATCCTAAACTCATTTCCGGTTCCCCGTTATGTACCCATGTCCTTTATAGGGTTGATTTGTAACGATTCTTTTTAACTTTGTCGTAGCTTTATCATAGTTTGAAATTGATATATTTATGTTGTTGATATCATGATAGTTGTGGGCTGTGATGTTTTGATTTTAATATGAACGCTCTAAACTTGGAGCGGTTTTGTATTAATTTTGTCAGTGTGCCGGTGTATTTCCGGTGTATATAATTTAAATTCATCATATTACAATGAAAATAAAGCTGACAAAGACATTCATTCTCCTGTTGACAATTTTGCCGCTTCTGACTGCGTGTGGTAAAAAGGCAGTCGAGGCGACAGAAGTGCGTGTACCTGAAAACCGTGTGATTTATGAGGTATTTGTGCGCAACTTTTCACCTGAAGGTAATCTCAAAGGGGTGGAACGCCAGATTCCGCGTCTTAAAAAGCTGGGTGTGGATGTTGTGTGGCTGATGCCGATTTACGAACTTGGCGACACCGGCTTGTGGGGTGCTCATTCAAGTCCCTACGCCATTAAAAATTATAAGAAGATTGATCCCGACAACGGTACGGAAGATGACCTTCGCGACCTGGTAAAGGTAATCCATGACAATGGTATGGAAATATGGTTTGACTGGGTAGGAAATCACACTTCCATGGATAATGTCTGGGTTACGGAACATCCGGAATTTTATACCAAGAAAGATGGTGATTTTGTACATCCTTTCGGTGGCGCGTGGAAAGATGTGTATGAACTTGACCGTGACTGCGAGTCAATGCAGGATGAGATGGTGAAGTCCATGCAGTATTGGGTAGACAATTTCGATATTGACGGTTACCGTTGCGATTATGCTTCCGGTCCGTCGCCCCTCCTTTGGAAAAAGGCTTCGGAACGCGTGTTGAAAAACGGAAAACGTATAAACTGGCTTGCCGAAGACTCTTCCCGCCCATCGCTGGTAAAGAACGGGTATTTCGACTATAATTATTGCTGGGATTTTCAGGAAAAGGTGCTGAAAGGATTTGCCAATGACTCGGTGAAAAATCTCGTGTCTTTGCGCGAGGCTTGCGAGCTGCTTGCCAATGAAGGTATCACTACCGGCGAGTCAAAGGCTCCCGACGATACGATTGCCAATCCATACGCGGGACGTTCACGCATGGTGTATCTTGTCAATCACGATGTTCTCCAGGATCAGGGAGGCAGTGGTGATATTGTATATCATAAATACTTGCACCCGCTTACTGTGCTTCAATTCACTGTCTATGGTATGCCGCTTATTTATAACGGACAGGAGATTCAGTATAAGTCGGGCGGGAGAGTGTCGCTTGCCGAAAAGACTCCTATAGACTGGATCTCGCAGCCCGACACCGTCATGACAAGTCTAATTACGACACTTGCTCACCTGAAGCACACGCAGCCCGCATTGCGTACAGGTGTACAAAACGGTAAACTGACCAATCTTGTCACAACCGCCGATGACTGCGTATATGCCTACAAGCGCACTCTCGGTGATGACAATGTGGTTGTAATGCTGAATTTCAGCGATGATGAAAGCCGTTTTACTATCCCGGCGGGACTTCCGGAAGGCAGATTCCGTGACGCGCTTACCGGCGAACGTGTCGATCTGTCACCGTCTGCGGAATTTGTGTTGGCTTCACTTGATGCCGCCGTGTTAGTCAAGGAATGACGGTGCGGTAATATTTATTGAGTAAGAATTTTGGTAATAATCAGGAATAGTTATAAATTTACACACACGATTGTGCATGTATCCGGTATCATTTCCATGATGCCGGATACGTTCACCTTAAAAAATCTTGCTAAAGTCGACTGTATTTAAATCTGTTTCATGAAAATATACATAATTGCTTTTATCACATTGCTGCTTGCATCGTGCAGTGAACGAAACCCTGATACGCAATCCGGTCTAAAGGCGTTGTATGACGAGCTTGACTATGAAATCGATCGCAGCAAGGATTATGAAATCGCAAAAGAAAACCGCATAAACCAACTCAGGAAAAGCTACGCCGTCGCACGCGACCAGAAGCAGAAAACAGAGATTGTAAATCGTCTTATTGCGGAGTTTGATGCCTATAATGCTGACTCGGCTCTTTATTATATCAGTTGCAATCTCCGGCGACCGGCTGTGCGCTCGATTCCCGGTGAGTTCACGCGCCTTACTATAAAACGTGCCGATGTGCTCGCTCATGCCGGTCTCTTTTCCGATGCACTCTACATCATGCAGCAGATACCGCGCGATTCACTTGACTCGCAGTTGCTCGAACCATACTACTCGACTTATTGTGCCACATACCAATATCTTAGCGAGTATGCCAACGAACATGAGACGGCACTCGGCCATGAACACCTGCGGGCATTGTATGCCGACTCGCTGATGTCGGTAATCAAGCCGGGATCGTTCAATCATCTGGTATATGTCATGGCTGAACGTGCTCGCGCCGGTGATACGGATTCGGCTATTGCTGAATTGTCCAAGCATCTTGATGAATATACCTTGGGGTCAAGGGAATATTCCATATTGGCATCTACGCTCGCTTATATCTACAAACTTGCCGGAATGCCTGATGAATACAAACATTACCTTGTGCTAAGTGCTATTTCCGATGTAAGGGGTGCGGTCAAAGAGAATATGTCGTTTCGCGAGGTGGCGACGGTCATGTTTGAAGACGGTGATGTGGAGCGTGCCAACCGTTATCTGAAAAAGAGTATTGCCGATGCCAATTTTTACTCGGCGATGATGCGTAATGCCCAGTCCAGTAAAATATTGCCGGTAATCGACGATGCTTATTCATCGTTGCAAAATCAGCTCAACTGCCGGTTACGTTATATGGTAGGGGTAAGTAGTGTGCTTTCGGTAGTGTTGGTAATCACGATATTGCTGATACTAAAGCAGATCAGGAGCCTTCATCGTGCAAATGCCGAGGTAGGGAATGCCAATCTTGAACTCAGTCATCTTTCGGAGCAGCTCAAAGAGACCAATCGTGAGTTGAAAGGCAAAAATGACGAGTTGAGCGCGCTCTCTGAAGAGCTGAGGGCGAAAAATTCGGAGCTTGCCGACAAGAATGACCGTCTTAGCGTCGTATCGGCGCGTCTGCAGGTGGCAAATGAGGAGCTTGAAGTGAAGAATTACGAGTTGCGCGACTTCAACCGCACCAAGGAGCAGTATGCAGGATTGTTCATGGAGTATTGCTCGTCGGCAATCTCCACTCTTCAACATTACCAGCAGTCGTTGCGCGTGTTGACCGCGCAGGGTGGTAACCGTAACGCTCTCCTGAAAAAACTTGAGTCGACAGAGATAGCCGACCATCTGCTTAAAAATTTCTATGTCAAGGTTTGACGAGGCTATCCTGAATATCTATCCGGCATTTGTTGACAAGTTCAATGCACTGCTTAATCCCGGTGAGCAGGTGGTGTTGAAGTCGGGCGAGCTTCTGAATACCGAGCTTCGCCTTTTCGCTTTGATACGTATAGGCATAGATGACAGTGCGAAAATTGCGGAATTTCTGCGTTGCTCAATTTCGACGGTATATACTTATCGGTCAAAGATGCGCCGACGCGCTATAAATCCCGATGAATTTGAAAATGAGGTGCGAAATTTGGGTTAAATTCCCTTTTAAATTGTGAAAAAACATATTGAAATTTTGTGCCGACAAATATGCGGATGTAATTGATTTATAATTAGTTCATGCCTTGATTGGTTTTGATTTTAATTTGATTGTCTTGACAATATTTAAAAGGATGTCGAACTTTGCGATAACCAGTAAAGCAAATGACATTCAATAGTCATCATAACAATTAAATCAATACTAATAATGAACAGAAACCCATGGAATTTACGATCCGTCGCCCTCACGATGTTGTGGGTGTTGGCTCTCGTGACTGCTCCGTTTGCATCGGCGCAGTCAGTAAATGTTTCCGGCACTGTGACCGACCCGACAGGGGAGGTACTTATAGGTGTCAGCGTCTCGGTAAAAGGCGATCAGAAGCACGGTATGGCTACCGATTTTGATGGCAATTACTCCCTTAGCGGTGTCCCTGCCGACGGAACTCTTGTGTTCAGCTATGTCGGCTTCCAGTCGGTTGAGCAACCGATTAACGGTCGCACAAAAATTGATGTGACAATGCAGGAAGACAGCGAGATTCTTGATGAAGTAGTGGTAGTCGGCTACGGCTCGTTGAGCAGAAAAGAGCTGTCAAGTTCAATCGTTCAGGTAAACCGCGATGATTTCCAAAAGGGCGCGATGAACAGCCCTATGGAGATGCTTACCGGTAAGGTTGCCGGTCTTAATGTGTCCAGCACTGCTTCAGCCGATCCGAACGGCGGTGCCGCTCTTCAGGTACGTGGAGCTACATCGCTTACCGCCGGCAATGGCCCGCTTATCGTGATTGACGGTGTGGCAGGCGGTGATATCCGCACACTTGCTCCCCAGGATATCGAGTCGATGTCAGTGCTCAAGGATGCCGCGTCAGCAGCAATCTATGGAACACGCGGTGCCAACGGTGTGATTCTCATCACTACAAAGAAAGGCACCGGCGAGGCAGGACTTCCGGTAATCACATACGACTCATACGGTGCGCTTGCCTTTGCCAAGGATAAGCCTGAGGTGCTTTCTCCTTACGAATGGCGTCTCGCACGTCGCGGTAATGATTACGGTGCAAGCACCGACTGGTATGACCTTATCACCCGCAAGACATCTTACGACACCAACCAATACCTGTCAATCGACGGTTCGCTCGCCAACGGCGGATACTACACTGCATCGGTCAACTGGAAAAAGGCAAACGGTCTTGACATCGTGAGCGGTCGTGAGGAGTTTGGCGGTCGTGCGGCGATTTCTGTCAACACTCTTGACAATCATCTGCGCTTCACCGCGTCGCTCAACGCCCGCAAGGTGAAGGAGACATGGGGTGATAGCGGCATGTTTGACACGGCTCTCGGCATGATCCCCACCATCCCCGTATATACCGAAGCCGGCTCTTACTATCAGCCGCCCTCGCCTACCGATATCAAGAATCCCGTGCAGCAGCTCGAGGTCAACACTTCGGAAGGCAACCGTACATATATCCTCGGTTCCGCCGACCTGAAATACAGTATATGGAACAATGACAAACACAATGTCAGCACCACTCTCTCATATTCATATAATTATAACGACCTCAAGAGCGACTATTACACCCCGACCACTTCCGGCGAGTCATATTGGGGCGGCTATGCGGGTCGTGCTTCACAGCACTACCAGAAATGGTGGACCAACCGTGTCGAGTGGCTTGTCAACTACGGCTTCATGAGCGGTGACCACGATGTGAAGGTCGTGGGTGGATACTCTTACGAGCGTTCCAACTGGGAACAGATGTTCATGCAGAACAACAACTTTACGTTTGACAAGCCGCTTTGGAACGGTATCGGTTCCGGTTCATGGCTTGCCGACGGTAAGGCGCAGATGTATGGAGGCAAGAGCCAGTCTACTCTTATCGGTTTCTTCGGACGCGTCAACTATTCATGGAAAGGTATGATTATCGCGTCGGCATCTATCCGTCACGAGGGTTCGACTAAGTTTGGCGCCGATAAGAAGTGGGGTTCGTTCCCGGCAGCATCAGTCGCATGGGAAATGGCAAAGGCTCCCTTCCTCGCCGATTATGTCCAGACCGTTCAGAGCCTCAAGCCCCGTATATCCTATGGTGTCACCGGACGTAGCGATTTCGATGCCTACAAGTCGCTTGCCACATATTCGCCCAACGGTACTTATTTCATCGACGGGTCTTGGGTGACCGGTTATCGTCCGTCAAACAACGCCAATCCTGAACTCGGATGGGAGAAACTCTCGAGTGCCAATTACGGTATCGATTTCATGTTCTTCAACCGTATCTACGGTTCTATCGAGTATTTCGACCGTCGTTCACAAGACCTTCTGTACAATTACACTGCTCCGCAACCTCCCTACGTGTATCCTGAAATACTCGTGAACGTGGGTACTACCAAAAACACCGGTATCGAACTTGCCCTTACGGCTGATGCGATTGTAAACAAGCCCGTCACCTGGACCACCGGTATCAATTATTCTTATGGAACAACCAAACTTACAAAACTCTCCAACTCCATATATCAGGCATCTTACCTTGACCTCTATCTTAAGCCCGGTGTCGGTACAAGTGAGTATTTCTTCCGTGTGGAGGAGGGTGGCAAGATAGGTCAGTTCTATGGCTATGAATATGCCGGCGTTGATGAAAGCCACAACATGCTTGTATATACCGCCGATGGCGAGAAGGTGCCTGCCGCTGCAGCCGACCCGAAAGACAAGCGTTACATCGGTGACGGTGCGCCCAAGCATTTCCTTACATGGACCAACACCGTGAAGTGGAAAAACTTCGATCTCAGCCTTATGTTTAACGGTGCGTTTGATTTCAAGATTTTCAACATGCGCAAATATGGCATGGGTCTGAAGGGAAGCGGTAGCGACAATGTGCTCCGCAGCACCTATCTTGAAGACCGCGATGTGTGGTCGGGCGGTGGTGTGATTTCGTCATACTTCCTTGAGCGCGGTGATTATTTCAAACTTGAGAACGTGACGCTCGGTTATACCGTGCCGTTGAAAAACCGCCGTTTGCTCGATACCCTCCGGGTGTATCTTGCCGCGCGCAACCTGTTCACAATCACAGGCTATTCCGGCACCGATCCTTCGGCTGTAACATCCACCGGCATAACTCCCGGCATTGATGTCACTTCGGCCTATCCGTCAGCAACGCAGCTCACTTTAGGTGTAACCATCCGATTCCGTTAATCTCAACATCTTGATACAATGAAAGTAATGAATCATATAACCGGTCTGCTCAGCGCGACCGCAATCGCAGTCGGGGCGTGGTCATGTACCGACCTCGATGAAGTAACATTTGACCGAATCGACGCGTCTACCTACTATCAGGATGAGAATAGCGTCAAAGGTGCCGTGGCATCAATCTATGCAAGTGCGACAAGCGGTTTCCTCGAATATTTCTGGTATCTTAACGAGTTTCCCGCCGACCAGGTGACATGGCGTACATGGAATGGCGGTGCCTGGGGTTATGACGAGGCGGCAAAGTTCGTTCTTTCCACCCAGACATGGAATTCCGAATCGGTTATCATCCGTCAGGCATGGGAACATGCATGGGAGACAATCGGTCTCTGCAATACCCTTATCGGTGACCTTGAAAATCTTAATGCCGGAGCGATAGGCATGACAGAAGACGGATTGAAGTCTTACATCGCGGAGGTACGTACCATGCGCGCATGGGCATATTACAACAACTTCGAGTTGTGGGGCGGTGCGCTTCCGCTTAATATCTCGACAGGTAATGAGATACCCGGCTCTGCCGACCCCGATTTCAACAAAGGCTGCGAGGTGATATGGAAGTTTATTACCGACGAGCTTGACGGCTGCTATAAGGATCTTGTCGCAGAGGATGGTTCCGGCGCGACACGCAACCGCATGAATCAGGGTATGAACCGTATGCTTAAGATGCGTATGCTGCTCAATTCTCAGCTTTTCACCGGTGTTGACCGCTTCAAGGAGTGTGCCGACCTATGTCAGGAGATTATCGACGGTGATTACGGTACATACAATCTCGCGTCGGATTACCGCGAAATATACGGCTTCAACAATGCCAACTGTCAGGAAGTGGTGTTTGCTTTCTCAATGGAGGCTGGTCGCATGACCAACAATAACCGCAACACCCCCTATCTGCCTTACAATTACGACGAGATGTTTGATTTCTCATGTGACCAGGGTGGTTGGAACTGTGTATGTATGGTGCCTTCAAAGGACAACACCGGTACACTTGTCCCCAATGCCGGCAGCGAAGGTGCGAAGAGCTTCCTTTTCGATTACGGCGACAAGCTCGGCGCTCCGTATGACCGCATGAACGACAAGGATATCCGCAAGCAGCCCTTCAAGTGTGATGCCGCAGGCAACTGGAACGGTATTTTCGCCATGGGCGCACAGATTAATTACCAGACAGGCGAACCGGTGCTTGCTGATGCCGACCTTCAGGATAAACCGCTCATATATGTGGACCAGGTAGGTACATTCCTTAATCTCGGCCGCAATCTTGAGCCGGTGATGAGCCCGCGTTGGGGACAGACTAACTCCGGTTTCCGTGTGCTTCGTTATCCGGTGTATCCGTCGTCGACCGGAATTGACTGGCGTGATGCCGACCAGGTTGAGTTCCGTCTCGCCGAGGTCTACTATGCCCTTGCAGAGTGCAAGCTCCGCGCCGGTGACGCTAATGGTGCAAAACAGCTTGTCAATGATGTGCGTCAGCGTTATTATTCTGCCTCCGATGCCGCAGAGATTGAGAACCCCGGTCCCGGTTTCACCTCATTTGATGCCGACTGGATGCTCAGCGAGTGGGGTCTTGAGTTCCTTGACGAGGGCCGTCGTCGCCGTACCGACCTGCGCCGTTTCGACAAGTTCACGCAAGGTCAGTGGTGGTTCTTCGGCCGTGCCACCGAGTCAGACAGGGACATGCCTGCAAAACGTGACCGCCGCTATGAATGGTATCCCCTGCCGCAGGTGGCACTCATGGTAAATCCGGGTCTTGTCCAGAATCCTAACTATTAATATCAGACATCATGAAGAAACTCAATATATTCACTGTTCTTTTTCTCATGCTCCTGCCTATGCTTGCAGGATGCTCGAAGGATGAGATAATATTTGACAGCGAGCTTCCGCGCTTTGAACTGCGACCGGGCTACGAGCTGCTTGAAGTAATTGTGCCGCAGGGTACGCTTGCCACCGATAAAATTTATATCATAGGCGAGTTCAACGGCGGAATGGATGCCGTTGGCGATCCGCGCTGGCAACTTGAAAAAGCATCGGATACCGATGTGAAATGGGGCGTATATCTGAATCCCGATGATTTCGTCAAGGGTAAGACTCTCGCCGACGGATATACATTTTACTCCGTTGAGCAGGGTGAGGAAAGGTCACTTGACAACAAGCCCGTGGTGCACACAGAGGCTCCCGGTCTTGGTAACCGCCTAAATGTGCTCGTATATCGTTGGGCTGACTATTTCAATAAGCCTCAGAATCCTGACGAAATCGTGCATGACGGTTATGTAATCTATGTTGTCGATAATTCCGGCTACGAGGAACTTGCAATGTATGCTTACGGTGATGCCGAGGCGTTTGGCGCATGGCCGGGAATAACTCCTACCGGAAAGGTGGAGATTGACGGTGTGAATTACAAGTATTTCGATACCGGTGCGGCTAACGAGGGAAAGAATCTTAACCTCATTTTCAATAATAACAACAACGGCAGTCAGCTTCCCGATTATAACGTGACATTGAATCAGGACTTCTACCTCGAACTTACACCCGATGCTGTTAATGAGTTTGACCCGTCGGCGGTTGTCACTCACGACGGGTACACGGTGTTTGTGGTTAATAATTCAGGATGGGATGAACTGTATCTCTACATGTGGGGTACTGTCAATGACCTTAACGGTGCATGGCCGGGCATGGCTCCTACCGGCACACAGGTAATCAAGGGCGTGACATACACTTACTTCGACCTTGGCGCGGCAAACTGCAATGCAGGGCTTGAAGAACACGTTATACTCAACAACGGCAACGGTAAGCAGGTTGACGACGTGGTAGTGTTCAATCTTGACCGCGATGTCTATGTCGAGCTGTCATCCAACCGTGCTGTTGAAATAGATCCGGAGACTTATGTGCCGGGCACTGTGGCTCCGGAACCGGAACCCGAGCCTCAGCCGGGCGAGGAATACAAGATTTATGTTCAGAATCTTACCGGATGGAGCGATTTCTACATCTATGCCTACGGCGACAAGGAGATATTCGGCGGCTGGCCGGGAATGTCATCGACCGAGACAAAGGAAATCGGTGGTGTGGCCTATCTCGTATTCACTGTCGAAGGCAACGGTGAGACCGAGAACCTGATATTCAACGACAACAACGGCACCCAGTACGATGCCATGACCATCACCCTTGACAAGGATTACTACATAGTTGCAAATCCCGACGGCGCATCTATTGTCGAACCGTCGACATCTCAATATAAGATTTATATCGAGGACAAGACCGGATGGAGCGACTTCTACGTGTATGCCTGGGGTGACAAGGAGATATTCGGCGGCTGGCCCGGAATTAGTCCCGACGTGACCGAGACTATTGACGGAGTTACCTACAAGGTGTTGACTGTCGAAGGTGACGGCGAGACAGAGAACTTGATATTCAATAACAATAACGACACCCAGTACGACGCCATGACCATCACCCTTGACAAGGATTACACGATTGTGGCTAATCCCGCCGGTGCTGAACTTAAATAAGAAAGTTGATGAACAAGATAGCATCATTTATTGCAACGGTGGCGGCATTTGCCGCTACCGGTTGCACCTCTTACGAGATTGACATGCCTGCCAACCCGGCTGAACCTGTGATTGGCAATGAGGTGTCAACCAATGTGATTTATCAGGCAAATCCACGTTTCTTCGGCGATAACGAGTGCCTGAAGGGGCTTACGCGCCAGGTGTCGCGTATAGCGGGTATGGAGTGTGACATACTATGGGTTATGCCGGTCTATGAACCGGGCGAACTTAACGGCATAGGGTCGCCCTACTGTATCCGCGACTTCAAGGCGGTGAATCCCCGCTACGGCACAATGACCGACCTGAAGGAACTGGTCAATACCGCCCATTCAAGCGGTATGAAAGTCATACTTGACTGGGTGGCAAATCATACGGCATGGGATTGCAGCTGGATTACCGAGCATCCCGACTGGTATGTAAAGGATGCGGCAGGTAATATCGTCTCGCCTTCGGGATGGTCGGATGTGGCGCAGCTAAATTTCGCCAATGCCGATATGCGTGCCGCTATGAAAGATGCGATGATCTTCTGGGTAGAGCAGCTCGATATAGACGGTTATCGCTGCGACTACGCCGACGGTGTGCCCCATGATTTCTGGAGCGATGTAATCACTGCGTTGCGAGCCAAGAATAGTGATATGATTATGCTTGCCGAGACGGCAAATCCTGATTATTATGCCGACGGATTCGACATGATATATGACTGGAACAGCTCGACAACTATTTCGGCTGCATTCAACGGTGGTAAACCTGCCGATGTTGTCAAAGAAGCCATGGAGGCTCTCGCAAAGGTGCCCGATGGAAAATCGATACTCCGCTATGTGTTTAACCACGATGTAGCGGCTGAGAATAATGTTGCGACGATGTTTGGCGCTCCTGAGGGTGTGCCTGCGGCTTACGTGCTTGCGTCTATGCTTAACGGCACACCGATGATCTATTCATCGATGGATGTCGAGGGGCTGTCGGGCAAACTTTCGTTCTTCAATTACATGACGCTCGACTTCTCGACATCACTTTCCGATGAATACAAGGCAATCAATGCCGCGTTCAAGGCTTCAGCCGAGGTGCGCCGCGGTGAGTTGCGTGACTTTTCCAACTCGTCGGTGGTATGTTTTACCCGCGCGATTCCGGGGCATAATCTTCTCGTGGCTGTCAACACTACCGGAAGCGAGAAGAGCGTCAAAAGTCCTATCTCACTTGCCGGAAGTGCAATGACCGGACTTATTGACGGCAAGCAGGTGACAGTGCCTGTGGAAATCAGTCTTGAGCCTTACAGTTACACCATTTTGATGAACTAACCCTTTTTCACCATTTCAGATGAAAAAACTTCTGATACAACTGTTTTTACTCGCGGGTGTCATGGAGATGGCAGCCGCGGGCATAACTTCGCCCGATGGAAATCTGCGACTCAACGTCGATGTGAATGCGGAAGGTACACCTTACTATTCCCTTGATTACAAGGGTAAGACGCTTATAGCGCCGAGCCGCCTCGGATTGAAAGCCGACGAGACCGCTTTTACCGACGGGTTCACTGTGACCGGTATAGATACCGTCACTGTAGACCGTTCATGGCAGCCGGTGTGGGGTGAGTATGCCAATGTACGCGACCATTTCCGTGAGCTTGCAGTGAATCTCCGTGCCGACAATCCGGAACGGGTGATGACGGTGCGTTTCCGCGTGTTTGATGACGGAATCGGATTCCGCTACGAGCTACCGGCGCAGAAAAAGAACAACTATCTTACCCTTAAAGAGGAACTTACCGAGTTTAATTATACTGACGACCACACTTTATTCTGTATTCCCGGCGACTATGACACCGATGAGTATCTGTGGTCGGAAACTACGTTTTCCGCTCTGCCCGAGGCGCTGAATAATTATAAAAAACATTCGGAGGCTCAGCGTACAGGTGGTACGGTCATTCAGACTCCGCTTCTTATAAAGACGGTTGACTCGGTATATGTAAGCGCCCACGAAGCTGCTCTTGCCGGCTATCCTGCCATGTTGCTCGACGTGAACCCCGATACCCATGGAATGAAAGCGCATCTCGTGCCCGACCGTCTTGGGGTGAGTGCATATCTGCAGTTGCCGTTCAGTACGCCCTGGCGCACACTGATTGTGAGCGATGACGCCCGAGACATACTTTCCTCTCAACTGATACTCAACCTTAACGAGCCGTGTAAGATCAAGGATACGTCATGGATAAAACCGATGAAATTCATCGGGGTATGGTGGGAGATGTTTACAGGCAATGTCAAGACATGGGCGTATTCCGATGACTATCTCGCAAAACCGGGCGTGACCGACTATTCCAAACTGAAGCCTAACGGAAGACATCCCGCCAACACGGAGAATGTGAAGCGTTACATTGACTTCGCCGCCAAACATGGCATAAATGGTGTGCTGGTTGAGGGATGGAATGAAGGTTGGGAAGACTGGGCGAGCTATCGTAAAAACCGCCAGTTCCTGTTTGACAAGCCTTATCCTGATTTTGACCTGCCCGCGTTACGCGACTATGCTAAGGAAAAAGGCGTGAAGCTGATCATGCACCATGAGACTGCTGCCAATGCCGCCGACTACGAGTTGCAGCTTGACCGCGCTTTCAAGTTTATGAAAGATAACAATTACGATGCGGTTAAGACCGGTTACGTAGGAGCGATTATCCCGCGGTCGGAACATCACACGTCACAGTGGATGGTTGACCACGCGCGTCACGTGATAGAGCGCGCCGCCGACTATCAGATTATGGTCGACAGCCATGAGGCGCCGCGTCCCACGGGACTCTGCCGCACTTATCCTAATTGGCTTGCACAGGAGTCGGCACGTGGCGGTGAATTTGAATCATTCGGAGGCAATCCGCCATCGCATACCTGTATACTGCCATTCACGCGTCTGAAAGGAGGACCGATGGATTACACGCCCGGCCTGTTTGAGACACGTCTGAGCTATTACGGCGAGGGGAAGGATTCGCAAGCTGGCACAACACTTGCGCGTCAGCTCGCGCTGTATCTGACGATGCCGTCGCCAATGCAGATGGCATGTGACCTGCCGGAAAATTATGAGCGTTTCCCCGATGCATTCCAGTTTATAAAGGATGTCCCGGTCGACTGGGCTGACTCGCGTTATCTGGAGGCGGAGCCTAATCGGTATATCACCGTGGCGCGTCTTGACAAGAACTCCGACGACTGGTATGTGGGTGCAATCACTGATGAAAATCCGAGGACGGCACTCATTGACATGAGCTTTCTGCCGAAGGGGGAGAAATATGTGGCGACAATCTATGAGGATGCGCCTGACGCCCACTGGAAGGATAATCCGCAGGCTTACCGCATACGTACCGTGAAGGTCGATTCAAAGACCAAGCTGAAGCAGCGTCTTGCTGCCGGCGGCGGAGTCGCAATCCGCATTACAAAGAAATAGAATTAGTGCAAGAGAATTAAAGTAAATATAAGATTGTATAGACTAAAAACAAATGTTCTGATATCGGCTTGCGTGTGAACGTAGGCCGATATCGTTTTTATATCGCATGCTATTCTAATGGAACATGTATTCAGCTTGTATTTATTTTAGAATTGTTTTTCTTCCGTTGACTATATACAGACCAGGCATTTGCGGTTGACCCTTTATCAGGTTGCCTCTAAGGTCATAAATGTTGTCAGGCTTGTTGCTGTCTTCAGAAATTTCCTCGATTCTTGACATTGGGGATAATGACAGTGTTATCTCAATTTCACCATTCCCAAGAAATGCTCTGATTTCATTTGCAGTCAATGAATTGATTTTACCAAGTCGCGTATAGCTCCACGTGTTTGAGCCATAAAAGATGACTAGATTTCTCCCTTGATAGAGAATTACATCGCCGGGACCGGTGGTGATGCGACTGTCGGATATGGGTAATGCCATCGGCAGAGGGCCTACTTTCTCGAAACCACCGTAATCATCCATAGATATTGTCAGCGGACCCTTCGCCAGTGTTTCCACCAAATTTCTGGTGGCGTCGTTGTTGACCAATGTGATTGTTTCGCTTCTACCTCCGACCGTGATATAAACAGAGTTCTGCGCCAATAGGGATAAAGAGCTGCACATAATTGTCAAAAATATTATCAGTATTTTGTTCATAGTGGATTATATTATCATAGTGGATTATATTACAGGTGCAAAATTAGACGTTATTCGTCAGGTACACTTACCACTATTGTGGTGAAGCTTACCATCCATAGGGATAATGATGAAAACATGGATTTTAATGATTAAATTTGCGACATGGAAACAATGGATACTCTCGATCTGAACTCGATAGACGCGTATAACAAATTATATGGTCTCACAACCTGCCATCCTCTTGTTACGGTCATTGACCTGAAAAAAGCGACAAGGCGTTTTGACCGGCTGAGGATGAACTATGGCGTGTACGCACTGTTTCTGAAAAATGGCGTAAACTGTTCATTGAAGTATGGACGTGAGTATTACGACTATCAGGAAGGAACGGTCGTATGCTTCAGTCCCGGACAGATAATAGATGTTGACAGTTCCGACGAGCCTCTTGCTCCTGATGTTGTGGGTCTTATGTTTCATCCTGACCTGATATGCGGAACTCCGCTCGCGGATAAAATAGCCAATTTCGGTTATTTCAGGTATTCCCAAAGAGAAGCTCTACATCTGTCAGAAAAAGAGAAAAATATTTTTATTGATTGTCTGGGGAAAATCAGAGATGAAATAGAGTATCCGATAGACAGCCATTCCTCCGATTTGATCTCAGCTAATATTCAGGTGCTATTGGAATATCTCAGTCGCTTCTATGACCGGCAGTTTCTCACACGCCATAATGTAAATTCATCGGTTGTGGCTGCTTTTGAAAAGGAGCTGACCGACATATATTCCAGTGGAAGGAGATTGGATGAAGTACCGAAAGTGTCATATTTCGCGGAAAGGGCAAATCTTACACCCGGTTATTTCGGCGACCTCATAAAACGGGAAACCGGCAGCACTCCACAGGAAATTATCACCCTAAAGCTTATTGCCGAAGCAAAACGTAGGCTTGCTGCCACTGACAATGACATCAGCGTAATTGCATACGACCTTGGATTCCAGTATCCACAACATTTTACACGGCTGTTCAAGCGCATCACAGGCAAAAGTCCGAGCGTATTCAGAAACGAATTCTTATCCAATAATTAAAATGACAGCACAAGAATATAATGACTATGTAGCACTCCATGGCACAGTAATTGATGGTTCGCGGGAGCATCAATTCATGCACTCGGCATCGCAGGAGGTGATACGCTTGACTATGGAAATCAATAACCGTTACCATACTCCGGAGGAATTGCGGAAGTTATTGTCAGAACTGACCGGAACGCAGATAGACAGCTCTGTGGGGCTGTTCCCTCCCATATATTCAGATTATGGAAAGAATCTGCACATAGGCAGAAATGTATTTATAAACATGGGCTGTAAATTTCAGGACCAGGGAGGAATATTTATCGGCAATGGCTCGCTTATCGGTCACAACTGTGTGATGGCGACAATAAACCATGACCCTTCGCCGGAAAGACGTGGCTCGATGACATTCAAGCCTATACACATTGGCAAGAATGTGTGGATTGGCGCGAATGTAACAATTACTCCCGGTGTGACAATCGGTGATGGAGCCATTGTCGCAGCAGGGGCTGTAGTTACAAAAGATGTTGCACCCCGCACGATAGTAGGTGGCGTACCCGCAAAATTCATCAAGACCATAGACTAACCGAGATAATTACCCATATCCCGTTTTGCCGGCTATTTCCGACGCAGTGCGTAGAACGTCTTTCCGCTCAACGGATTGCGAATCTTCGGATACAAAAGCCCGAAAATGCTCCGTTTTTACCTTCTGAAAATCGCTTTTTCCGACCCTCCCGGGCCTGTGTTTTTGTACCGGCAAAGTTAGCTGTTTTAACTAAGATGTGCAAACGGCCGATACGAGGTCATTATCGATTCGTTTGAAAAAGTGTAGTAATCCATCGGTTATTCGTTTGAAAAAGTGTAATAGAGGCATGGTTATTCGGTCGAAAAAGTGTAATTTTTGTTCTACTCAATTGAAGAATCCAGGCCTTAAAAGAATTTAATCAATCCTCTGCGTATTCGTAGTAGATGTTCCACAATGTATCCGGGAAGCCATATCCACAACATTCCACAGACTTAATCATCTTTTTCATGCGTGGCGAGTATTCGGGCATCAGTCCGTTGGAAGATATGAATTTGACCGCTTTGTTGAAATTGTTTTCAAGAGCGGTATAAAACGGATCGTCGTAATCGCCAAATTGTGCAGTCAAGCTGCATCCTTGTTCCACATAGTAGAGCATCAGGTCGGCAATGGCATGTGGGTCAGGTACAAGTTTCTTGAATGAGGTTATCAGTTTATTGCATTCTCTGAAACTCGGATCTTTGGGCCAGTCATTGCGACCAAAGAATTGGTTACGTATTGCCTTTTTATATTTTTCAAGCTCGGCATCGCTATTGGGCTCCATATAGAACTCAAGCCATGCGCTCGCTTCCTTGCTCGCATCGTACAGCTGAAGCATTATGTCAACAACCTGTTCTTTTGATAGAGCCGACATATGTTTGTTTAATTTTGCTTTTGACATTTTTGTATGGGCTAAATTGATATTATTCTGAAAATCTGTTGAAACGGTTTATTCGCTCGTTTACGATGCGGACATAATTGCGTTTCAGTTTGTCGGTGAGAAAACTATGGTCAACAAGTTGCTGTGCACCTTCAGGGAAAGCGGTGTATTTGTTTAGGATTCTATCAATACGTTTTTTTACCAAGCCAATTTTGTCTCCGAATCTCTCAAAGTCGACGCGGCAGGGATGGCCGGTTCTGTCGTATACGTCGCTCTTTTCTATATCAGATGACAGTCCGCCGTCAAGACCGAAGTCATCGCCATTGACATGCAGGCTGGTGTTGATAAGGTCGTAAGCAGGAGCCAGTCGGTAATCGCGCCCATTCAGAATCAACGAGAAATTTTTAAGGTGATCATCGCCATTAGCATAAATGTAATTGAAAACCACAAGTTCAAAGAATCTCTCCATCTCAACCATCCATGCGGCTACATTTGCCCTAATCGCTTTGGCTATATCCTCATAGCAACCGTTGTATTTGAACTGGAGTCCGGCGGTCTGTTCATTCTTGCCTATTATCGAGGCGAAATCTTCCATCGGGAGTTTTGACCCGTCGGGGAGGATGTCGAAACGGCGTGTAATATATACCGGTTGTCCTTTGGGCGTAAAACAAAGACCATTTGCTGCGGTCTGTATTCCGTAAATCTGTGAGGCAATCTGCATAGTAAGATGTTCGTTGGCAGGAATCATCTTGCGGTCACGAAGAGTCTTGTCCCAGGGCGCGGGTTTCAATATATGCGTAGAACGTTCATTGTCGCCTGCTATATTGATTGCATCTGCATTTATAATAGCCGGAAATTTTTCCTGAACGCCTGAAACCGATATGCGGTGCATGGCATCCGCAATCTCGCCGACATTTCGGAATTCGTCAATGTCAAATCCAAGTATCGGATTTACTTTTGTTTTACCAAATAGTAATTTGGCGTATTTCGGGCTATAAGTGTCAAATCCTTCCGCAAGAGAAGAAGGACAGTTCTTTATTTCAATCATTGGTAATCCTCCTTACATTAACGGCTCCTATAAAATCTCTGTCGGCCATCGCTTCAAGCAGTCCGAAAAAATCCTGTTCATCAATTTTCAATGAGCGGCAAATCACACGACGGTTTGCTCCCTCCGGAATCATATTAGAGAAGAAAGGAAACAAGTGCTCAGAATAAAAAGCATCTGTTCTTTTGGGTAGCGTCGCAGAAATCGGGGGCATAGCAGAGTCAAGATAATCTTCGGAATATTGGAAAGAATATCCGATTCCCGGGTGCTTCTCCGTCAATATACCGGCTTTTATTTCATTGAAATATACCTCAAGCTGTTTCATACGGTCTGCCTTATACTATATTCAATCTCAATGCCAAGAACATCAAGAATTTTCTTCACGGTGCTAAGTGCAGGATTACCCTTGCCACGCTCAATATCCTTGATTGTAGCAAGACCCACTTGCGACATTTCAGCAAGATCCTGTTGGGTGAGGGAAAGCGTTTCCCTACGCTGTTTCATTATATCCATCAGTTCCATAGTCTGACATAATAAACTTTTTCGCAAAAATAAGGAGAATTTATGAAACTGCCAAACGAAAGTATAATAAATCATACTTTCGACCATTCCATTATAGTTGGTATTGAAATTGGTCGAATAAAGTATAGTATATCATACTTCTGTCGCTTGTGAAAAATTTATTTGGTGGATTTGTGAAAAAGTATTAACTTTGCGCCCAATTAAAACGAAACAAATGGCAAGACAGCATTGCAACATACTAATCATCAAAGGTATTCAAAGCTTAAAAGGCTTTGAACGCAATGCATGTGTGCTTATGCCGTCAACAACAGGCACATCATATTGCGGAGCTGTCCGACCGTTTCGTTTCAGTAACCCAACTGACATAAGTTAGTCTACAAATACAGACTACTGAGATATAACGACTGTCGGAAAGTCCTTACCAAGCTTCCCGACAGTCGTTTTTTTGTGTCCAAACCGATATAACCTTCTCCATCGCGATTAGCTGCGGACACACATTTCAATAATCGCCTCTTATGACGCATAACCCCGAATGAAAATGAAGTTTAATGATCAAAAGAAATTATATCGCCAGAATGCTCTGACTCAGTCAGACATCCTCTACCTCCCCGACAGTCGCGGTCTTGATGTGACCGTCGTTTCGGGGAAGTGTGCTGATATCATACGCAGCATACATGGCTCGATGAGTCGTCTGGCTCCTATGGGCGATGATGAGAGGAGAAGTCTTTGGTTTGAGGTGAAGGGTAAAAGATGGGAGTGGTATAGATTGTCGGTATCAACCTATAAGGATCGCCATTATCTCTATATCACCGGAGACACTTATGACCACCATGTATTTTGTGACAAGGAGGATTGTAATTCCCACCATTGTTTCTATGAGGATGAACTCGCCGAAATATTCTCAAAAATAGAGAAGTATGCTGCCGGACTCGTTGACAACATCTTGTCTGCGCCCGAACAATATAATTCGTATGTTGAGAAATATTTGAGTTACTACCGGAGAGAAGGGTTGATAAAGAGGTCAGTCCTGAACTCTTTGATTCCTGACAATAGCTATGACGGAATCGATATACCTCGGGTAATCAACTTATACGAGAATCAGGTCGAGCCTACTCTGTTCTCTGAGATGACCCTCAGACGTTATATGCACTATTGGCGTATAGCATACGAAGCTGTATATGGCAAGATGTCGGGAGATGATGTCGAAGTCTTCAGGCATTCAAGCAAAGGACATGAGGCAAGAGAATATAATCTTGATTCTGAGGATGATTTCAGAAGATGGAAGTCCGATGTCTCTCCTTATCACGGCTTTGATGTGGTGTATGCGAGAGTTCACTTGTACCCTACATATACCAATGGTCAATGGCATTTTTATGTCGGCACCGGTAGCTATTGGAATCTTGATGATTGCTTCCGAGCTGTCGTAGGATTGTCTGATGCCGGAATATCGGTTGAATTGGGAGAAGTCAATCATATTCTCGGAATCTTGAAGGAAACCGACTACGTAGAGATTACCCCTTATGCGTATCGATATATGCAGGGCGATGATATCGGTAGCCAGATGAAACTCCCTTATCCTGACGAAGTCGGCAAGGATGTAATCAAGGAAATAATCGCAAACACTAAATGGAATAAGCTTGAGAAGGTAAGTCCTCTCGCTTAACAACTTAACAATAAGGAAATATGAAAATACAATACGCATCTGACCTCCATCTGGAGTTTCATGAAAACAGCCGTTGGCTTAAAGAGAATCCGCTTATAGCTGTCGGCGGTGTTCTATTATTAGCCGGAGACATCGGCTATTTGGGAGATGACAATTACGCGCATCATCCCTTCTGGGACTGGTGTGCAGAGTCTTTCCGTCAGACTATCGTAATTCCCGGAAATCATGAGCTATACAAAAGCTTTGACATCAACGACCTTCACGAAGGCTGGGAGCTCAATATTAGGCCCAATGTCAAGGTGTGCTATAACTGCGTGATTCAGTTGACTCCGAGCATCGACCTTATAGCATCGACTCTTTGGGCTAAGATTTATCCTTATGATGAATATCAGACCGAACGCGGAGTTACCGACTTTCACCGTATATGCAATGGACAGTTCCGTCTCTCAGCCCAGCGTTTCAATCAGGAGCATGAGCGTTGCCGTGAGTTTATTGAGAGAAGTGTGGCGGAAAGTCAGGCCAAGCACATCATAGTCGCCACTCACCATGTACCGTCGTTCGAGCTTATGGCAAACGAGTTCAAGGGTAGCCCGATAAACGGAGCTTTCACATCTGAACTTGGCGACTTCATAGCCAACAGTCGTATCGAGTATTGGATTTATGGCCATTCGCATCGAAACATAAACAAAACCATCGGCAATACCCGGTGCATCTGCAATCAGCTTGGTTACACCTTTCATGGTGAGCAGGCCGATTTCCGCCGGGATGCCATAATAGAAATAAATGACAATGAATTTCAAATTTGACGGTGACCGGTTGTTCTTCACTTCCGACACCCATTTCAACCATACCAACATACTGCAATATTGCAATCGCCCGTTCAAGACTGTCGATCAGATGAACGAAACCATCATCACTAACTGGAACAATGTGGTTGGGCCTGATGATGTAGTCTTCCATCTCGGAGACTTCTGTCTCGGTGGAGCTGAAGAATGGAATAAGATTCTCGACCGACTAAACGGCAGAATCTATCTCGTTCTCGGTAATCATGACCTCAAGAATATCCGGCAAGGATTCATAGACAGGTTCGAGCATGTTGCAATGTCGATGCGCATTCAGGTCGGGAAGAAGAAAATCTATCTGAATCACTTTCCTTACCTGTGCTTTGAAGGAGGCTATCATAACGATGTGTGGCAACTGTTCGGCCATGTGCATACCCGCCCATCGAACACCGGGATTGACGCCGGACGCCTTCAGTACCTCTTCCCGACACAACTTGATGTCGGGGTAGACAACAATAACTTCACACCCCTGTCTTTCGATGAGGTACGACACAAGATTCAAAGGCAGATCGAGCAAAACTCCAAACAAATGACAAAACTATGAGCGGAGGACATATTGATTGTCATCAATTGTTTTATTCGTGAAATTGTTGATAAAATCGAGCGAGACATCGCGTGGGCTCTTCAACCAAAGCCGAAGATGCTCCACGAATATTACGGGCCTATTTATGAGATGGACAGCTTTGCATCTTTTCATAGATATTCGGGATACAATAGGAAATTTGAATCATACTAAGAGACTGAGGCATATCTGATGTTGCGCGAAGAGGTGATACGAGCCGAATCGAAATATGCAGAACGATAATTCTGTCGCAATCGCATGCATACTATTCTTGCCTAAACAAAAAAGCCATTTGTTCGTTTACATAATGTTGTTAAGTAATAACTTATCGTAAAGGTCAGATCTTTGTAAGTTTGAACCTTTTCGTAATTATAAAATAAACTAATGGGAAATAACACGAATAAGCCGCAAACCGACTGGAGAGCGCTAACAATCTATCAGGTGATGGTGAGTTCATTCGAACATTCTTCAAAAGGAGCCGACGGCTACCGGGAAATGTGGGGTCCTGACGGCGAACGCAAGAACGGAAACCTTAGGGGCATCATAGGCGCGCTCGACCATATTGCCGGAATCGGAGTAAATGCGATATGGCTTACCCCGATATTCAACAGCTCCGGAGCGCAAGAGGATGAGAAGCTTCAGGCCACCGGTTATTTTGCAAATGATTATTTCAGCATAGATCCTCATTTTGGCACCGAAGACGACTTGCGGGAACTTGTTGAGAAGGCACATGACCGCGGACTGTATGTTTTTCTTGACGGAGTCTTCGGCCATCATGGAGGTGTGCGTAAGCCGTCGCCTTCCGGATTCACGATTGATTCCACTCCTGTTCTGAGCGACCGTGGAGAAGAAGGTGGAACCGGCAATGTGAAATATCCCGAGTCGCTCGATTATTTCAAGGAGGTTGCAACTTACTGGATTGACCGGTTTGACATAGATGGGTGGCGGTTTGACCAGGCGTATCAGCTATGTCAGAATGGCCATAATTACTGGTGTGAAATCTCTCAGGCCGTCAGGGGTGTCTGCGACAGGCGGCGTGACGAGGGAAAGGAATGGGGCACATTAGGATATATGGTGGGCGAAGACTGGAGTGATGCAAAAGGCATAAGCGCAAGGATATTTCGCGATGGCGGTCTTAAAAGTGCTTTCGATTTCGATGGCAAGGTGCTTATAAGCGGTAAGATGGACGGTCATGACAATGGTGGTCTTGAACGCGGCTGGGATGATGTGGTGAAGGTGTATTCGCCGGTGGGAGAGAGAGGGTATGAGCCGGATGATGTGCTCCCCAATCTTTTTATAACCAACCATGACGGTGTGCGTGCCGCCGACAGTTTCTATGATGTCGGCAATGATATAAACATGATGACCCGTTTCGCCATACTCGCCGGTTTTCCGGGGCCTGTCACACTGTATTATGGAGATGAGTTCGCCGATCTGTCGCGCGATTGCGACGGCTCCCAACCGGACAATGCCTCACGCACCACCGGACACCTCAACCCAGAGAACAGGCGTCAGCGCCGTCTTCTGGATTATGTATGTGAAGTGATGAGGTTCCGCAGGGATAATCCAGCTATGTGGCGTGGAAAAATGACATTCGACCGATATCGGAAGGATGAAGCCGAGATTCTCGTCGTAATCAAGGAGGATACGGAAACCGACAATCGTGTCGCCATGATATTCAGCGACCACGATGCCGAGGTGGCTCTTCCCGGGGAGGAAACCTTGCACAAGGTCAGCGGGTATATTCCATTACTCTTAAAATGCGTCTGATGTATCTCCCTACTGCGGCATATTTCTCCCTGCTATTGCGCATTTTTCCCTACTATTTGTGGCCGATATATGTTTATAGGGTTATGTTAAGTTCTTCAATCGGGATGGATGGCGGTTTTGATGACGCCGTCGGCGCGATTGGCGAAGAGGGTGTAGGCTTCCTCTATGCGGCTTAGGGGAAAGCGGTGGGTTATCAGGTGGGTGGTGTCTATCTTACCTTCAGCGATGAATTGCATGATTTTGTCGCAGTCGCAGGCATCCACTCCGCCGGTCTTGAAAGTGAGGTTCTTGCCATACATCCACGGAAGGGGCAATATCTGTTCCTTCTCATAGAGCGCGACAATCGTAACGATGGCATTGGGACGGGCACAACGCCATGCGAGTTCAAAGGTATTCTCTCCTCCGGCAACCTCGATGACGCGGTCGGCGCGTCGGTCATCGGTCAGTTCATCAAGAACTTCATCACATTCCCATGGTTCGACCACATCGACATTCGGATAATGCTTCCACACAAATTCACGGCGGCTTTCGTCGGATTCGCAAACGACAATCCGTTGAGGCTTATACAGCTGCACACATTCCAGAGTGCATAACCCTGTCGGACCGGCTCCGATGATAAGCACCGTATCTTCCTCGGAAATTTCAGAAATCTTGGCCGCCCAATAGCCTGTGGCGAGTATGTCGCCGACAAACAGAGCCTGCTCATCGCTCACGTTATCGGGAATCGGAGTCAGACCATTGTCGGCGTATGGCACACGGACATATTCCGCCTGACCGCCGTCGATGCGGCATCCAAGCATCCATCCGCCGGAGGTGCAATTGTTCACAAATCCCCGCCTACAATAGAAGCACTCGCCGCAGAATGTCTCTACATTTACGGCAACTCTGTCGCCCGGCTTAACCTTGGTGACCTCCGAACCGACAGCCTCAACGACACCAACCAGTTCATGCCCAACGGTAATGCCGACCTCCGCCTGAGGTACAGCCCCATGCTGAATATGGAGGTCCGACGAGCAGATACTCGAAAGAGTCACCCTCACCACGGCATCTTTCTGGCTCAAAATTTCCGGCTTTGGTTTCTCAATCAGCTCAAACCGCCCAGGCGCAATATATGTCAAAGCTTTCATCTCAAATTTTATTCTATATCCAATGGCAGGAGGTTGTCATCATTGAAACGGTCAAAGTCAGACTGGAAAAGCTTATCCTGAATGACGCGGTATTTCTCAAACTCAGTTTCAGCGTATTCTTTAGCTTGTTCGGCTGATACATGTCCGGCATCAGTCAGAACGGGACGGTCGGTAAGATCAAGAAACTTATCAATACGCTTAGCCCAGTCCTCCATTGTCATGGGAATATGACGTTTAGCCATATCTTCCGCCAGGTCAAGGAATGAGTTGACAATTCGTCCCATATCCTCCAGCTCACTCTCTTTAAGATAATTTTTGGCGATGCTGACATCCGGCTTAACAATTTTCCCGTTGGGGGCATTTTCCCATGTTGTGAGACCCATATGCTCCTTTTCAGCATTTGCCCGGTCAATTATCAGTTCAGCGGCAGCATGACCATGAACTGCATAGTGCATCTTATTCTGCACCTTCTTAAAGAACAGTCGGGTGGTCGGCGCATCTCGGTTGTAGTCGATGGCAGTAGCATAAATATCCGTCAGCTTCTGATAGAAACGTCGCTCGCTGAGGCGTATCTCACGGATTTCCGCCAACAGATGCTCGAAATAGTCCTCTCCTATAAACGAACCGTTTTCCATCCTCTTCTTGTCAATCACATATCCACGGATGGCAAACTGACGCAAAATAAACGTACACCACTGCCGGAACTGCGTGGCCCGGGTGCTGTTAACACGATCCCCGACACTGATAATTGCATCGAGATTATAGAAATCCAATTGTCGTTTGATTTCTCGGTCGCCTTCAATTTGAACTATTTCCATTTTGGAAACAGTTGAAGTCGGCCGAAGCTCACCCTCGGCAAAAATATTATTCAGATGCTTGCTGATTGCTGGTACACCCACATCAAACAGTTGCGCCATAGCCTTCTGCGTACACCATACGGTTTCATCACGGTACACAACCTGCACACCACCTTCCTTCCCCTCAATCTGAAAAATCAGGAACTCCGCCGTGCTGTTTCGTATTTCAAACTTCTTCGCCATTATATTTAATCTGAATTGCTAAATGACAGGAATACCGATTTCCTTTAGATAGTTGAAGGTATTGTCATACCATTCGGGCTTACGAGTTATGTCAGGCGGAACGCCGTTATCGCCTTCTGGCACAACTATTATCATACCTTGTCGAGCACGAGTAAGCAACACACGGTAGGCGTTAATCTGATATAGTTTGTTTGCAGCAACGTTGATATTTTGCCACTTCTCACCTCCTTGCAGTTTGTGATGAGACCACTTACTGTGAGATTTATCAAGACGCAAGTCTGCATCCCAAGCTACGCACGCCCAGTCAATTTCAAGTCCCTGAACCTTAAACTCGGTGAGGGTGTCTTCGAGGGCGTTTGATGAACGCACATCTCCATCTTCAGCGAGAAACCAATGCACGAAGTTCGGCTGATAGCGCACATTTATATTTATCGCCTTAAGCCTTTCGGCCTTACTACTGGCCAAAAGGCCGCAACGTTCGCTTCCTCTTGTTTTAGATCGCAGCCAATCTTTGGCCGTTTCTAAAGAGCGGGTGAGATATATCGGATAATTGGCCAACTCCATCAAGGTTTGTTGGGCGCCGTCCTTATCCAATTCAAGTATCTGGTGTACGAACTTACTTACTTTTTCGGCACGGAAGGAGCGCATGCTTACGTCGAGGTGCAACGCATTTGCAACATGAATTTGCGATGGCTCGATTGTCAGCATATCCTTAACGGGAGTTTCGGCATACTCTCTGCCGTTTATGGCATCACTGAGATAAACGTGCCAATGCGTGAAGAAGTCGTTGATGGCTCGTACCCATTCAAGCATACCGGCTTCGCCCTTGTTTATCTCTTGCCCTCCGCCTATTAAACAAACAACAACGCCCCAATCTTCCTGTCGGTCCATGCACGAAATAAGATAAGCCGGTTCGCTATATGGAAAGTGGTCCATTTTCTTTTTCTCTTTCATAAACCTGGCCAGTTCCGACTTTGTCCATGCGCGTTGGGCTTCATCAAAGATAGCGACATGGTCGGCAGGGACAAACGCTTTGTCGGCATGGCTTTCAAAATAACCTGGTATTGGGACAATATGTTCGCCCTCAATCTTGGTGCCTTCAAGATAGAGGTCGCGATAATGGTGAACCATCTGAATAAATGCCTTAACCTTACTGCGGGCGTCCTCTTTGGTAACCTTTTTCGATTTATCGCCCGTAGCTTTGGCATCAGCCTTTCCACGCGCCACATAGTCGCGCGCCAAAGCCTCTTGAAGCACTTCTACAAGCGGAAAGTTGCCGGAAAGATATACGGCCTTTTCGCCCTCGTTAAACTGTTGTATGGCCGTTTGTAAGCCTATCAAAGTTTTACCGGCACCGGGGACACCTGTAACAAAACAGATGGCTTTTTCCTTTTTTGCACGACACGTTTTAATAATACGCTCAATTTCAGTCATTGTCGCTTCAAGGTCGCCGTCATGTTTTGTGATATCCTCAACAGAGTGACCACTGTAAAGAGCGACGGCTGCCTCAATGATTGTTGGCGTAGGTTCATATCCTCCGCGTGCCCATTGCATATCGCTCTCAGTGCCGACGTATGGTGCAATGGCGGATAGCGTATCAGAAATCAGTTCGGAGAGTTTGTTGCCGTTCACCTGCGTTGGTTCATAAACACCATCTTCCGAAGGTACTAATTTTAAGTTGCAATTTCGGTCTCTTTCGCCAGGCACAACTACAACTGGAACGAGTGTGCGGTCGAATGTTTTAAGCTGAAAGTTCTTCAAGTCAATCGCATAATCCCATACCTGAGATGAGGCCTGATAAGAGAACTTACTTCCTAATGTCTTAAATTCAAGAACGAAGATGATGCCATCAATCAACAGTATAACATCCGCACGTCGGCCCATTCTCGGAATATTGTATTCCATAAAGATTGAACCTCGGCCACAATATTTCGACAAAGGGCTTTTCAAGGTCTCAATTTCTTCGAGCCAAGACGTCTTTGTTTCGGGATTATCGCTGTGTGGCGAAGCCATGGCGAGCCTACCGATAATCTCATCATTAGACAAGGAGACGAACTCCTCTATCGTTGAACCGTAATAAAATCGTTTTTTCCCCATATGTACATTATTGCGGCATTATGTATCCTTTGTCTTCGGCTTTGTTGATTATGCGTATAAGCCTTTTGCATTGCGCAACTGATGGCAAACTGGACCTCTTAATATAGCTTGCAATTCCTTTGATGAACTCGAGCTCTCCAAAAGAAAGTACACTTTCTTTAAGAAGTTCATTATATACGTTCATCCAATAATCGGCTCCGAGAGAGAAAATTTCTACAGACGCATCTATTTCAGAATTGAATTTATGGGCTCGTTTTGCACTCGCTTCGTCACTTTTACGAATTTCACTTGAAACAAGTGATTTTAAAAAGTTGTCAGAAAGCTCGTAAGGAACTTTGCGGAAGTTTGACCATGTTGCTTCTATACGACTCATAGAACGGACAAGTCCACCTTTTGCCTCTTTTTCAAGATGCTTATGTGTAAAGTATGCCAATCTTTCCAACTCCTCTGCCATTTCAGAAGTTATACGTTGTTTTTGCCATATAGAACGCCAATCTATATCCATACCTTTAGGTAGTAGTGTAAAGAGTTTGGCGATTGTGTATGGGACAATTTGGGCCTTATTACCGCCTTTTGGATACCAATCAGCTTTACCTATAATCTTGTCAAGTTGATCAAAAAGTATAACAGAGCAAACACCTTTCTTGAAGAATTCTTCATTTATGGAATCTCTTGATGTTGTATATAAATCTTCAATGTAAGTTGCAAATTTACTGAAGTTTATAGCAGAACTCTGGCAAACCTGGTGTGGGTTCATGCGTACCGCGTTCAAGCATTTTGCGAGTTTTTCTTTTTTGATAACTTGTGTTTTGGGATTCATCTCTCCAAAACGTTTACGTTCGGCAGGGCTCATTTTCATCTGCTCTTGCTCCCACTTGCCACGCGACCTTTCGTAGAACCAAATTGTTTGATATGGCTTACCATCAACAGGGGGTGCCATGACTTTATGGGACAAATTTTCCATAAGGACATGGAAAGGATGATTAGAAAAGAAGTCTGCTTCAGAGACAGCATTTTGACTATTGGCACATTGCGAAATTGTTTTTGTAATTTCGTTATACCGTTCTGTCTGTTCCTCCGTCATTTCATCTTCAACATTGAGAACAGTAAGTTTCATCGGGACAAAGATTGCTCCCATTCCATTTTTATCCTCTTTTTTTATCACCGCATTAGCGAGAGACGCAGTCGTTTGACCTCCATTAATAATTTGAGGATCGGAGAAACTAATAATTTTGCTACCATCCTTTGAGAATGTAACTGAGCGAGCTACAACTGCTATGCCGTTATTGTATGTAAAGAAGTTGCGTGGGCGATTCATAATAGTGTCTCGAATACCCTTGTTGACCTTTCCTCTCACGCTAAGAAAAGCACGCACGTTACCTTGCAGAAGCTTACTTCCGTATTTAAGGTATATGTCGGCAAGGAACTGACCAGGTACAATGCCAAGATATGCATCATAATCAGCATTTTGTCCTATGTCCGCTTTCAAACATGGGATTCCAGGACAATTAAAATCAGCTGTATCAATTTTAATTATTTCGCTTGAATTAGAGGCAAACGTATGGAATATTCGGTCAATAGTCCACAGACATATTTCAACCGGGCGATCCAAAAAGTTTTCCCTTTCAATGCTTTTTACCTGTGTGCTGCGAACTGCATCAGAAATGATATAAAACTTGAAACGATTTATTTCAGTGTTTAACGTTCCTGTTCCTATTTTTTTTGCAAATTCTTTTGCAATAGTAATAGCAACATCAGAGTCGTCGCAGTAATCGCTCATGTGTCCGTTGACAGCTTCATCAACGAAATTGACCATGTGCTTATACATGTCCTCAATCTGAGTATTCGTTAATGTTGGAGCGTTGTCATGAGTATTGGAGAAGTAACTCGAAATAAGTATCAGTGAACTATCTGCTTCATCATAAGCATAGGCATCAAAAGCCATTTTACGACCTCTGCGTCCTTTCATTACGATTGAAACCGGGTATGGATCATTTAATTCACCTATATCTTCGAGTTTTTCCAACATCCAGTTAATGAATTGAGATTCTGGCTCGGAGCCATCGTGCTCCGCGTTAAATCTTAATTCATCAATAAACTCTGATCTGTATTCGGATAATTCCATTCGTTAGAGAGAAGTTTTAAAGGGTTCGATTTCGGTTAATATAACGTCATATTGACACTTGGAAATAGCAAGTGGGAGAAGGTTGCGTTTTAGACGAGGAAAATCTGAGTCAACTAAGTAGCAATTTTCAGTAACTTTCCTAAAAACGAGGTTATCATATTCCGGAGAAAAGTCAAATCCAAAATAAGCCAATTTGTTTAGAAATATGTCTTTTTGGTGAGTTTCAAGAGAGTCAAGTATGTTCCTTATTAATTTATTAATAATCAGACCATCATAAGAGGGGCTCATCTTTTCAAAGCTATAGACATAAAGACAACCTGGCATATCGCTATCCAATTGTTCAATAGACGAGATATGAACAGTTTCTTTGCCACTATTAATCGTCTTAATTTCAAACCATTCGTTGTCGCATGAAAAGTCTTTATGAGTTTTCTCCGGGCCCATCCAACTGTCGAGTGCTATAGATTCACCCCACTTTGGTATTGCTTTTTCTTTAAGGAATAAAAGTTCTCCAATTAATCCCATGATTTCCGGCTCAGTCAAACGGCTTCTATCCGATTTAAAAAGCTTTTTCCATGCCTGGAATCTATCTGATAAAATATGATAGATTAAATTTTCATCTGTAATATCCTGAGCCGCAGAAATCAAATCCTCTCCGAACGCAGCAAAACAACCAAGTAATTCATCTTGTTCAAGAGAAAAACGAAGTATATATGAGGTTTCTTTATCCTTATATTGGTTCACAGCTAAAGGTTTTGAACCTATAAGTTTTACCGGTGTGAACGAACCGCGAAACTCAAAGCAAAAACGGCCTTCTTCGTCTTTGCCTATAAACATATTATGAGCTTTCTCGCCAACTTTGACGAAATATCCGTTCTTATAACCGGCTTTAAACTTTTCGTATAAACTATCCATCATATTCTTCGTCGTTCTCAGTATCAACGTCATCTTCAAAGATTCCATTAATACGCATCCATGTTTTGTTTACTTTGTAATGTTTGGCTGCCTCTTCGTCTTGTCGTCCAGGAAATCCTATTGCAAATGCGACAACCTGATCGGAGCCTAAGTCCTCTACAAACTTTTTAAAGCCGATGCTATACTTATGTGTTGGATCTTCAGGTTTAATTTCCGGGTCAATTACCATCACAATAAGCATTGGTTTGCGATTGGGTAAATATTGAAAGAACGCCTTTAATGGGATGTCCTTCTTTTTAGCAACATCAGCAGGAATCTTCTCATTGTAGAGCCAATTGTCTATGCACTTCGTTCTTGCAATGTTTGCATCTTGCTCGGACAAGCAGAAATCACCCTCTCGTGTACCCAAAACGCGCCGGCGTGAACTTATCTGTACAGCATTTCCGTGGTCATATAATGGACGAGAAATACAGTCAATATTTGATAATTCAGGAATTGAATAAGGTTTCTTTGAGTTACCACCTTCAAATACAATGTCCCAGTCCTCAATACCATCATTATCTGTATCGTCAATAAAAGCCAAGATGTATTCTATGTTAAAATTAGGGTTTAACATAGAACATTGGATTTTAGCCATAAATTCTCTGACTATAGATTTAGGGACATTCTCGAAGAAACGAGAATCATGATATGAACTTGAATTCACTTCATCGTCAGAATGACGTCCGACATCGGCAAATCGATATTTATAGCCGGCCGTAAATAGTTTTTGGGCAAGCGATTGTACCTGTTGCAGATTTATTCTATTATGCTGTGCATTAAAACTAAGATACGGTGTATCATAGATATTGCCATAATAAGCCAGTCTGACAAAATAATCAGAAGCAGTCCTCATCTTATTACTTGCCGTAATTTGAAGTCTTTCGCAATTATTACGGACTTTAATTCCAAAGTCTTTTGGTTTAAGTCGCTCCTCGAACATTTGCTCGATATCAGATTTAAGTTCTTCAGAGGCTTCGGATATTTCGTAATACCATTCAGCACTTTCTCTTGAAGTCCATACTTGGAACACATCTTCATATCCATGACGATAACCGAACCAACGACCCATTTGCATTAAAACGTCAAAGGTTGCAGTATTTCTATAGAAATAGCTTACGGTAAGGCCTTCCAGTGTGAGTCCTCGGGATAATGCAAGTCCGCCAATAGCTATTACTCGCAATGAAGGATTTGCTTCATAGTCGAGTTTCTTACTGGCAACGCTTCCGTTGACTACCATGATTTTGATGTCCTTTATGGCGTTTAGAAGATTCTCTTTGTCAATTATACGATGAATAGGAACATCTTTTATATGTGAAAAGTGTTTTCTCCATAAATCGACTAACTCCTTAAAAAGAGGTATGTTAGAGTTATTAGAAGAAATGGCTGAAAAATCATAGTTTATGATGCGATAAATCTGATTGTAAATCGCTTCAACATGTTCCGAAATAACCTGCTGAACTTTTACGAATCTGCTCATATTGATGAGCATACTACGAGGAGAAGATTTTTGACCTCGTAAGTCTCTTAAAACATTTGCGAGAAAGAAACATAACAGAGCCTCTCTAAGAGAATCAGGTAATGTGCCGTCCCATTCCTTTTTGTGTTGGTAATAAAATGGGCCGCTATTTAAGGATTCAATATCCTCTTTAACCATTATCTTATACTCATCAGAAGTGTAATCTGGCTCAAAGATATCAGTAATAAATCGAAGATTATTATAATTTAAGCCTTCAATATCATATAAGCGCTTTGCACCGATATAAGTTGAAGGTGTTGGCAATGAATAAATGAAATCCTCTGGGAACAAGTCGGCCTGTTTCATTGAATCTACAGAATCTGGATCAATGAAAATATTAGCAAATGGTGTTGCTGTAAATCCAACGTATGTGGCATTCTTAAACAAACCACAAATATCCCTAATTACCTTATTAGTGCGAGTTGGGTCAGTATCAGGTTTTTTTGTATTTACGGACGCGTTATCAGCCTCATCATCGATAAGAAGTAAAGGCGCATCTACATAGCCTTTTACCGGGTCAAGATTCTGATTATACAACCATTTGTATAATTTTGTGAGGACAGCAACATTCTTTTTAACGACAAAAAGTACGAGAGACTTATGTTGACTCAACGACGAAACAATATTATCGCTACTCCTTGTAAAGTCCTGCGCTACGGTAGTGTACGAAGAGGCCGGAATTTCAGACTGGAAATTACCAACACCAACTTTACGTTCAATTTTTTTCTTTCCTTCTTTTCTTATAGTATAACCTACTATTCCTTCGTCAATACGACCTTGTGTCTGTTGACGTAAGGATTCGGTTATACCTGCAAGAAGTATCACAACTTTATACCCAGCATCAACAGCCTTACAAATAAGGCCAGCATAAGTAGATGTTTTACCAGATTGGACATCACCAATTATAAGACCACGAACTAAACGTTTCCCATCAAAATCTTCGTTTGGATTACCAAGACAGTTTAATATGTTTGGCAATGTAGTTTCCGAAAGGAGTTGAATGCTTTTGGTGTCAAGACTACCTTTCCCCTTGAGAAACTTTTCATAACGATTCCAAAATAATTGTTTCGAATCACTTAAGTTTAATTTGGTATACCAATCATGGGGATTGGTATCGTAGTCATTATATATAGCAACACCTTTAGTGTGTCTTACAGAAACTTCATATTCAAGATCTCGTACAATTGCCTCAACATCCTCGTCATCGTAAGGAGGAAACATAGCCAAGGCATACTGAACGGTAGAAACGAGTAATTCACGTTCAATCTCACTTTTGTCTCCATATTTTGCTGAAATCATGCGCCTGGAGATAACAGAGGCGTCTATGCGTTGTTGTTCACTCAGTTTCATGGGAGTAATATGAGACAAGTTTTTCCTTTACAGATGGATAGAGACAAAAAGGTTCAGACTTCATTATATGATCAATAAGTACATCTGTAGTTTGAGCTGTCGCCTGTTTAAAGTTATCTACCATTGAGATTGCCATCTGATAAATGTCATCGAATCGAGAATCATCTTCTTCGATTTTAGAGACACAATCATTCGATTTATCTACATAAATCTGATGTAGTGGAACTGTTTTTTCAATCTCACTTAGCAACATATCTATGTATGATATATCCTGTTCGGAAACTTTACTACGGATATATTTAATTAGTTCACTATCGCGATTTATTTGATAATAGAATGTTTTATCTCGGCCTTCCATTCTATCCCAAATATAATCAATATCATCATCAACTTTTTTCTTTCTGCCTCGATGTGTTTGTTTTGTTACGGAAGTACTAAGAGCATCCTCGACACATTTTTTGAGTTGATTTTGTATGCGTTTAGGTATAGATGCAACCTGCTTTTTGACATCGATACTCCATATATCATCGAGAGAATTAGGTATGTCAACTCTAATTCGAGCGTTTTTTGTGAGTTCGTGCCTGCGACTCATTCCAAACCAGTTTCCCCAGATAATAAGACGTTCATTTCTATATACATAGAAACCCTGCTTTGAGCGCATTTCTTCTACGCCTCCAATCAACTTCTTATCTTTATCAGACATATCAGTAAGAAATGGCAATATATATGGTCTAACTTTTACGTGCTGCTCTTGTCCGTAGCTATCAGTTATAGCTATAGAAATTTCTTTACGATATGTAGTCTTGGGGTGCGACTCCAGGAATGGGTCAAGAGGCCTTAATTTTTGGTTATTAAGGACCATCGAAACTTTTGCCTTGGAGCGAGACATATATCTATGAAAGATTAAAGATATATGATGCGCGACTTTATCTTTATAATCATTTAAAGCATCATATACTTGCCCATCATGGGATTTTGAGAGTATATCAAAGTCTTGCCATATGACTAATGTGCCTTTCTTCTGTTTCTTCAATTCGTCGAAATAAGGGAGAACCGAAATTTCTTCATTTGTCAAGGAAAGCACAAGCCAATTCTTTTTCTCAAGAATATAATTATAATTCCATTGATATGCAGAGATTTTCCCGTTCCAGAAACTGATGACAGTTAAAATTCTGCACTGTGAAAGTGATGCGGATTTCAGGCCTAAGCCAAAGCGTCCTAAATCGTCCTTATCTCGTATCGTTTCTGAAGAAGTGCTACCATATCTCATCGCTTCTAAAAGAACATCTTTAGACATTCCATCACCATCGTCAAGTACTCCTACGGCCAATTTGTCGAGTGGATTGGTAGGGAATAATAATCTGATGTTCTTGGCGTTTGCACTAATGCTATTGTCAATTACATCAGTTAAGGCAGATTCAAAAGAATATCCCATTGAACGCATTGACCCCATTAGCATATCAGCGTGAGGAATATGTAGTTTCTCCTTACTCATAGTACGATAAAATTTGGTCAAAAATGGCTTTGGCTAACAATGGAGGAACGGCATTTCCTATTTGTTGCTGTATATGAGAGATTGGGCCTTCAAAATAGAAATCGTCAGGAAAACTTTGGATACGTGCTGCTTCTCTAACAGACAATCCACGGTCTTGATAAGGATGAATGAGCATACTCTTACGGTAGTTTGATATAACAACAGATGGTTCATCTGCTTTCAGACGTTTGTAAATACCACTATGACATCTCTCTTTATCAGCATAATTAACCATTAAATCGTCAGGGATGTCTCTCCAATTTCCACCTTGAGGGATATGCTTGTATCGTTTAATGACCAATTCATTGTTAAGTGACACCAAATTCTGACTTGGTTTTTCAGAATTAAGCCTCATAAGCCTTTGATAAGGAGTTGCTTCGTTTATTCCACAAAGATATTCACCCTCGAATAACTGTTCGCCATTGCCGACGATGGGCAAGTCGCTTATTGCATCCCATACAGATATCGACTTTTCGTGTTTTATTGGGAATTTAAACTTAATACCTAAACGGTTACCTACCATGAAATATCGATTACGTCGTTGAGGAACTCCATAATCAGAAGCCCATAAAACGTCATCTTCTATCTCATAGCCTAAACTTTTGAAGCATATGCCAACCAATCTTCGTACAGCTCCATTGCTCATATTAGTAAACCCGAATACATTTTCGAAAAGGAACCAATCGGGTTGAATCTCTTGAACAAATCTGAGAAATTCCTCGAATAGCGTATTATTAGGGTTCTTCATCGTCCTGCTTCGAGTATTAGACAATGAGAACCCTTGACAAGGTGGACCTCCCATTATAATAAATACTCCCTTGTCATTGGATTTCAAATCAGAAGGTTCTAAGTCTCTAATGTCTGAGCAAATTATATTGGTATCAGGATGATTTCTTTTATATGTCTTTACTGCGCTGGGGTTTATTTCAATGGCATGGGAAATGGAAATGCCTGCCATCTCAGCTCCAAGACTAAGACCACCTGCTCCAGCAAATATGTCAATACCTATTCTATTCATTTTGTTGGACACAATAAATCTCTTATATCTACATCGAGAAAATGAGCGATTTCTTGAAGCTGAGTAACAGAGGGTTGAATTTTATTATTACACCAACGAGAAATAGTTGTTTCATTCTTGCCAACAACTTTACATAATTGTTTGGCAGAGACGCTTTTCTCTGCTAATACAGCTTTTATTCTATTTGCCGGTGTAGGCTTTTCTTCTATTTTCATCATGTTACAACTTCTTATAATATTATGCAAAGTTAGCCATTTTTATTGATATGGCAATCATTTATGCTGAGAAACATAAAACGCCCCGGCAAGAGGGCGAATCTTGTCGGGGCATTGGTCAAAGGGTTATGGGCGTATTAGCGGATGGAATCAGAGGCGGATGCAGGCGATGCGGCAGCCGGGGACTTGGTTGGTGGGGAGTGGCTGGCTGTCTTCGTCGGCGAAGTGGAGGAAGCCGTGCGACTTGGCGGTCTGTTTCAGCCAGTGGATGAAAGCTTTCATCTCAGCGTGGATGACTTTCTGGGTGCCTCGGAAGCTGATGCGGATGATTATGAGTGTCATATCAGGGATTCCGAGATGGCCTTCGGAGCGTTCCCACAGGCGAAACTGAATGGTACGGTCCTCGCCAAAGTAGTGGATGCAGGCTCCGACGGAGTGCCAGTCGAGAGTGGCAGCATCGGGGTTGGCTCCGAACACTTCGGAGATATAGGAACGGAAGTTCAGGAAGAAGTCCACGATGGCGTCGCGGGTTGAGAATTTGATTTCTTGCATTGTCAGAGAGAGCGTTAAAGGGTTAAACAAGCGATTTTGCATCCGGGTACCTGATTCGGTGCGTCCGTGGGGCCATGGCTCTCGTCGGCGATGTGGCGGAATCCGTTAGCTTTTGCCGCATCGCGTAACCATAAAGATACGGCATCGGCTTCTGCCTGTGGATTCGCCACGAGCCCGGAGATGTGGAACACGGAAACGATGACGGTCATGTCGGGTATTCCGAGATGTCCGTTGGAATGCTCCCATAGACGGAACTCGAAGGCCCAGTTCTGTCCATGGTAGCGTGCGGTGGCGCCGACACAGTTCCAGTCAAGTGTGAGCTGGTCGGGAATTGCTGAATAGTTCTCTACCATGAATTCGCAGAAGTCATAGTAGAAGGCCTTGATGCTCATCTGAGCACCTGCCGAGATGGGATTGGAAAAAATTGCTTTCATCGGGTTTGTGAGGTTTGAAGTTTACCAAAGATGGTTGTTGGACTCTGGTGTCCAGGGGTCAGAAGGTCGGAAATAAACATGGGTGCGGTCGGCGCTCTTGCGGCGTTCAAGTCGGATAGTCATCTCTTTGATGCTGTCCTGTTCCTGACGGGTTCCGACCATCATCGCCTCTTCACGGAGCATCATGTTGCGGATGCCCTCGGCGTCGTAGCTCACGCGCTCGTAGCGGTAAAGCCATTCGACTTTTTGGAGTTGCTCGTTCTCTTTATAGAGATTGTAGCACCAGATGCCAAGACCGACAGCGATAAGCAATAAGGCTCCCGCAACGGCATAAACCCATTTGGGAATTGCCGCCCAGATAGCACCGTTGACAATGTTATACATTCGGTCAGTTAGCTTCCTTGCCGATTCGTTGAGCCTGTTAATCTGGCTTGTGAACTCGGTGTGGATGCCGGCATGGAGCGCTTTCTTGACGCTCTCATCGAGTCCGTCCTTGAAGGCTTGGACGAAGGCTTCGGCAAGATCTTTCGGAAGCTGAGAAAAATCGAGACTTTTGAGAGCGTCGATTTTTTGTTTGGCGAGTGCCGCATCGACGAGCTTTTTCACCGATTCGTTAGTGGCGATGCCCGCAGGCAGTTCGACTTGAATTTTCTGTGGCTCGGAAGTCGCAGGAGTTGTCCTTTGCTCTGGGGTAGATACAAGTCTTGTATCAATATCCGTGAGCAAATCCTTATTATCTTGTGCTATTTTGAGAAGGTCGTCAATCTTCTCGTCTTGTTTCTTGACGAGGGTGTATAAATCTGCCATTGTTATAATGATCTTCCTTTCTTCTTTTTGGGTTTCTTTTTCATTCTGTGGATAAAGGCTTCTTCCTCGGGGTCATAGCCGGGCCCGACCTGGAACAATCCCCCGATAGCCTGACATCCGGTCTCAATTATGTTCTCTACTATATTGGCGCCGGGTGATTCCTTGACCTTTGCCGTTACTGAAACAGGTGTCGGTTGCTGCGGATGAGCCTCCTTAATTCCGGCATTCTTGGCGAAGAATTTGTCAAGGCGCCTGTAGGAAAAAGCGCGGTCAATCTTCGAGCCGTTGAAGGTGAATTCGCCGTCGGAAAAGCGTATGCCCTGCGGTTTTCCGGTGTCGCGGTCGTTGTAAAATTCGACCGTTATACCTGCCGGAGCGAGGCGACGGCGGAACTCGTCCCACGATTTGCAGCGGTACATCGCTGCCTGAATCCTGGGCTTCATCTCGGCAATAGCACCCTCATACAGCTTCTTTTTCGGCGAAAAAGTAAGTCCGTATTTCAGTTTTATTGCCTTGGTAGCATCACGACTTTTGTCGAAATTATTGCTTTCGTCAATGGCTTTACCATGGAGATTGACGCGATTATAGACGATATGAAAGTGCGGAGAGCCGGTTTCGAGATGACGAACTATCAGATATTGCGTGTCCCGGATGCCCATACATTCCATATATTCTTTCGCTAGCTGAACCATGAAATCATCGGTGAGACGGGGCAAATCCGCCTTGTCGAAACTCATGGCTATGTGTCCGATTGGTTTGCTGATTCTCTTGTTGAGACTCGCTCCGATGTCGAAACAGTCCACAATTCTGCGGTAGTCATTGCCAAGAATCCCGTCGGAATCTATCACTCGCCAAGTGTCGGGGGTGAACTGTTCCTTGTCGTGAAATTCCCTCATAACATAGCCGACAATATCGGCTGCGGCTCCTTTTGCGAGTATTTTTGCTATCATAACAATGAGGAATTTGATGTTTTCAACTTGCCGAGTGTGGCTAAGATTCCATCGAGACAGGCTTCTGCCTTTCGCTTTGTCGAGGGCCATGCGTTAGCCTGACACGCCCTGACCTGAGCGTTTAGATTCTTGCCTTGATACATCAGTTCGCGTATTGCTTCACGTTCAAAATCGGTGAGACGACCGACAACGGAGAGCCGGAAGGCTGCGATTCTAAGCAGTTCGGCGATGCTGACGCCGGCGGCTGCGGCCTTGGCTTTCACCTCTCGCTCTTCCGCATCGGTAAAATTCACGGATACTTTTCGGTCGCGCTTATCACTCGATTCTTTCTTTGGTCGCCCGCGGAGTTTTACTCCCGGAGCGTCAGGATTGTATTTCCTCATTCTGTGAAGTTGGGGATGGTGACCGCAGGGAACAGAGAGCGTCCCGCCTGGGATGCGAGGGGTTTCGGTCGGGGTAATTTTTTACCTCCCGAAACATACCCTTGCATCCCCAACTAACCCACTGACGTGAATTAGTTGTGCGCTGACGATAACCGCTCCCTGCGGTCGGGTTAAACTTACGTCATTTAGTACTGAAGTAGGTACTGAGGTACCAACGTACCTTAGGTGGAAAGGTCGGACTACCGAACGGTCTATGGGTCGGAATGTCGTTAGACCTATGAGATGTCAGATAGAAATTTTTCATAGTTTACGCCAGACTTCGATGTCGTCGGCATATACTGTTAAATGCTCGACCAGGATGGCGTTGATATAGCTGCCGACAGTAGTGTCGCGGTCACCGAGGATGCGGGCGATGCGTTCAAGCTTCTCCCATACGCTGTCATCGATGTTTACCGGATGACGCTTTGACAGCTTTGACGGCACTAGATAGGTTGCCTTGAACTCGGCGAAGTCCGATTTGCGCTGTTGCTTGCCGATGCGCTGTTGTTTCGGCGGCTCGGTTGTGGCGGTTACGGCTGTTGCCTCTGTCGGTATCTGTTCGTTGTCAAACAGATTGTCAGCGTTAGCCGGTGTGGTGCCGTTAACAGTGTTATCGCTGTTAAATGTGGTGGTTGCGTTGGTGGAGTTGATAGAGTTATCTGATTCCATAATAAAATCGGGATTAAGGGTTGATACTTTAGATTTGGTTGCATCGGTCAACTCTGTTGACTTGGATGCGGTTATTGATGGTGCTTTTGTGGCTTTCATTGTTTTGGTGGTGTTGAGGTTTTGTTGATTGCATCAGTATCCGGGTTATACCGTTCAACTGACACGAGAGTAAGTTGCAGGTCGTCGATGAGTTTCTGCAACATCGGATTTTTTCTAATCATAGCTTGCATCACTTCCTGATCAGGTTCGATTTGCAGGAGGTAGTCTGCTATGTCAAACCCTGCTGTTCGCTCGTCATCGGTGGCAACATCTTCAAGGTAGTTGAAGATACTTGCCTCGATACCGAGATTGTGGAGCAAACCCAGTTTTTGCCGCCACTGGTCGGTCGCGCCGATGTCGGGGTATAGGATAACCTGATGACCTTTGAGAACACGGAGTGCATCACTGTTGAAACATCCGTTTTTCCCGCCGGAAGCGAGCCACACATATTCCGGCAGATAATAAGCTGCCACAAGTGCCGTCTTTTCGCTCTCGACTATGGCAACCGGTTTGCCTCTGTTCATCGGCAACAAGTGTTCACCGAAAAAGCACTGACGCAGATTGAAATCGGGCAACTTCAACAGCGAATGAACCCATGTTACATGGTTGAATGGTTCCTTCACGCGCTTGCCGCTGTCTGCATCATAGAGCATGACTTTCCCGGTACGAACACTGCCGTTGATGTCGGTCTGCCAGAACACGCATGACCCCGGCCAGTGCTTCGATGTGCCGACGCGATAATCTTTCATCAGCAGGAGAGCGTCCTCGGCTCCGAACTTGGAGCGCAGGAAAAGATAGAGGTTGTTCTTCTCATATCCGTGCAGAGTCTGTGCAACAGTCTCTGACGCGATGAAGGATGTTGGCTTTTGCTGCTCGGTCGGCTTGGCTCGCCATGCTGACGGAGCTGTGAAATCAGAGTGTAATGGCTTCGCATCCGGATTGCGCTCAAAATATTCTTTCGGTGTCAGGTGGTAGCCGCAGCTCTGCTCATGGTCGCATCTGCCAACATCATCAGGAAACGAGATTTGTTTCTCGGTATCGATATATCGGCTAAAGCAACGCTTTTTATGACAGGCAGGGCAACAATGTCGGCTACCAACCCCTTTATAGGGCTGGAGAATGAATCTATGATTATTCATAGCATTAATTATGAGATTTGTGTGGTGCAGTTTTTGCAGTTTCCGCAGTTTGCTTGACAAAACTGCCGGAACTGCGGAAGCTGCATGGAGTTAGAGTTTAAGAGGGTGTTTCATAACAACCGTTAAGAATCCCCATCAAAAATGCCTCTGCTAAA